>LSQX01221794.1_pt1 | contig 126378 bp, 104 predicted proteins | sample 654561 | NCBI WGS metagenome assembly LSQX01 (sample SAMN04489861, study PRJNA283612) | anaerobic digester metagenome | isolation source: 4 biogas reactors fed with cattle manure at either 37C or 55C with and... | place: Denmark: Kongens Lyngby | collected 2014
ATAATTGCAATCGGCTTTCATCCGGCAAAGCCTTGGAATCCGGATGCCAATATTCTATATTGCTTCTTTCAAAAAGCTTTCCGGAAGTTCTCAATATATAAAACATCATTGTCGCGGGAATTGCATAAATCATAACTTCAAAAGCCGGGAATACCGGACTTTGAAAAGGCATGATATCCAGTGACACTGCCGCAATATATGGAACTATCACGGACACCAATAAATATGATATTTTCTTCCTCAGAATGGCGTTGGCTCTCTGTTCCACCCACCAGTGAATAATCAACAAAAGACTTAGTGTTAAAAATACAATGTGATAGACGGCAATCCAAATTCTCCCCAAATTGACGCCAAAGACGTTGATCCCACTGAAGTCGGCCGCCATCGGCTTGAATGGCATCGCGGCAAAGTATCCAAAGGGAGCGAATAAAACTATATTTATAACGGCTGGCAAATAAATTATGACAAGTGTGCTACGTTTATTGGATAGGTTTCTATATTCTGTGATAATGAGTACAAAGTGGAGAAGAATGCTATGAAAAACACCCCAACCGAAAACGGAGAAAGACCTCCAAAAAGCACTCGATTCCGCCGTAGGTTCCGAGATTGAAATGACATATGCATAGGCCCAAACTGCCAATGCGACCATTAAGCGGAAAAACTGCTTGTTTACACGACTTTTTAAATTGAAAAATCTTGTATGCATTCCAAAAAACACATAAAAACTACCGAAAATGTAAGTTGCCATTGCTACATATTTCATGATCATCCCGCCCTAAACAGCAAGCCTGTCAAATCTCCGCCATTGCGGACTTCTCCCCACACCGCCTTCCACCGCTTTCCACCGCTTTCACGTAAGTCTGCATTTTTTCCTGTATATTGAATTATTGTATGATGTCGCGCGCGTTATGGCCACGTAACTCATTCAACGATCTTCTTTGGTCCGTATTGTTGGAGGATACCGAAAAAGGATCAACTGCTCCTGCCTCCAGCTGTCTATATTCCCTTCCCCCTCTCTTGGCAGGCATTGTATTCCTAATTTATTCGTAGATGAGAGTGAAAATTTCCCTCTGCGTGTAACTATTTGCTACTACGCAAGTTAGATACAGCCCAAAGGGCTCTCTGATGATATACCGTGTGGAAGAATTGACGCTTACTTTATCGAAGCATAAAGCTGTTCGCGTCACTTTAAAAGAAAATGTCCTGCGGCTTTCGAAACCGGGAACGGTCCGTACTGCGCGACTTTCACTGCGGGGGATCGACTTACTCGGCTTGAGCAAAGTGAGCCATGCCAGCTGCGGAATATAAGATGCTGCAGCCACCTACGCATCGGCCCGAAGCGCCTCGTTTTTAAGGAACTCTTCCAGTGCTTCCGACGACAAGGGTCTTGAATAAAGGTACCCTTGTATCTCATCGCAGGCTATTTCTTTCATGAAATCCGCCTGCGCCTTTGTTTCCACGCCTTCGGCCGTAATATCCGCCATGAGCGCCCTGGCCAGCGAGACGATCACTTTTGCTATAACAGTCTTTTTCGTTTCAAAGTTGATATCGTCTATGATGCTTTTATCTATCTTTATCCTGTTAAAAGGCACCATGTCCAATCGATGCAACGACGAATATCCCTTGCCGAAATCATCTATGGCAATATTTAAGCCCAACTCTTTCAATTGGCCAAGCTTTTGAATTGAATCCGAGAAATTCTTAGACAACATGCTTTCCGTGATTTCCAGCTCAATATATTTCGGGTCCACCCGGCTTTGCTCAATGATTCTCGCGACGTTGGGAACAAAATCGTTCTTTTGGAATTGTACAACAGACAGGTTCACGGAAAAGCGCAGCGGTGGAAATCCCTTGGAAACAAGCCGATTATGCTCCCGGAGTGCTTGTTCCAGCACCCAGAGCCCCACATCATGAATCAATCCCGTTTGCTCAAGCATGGGTATAAATGTATCCGGAGCCACTCTTTCTTTGTCGACCGTCGTCCACCGGAGCAAGGCTTCAACACCGACTGTTTTTCCCGTGCTGCAGCTGATCTGGGGCTGAAACGCCAGGGAAAACTCATCATTCTTCAACGAACGGAAAAGCCTGTTTGTGAGTATGGTATTACTTGCAATACGGCTCTTCAGTTGATCCGTGCAGAAAACCACCTGATTGCCAGAAGCTCTCGCTTCATATCCCGCCAAGTCGGCACTCTTCAAAAGGGTATCCGCATCTCTTCCATCATCCGGGTACACGGCTATGCCTATACTGATAGTGACAAATAATGATTCAACGCCTTCCTCGGGCAGTATGGGATCTGAAAAAGCACCGACTATTATCCGGGCGCACTCCTCTATCTGCTCATCAGTTTCCGGAACAGGCATGACAACAACAAACTTTCCTTGTGACACCCTTGAGAGAGTACAACCTTCCTGCATCAGGCCCTCGAGCATTGTCGCCGACTTCATTACTACCTGCTCGCCTACGCTATGCCCGAAGGTATCGTTAATCATCCTTAGGTTGTCCAGTTCAACATCAAAAATCACTAATCTCTCTGATTCTTTCCTGTCATGCAGTGTTTCCTCTATGTTGACTTTCAACATATTCCTGTTCGCTAATTTCGTATTTTCATCAAAATAAGCGAAATTGTATAACTTTTCTTCGTATAAGATCTTTTTCTTTGTATCCGCCAATATATTTACAATGATTCCTAAAAAGGCCAGCCGACCTTCCCGCGCGCCCCTATCACCCTTTCCACGATATTCTATGACAAATATTCCCACCATATTTTCGTCGACTATTACCGGCAATATGTAATAGGATTTAATCCCCTTGGATGTGAGGAAATCCTCTTCCTTTCCACCTTCGCCAATTTTCTCATCTCCCCCGTCTTCGTATGCGATGGGCCGCTTCTGATCAATCAAAGTTTCAAATACGGGATTATCTTTTGTCGTTACTTTCACACCTGGCCGATAGGGTAATGATTCCATGGCATCACCTTCTTCCGGATATACAGCAAGAACCGTTGCTTCCCGGAAATCCGCACTGAATTCGGCCAAATATGCCTGATCAAAACCAAGAATTTCCTTGGACAACTTCAACATCTCGTCGATTTTTTCATCAATATTTCCTCTATCAACCGAAAGAAAATTATTTGAAATTTTTTCAAGCGTTTCCTGTTCCTTCGCATACCTTTGATAACCCCGCATCTTTGCGGCATACTCACGCGTCAAATATCGTACCGCGTAATAAGTAAGCAAAATAATAAATATCCTTCTAAAATACTGGGGATTGTCGATAATGGCGTAAGTTTTCGGGAACATTATCCAAAGAACAATTTGAGTTGCCAGGGTCGCCCCGATAAAGATATACGTGTGGATTTCACTATCGAGAATAATGGTAAATAGAAGAAATACAATATACACCGCCCATATTGTTTCCGCTCCCACGCCGACGTGTATAATTATGAAATAACTCTGCCCCAATATGCTTGTTATCAGGAAGAGGGTATTCTGCAGGGAATGCCTTTTTGTTATATGCGGGATAAAAGCCAAAAACGTACCACACGCCATCACAAATAAACCGAGTGAAAGCTCTTTTGCCAAATCCCTTCCCGCGACAAAATATGCGGTAAAAAAGGACGATGCGCCACCTATCAAAAATATTACCGACGCCGTGTGAAATGTATGGAACCGGTTTTCTTCCGGCAATATGCCGGAACCCGGAGGAAGGACCTCTACCCTGCTTCTTCCAACAAGCATTCCGGAAGTTCTCAATAAAACAAACAGCAACATCGTAGGAATTACATTATATATAACTTCCAAATTGGGCAATAACGGGTTTTTAAAAGGCATGATATCCATCGCCACTCCCGCAAAATAGGGAAGCAGCACGGATACTAACAAGTATGTCGATTTTCTCTTCAGAATGGTGCCGGGCTCAATTCCTGCCCACCAGCGAATAAGCAATACAAGCGCCAACGTTGTAAATAAAATGTGGTATATGCTGGACCAAATTCCCCCGATGCTGTTTCCAAATACATTCACCCAACTGAAGCTGGTCCGCACCAATTTGTATGAGGCGTCTTCAAGGTATCCAAAGGGAGAAAATAAAATTATGTTTATAAAAGCGGGCAAATAAATTGCGATAAACGTGCTTCGCTTTTTTAATAGGTTTTTATGTTCTGCGATAAGCAGCACAAGGTGGACAAGAAGGCTGGGGAAAACCCCCCAACCGAAAACTGTCACGGACCTCCAAAAAGCGCTCGCTTCCGCCGTAGGCACCGAGATTGAAATGAAATATGCATATGACCAAATTGCCAGTGAGATGGCTAAACGTGAAAACTGCCTGTTTACGCGACCTTTTATGTTGGAAAGCATTGCATATATTCCAAAGAGCACATAAAAGCAGCCGCAAATATAAAAGGCCATTGATACATATTTCATGATTTTCTCGTCCCCCCAAAACACGCTTTCCAAATCTCCGCTATTGCATGTTTCTCCCCGTTTTCCTCCCCTTTTCAAGTAATTTCGTCACGACTCCCCATACTAATATATTAGGATTATTTTCTCAAAAGTCCACGATGAGGCGAAGCAAAAGGCCCCTTCGCATGCATGCAACTACTTGGGACCCATCGAATTGAGGCCCCCAATAGCCTTGCTGCGATTACGGGCTAATGGGTGAAAGAACGGCTGTCCGCCCATCCTTTCACCCCTGCGCATGCTTCTTCAAGTCGCCGCTCTTAATGTTCAGGCGCAGTTTTAAAAGTGCTCCTGAACATCAAGACTCCTATAGCGCATATGGCCACGGGGATCACGAGCATTCCAAGGACGGCGAAGGGCGCGACCTCCATCTTGATGATCCATCCTCCCACCATGGGGCTGAGCACCGCGCCGATGCGCCCGATGCCGCCCGCCCACCCGATGCCGGTTGCGCGGATCAGCGGAGGATAATAGATCGCGGAAAGGGCGTTGAGCACAAACTGGGTCCCGGACACCCCGCAGCCGACCATGACCAGCAGCACCCACCAGGAGGGGCCGCTCGCCGGCAGGATGGTAAAGAGCCCAAGCGCCGCCGCGGCAACAATATAGGCTGCAAGCATGGCTCCCACCGTTTTCCCTTTGTCCACGCACCAGGAAAGGACCAGGCCTCCAACCACGCCGCCCGCCTGGATCATCACGGCGCCTTTAGACGCCTGCGACGCGGACCAGCCTTGCGTCGTCAAAAGCGTCGGCAGCCAGTTGACCAACAGGTAAAGGACGAACATATTGAAGATGAACACCATCCAGAGCAGCAGCGTCCCCTTGCGATAGGTTTTGCTCAGCAGTTCCGCAACCGATTGCTTTTGAACCACCTGTTTCTTTACGTAAACCGTCAGCGGATCGATTCCCGGCGCCAGCCGGGCGAGTATTTTGGCGATGCGCGGATCCTTCGGCCGGCTTGACAGCAGAAGCTTGATCGATTCCGGGAGGGCGGCGGCCAGAACCACGCTGAGCAACAACGGAACGGCGCCGCCGATCGTGAATACCCCCTTCCAACCGAAGTTTTCGATGATGACAGGCGCGACGAACCCGGAGGTAAATGCGCCGATCGAAACGCCGGAAAACATCAGGGTCACGAGCGCGGCCCGCCGCCGTCCCGGCAGGTATTCCGAAGTCAGCGCCGTCGCGTTGGTCATGCTTGTGCCGAGCATCAGGCCGGTCAGAAAGCGCCAGATGAGCAGCTGCAGCGTGTTGCTTGCAAAGCTTGTTCCGATGGACATCAGCCCGAGAAGCACCGTGGATACGATCAGCAGGATACGCCTGCCGAAGCGATCCCCCAGCGGCGCCAGAAATGCGCCTCCGATCGCAATCCCCAAAAGCGCCGAAGCAAGCACCATGCTGAATCCGGAAGACTCAACCCCCCATTGGGCGGACAGCGCCGGCACGATCAGCGCCATGCTCTGAATGTGGTAGCCGTCAAGCCAGACCACCAGAGCGCTCAGAACGATAACGGTTATTTGAAGAGAGGAGAGCTTCCTCTGATCGATCAATTGGCTGATTTCCAGGGTCCGAGCGGAATTTGCTTCCATAACAGCGCCTTTCAAAAGTGTGTCCTATGGGGACGACTTGCATAGAACGGTGGGGGACAGGAATACTAAAACTCCGGACAGTCCCATACCCGGAGGCATACTTTTAGAATGACCGGCGCGCAGGCAGCTGCGGCAGTGCGGACGCAATCCTTCAAAAACATGCTTGAGCATCGTGCGTATGCCCAGAGGGTGAAGCTTCATCAGGGCAGAATGGAGCCATGCTTTTTCAAATTTGCCTGGACCGACCGGACATTCACCTTTCTCAGGTCCACCCCAGTGCCCGCCGCCTGCGCCGCCGCCACGCCCGCCGCCTCGCCCATGGCGATGCAATGCGGGATATAATTGAAAAAGTTGTTGGCGATGGCATCCGACGAAAAGGCGCGACAGGCCACAAGGAGATTGTTCACCTTGCGCGGTATCATGCTGCGGTACGGCATGTATGTCAGGGGGTGTTTCAGCGAATCCTGACCGCGGTCGACATCCGGGAAAACAGCGATGGTGTCGTCAAAAGGCACATTGGTATTCAGATCCTTTTCCGAAAGGACGTATTCTCCGACAACTCTTCTGCTGCCGCGCGTGCCAAGCTGAGGGTTGGTCAGCACGATGAAGCTTTTCTCGAACCCGGGAACGTTTTTCTTGTAGAAATCGTGGCTTATCATCATCTCTTTCCGGCCCAGGAACTCCACGCGCGTCAATTCCTCGACATCCACCTGGCTGGAATTCGCGTAGCGGGGAAAGACCCAGACCAGGTTTTCCTGGTCTTTCAAGTTACTGGTGAGAAAACTGCCGTGCCCGCCGCGCTTCCTGACCTCCCGCATTTTTTCAGCCAGTTCCCTGGGATGTCTCTTTTTGTAATCCTGGTATTTTTTCAAATCGACATTGTCAACCCAGTAGGAAAAGGAGAGGTTGGCGATTCTCAGGGTGGGATCGATCTCGCTGTTGAATTCGGCCCCCGATCCGGGAAGCAGATCCCCGTCGCCGGTGGCATCGATGACTATTTTCGACATTATCGCCTGCCGGCCCGATTTGCTCTCAAAGATCACGCCTTTGACCGTGTTGCCCTCCATAACGGGCTCCGTGCCCCACGAATGGAGATACGTGGTAACTCCGGCCTCTTTCATCATGTCCTGCAGAATGCATTTGGAGATCTCGGCGTCAATGTGCACGGAATACAGAACGGTTTTTTCGCGCACGTTGAAAAAGGAACGGTCCTCGTAATAGGCCGTCAGTTTGGGATCCCTGGACCCCCAATGCTCCTTCTTCGGGTGATCCGCCGCATTCCTGGTCTTCAGGCGATCGATCCATTCCTGGCTGATGCCGGCGATCTGCTGCTTTCCGTTCAAGTCGCTTAAATTAGGGATAATGGTAACCAGTCCCCCGGTGCCCATGCCTCCCAGGTGCCCGTATCTTTCAACAAGAACGGTATTGGCGCCGCTCCTGGCCGCGGTTAAGGCCGCTCCGATCCCCCCCGGCCCCCCGCCGACGACGACAACATCCGCAGTCCGGCAGACACGCGTCGTCCTGGCGGCTTCACGGATTGTCCTGGCCGATGCTTTTGGAGACGGTTTTGAAGACTGCGCAGACAGCGACACCTCCAAGCCGCCGGCGCCGACAACAAAGGCGGCAGCACCCGTCATCGCCGTATTCTTGAAAAATTTCCTGCGACTCATTGCGTTGTCCACCGCTTTCCAGTCTCTCATTGCGGACTCTCCTCATTGCGAAACAATACGGGAAACACCCTGAACGGCTGAGAAGGACAGGAAGAACCAGCCGCCCTTTTCCTCAGGTGCCTATATCCCCTCCCCCACCCGAACAACCCTCGTTTTGCCGTCTGGAACCGCTACATCCTGACTGTGGAGGCATTGTAACCGAAGATCGGGGCGATAAATATGGATTTTTGACGCACCGGCGGTCAACGGTGTCTTTTTGTAGGGCCTGTTTTTTGATCCATAGGCAGCGGACGATCATTTATCGCGCGAGATTAAGCTCCGCCCGCCGTTTGAGATCCGGCGCACGGGCCCCGGTCAGTCGCATATTCGACCTCGGCGACCTCTTCAGCGACCTGACGGCGACGGACGCTCTATCCCCGCAGCCCGATAGGCCGCATCCTCGTCCAGGGTTTCATGTTCCATCAGGGCGTCCACAATGGAATCGAGCTTGTCGCGATGTTCAACCAACAGCCGCTTGGCTTCGTTCTGGCACTCGACGAGGATGCGGCGGGCTTCGGCGTCCACATTGGCCAGGGTTTGTTCAGCAATGCCGAGCATGCGCGGGTCACCGTCATTACTGAGCACTGACATGGCTCCGACCTTTTCGGACATACCCCAACGGCCCACCATCATTCGAGCGACAGCGGTGGCTTTCTCCAGGTCGTTGTCGACTCCGGAGGTGGTGAAACCGAGCACGGTTTCTTCGGCGGCCCAACCGCCGAGCGCGCCCATGATCTTGCCACGCAGATAGGTTTCATCGTAGCCGTAGCGATCTTCGTCCGGAGTCGACACCGTGACACCAAGCGCCTGGCCACGGGGAATAATCGAAATCGACCGCACAGGATCGGCGCCGGGCTGCAACATGCCGAGCAAAGCATGTCCGGCCTCGTGATAAGCGGTGCGGCGGCGTTCCTCTTCAGGGATCACCACCTGTCGGGCCACACCCAACCGCACCAGGTCCAACGCTTCCAACAGGTCCGCCTGGGTGACCGCGTCCGCTTCACGTTTAGCGGCTAAAATCGCGCCTTCATTGACCAGGTTGGCCAGCTCCGCACCCGTCATGCCCGGCGTTGCGCGGGAAATCGCTTCCAGATCAACACCCTTGGCCAACGGAACCTTGCGGGTATGAACCTTCAAAATCTGGACCCGCCCCTCGCGATCCGGGGCACAAACCGTGATCTGTCGATCAAAACGGCCCGCACGGGTCAGCGCCGCATCAAGCACCTCCGCCCGGTTGGTCGCGGCCATCACGACCACGCCTTCGCTGCCGTCGAAGCCGTCCATCTCGGTCAGGATCTGGTTCAACGTCTGTTCACGTTCGTCGTGGCCGCCCATGGCCCGCGGGCCGCCACGGGAACGTCCAATGGTGTCGATTTCATCAATGAAAATGATCGACGGAGCCACCTTGCGGGCTTCCTCGAAAAGCTCGCGCACCCGACGGGCACCCATGCCGACGAGCATTTCCACAAACTCCGACGCACTTGCCGAGAAGAACGGCACCCCGGCTTCGCCGGCGGTTGCCCGCGCCAACAACGTCTTGCCCGTACCCGGACGTCCGGAGAGCAAAACACCCTTGGGCGGACGAGCCCCTAAACGACTGTATTTATTGGGGTTCTTCAGGAAGTCAACAATCTCGGCAACCTGGGCCTCCACTTCGTCGATGCCGGCCACATCATCAAAAGTCACGCGTACCTTTTCAGGGTCAACCGGCTTGGCTTTCTTGGAGCCGCCCAGGCCTATCCCGCCGATCCCGCCCGATTTGCTCATCCGGCGGTACATCCACACGTAGAAGCCGATGAGCAGCAACCACGGGGCGAACGACAACAGCAGGTTCATCAAGGGTCCGCGGTGTTCCACCACGGGTGTAGCGCTGACAATGGCTCCGCCCTCGGCTAACTGGGCCAACAGATTGTCGTCGGCGAAGGTGGGTCGTTCCGTCGAAAATTGGACGTACTGCTCGTTTTTGGTCGACTTGGGGATCGGGCGGGCTTCCTTGAGTTCACCTTGAATGGTGTCGCCGCGCGAATACACCTCTTTGACATTGTGCGCTTCCACCTGGGCGCAGAACTCCGAGTAGGAGATCGTCTTGGGCGCGGATCTCAGGTCCTGGAACGAGAAGAACGCAAAGGAAGCGAGGTAGAAGATCAGACTCCAGGCCAGGATGTTGATCCACGGAGGGCTGGGTGGCCGTTGCTTGGCGGGCGGCTCTTCCAGTCCCTCTGTGCGCCACGGCTTGGGTTCGGGGTCGGGATCCGTTTTTTGGTGAGTGGTGGGAGACTGTTCCGTTTTCATATTTCGATTGCCCCTAACTGCTAAATTTTAGTTGGTGTGGTAATGGGCAGCAAAACTGCCGCCGGAGGTTTCATGGACGAGCATCGGGTGTTGGTCACCGGGTTAAAGGCTCTTGCACGCGACCGTGAAGCATACAATGTAGCGTCCGCCCCTTTGGATCACGCCTTGAGGCTATCCTTCGTCAATTTCGGCCGCCCTGCCAGGAAGGGTAGGAAGGATCAGCCGCCGTTCGGGCGCCGATGGCTCTTCCCCTCCGCATCTTCCGACGAGGCTTGTTTTCAATGGCGCGGCGTCTTCGATGACGCGGCGTCCGCCATGGCCCTAGATCACCTTTTGAGCTTTCAGCGCTGCAATTCTTTCGGATGAATAGCCCAGAAACCGGCCATACACCTGATCATTGTGTTCGCCCAACTCCGGGGGCGGCTGGTCAAACCCGACGCTGGAGCCGGAGAATGTCATCGGCAGGCCCATGCCGTAGACATCCTCCACCGCGCCGTATTGCGGATGCTGGAGAGGCACCGTCTCCCCGCGCCGGATCACTCTCGGATCGCGCGTTGCCGCAAACGGCGTGCGAACCTCCGCCGCCGGCGTCCCGGCCCGTTCCAGCCGGGCCACCGCTTCGGACGAGGTCAGCGAACGGGTGAACCTTTCAATGAAGGCGTTGAGTTCCTGAAAATTCTTCACGCGTGCGTTGCGCGTGGCAAATCTCTCGTCATCCGCCAGTTCCGGACGGCCGGCCGCCTCGAAGAAGCTGCGGGACATCGCTTCCGTCGGCGCACAGATGGCAATGTGCCCGTCCCGAGTCGGATAGATGCCGAACGGGGCCAGGCGCGGAAGCGTTTGACCTGTCCTCTGCGGTATACCGCAGCGCTCCAGGAGATCGAAGGGTTCCACCGACACCATCGTCGTCAACGCCCCGAGCATCGAAACATCGATATGCTGGCCCAAGCCGGTACGCTGGGCCTGGTGGATGGCCGCCAACACCCCGATCACGCCAAACATCGGGGCGCAAAGGTCCGCCACGGGAATTCCAATGCGAACGGGCGGGTCGTCCGGTTCTCCGGACGTATACATCATTCCGCTTTGAGCCTGGATGATCGTATCCATGGCTTTGGCCGGGCTGGCATCGTCGTTGCTGCCATAGCCGGTAATGGAGCAGTACACGAGTTTCGGATTCACCTCGCGCAACCAGCGATACCCCACGCCGAGACGATCCAGCGTCCCGCGGCTGTAGTTTTCCACCAGCACATCGCTCTTTTTCACCAGGTCCGCGAAGACGGTGCGCGCTTCCGGGTGCTTGAGGTTCAGGGTAATCCCGAGTTTGTTCCGCAGGCGGTTGATTGCGGAGACGGAGACGTCACTGGCGCTTCTCCGGACCAGGCTGGCTCCGTCCGCCCCGAGATAGGGAGCGTTCTCGCGGCAAGTATCGCCGCCGGAGGGGTTTTCCACCTTAATCACTAACGCACCGAGTCCGGCGAGCAGAAAGGTCGCAAACGGTCCCGCCAGTGCAACGGTCAAGTCCAGGACGGTTATGTCCTCCAGGGGCTTGGGGAGTGGGGCTTCCATGTCTCGAATCCTCGTGGTTGCGGACGCAACACCGCAGGCCCGGTTGAGACTGGCCGGGTGCGGCCCGACCAGGAATCTCATCACGCCACCTACTCTAACGCATCAATTCCCCGGAACAAACAAAAATGTCAATGCATTATGCATGCGTGTGTAATACTATCCCATAGGGAGATCCACCCGGATTTGCGGGGATGCGTGATTTCCGGATCATTCTTGCCGGCGCGGATATTCACGATGACGAACCCGAATGTCACAGCACACGACGGGCTTGAGGCCGATCCGATCGAGCGGTTGACCCGGCGATACGAGAATCCGGCCGCGGAAGCCCTGGCCGCCGCGGCAAACGGCACTCCGGTCGTGGGGATCACCTCCAATACCGTGCCTTGGGAGCTGGTCCAGTCCGCCGGCGCCTTTCCCTGCGTAATCAATCCCACGAACCCGGATCCGCCGGATATCGGCAACTTCATGGAAGAGGGTGTTTTCGAGGACCGCATCCGGGCGATCTTCGGGGCCGCGATTTCCGGCGACCTGCACTACCTCAGCCTCCTTCTGATCCCCCGGACATCCGAACAGGAATATAAGCTGTATCTCTATCTCCGGGAAGTTGCACGCCAGAATCCCCGAAGGCCCGTTCCGCCCGTGTACCTCTACGACATGCTCCACACCCGGTCACCCGAATCCTACGCCTACGGCATGGAACGTACGCGGAGCCTCAAGCAGCGGCTCGAAGCACTGGCCGGCAAAACCATCGAACGCGCAGATCTCCTGCAGGCGATCCGGGAATCCAACGCGGCACGCAGGGCGATCCGGAACCTGCTCTCCCTGCGCAAACCGGAGCCGAGGATTTCCGGGACGGAAGCGCTGGCATGCATCGGGTCGTCGCACTTGATGCGCAGGCGCGAATATGCGCGCCTGGCGGAGGAGGTGTTGAAGCGGATCGAGACCCGCAACCCCCTGGCCGGGGCCAGGCTGCTGGTGGAGGGAGCCTCCCTCCATCACCGGGGCCTTCACCTGGCATTGGAACGACACGGAGCCGTGGTGGTTGCAGAAGACGACTGGTGGGGATCCCGCAGTTCGGGGGAAGAAATTGACGAAGGAGCCGACGACCTGCTGCAAGCGATCTTTGAGAAATATTATCTCGATACGCCAAGCCCGCGGTTGTTTCCCTTCGAAACAGCCGACACCTGGTTTCAGCAGGCATCCACCGGCGGAATCGACGGAGTGGTGTTCTATCTGCCCCCGGAAGATTGCGTGGCCGGATGGGATTACCCGAGACGACGGCGCTACCTGGATGAGCGCGGAATCCCGCACCTGCTGGTGCGCGACGACGCGAAGTCGATTTCAGAGGCATGCCACGAGCGGATCGAGAAGTTTGTGCGCGGCCTCGCAGCGGGACGGTAGGAAGCCATGGCGGAGAAACAACTCGAATGCACGGTTGCGGCCGGGGAGCATCAGAAGTCCTGGTTTGCCCAGCTTCGGAACGATGTGTTTGAAAAACAGCAGCCTTACGCCATTGTCCAGGCGGACATGCCGTTTGAGCTCTTTCAGGTGATGGGCGTACCGGCGGTGAGCAACCAATGGTGGGCCGCCATCATTTCCGCGAAACGGCGTTCGGCCTACTACCTCGACATCTTGAATTCGCTCGGCTTTCACGAAGGATTATGCCGCTACTGCAGCCTTTCGGCGGCATCCACATTGGCGCGGGATTCGCAGGCGGCTCCATGGGGCGGGCTCCCCAAACCCGCGCTGCTCTGCGCCAGGCTCACTTGCGACTGTCTCCAGAGGGTTTTTGGAATCTGGGCCGATGCGTTTGGCTCCGAGTTTTTCTTCCTCGACAACCCGGGAGCGACCGAGTTGCCGGCGCGCTGGTGGGAATACAGCCGCCATCGCTGGCGCGAGCTTTTTGAAGATCACCGGCTGAAATTCACGGTCGCGCAACTGCAAAACCTCATCGGGGTGTTGGAGCGGTTGACCGGCAGGCCATTTCAAATCGATCGATTGCGCGACCTGATGGAAAACGTCAATCGCCAGGAAGAGTACTTCGAGGAAGCGTACCAGCTGATCTGCTCCGCCCCCCGAACACCCGTGAGAATGCACGAACAGGTCGCCAATGTCATGGCGGCCCAGTGGGAACGGGGCAGCGAGTGGGCGGTGGGCCATGCGCGCACGTTCCGGGACCAGGTCAGAGAACGGGTTCGCCGAGGCGTCGCGGCGTGCCCCGGTGAGCGCTTGCGCCTGATGTGGGTCGGGGCCGGGCTTTGGCACGACACCGATTTTTACACCGCTTTTGAAGAGGAATTCGGCGCCGTGTTCGTCTGGTCCATGTACCTCGCCTTCGGACCCGACGGCTATATCCGCTACGGCCTGGAAGACCCGCTGCTGGCGCTCGCCAGCCGTACCGTCAGCATGAACGAGCAGTTGCACAACCCGCCTTGGGCCAATGAGTGGATCGTCCACCAGGCTCGGCGCCAGAGAATCGATGCCGCGCTTGTGCTCACTCCTCTGGGAACAAAGCCGGCGGCCACGGGGAACCGTTTTATTGAACGCGCCCTCGAGGACGCCGGAATTCCCGTGCTTCGGGTCGTTGCCGACATGGTGGATGCCCGGGGCTGGGATCCCGAAGGGATGCGCCGGAGAGTGTCTGAATTTCTGACCCTTCGTGTCCAGGCTACCTGACCCGTTGACAGGCATACTGGATTCGGAAGCGTAGATCGAGGTGTCCATGAGAGAAGAAGCGAAACAGGGAAATGCCGCCCGGGCTTGGCTCGTGCCCTTTTTGGCAACGCTCTTCGGGATGTTGACCCTTCAACTGTCAAACCTGGGGTTTTCCCCGCTGTTGCCGGACATCCAGAAGGAATTTTCCATGAACCACGCCCAAATCGGGCTGTTCACGGGAATGTACGGCTTGCTGGCATTGGTCCTGAGCGTGCCCGCGGGGCTCGCGGCCAAGCGCTACGGTGAAAAGCGCGTGCTGGTGCTGGCATTGATGCTGGTGGGACTCGGGCTGTTCCTGTTGGGCAGGGCTCCCGGATTTTATTCTTTGTTCGCTTCCCGCGCTTTGTGGATCAGCGCCTACAGATTCGCGTTCGTCGCCGTCCTGACCGCCATCGCGATCACGTCCCCCCCTTCGCTCAAGGGTTCATCCATGGGATTGCTGGGATCGGTTGCTTCTCTGGCCACGGTGATCGGAGCCCCGTTTGGAAGCAAGATCGGCGCGGAATTCGGGTGGCGCACCGGCATGACAGCCTATGCCGCCGCGGCCATCCTGGGAGCCCTGGCCATCTGGGTATTCTACCGCCAGAAATCGGAGGAGGGCGAACCGGTATCGACGCCCCGCGCCAGCGGTTCGGGAACGGGCGGCCGGAGCGCATTCCGGGCTCCGGTTGTCTGGGCCCTGACCGTGTTGGTGGGACTGGTCGGCATGGCCTCCTACAGTGTGACGTTTTTTGTCCCCTCCGCCGCGACCGCCGTCTTCCAAATGGATGCGCTGGCCGCCTCCTATGTGATCAGCACGGGTTACATTTGCGCCATCTTCCTGAACCTCCTCGCCGGTTACCTGATGGATCATTACAACAGGTGGATTGTCCTGGGCACCCTCCTGGCGCTTTTGATTCCCGCCTCGCTGGCAATGACCAGCGGGAATGTACTGGTCTTCCGAATCGCGACCGCGGTGGTTCTTGCGGCGGGGTTCGCCGCGACGAACCAGGTGTATGGGCTGGCCGCGAGCGTCCTCAAGGGGAGCGAGACGGGGAATGTGATGGGGATGTTGAGCCTGGGCGCCGGGATCTGCGGCTACGTGGGGCCCCAAATGCTGGCTTGCTGCGCGAGTGGACCGGAGGGTTCAGTGCAGGCTGGTACATGATGGCCGGCATCGTGCTGCTGACATTGATCGAGCTGGGGCTGATAAAACGCTACGATGACAGGAACAAGGCGGAACGGGAGGCCGCCGCATGATCCCATCCAGCCGGCCCCGGCGCATCCATATATGCGGTTGAAAGGGGAACCCGAGATGATGCGTCAACCTACTTTCCGGACGAAGCCGCTGTGCCTGTGCGTCCTGTTTTTTGCCGGCTGGCTGGGAACCTGCCTGTGGGCGCAGACGCCCCCGGCAATATCCTTCGGCTCGGCCATCCAGGCGGAGAAACAGGTCCGCGAGTCTCGGGACCTGGCCGGGAGCGTCGCGGCCCCCGACGGTCCCCAATGGCGCGCCAAAGGTGATCTGCACCGGAAATACCACTTTGCCGAGGCCGGCGTGGACATGCCCTACCGTCTGTATGTCCCCGCCTCCTGGGACGGGACCTCGCCCCTGCCGTTGGCCATGATGCTGCACGGCGCGGGGTCGGATGAAAACGCCTATGTCGATGCCAATGACCGGCAGCTGATTCGCCTGGCCGAGCAGCATGGCTACCTGTTGGTATCGCCGTTGGGATATACGCGCATGGGCGCCTACGGAACGCCTTTGCGTCTTCCCGCGGTTTTTGGAAACCCGGAGATAGCGGCAAAGCAGCGTGCCTCGGTGAGCGCGGACCAGGAACGGACTCTGGAGCTCAGCGAGAAGGATGTCATCAATGTTCTCGAAATTGTGCTCCAGGAGTATCCCGTGGACCGCTCCTCCATGTTTCTCATGGGACACTCGATGGGAAGCGGCGGCACTTGGTATCTGGGCGCCAAATATTTTCGGTACTGGGCCGCGATCGCTCCCATGTCGGGGCCGTTCGTTGATGAAACCAACTATCCGTGGGACAACGTCCGGGAAATGCCGATCTTCATGACGGAAGGAACGGGCGCGACTCCATCCCTTGCCGGGAGCAGAGCCATGCTGGCCTGGATGAAAGAGCGCGGCTTCAAGATAAAGTACCTGGAAGTGAACGCCGATCACGGCGGCATGATCCCGCTGGTCTTGCCCGGCATATTCCAATTCTTCGATCGCTGCAGGTCCAAATAGCCTGTCTTTGCTTTCCCCTTACCGGCGGAAAACCTTGTCCCATCCGCGCCCAGGGACGCTCCTGCGGCGCGGATGGGATCGATTCACATTCCCCGGATTGCCGGCGTCATGGCTGGATGAACCGCTCGACGGTCCAGCGTTTGTCGCGACACAAGGCGCAGTCTTTGCCGAGGAACCAGTCGCCTGCCTCACGCTTTTCCTTCAACTGCCAGTTGAGCCAGTGAACGGCCACCTCGGCCCAGTCGCCGCCGTCGGGCGCCGAAAAAGTACCGCCATGCCCTACGGGCAACCAGCCAAAGAAGACCGGCACGTGCCGGATACGCTGGGCGTCATCGCCGGCATTGGGATGGGCGACATCGGTCGGCCCGCCGGTAAAGTAGGCGATGGGGCCGTGCAGGCTGGCCAGATCATCCTTGCTCACCTGGACCTTGCTGATGCCGCCCGGCCTGTTGTACACGCCGCTGGCGAAAATCATCGAGGTCGATATGCGGGGGTCAGCGGAAACCTTGATGGCCTGCAGCCCACCGCAACTGTGACCGGCGACGGCAACGCGGCGGGTGTCGATATGCCCGTACAGCTCGTCACTCGGATCGGCGGTGCGCAGGGCCGCCCAAGTCATGGCCTGGCTCATCTGGGCGACATCGGTGGGGTCTTTTGCCTGGCCGGCAGGATCCTTGCGCGCCGGGCGCCGCCATGCGTAGCCCAGCGAGATCACGATATAGCCGTGCGAGGCGATGTCGCGCAAAAACTTGTCGTGAGACAGTCCGTTGTCGCTGCAACCCCCGTTGCCCCAGATCAGCAAAGGCAGCGGCTCCGCCGGCAGCGACACGGGACGGTACAGGGTATGGGTGCGCAAATCCGCCCGAGACTGTGCCACCGCCGGCCAATCACCGCGCCCTCCCTTTTCACCGATGAAACCGGGCGCCGGCTCCGCAACATCCTGCGCCGGCGCCACCCCCGTCGTCGTGACGACCGCGAATAACAGGCACAGAAGCCCGATTTTCCAGTGCGTCTTGCAAACCTTTCTCATGGCACCCCCGATGGCAGACCCGGATTTCAAAGCGGGATCCGATTTCCCGAATCTGCCGGCAAACCCTCACGAATGATGGGAACACGGTCCTCGGGCTTCGCGCAAAAACAAGTTCCCATTTTCGCGCGGGCCCTTACCTCGCCTCTATAATGGGCAATGTAACATAGGATTGACGCCTTGAATCGCGATATATCGACACCTTCGGCGCCGGATCGAGCCTCGGCGTCGACCTTGCGTCCGCGAAATCAATCACCAGCCGTATGCGGTGGCCGGCCTTGAAAACCATGGATGTCGGCAGGATCTCGAACACAAGTTCGACCGGTTCTCCGGGCACCAGCGGGACTGCGTCCGCCTCGTTGAATCGATGCCAGGGCAGGCCGAGGTTGTTGTAAGGGGCTTTCTCCAGCTTGCGCAACGAGGCGCGGATCCGCCCGCTCACGTTATACGACGCGGCGGTACCGTCGGGGGCGACATCCTGAATGGTGGCGATGAAATCTCCATCCGTGGCGGAGGAGGACACCCATAGATTGATGGTTGGGTGGCCGGTGACTTGAAGATCGGCGCCGAGCGGGGCGGTTTCGTAAACAAGTCCCCGGGTCGCCATGCCGCCGGGTGTGGTTTCGTACGCAACCGTGGCTTCGTCCTTTTGATCCTCCCCCGTCGGCGCCGTCGTACTCAGCGAACCTTTGCCCAGATAGAATCTGGTCCTTTTTTCGTTCGGCAGCGGCCACTGCCCGGCCGAGCGCCACTCCGAGCCGCTCGGCGCGTTGTAGGTGTAGTAATACACGGGATCCTCTTCCATGATGCCGTTGTCGATGCCCTTGAGCCAGTAATCGAAAAAACGGAGCTCCTCCACTGTGATGTCGAACCCGGTCTGGCTTTGAACGGCGGCCCAGCCGCAGTGTCCCCCGGGCCCCACGATCAATTTCGCCGGATTGGCGACATTGTTGAAGGTAAAGAAGGCGCCGTGCTTGGTGCTTCCTTCGTCCCAGTTGGCGGCCAGATACATTGCGGTTTTGGAAGCCTCGATCTGCTGCAAATAGCTGTGAGGGCTGCTCTTGATCCACCACGGCTGGGCGCTTGGATCCGTGATGGTGTCGGAAAAACTGTCCCTGTACGGCGCATAGCCCTCGTCGTCTACCGAACCCGCGTGCTCCGCGATGGCTTGATTCAACTGCGACCTGTCGGTGTCCCCGTCAACCGGCACCGCCGCCGCATCGCGGCCTTTTTGTCCCGACTGCGTCCTGCTCGCAAGGCTGACCGGCACCCCCTTGGCCGGGGACATGCCGCCGGGCACGCGAAACGAATAGGCATCGAACTCGCAGCTCATCGGGAAGATCGCCTTCAGGTGGGGAGGCGCCGTGGTCGCCGCCTGCAGCTGACTGCCGCCGGTCGCCGAACAACCCCACATTCCGATATTGCCGTTGCTCCACGGTTGTTGGGCAAGCCATTCCGTGATGTCGTATGCGTCCTGTCGAGCGGCGGCGATCCATTCGCCGCGGTTAAACGCCACGTTTTGTCCATAGGAGGCATACAGGCCGCGAAAATCCACAATGGCGACCACGTATCCATATTTCACCAACCGCGCCGCCGTTCCCGGGTAGCCCTCGCCGGTGAGCGTCTTGTCATTGCCGCTGTATCTGCGATTGTACGGTGTATGCATCCAGAGGACCGGAAGCCTGGCATCGATCACTTTTCCCGTGGCTTTGTCCTTGGGGCGGTACAGGTCCATGGCAAGCTTGGTGCCATCGCTCACCGGAACGTATAGCGAGGTAAGCTCGTATCGATCGTCGTAAACCGCGTCGCTATAGCCGGTGTATTCGCCGGGCTTCGAAATGCGCCGGACCGTTGATGCATTGGCTTCCGGGCCGGCATTGGCAGCCCCGAAGGCGACATTGACCGCGCCCTCAAATGCGGGTGCGATACCGCACAACAACAAAATCATCAACCAGGCATACCTTTTCATCATGTCGATCCCCCCCCGGAGCCTGTCCGAGCAACCGGTCCCGCAATATCGGAATGAGCCGGGGCCTTGATGGCCTGAAAGAAGCGGCCCTTGGACCTCCCATCATTCATGCGGATTAAATACGGACCTCCATTCGCCTGATAATGTCATCCTGGACCCCTTTGTTCAGGTCCACGAAATAGGCACTATACCCTGCCACCCTGACGATCAGGTCGCGGTGCCTTTCGGGAAATTTCTGGGCTTCGAGCAGCTGGCGATTTCCGACGACATTGAACTGAATCCACTTGCCTCCCATGGCGGCGTACGCCTTGACGAGGCCTGCCAGTTTTTCCAGGTCCTCCCGGCTCGCCAAAAACGACGGATTTAGCTTCACGTTCAGCAGCGTGGACGCACATAGAGACTGGTCGAGCTTCGCCGCACTCCGGAGCATCGCCGTGGGCCCGCGGGTGTCCCCTCCCTGGACAGGAGAGGCTGTTCCATCCGCCAACGTGGTGCCCGCGTATCTCCCGTCGGGAGTCGCTCCCACGATGGTGCCGCCCGCAAACATGGACGAGATGGAAGCTCCGCCGATCCCCCGGATTTTTCCATGCTGCGGGCGGCCGAATGTGACATAGTTCGCCTCCTCGTCGATCAGAAACCTGTAGAGGTCCCCGGCGATGGAGTCCACAAAGTCGATGTCGTTCCCGTACTTGGGCGCCCGCAGGCACATTTTTCTTATTTCCTCGTGCCCCTCCCAGTTGGCCGACAATGCTTGTTTCAGCAACTTCATGGAAGATTTCTTCCCGTCGAAGACCAACTGCTTGATGGCCGCCAGGGAATCCGCCACATTGATGGCGCCGACAGGCACCATCGCCGCCCGGAAGTCATAAGGCGGGACCGGCGCCCTCCTCGACAGGGGTTTGCCGGTCTTGATCCCGTCATGCATCAGGACCGTTTCCAGGATTTCGACCGCATCGTAGTAATCTTTGGGTTGCCCGCTGAGGAAACTGTGTTCATGCCACAAGCCGATAAAGTGGGCCAGGGTGCGCTTGAACTCCCGGTAGAATTCCTCAAACGTTTCGATCTCCTCGACGGGACGCCCGACAGAACAGGCTTCGAGGCCGGTGCGCGGATCCACTCCGTCATTCAGGAAGATCTCAAGGACTTTGGGCACGACAAAAAAACAGCCCGCCAGGAAGCTGGCTTTTCCCGGAATGGCCGGGTCCACGCACCCCGCCAGGTGGTAATTGCGGGCATCTTCCACCGGTACGCCCCCGGCGGTCATGTAATCCAGAAAGGATTTGTCCAGGGCCAGGGCGGGCATCCCGATGCCGGTTTTGACAACCTCCAACGCCTTGATGAGCAGGTCATCCGGTGTTTTTTCGTGCACTCTCAGCGTAATGGTGTGGTGCGCCGTTCTGAGCCTGTTGGCCGCCTCCAGGACCAGATAGGTCAGTTCATTGCTGGCGTCTTTCCCGTCAGCGGTGACGCCCCCGATGGTCATGTTCCGCCACTTGGCGAAGCCCGCATGCTGCGACCGCTTGGCTCCCGAAAGCTTGATGTTTTCAGGCCGCATGCATTTGATACGCAATTCACACAACAGGCGGATCACTTCCTCGTCGTTGACCCGGCCCTCGTCCACGTCCTTTTTGTAGAACGGATACATGTACTGGTCGAATCGGCCCAGATTGTAGGTCGAGGTGGGAGCGGACAGGAGTTGATTGAACCACAGGGACTGCATCGCCTGGTAAAAGCTTCCGGGACGATTGGCCGGCGTCCGACGGCATGCCGCGGCTATTCTATTGAGCTCCTCCTTCCGCCGGGCATTTTCCTCCTTTTCCGCCAGTGATTCGGCCGCCTCGGCATATCTGCCGGCCAACCGGATGACCGCGTTGAGCACCATGATGGACGCTTCCAAAAACAGCTTTTTCTCCACATCCTCCAGGCTGTAAAACCTCAATCCCCGGAGCTCTTCTTCGGCTTCCCGGATAATTGGATTCAGTCCGTTCATCCATCTCGAAAAGTCCGCGTAGCAATCGCTGAAGGCAAAAGACAGGCAGAGCCCGCTGCCGGCATAGGCGCCTCGGAATTCATCTTTCCTTTTCATCGGCGGAAGCGTGATTCCGAGCTGCAGGTACCTGAATATTCGCTCATCGAAAAGCTTTGACTGGAGATACTCCGAGCACCGGGTCTCCCAGTATTTGCCAAGCTCCCTGAACAGCGGCCAGTCCATCCCGTCCACGGACACGATGCCCTCTTCCGCCGCAGCCCGGACCTCCTCTTCCCGCCACACCCCCAGAAACGGGTCTATTTCGGCCCCCCACGGCCGGCTGGCCCCTTCACCCACGAAAAGCTCGTCGCCATCGATCAGTGTGGGCATCCGTTCCAGCATGTAAGAGAAAGCTTTCGCGTACCGGATGATGGGCGGCTCGCCCTCCGTGCGTTGATAGGATTCGGTGATCAGGCGGGCCTTCTCGATGCAGAGAGGAAATCCCCGCCTGCGAATTTTGCCAGCCATTGCATCCATGAAAAGCCTCCTGTTCCAGCGTCGGATCAAAAAGCGGAATTTTGAACTATCCGCACCTCATCGCCATGAGCCTGAAGGACTCAAGAATCCAGCGGCGTTTCCTTCCCCAGCTGCCCGCGCCGCGGACGCCGTCTAACGCGCCGCCTCCCTTACCCGCCTGGCTCCTGCCGCTCCCCCGGCACAGCCGGGGCATCTCCCAACAGGTTAGGATAAAGCTCGAACCCTTTCCCGCATAGCCGATTCAACGGCCATGCCGGCCGGGCGGCACGAAAACTCCGGATTTTTGTGCCTGCCTCGTCCGCCGGAACAACCCGCGGTTCTGATCAGGGACAATAGCTCAAGACAGCCAGAATGTAAAAACGCATTTACAATGCATCCATAATACAATGAAACAGCGACAAAAACATTAAATCCAAGGGGATGGCATGAAACGGCCGAGATTGGGAATCCCAGCCCCGGCTGCCGATGCGGTGGATCGTGCATGGGCTCCAGTCCGGTGCGCGGCCGTTCATACGTGCGAATGTCACGATAGCGAAGCGTCCGTGCCCGTTCTTCACCGGGAAAAGCGGTTTGTCCACTTATTGGGCGGAGCGCTCGCTTCCTCCCGCCGTACATGTTCACGGGCCCGCGTGTGATTTGTCATTCAAAACCAACCAAAAACTAACACAATGCAAACATTGCTTAAGGTAAAATTATTAAAGCGCACACGATGAAGAAAATGAACAGAAACAGAGTGGAAGAAGCGGTGACGCCGACCACGATCGCCGTCATCGACATAGGCGCAACCTTCATACGGATGCTGATCGCGGAGAAGCGCGACGCCAGGGAGGCCCATATCCTCGAGAAGGCGGTGCAGTCGGTGCCCATCGGGCGCGACATCATCGCCTCGCGCAGGATATCGAACGCCACCGTGGAGCAATGCGCGCAGATCCTCAAGTCGTTCCGAAAGCTGCTCGACGAGTACGTCATCCCGCTGGAGTCGGTCACCGCCGTGGCCACCCCGACGCTGAACATGGCCGACAACAGCGCGGTCTTCCTTGACAGGCTGGCGAACGCCTCCCGTATCGCCTTCCGCCTGCTCGACCCGGGACAGATCGGCTACTACTACCATCTGGCGTTCGGCAGGCTCGGCAAGGTCACGGGCGGGAGCAACCACGACAAGGGAGAAGCCGTGGTGCTCGAAGTCGGCGGCCTGACTTGCAGCATGCTGTGCCGCAAGGAGGGCGAGATCCGCTTCGTGCAGACATACAGCCTGGGATCGTTGCGGATGCGCCAACAGATGGAACAGGGCGATTTCCGGCCGCAGCAGCTCGTCGCTCTCGCCGACGGCCGCACGCACGAGATTGCCGAGCAGCTGCGCAACAACGTGGACGACGTGAAGTCCGTCAAGCTGTTCCTGATGGGGCGCGAGATGCGCTTCGCGGGGGCGCGCCTGCGCCCCGACAAGAACAACGCCGTTGAACTCAATCCGGCCACCGGCGTGATCTCTGTCACCGTGGATGAACTTAACGCGCTGCTCAAGCAGATCGAGAGGCTGTCCACCGAGGAGATCGTGCGCGAGTGGCGCATCTCCTACCGGGACGCCGAGCTGATCGCGCCGACGCTGAGCATCGCCATATCCGTGGCGCGCGCCGTGCCGCTCAAATCGGTGTACATCAGCAGCCTATCCTTCTGCCACGGACTGCTCGAAGAGGCCGTGGACGGAACACTGTGGACAAACACGATGCGCAAGCATGTGCTGCGCATCGCCAGGGCTACGGGCAGGAAATACCAGCACGACGTGAACCACGCGGAGCAGGTGGCGAAGCTCTCGCTGCAGCTCTTTGATCTGCTGCAAGAGGAGCACGGCTGCACGCAGCGCCACCGCCTGATCCTGGAGGTGGCCGCCCTGCTGCACGACATCGGCACTTTCGTGAGCGCCCACTCCCACCACATCCACACGATGTACCTTATCCGCAACACCGAGTTCGCGGGCCTCTCCGCGGAAGAGATAGAACTCATCGCCACTGTCGCGCGCTACCACCGCAAATCCATACCGAAGGCAAGCCATCCGGAGTACTCCGTGCTCTCGCATGAGGACAGGCTGGTCGTCAGCAAGCTCGCCGCCATCCTGCGCGTCGCCGACGCGCTCGACCGAGTGCACGACCAGAGCCTCGGCAAAATCAGGTTCAAACTCGACGAGACGTCGCTCGTCTGCATCCCGTCGCGCCGCGTGGCGACCAGCGCAGAGCAGGTGGCCCTTGCCGAAAAGGGCGACCTTTTCGAGGTGATGTACGGACGCCGCTGCTACCTTTACGACCCGGAATGACCGGAACGGTGCCATGCAATGAAGACAAAGAAGAAACCCGCCCCCATGACGGCGGATGCCAATGAGTTCCTGAACCGGGAACTCAGCTGGCTTGAGTTCAACCAGCGCGTGCTCCTCGAGGCATGCAATCCGGAAGTGCCGCTGCTCGAGCGCCTGAAATTCCTCTCCATCACCGCCTCGAACCTGGACGAGTTCTGCATGGTCCGCGTCGGCGGACTCAAGATGCTGGTCGCCGCCAAAATCCGCCGCACCGATCCCTCCGGCATGACGCCGCGCCAGCAACTCCTCGCCATCACGCGCCGCATGCGCAGGATGGTGGCGGACCAGTATGAGCTGCTCAACGTCCTCTCGAAGGAGCTTGCCAGGCACGGCTTTGTCATGCAGGAGAGCGTGGAATCCCTCTCCGGCGAACAGCTCAAATGGCTTGAGCGCGAGTTCATGGACAACATTTTCCCGCTTCTCTCACCCGTCGGCGTAGGGGAGGAGCGTCCCTTCCGACCGGCCGGGCTGCTGCTGCACTGCGTGGCCATGCTCGCCCCCGCCGCGCAGGACGGGGCGCCGCGCATGGTCTTCATCCCGCTGGGGCCGAAACTCCCGCGTTTCATTCGAATCCCCGACGCGGCGGGCCGTGCCGTCTTCATCCCGATCGAACAGGTCGTGGCGTGGCAGATCGCGGCAATCGTGGAGGGTCAGCCGGTTCTCGAATGTGTGCCGTTCAGGGTCACGCGCAACGCCGACATCGAACTGCGCGAGGACTTGTCCTCCGACCTGCTTGTAGGCATGCAGGACCTGCTTGACGACCGCCGCGAGACCGAGTGCATCCGTCTTGAGATCCACCGGCGCGCCTCGCGCGCGCTCATGGGCGCGATGAAGCGGCAACTCGGCCTCGATCAGGCGGACGTCTATTTCGTGGATGGCCCCGTGGAGCTGCGCAGCCTCATGTCGATCGCCCAGACCGACGGTTTTGACGACCTGCGCGACGAGCCGTGGGAGCCGGTCCCCTCTCCGGACGTGGACATCAAGGAACCCATGTTTCCGCAGATCGCGCAGGGCGACATCCTGCTCGTGCACCCATACGAGTCGTTCGACCCCGTAGTAAAGTTCATCAACGACGCCGCCGACGACCCGCAGGTGTTGGCGATCAAGCAGGTGCTGTACCGCACCGCCTCGCAGAGCGCGATCGTGGAGGCGCTCATACGCGCCGCGCAGGTCGGCAAGCATGTCACCGTGCTTATCGAGCTGAAGGCCCGCTTCGACGAGGCGCGGAACATTTCTCAGGCGCGCAGGCTCGAACTCGCAGGCGCGCACGTCGTCTACGGCGTGCGTTCGCTCAAGACACACGCGAAGATCTGTCTCGTCATCCGGCGCGAACAGCGGGGCATCGTCCGCTACATGCATTTCGGCACCGGCAACTACAACGAAAAGACGGCCACGCTGTACAGCGACGTCGGCCTCTTCACCTGCCGCAACGACTTCGGCGCGGACGCTTCCGACGTCTTCAACGCCATCACCGGCTACTCCCAGCCGCAATCGCTGCGTCGTCTCGAGGTGGCCCCGTTCTCGATCCGTTCCACCATCCTTGCGCTCATCGCCAACGAGGCCGAACGCGCCCGCAATAACGAAAAGGCCGAAATCACGATGAAGATGAACTCGCTCAGCGACAAGGGGATCATCGACGCCCTCTACAGCGCGTCCAGGGCCGGCGTCAAAATCAAGCTGAACGTCCGCGGCATTTGCTGCCTCAAGCCGGGCGTCCCCGGCATGAGCGAGAACATCACCGTCGTCAGCATTGTGGACTACTACCTCGAGCACGCCCGCATCTTCCGCTTCCGCAACGGCGGCCGGAATGCCCTCTACATCTCCAGTGCCGACCTGATGACGCGCAACCTCGACAAGCGCATCGAACTCATGATCCCCGTACTCGCGTCGGGACCGCGGAAAAAACTTCTCGCTACCCTCGATGTTTACTTTACCGACCGCGTAAAAGCGCGTACTCTTTGTCCGGACGGCAATTACCGCCCTGTCGCCGCGCGCGGCAAGGAGAAATCTGTCAGGGCTCAGGAGGAGCTTTACAGGCGGGCCAAGGCCGCCGCCAGCCTCAAGGAGCAGACGAAGCCCACGATGCTTGAGCCCCACCACCGGAAACGCAACCCGCAAACGGACGTATGACATTGAGCAACGACAACAAGAGACAAAACGGCAAAACGGCACGCAGCATCGGCATCCTGACCGCAGGCGGCGACTGCCCCGGCCTCAACGCCGCCATCCGCGCGGTGGCCAAATCGGCCATGCACTACGGCATTCAGGTCGTCGGTTTCCTCGACGGCTTCCGCGGCCTCGTAGAAAACCGTTACATCCAGCTCGAGGACCGCACCGTGAGCGGCATCCTCACGCTCGGCGGCACGATCCTCGGATCAAGCCGCGACAAGCCGCACAAGATGAACATGGGCGGCACCGTCATGGACATGACCGATGTCGCCGTCGCCAACGCAAATAAGCTCAACCTCGATTGCCTCGTCTGCCTCGGCGGCAACGGCACGCAGAAAAACGCTTACCGGCTGTCGCAAAAGGGCCTCAACATCATTACGTTGCCCAAGACGATCGACAACGACGTCATCCTGACCGACACTTGCTTCGGCTACGACACCGCCAAATCGATCGCAACCGAGGCCATCGACCGCCTCCACACCACCGCCAGCAGCCACCACCGTCTCATCGCCGTTGAAATCATGGGCCACTCCGCCGGGTGGCTGACGCTTGGCGCCGGCATCGCGGGCGGCGCCGATGTCATCCTGATCCCGGAGATCAAGTACGATATCCACGCCATCGCCGATTTCCTCAACACCCGCCGCCATCGGGGCAAGCGCTTTTCCATCGTCGCCGTGGCCGAAGGCGCCGTCGCCATCGACGAGAAGCCCGATGACGAGGAGGCGGCCAGCGCCTCCAAGTCGCAGAAGAAAACCGCCAGGAAAAAGAACGGCAACGCCAACGGTGACGCCGCCAAGCTGCCGCAGAATCCCTGCATGATATGCGAATCCAAGATTAGCCGCATCGTCCGCGAACTCCAGCAGCTCACCGGCATAGATGCGCGCATGACCCAGCTCGGCCATACCCAGCGCGGCGGCCCCCCCACCTCGACCGACCGGATGCTTTGCACTCGTCTTGGCGCAATGGCCGGCCAACTCATCGACGCCCGCAAGTACAACATGATGGTTGCCATACGTGGCGAGGATTGCGTCGCGGTACCCCTCAAGGATGTCGCCGGGCACGTCCGCACCGTGCCGCAAGACCACCCATGGATCGCGACCGCGCGCCTTCTCGGCACCTGCATGGGCGACGTGCCCTGAACCGCGCCCGCGGTGCCATTCCGGTGTCGCGGCCACGGCGGAGCCGCGGCAAGGCGATCGCCCGCCCGACGCCCGCCGTCTGAAGCGGCCGGTTTTCAAGTATTCGGTGACAGTTGACACACAATGCTTTCCTGAATACATTGGCTGCTCGATGCAACGGTTTCCAACAGACCCTTTATGCACGGCGCTTGTCCGCAAGAGGTAAAACCGATGGCAAGAACAATCATCCTCCTCTGTCTCTTTACCCTTTTTGGCGCCACCGCCACTCCAAACACCGAGGCAACCTGCGACCGCGCCTGCCTTGAAAAATGGGTGGACAGGTACCTTGTCGCCATGGCGAACCAGGACAAAAACCCGGAAATGTTCGCCCCCGACCTGAAATTTACCGAAGACGGGGTGCAGTTGCCCTTCGGCAATGAAGGCCTTTGGTACAGCATGAGCGGTGTCGGCAAATACAAGTTTTACGTGCCCGATGTGGAAACCCAACAGGTGGCCTTTCTGGGCACCGTACGGGAAAAGGCTCCACGAAGCCGAGAGGAATCCCTGTCGGCCCTCGCCTTGCGCCTCAAGATCCGCAACGACCGCATCGTCGAAATAGAGCAGATCGTGGTCAGGCCGGACAGCGTGAACAGCAGCGCCGGGGACTTTCCTCCAACCGGCCCGGCCGTGGAGGCCATGGGGTCGCCCCACCCGATCTTTACCGAAAGCATACCCGAAGACAAACGGATGAGCAGGGAGGACCTCATCAAGACAGCGAACTACTATTTCACCGGGCTCGAAAACAACGATGGCAAGGGTTACTACCCCTTCACGGATGACTGCGTCCGCTTTGAGAACGGGGTGGATGTGCTTCTAAGCACCAACAAGGAGACGGGCGCAAAAACCCGCACTACCTGCAAGCAGCAGTTTGAAGATGGGGTGAAGGGCATTGTCACCCGCATTCGCGACCGCCGTTTCGTGGCGGTGGACAGGGAAAAGGGGATCGTCTTTTCCTTTGCATTCTTCGACCATGACTTCATCCACTGGACCTGGCAGCTGGCGGAATTGTTCAAGATTGAAAATGGCCAGATCCGCCGCATTGAAGCCATATTCCACCGGGCGCCCTATGGAATGAATTCGGGGTGGAGCTCCTTCGAAAAGGGTATTTCCAGCGAGATCCAATACGAGTAGTCTTCACCGGATCTGAAGGCAATCGGAGTCCTTGAGAAGCGGGAGGGCCGGGCCCCCTTTGAAAACCGGACCGAAGGCAAAATCGGGCTTGCCGAGACCGAACAGGGCCGCCTCCGCGATTACAAGCCCCTTGAATCGGCAGCCGCTTGTACCGCCATGATGCAATGGACGGCGATGAGCACCAGGCCGGTTTTTAACAAAGATGGGAAGCGCCTCAACCAAACAGCTTTACAATGATTTAACCATTGTACTTGCTTATCCACGCCTTGCCGAAATTCTTTCGCCGCGCAAAAAATATCTGTTCGCAGAACGTTGCAATCGACATCTTTTTATCATCCGGGAAATCATACTTATAAGTCGCGGCCTGTTCCAATTCACCCTTACCCTGCAGATATCCGAGGAAGTCATAATCCAGTTCCACAGTCCTTGGATATGTTCCCAGCTCGCTGTGATTGATCAGATAATTACGTTGGAACTCCAATAATTGTTCTATTACCTTTTGATCGTAATCAAAAAACGCTGTACGCATAAAGTTCTCGATTACGTTAAAAACATGCTTGCTTTTGCCGCTGGCATGTATATTGATCACGCTTCTATGAATCAGGTTAACGCCAAATATATTCACGCCGGCCAGTTTAGGGTGATCAATCGCACCGTCAGTCATCCATTTGTTAAAGTAATAACGCGTGTCCTCGATCTCTTTAACCAACCAGGGATCCGTTTTAATAAAACCATGCAACCGTTCATAAAATTCCTCATATTCTACATGGTATTTCTTATACATGAATCTGCTGAGGAATGTCGTTATACCGTTTATGTGGAAAGTATTTAGGAACCAACTGAATATAACCGCTTCCAACATTACGTCATGCGGCATGTCCCTGGTCGCCACCACGACCTGAATACCTTCCTTTAATTCGTCAAAGTTATTCATGCCGTCCAGGTAATCGTGTACCGTAATTGCCTCCAACCCGTATTCTTCACGCTGAGTTAAATTCATCTCGGCATTTTCCAACAATTGCGCCTGGTATACGGTAATACCGGTATGATTGCCCGCTTTAAACAAGCGCCAGAAGTTATCTTTCCAACTATCTAGGGTTTCAGCGGGCATGCCGAGAATTAATTCGGTATACAGCGGAATCTGATTTTCTTCGCATAACCTGAACACTTCCCCTATTTCATTGATAGCTAAGTTTTTGCGCTTAACCGCTTTTAACGTTTCGTCATTCAGACTCTGCACGCTGAGGTTGAGGCCCAGCCTGCCGCATCCATTGCCAATAAGAACTTTTACAATATCGACAACTTCACGTCGCTGGTTTTTTGCCCAGCTGATTGTATAGCTCTTGGGATAACCATACTTGCCCTGCACTTCTACCAGCTTTTCTGCAATTTCCTTATCCCGTTCGGGAAACATTCCAAAGTTCGCATCTGCAATATTAATGAATCCGCACTTGTTTTTACCTGCCCATTCAAATTCGCAAAATACTCTTTCCAATCCAAACTTTTTAACTTTGTTATAGGTTAAACCGCCCCAGTCACAGAATGTGCAGGCATATGGGCAACCACGGTTTGTTTCCAATGTGGTATTCCATTCTACGTTGGGATTATCCTGCATGATTTTATCAAAATAGCCGGCCAAGTATGGGCTAGGGATATCGTCGAGATTATCTATGCGCTGTGCTTTACCCGTATCCACCGCGTCCCCGGCCGCGTTAATTAAAATCCCGGGCACTTTGCGTATGTCCAGACCTGTGACAAAACTTTCCAATAAACGCTTAAAAGCTATCTCGCCTTCCTGTTTAACCACAAAATCGATGAATGGTTGATCTTTAAAATAATTCTTGTCCTTGACAGCCGGTTCAGGACCACCAAATACAATTTGTATTCCCGGCTTGATCTTTTTTAACTCTCCAGCAAGAGTATAATTGTAATTTTTATTCCAAACATAACAACTGAACCCAACAACGTCGGAATCTTTAAGTCGATCCACAACCATATCTATGTTGTCGCGTTTCCAAATCATTTCCCCAAGAAAATAGTTGTCCGATATTTCGGGAAACTGAACTGCATAACCCCAAAGTATGCCCGCACTGTAGGGAAGATAGTGCGCATTGAACTCCTTGGGGCCTTGCTGGAAGTTAACGTTGACGAAACTCACCTTTTTCTTCATTGCGAATCCGATCCGCTTATTGTTGATAAACCATGCCGCCTCTTGGGGTATTGTAACTGAAGATTGGAGCGCGCGGGGAGCCGGGAAAAAGGGATTGGCAAAGGGGCCGACCTGTGCTTACCTGTGTGGGTAACCATCCCCGATCCGTTTCCCGTCCGCACGCCACAGGAGGCGCGCCATGGAAAAAGCCGTCAGGCAAATCGTGCAGGAGATCACGCGGTCCACGCGGTCGATCACGGTTCTCACCGGAGCCGGCATTTCAGCGGAGAGCGGCATTCCCACCTTTCGCGGTCCGGAGGGTTACTGGACCGTAGGCTCCGAGGTCTACCATCCCCAGGAGATGGCCACCTTCGCCACGTTCACCCGGATGCCGGACGAATTATGGGCCTGGTACCTGTACCGGATGGGCGTCTGTGCCGCCGCCGATCCCAATGACGGGCATCTGGCCCTGGTACGGATGGAAGAACACCTGGGCGATCGCTTCACCCTGATCACCCAGAACATCGACGGGCTGCATCTCCGGGCCGGGAGCAGCCTGGACCGAACCTGCCAGATCCACGGCAACATCTTCTTCATGCGCTGCTCCGCCGACTGCACCACGGACGTCTACCCGGTGCCGCCCGAGGTTCGGCCCAAGAAAGCCGGAGAGCCGCTGACCGACACCGACCGCAAGATGCTGCGCTGCCCGCTCTGCGGCGCGCGCAGCCGACCCCACGTCCTGCTGTTCGACGAATGCTACAACGACCATCACTACCACTTCTCCCGCTCGTTGCACGCCGCCCGGGACAGCGCCCTGCTGGTGGTGGTGGCCACCGCAGGAGCGACCAATCTGCCCAACCTGGTAGCCCGCGAGGTCTTCCGGCAGGGCGGCGCGATCATCGACATCAACATCGAGCCCAACCCCTTTTCCCGGCTGGCCGAACAAAGCCGGCAGGGATGGTTCATCCGGCAGCCGAGCTCCACGGCCCTGCCCGAACTGCTCGATGCCATGCTGTCCGCCTGACGGTCCCAAGACGAAGAAAAGGATAGGCCAGAGCCCTTCGGCCCGCTAGCGGCGCCGCCAGCGGCAGGCCGGGAGGCCGCGAGGAACACCAACGGATTGGGCAAGGCCTGCGGCGACAACCCGCGCTTGACCGAACCACGCCGGAGGCCGACCCGTGCAAGCAGTCGGGCACCGGCTCAACGATGCCTGCGCCACGATCGGCCGCCGTTTCCCCCAGGTGCCGATATTTCATTCCCCTCTTTTGATACGCGCCGTTATGTCGATTCAGGTGGCATCATTTTGACTATGGGGGTATTGTAACCAAAGATCGGCGCACTCGATATTGGACTTTTGACTCAGCGGCATTTGTTGCAGCCGGAGACTCGCCGCTTGGAGCAACTCACAACATGCCCGGGCGCCGGCCACGCGCCGGCAAGGGCGAAGGGAGTACCGAGACATGGGTGAAAGTGGATTTTTGGGCGTAGCCGGGATCGCCGGCCTATGCGCGCTGGCGTTTGTGGCTTACCTGGCCAGGTATGTATTGTCAAAGCCGCAAGGGAACGAGACCATGGCGCACCTTTCAAAACTGGTGCAGCAGGGCGCCGCGGCCTTTCTCAAGCGTGAATACACCTACGTGGGCGTGTTCGTCGCCGCCATCATGATCTTCTTTGTCGCGGTGGGCGCCGTCAAGCCCGACTTCGGCATCGACTGGCGTGTCTCTGTCGCGTTCCTCTTCGGCGCGCTTGCGAGCGCTCTCGCGGGGATCTTGGGCATGACCATCGCCACGCGCGCCAATGCCCGCACTGCGGCGGCGGCCCAGTCGGGCGGCATGAAGAGCGCCCTGGACGTGGCCCTTAGCGGCGGCGCGGTCATGGGCATGGGCGTGGTGGGCATCGCCATGCTCGGCCTGATCATCGTCTACGTGATGTTTGACGGCAATCCCACGGTCGTGAACGGCTACGCCATGGGCGCCTCGCTCCTGGCCCTCTTCGCCCGGTCCGGCGGCGGCATCTTCACCAAGGGCGCCGACATGGGCGCCGATCTCGTCGGCAAAGTCGAAGCCGGCATTCCCGAAGACGACCCCCGCAACCCCGCCGTGATCGCCGACAACGTCGGCGACAACGTCGGCGACGTGGCCGGACTCGGCGCGGACCTGCTGGAATCGTACGTTGAAGCGATCATCGCCAGCCTGGCCGTTGCCGTGGTGATTTCGCAGGCGTCCAAGGCGGCGGGCGCGGCCTATGCGACGGCATTCCCGTTCGTGGCGGCGGCCATCGGCATTTTCGCCTCGATTCTCGGCGTCATGTACGTCAAGACCTTCGCGAAGAGCGATCCGCAGAAAGCCCTGATGAACGGCACCTACCTGGCGGCCATTCTCTCCATCGTGGGCGTCTTCTCGTATTCCAGCGTGGCGGGCGAGCCGTTCAGCCTGGCCGGCGTCACCTACGGTAAATTCGGTCCCGCCTGGGCCTGCGTGATCGGCATCCTGTCCGGCACGATCGTCGGATTCGTCAGCGAATACTTCACGTCCAGCAGCCACCGCCCCGTGAAACGGCTTGCCGAACGCTGCCAGACCGGTCCCGCGATCGCGGTGACGGAAGGCACCGCCATCGGCATGCAGAGCACGTTCGTGCCCGTTATCGCGCTCAGCATCGCGGTGGTCGCGTCCTATTACTTCGCCGGCACGTACGGCGTGGCCATCGCCGCCCTCGGCATGCTCGCCACTACCGGCATGGTTGTCGCCGTGGACGCCTACGGCCCCATCGCCGACAACTCGGGCGGCATCGCGGAAATGGCGGGGCTCGATCCCAGCGTCCGCAAGATCACCGACACCCTGGACGCCGTCGGCAACACCACGGCCGCCATCGGCAAAGGATTCGCTATCGGGTCCGCCGCGTTTGCGGCCATCGGGCTCTTGAGCGCGTTCATGCTCACGGTCAACGTGGTTCGGGCTGAAAACGGACTCGCCGCCCTGGTCACCACGCTCGATGAACCGGCCGTGCTGGCGGGCCTCCTCATCGGCGCGGTGATGCCGTTCTTCTTCTCGTCGCTGCTGTTCCAGGCCGTCGGCAAATGCGCCGACACCATCATTCACGAAGTGCGGCGCCAGTTCCGAGAGATTCCCGGCCTCAAGGAAGGCAAGAAAGGCGTTTATCCGGACAGCACCAAGTGCGTCGATATCGCCACCAAGGGCGCCATCAACGGCATGCTGTTCCCGGGCGGGCTGGCCATCGTCACCCCGGTCATTGTCGGGTTTGCACTGGGTGCCGAAGGCCTCGCCGGCTTCCTGGTGGGCGCCATCGCCACCGGCGTCATGCTGGGCATTCAGACCGCAAACAGCGGCGGCGCCATGGACAACGCCAAGAAATACATCGAAGAAGGCAACTTCGGCGGCAAAGGCTCCGAAGCCCACAAAGCCGCCGTGGTGGGCGACACCGTCGGCGACCCGCTCAAGGACACGGTCGGCCCCTCGATCAACATCCTGATCAAGCTCATGTGCGTGATCGCGCTGGTGCTGGCGCCCTTGTTCGCCTAAGCCACCCCTAAGTCACCGCGGAGCCTCAATACTGCGGGCTCCCGGCCAAAGCGGCCGGGAGCCCGTTTTGTTTCCGTCCATCTCAGCGGCCGGTGGCCGCCGCCATGGAGTCCGGGGCCATGGCGGCACACGCGCCACGAACGCCTTTTATCAGTTTTACCAGTTAGTCGGAAGCAGCTCGAAGTGCGCTTTCGGATGCGCGCACGCCGGGCAGAGGTCCATCGCTTCCTTGCCCACGTGGGTGAAACCGCAGTTGCGGCAGCGCCACACGGTCGCCGGATCATCACGCAGGAAAACGGCGCCCTTCTCGATGTTGGCCGCCAGTTTGCGATAGCGTTCCCCATGGAACTTCTCGGCCACCGCGATCGCTTCCATCGTCTTCGCGATTTCCTCGAAGCCCTCACCGCGCGCCACCTTGGCAAACTCAGGGTACATCTGCTGCCACTCGTACTCCTCGCCCTCGGCCGCAGCGATCAGGTTGTCCCGTGTATTGCCGATCACGCCGGCCGGCAGGCCGACCCCGATCTGAACCTCGCCGCCCTGCAGGAACTTGAAGAGACGCTTGGCGTGCTCCTTCTCCTGATTGGCGGTTTCTTCAAAGATCGCCTCGATCTGAACAAACCCGTCCTTCTTGGCTTGAGACGCCCAGAAGGTGTAACGATTGCGTGCCGCCGATTCACCCGCGAATGCAGCCAACACGTTCTTCTCTGTCTTCGTGCCTTTAATCGAACCCATGGTCTGATTCCTCCTTTTTGAACCTTCCACGGTAGCAAAAACGGGTCACGACGACAAGATGGCGAAGAACCATTCCTAACTTATACGGATTCTACGGAATGGCTTGCAGGATATCGCGGTTTTGATTTAAGCGGGCATCGCCACGCAGAACGCGGCGGAAAAGGGAAGAAACACAACGGCACGATCGTGCGCCGACTCTACTACGAGGGATTGGTTTACCGTGGCAATTAAATTAACGCCAGGGTTGTCGAAGAGAGCGAACATCGGGACACCCACGCCATCGCCGGCACATCCGCCACCCGATCCCCGGCGGCCTCATCTTTGACTATGGAGGTGTTGCAGCCGAAGTCTGAGCCCTCATTATTGCATTTTTGACACACCGCATTCATTGCCGCGTCAGCGGCTCACGGCTTAGAGCGAGTCGCCGAAGTCGTCGCGGAATTTGGCCACCAGCCGTTCCGGCCAGTCACCGATCGGGCGCATCCGGCCGTAGAAGAAGCGCAGAATTTCGGGTTCCTCTTCCCATTCGAGGCCACCAATGAGACGGCGGTTCTCGTACAGCCAGGTGACACGGTCAATCATGTAATTCACCTGCGACAGCGTGAACACACGACGCGGCAGGGCCAGCCGCACCAATTCCATGTTCGCCAGCGGCTCAACACCGTTGGCGTCGCGCTCTTCCGACATGGTGCCGCGCTCCATGCCGCGCACACCCGAAGTCAGGTAGAGGGCCGCGTTCAATGCGCCAGCCGGGTACTGCTGCTGCTTGATGTGATCCAGGAACCTCTTTGCGTTCAGGTGCGCACCAAGGCCGCCGGCCGGTTTCACCACCGGCACGCCGCGCTTGTCCATCTCGGTCACCGCGTATTCGATGAATTGCGGGCCATGGCTGATCATGTCGTAATCCATGGTTTCTTCGAGACCAACGACGATCGCTTCCATTTCACGCACCGACATGCCGCCGTAGGTGAGGAAGCCCTCGAACATCGGCACCAAGCCACGCATCTTCTTGTAAATCTCCTCATCGCGGATGCAGATACCGCCACCGCGGCCGAAGCCCAGCTTGCGGGCCGAGAAGTAGAAGACATCGGTCAGGTCGGCGATTTCGCGGGAGATGTCCCTAATCTCCCAATCGGCGCATTCGGGTTCGCGTTCCTTGATGAAGCACAGGTTGTCCTGCAGCAGCGAGGCGTCAAGCACGAACGGGATGCCGTACTCCCGGCAAACGGCTGATACGTCGCGGTAGTTCTGCAGCGAGACCGGCTGCCCACCGATCAGGTTGGTGCCCGCCTCTATCCGGACGAATGCCACCTTTTCAGCGCCCTCGGCCTCAATCAGGTTACGAAGCGCTACAACGTCCATATTCCCCTTGAACGGCGCCAGCGAGTCAACATCCAGCCCTTCCGGGCAGATCAACTCAACGACAGAACCGCCGTTGGAGGTGATATGCGCCTTGGTGGTGGTGAAGTGATAGTTCATCACCGTGATCTGGCCGGGCTTCATCAAGGAGCGCACGATGATGTTTTCACAGGCGCGACCCTGGTGCGCCGGCAGAAAATACTCCATGCCGAACAGTTCCCGCACCTTGTTATAGAGACGCGTATACGTTTCCGAGCCAGCGTAAGCGTCGTCGGCCTGCATCATGGCGGCCTGCTGTTCCTGGCTCATCGCGTTAACGCCCGAGTCGGTCAGCATGTCGAGGAATACGTCCCTATTCTGCAGCAGGAAGGTGTTATAACCAGCGTCCTGAATTGCAGTCAACCGGTCCTCGATTGGCAGCAGATTCAGCTTCTGGATGATGCGCACCTTGTGCATTTCAAGCGGGTATTGCTGTTTGCCGTAGAACTTCACTCGACCCATGGCTAGCTCCTATTTCTCGGACTTCTTGGCGGTATAACGTTCTATAAGTTCAAATCTGATCTAGACGGCTTCGTAGTGGCGGATCCAATCGGTTTTCCTGGTCTTTGAACGACAAATTCAAACAAAGCGGCCCACTAATCCGAACGTAATGCAGTAGTACTGCCCGGCAAATCCGGACTGTCTCCAATATCAGAAGCCGTGCGAATCATACTCAATGAGGCCACGAGAATCAAACGCTCCCGCATAATCGAAGCCGACCCATGTCGGCGAACCGCCCCCCGGAGGGGATACGCAAACGGCTCCAAACCCAAAAGCCTCAATATGCGGCCGGGAGCGATCGCCCCGGCAAGCAGAGGAGCTAATGCTTGTATTCACAGGGCTTTACGCTCTTCCTGCGCCTGCCCGCAAGGTCACCGAAGTCATGCACCAGCCCGGTGGACTCGATGTGTCTAGCCCAGGTCAGCCGCGCCGATCAGCTGCCGGACGAGGAGCCGACGGCCCGGCGCAGGCGGTCCATCCATAACATCCAGCACCCGATTCTGGACGCACGACACCAAAAGTTCCGCCATGGTGGATCCGGGGATATAAAACACCGCACCGGGGTCAACCTTTCCAAACGATGCCTACGCTTGGTCAGCACAGCATTAATGCGAATCGGTGAAAAATGGGAAACTGAAAAGATTCACCTGCACAGGGGAAAAAGCGGTTTGGCCACGCGGAAGAGTGTATTTACCGAAACAATGTTACCGCACCCAAAAACAGCAGCCTGAAAAACAATCAAGCATATACCGTTATTTGATTTCTTCCGTTTTTTTTCGATTTATACAGGGCTTCATCGGCCTCCTTATATAGAGTATCGAAGTTCTTGTTCTTGTTATAGAAAGTCACCCCTATGCTGCTGCTTATGGTCACAGTTCCATCCGCACCCTTAATATCCCTGTTCATCTTTATGCGAATATCCTCCAGCTTGTTTTTCAAAAAGCCGGGATTGCCCTCAAAAGGAAGGTACAACATAAATTCATCTCCGCCGAGCCTTGCCACTACATCTGTGTCGCGGACTGAATTTTTAAGGATCGCCGCCGTGGTCTCAAGCACCTCGTCTCCCATTTGATGTCCGAGCAAATCATTGACACTCTTAAAGTTGTCCAAATCCATAATTACAAACGCCCCGCCTTTATATAAATTGCTTTTTATTATTGAAGTTATTGCATGAGTGCCGCCCGCCCGGTTATACATTCCCGTCAGTGCGTCAGTTCTTGATTTTACTATCAGCTTCTGTCGGGCGGTGAAGATAAAACCCACGATCACGCCTACAGCCAGGGACACAAGAAGACAGCTGAATATTTTAAGCATGATCCCGGATTTATCATACCAACCACGCTGTGGCACGATGGATAGTCGGAAGTCAATGTTGGCTAAAGAAAAGTCGGCAGATACAAACTCGTCGTGTTCAGAAACAGCGGCGGAATAGATTTCGCTATAATCTTCACTGTTCGGCAGCTTTTTTCCCAAAAGAAAGTCATATTTTAAATTGTCATGCAGGTGATTGGTGCTTTGAGATATCACATCCGGGAAATTCATGGTTACAGATACCAACCCGCTGTATTTCAGTTCGGACTTATCATCGGGGATGTTAACTGCCAGTCTTGCAGAAAAGGCCTTTCCGCCCTGCTTTAAATCATACGGCCCCGTAAGAATCACATCTGCGGATTTTACCGCCAGCTCAGCGTCCTCGCAGCTTTCATTTTCGGGGCTCAATAAGTTCATTCCTATGGTAGCTTCATTGTTTTCCAGGGGATAGACATTGGATACTACGGAGTCGGGAGCATACAATATGTTGCGGATGTTGGGATTTTTCAGTATTCGCTCACCTATTATTTGCGGATCCACATACTTCCCGCCAGCTCCGAACACCAATGCTCTAAGCTCATAGACGGAATTTACATTTATCATAAATTCCGATTTTATCGCGGCGACCTGGTTATCCAGGACGGAGGCCGCTTCCAGCTTGCAAAGCTCCCTTTCATCAGAGATTACACTCAGCATGTACACGGAGCTGATGAGCATTGCAATGAATGTTGAGACGAACACCACCTTAACTCTCTTATTTTTCCACATTTAGCAACACCCCGTGAACTCTCCGCACAAAACCACAAGGAAGCCCATCAACAACGTTCCTATAATGCCGATGAAGGCGGCATCACCTTGACTGTGGCGGTATTGTAACCGAAGATCGAGGCTCTCAATATGGGGTTTTTGACACAGCGGTATTTGCCGAGGAGGCGGCGGAAGCGGATTGCGGAATCCAGCTCTGGATCGGAAAACCCCGCATTGAACTCCACCGCGGATTTGATCGCAGGCTTCTGTCCGAGATTCTACTGGCTGTGAACGGCCCATGCTGAACCGGGAAGCGGTGGGGCGAGGCTTTCTTGCACCCGGGGCGACCGATTTACGCAAATCCATCGATGGATTGTCGGCGGTAGTGTAAGGTAGCGCCAATTCATCCACACAGGATGCTTACGCTTCAAGGCACTTCCCGGAAATCCGCCGGATCCTGACGGATTCAGTCAAATAATAGCATTCGATGACCGACCCGCATTGTTCGAAGCCTTGGAGTCCTTTACGATCAAAGGCTCCAAGGCTCTCGATATGATCAAAATCCTTATTTGAGACCGGCCAGAATTTCTTTGCCGAATGCCAGGCAATCGGCCCGTTTGAGGAGGTCATAATTGTCCAGCGGTTTGCCGGCAAATTTAGGATACGATTCCTCCATCCTTTTGAGCGTCGGGGCATCCATCAGGGCCTTGGTGATTCTGCCATTGAATACTTTGGCGGGGACACCGCCGACTTCCAACAGCTTGGCCAGGTGATTGTCAATAAGGGCGGTCTTTTGCGCCGGGCCGACCGGCTTCTCTCCGTTGCCGCATACGGCAAACAGCGCGCGAACCTTGCCCTTTAGTACGGCCTTGTTTTTTGCGATGTAGTCCTGCAATTCTTGGCGCGTTACGCCTGATCGAATGGAGCCGCCGACCACGATGTGGTCAAATTTCGCCAGGTCCGGCTTTTCGCGCACGTCGAATACATCGGCGATCCCGCCCATTCCTTCCGAGATCCATGTCGCGGCATCGCGGGAGCTTCCGCACCAGGTTGCGAAGAGCACGGCGCATTTCTTGTCGGATGGCATGGGATAGTATTCCAGTGCCATGGCGCGATTGGCCAAAGTCACCGTGCTGACGCCGGCCGCCAATCCCAATTTAAAAAAATCTCTTCTTTCCATACGTTATTTTCTTTGCTCCGGATTGTTAGATGTGAATTATTGGGTTTTCCTCAAGCCATGTTCCTTGATTTCAGCATTCCATAATTTATCGATCTTTAATCTTATCATGGTTTTCCCCGCCGGCAGACTAATATGGGGGGCAACCCGCTTCGTGGAGCCGTACAAACGCCTAGCCAGGAGGAACGCTCCTGACACTCAATTGCCCGTAGGAAAGCCCGGCCGAAAGCATGATTTTCATAGAACCGGCATAGAACCGGGACCTGGGAGGATTTTCTGCTTGGATGCAAGTGATTGATTTTAATGGTGAGCCGTGAAGGAATCGAACCTTCAACCTACTGATTAAGAGTCAGTTGCTCTGCCAATTGAGCTAACGGCCCACTCTTTTGCGACGACCATAGAGGTTAGCACGCCCGGGGGCGGTTGTGAAGGCGGATTTTCGTCCCCTTTTCGGCCCCGCTTGCCCCCGGGCGGGGTGGCGCAGCCCGCGCCGCAAGCGCCCTACTTGGTCGGGTAGGGGGGCGGGGGGGCGATCCTGACCGGGCGGTTCTTCATTTCATCGAGGATCACCTCGATCGCCTTTTCCAGCTGGGCGTCGACGCCGGCGTACTCCTCGGCCGGGTCGTTGTCGACGACGATATCGGGATCGACCCCGTGCCCCTCCATCACCCACTCCTTCCCCTCGAGATCGTAGCGGGAAAACTCGGGGCGGTTGAGGTAGCCGCCGTCGACCAGGGGCAGAGTGCCGCGCACGCCGACCACGCCCCCCCAGGAGCGCTTGCCGACGAGCTTGCCGAGCCGGTAGTGGCGGAAGCGGTAGGCGAAGATGTCGCCGTCGGAGGCTGAGAACTCGTCGAGCAGCGCCACCTTCGGCCCGGGGATCATCCCGCCCGGGTCGAGGCTCGGGGCGGTGTTGCGCGCGATGTCGACCAGCACCGCCTCCCGCCGCAGCCGCTCGATCACCATCGGGGAGACGTTGCCGCCGCCGTTGCTGCGCACGTCGACGATCAACGCTTCTTTACGGAACTGCGGGTAGAAGTGGCGCACGAACATGTTCAGGCCGTCGACCCCCATGTCGGGAATGTGGATGTACCCCACCCTCCCCCCGGTCGCCTTCTCCACCCGTTCCAGGTTCCCGCGCACCCACTCATGGTAGCGCAGCGCGTGTTCGTTGTCAATGGGCACCACCACGGTGTCGCGGCTCCCGGCCTCCTCCGGCTTCCCGTTCAGCCGCAGCTTCACCTGTTTGCCCGCAGTATAAATCAGGGCCTCGTAGAGGTCCCGCATCTCCCGCGTCGGGCGGCCGTCGACGGCGATGATGTAGTCCCCCGCTTTGGCGTCCACCCCGATGTCGGCAAGCGGGGAGCGGGTGGCCTTGTCCCAGTTCTCCCCCCGCAGGATCTTCACGATCCGGAAATACCCGGAGGCGGGGTCCTTTTCGATCTCCGCCCCCAGCAGGCCGAGCGGCACCCGCGCCTTGGGCGGCACTTCCCCGCCCCCGACGTAGGCGTGCCCCGCGCTCAGCTCGCTGATCATCTCCCCGATGACGTAGGTGAGGTCGGCGCGGTGGCGCACGAAGGGGAGGAGTTCGCCGTACCGCTCCCGCATCCCGGCCCAGTCCACCCCGTGCATGTTGGGGGCGTAGAAGAAGTCGCGCATCTGCCGCCAGCATTCGTGAAAGATCTGCCGCCACTCGGCGGCGCGGTCGACTTCGAACCGGAGATCCCCCAGGTCGAGCCGCTCGCTCGTGTCGGGACGGGCGGAGGGGAGGTCGACGATCGAGTAGGACCCGCTTTGGCCGATCAGCATCTTCTTGCCGTCGGCCGAGATCTCGTACCCGTCGGCGTCGAGGAGTTCCGTCTCTTTCAGCTTATCGAAATCGTACAGCGCGAGCGTCGTCTTCCCCTTCCGGCGCGCCATGTAGTAGAGTTTCTGCCCAACCGACGTCAGGTGACCGTACATCCCGGCCTCGACCGGCACTTCCGCCACGCGCTCGACGAGCCCGTCGGGGTCGACCCGGACCCTGACCTCCGGCTCCGGCTTCGGCTTGGGTTCTTCTTTATTCCCTTCTTCCTTGATTTTGACCTCGTCGTTTTTGGGCTCGAAGGGGGAACGGGTCTCCCGGGCTAGGGTCACGAGGTAGATCTTCGCCATGTCGCGGTAGGAGTAGTTGAACTCGTTCTGCCCGTAGACGGGGTTGAAGGTGCGGCTGGAGACGAAGAAGAGGTATTTGCCGTCCGCGCTGAAGGCGGGGGAGCCCGAATCGTACCAGCCGTCGGTCACGGGAAAGGTCGCGCCGCTCGCCAGGGAGTGGAGGTAGACCGTCTGCAGCTGCGTCTCCTCTTCCTGGGCCCAGGCGACCCAGAGGCTGTCGGGGGACCAGGCGTAAGCGGCGATCTCGAACGCCTGCGCCCGGGCGATCACGGTCACCTTCCCCGACTCCACGTCCACGGCCTGCAGCCGCAGCTTCTTGTCCGACCAGAGGATCTTCCTGCCGTCCGGGGACCAGAGGAGGGAGAACTTGTAGGTGTCCCCCCCTTCAGTCAGCCGCCGCGGCGGGCCCGACCCGTCCCGGGGCGCGAGATAGATCTCGTCCTCCCCGGAGGCGTCGGAGATCCAGGCGATCCATTTCCCGTCGGGGGACCATTTGGAGGCGCGTTCGTGCACCCCGGAGGTGCGGGTCAGGTTGAGGGTGCGGCCCTGTTTGGCCGGGACGGTGAAGACCTCGCCGTGGGCGCCGAAGAGGGCGCGGCTGCCGTCGGGGGCGATTTCGTAGTTGGACACCCGGTTCGAGACGTCGATCCAGCCGCCGCGCCCCGTCACCTGGTCGTCGGCGACCACGATCGGCACCTTCACGGCCTTGCGGCTCGCCAGGTCGAAGCGGTAGATGTAGCCGCCGTTTTCGAAAACGATGGCCTTGTCCCCGAGCGAGGGGAACTTGACGTCGAATTCGGTGAAGTCGGTGTGCTTCTCGGTTTTCTTCGACCGCAGATCGTAGGAGTAGAGGTTGAAGCGCTTCTTCTCGTCCCGGTCGGAGAGGAAATAGATCCGCTCCCCCGCCCACATGGGGATAATGTCCTGGGCCGGGTTGTTGGTGATGTTGACCGTGGTGCGGGAGTCGAAATCGTGGATCCAGACGTCGTCGGCCTGGCCGCCGCGGTAGCGCTTCCAGGTGCGGAACTCGCGGAAGACCCGGTTGTATGCCAGGCGCTTCCCGTCGGGGGAGAAGGAGCCGAAGCCGCCGTAGGGGAGCGGGAGCGGTTCGGGGAGGCCGCCTTCGACCGAGGCCAGGAGCAGGTCCCCCTTGAAGTCGTTCCACTCGTCCTTGCGCGAGCGGAAGAGGATTTTATCGTTCCCCTTCCACCCCATCACGATGTTGTTGGGCCCCATCCGGTCGGCCACGTCGTCCCGCCCGAGGGTGGCCGTGATGGTGAGCCGCCGGGGGATCCCCCCCTCGGCGGGCATCAGGTAGACCTCGGTGTTGCCGTCATACTGGCCGGTGAAGGCGAGGTTCCTGCCGTCGGGGCTGAAGCGGGGGAACATCTCGTAGCCGGCGTCGGCCGTCAGCTTGCGCGCCGTGCCGCCGGTCGCCGCGACCGTGTAGAGGTCCCCGGCGTAGCCGAACACGATCCGGTCGCCGTGAATGGCCGGGAAGCGCAGCAGGCGCGTCTCGGGCCCGGCATCGGCGCCCCAACTCATCGAAAACCCCGCAAGCACGACCAGCAGCACGAAACGGCATTTCATCGGCATTCCCTCCTGACGGTTCCCCTTAATGTATATCCCGTCCACTCCCCGATTCAAAGACTTTGCACCATTGTCTCCGCGGACGGAAAACGATACCCTCCACCGAAAGGAGCGGATCATGACGAGACCGACACAACTGTTCATCGGCGGCCGCTTCCGCGACGCCCGTTCCGGCAAGACCTTTCCCACCGTCAACCCCGCCACCGGGGAGGTGATCGCCGAGGTGGCGGCAGGGGACGCCCCTGATATCGACGACGCCGTTACGGCGGCGCGCGCCGCCTTCGGGCACCCCGCGTGGCGCGACATGGAAGCCAGGGAGCGCGCCCGGCTCCTCGGCAAGCTGGGCGACCTGATCGAAAAACACGCCGACGAGCTGGCCCTGACCGAGACGCTCGACAACGGCAAGCCGATCAGCGAGTCGCGCCGCATCGACATCCCGGCGGCGGCGGAGACGTTTCGGTATTACGCCGGCTGGTGCGCCAGGATCGGGGGGGAGACGATCCCCGTCCCGGGCAATTTCCTCAACTACACCCTGCGGGAGCCGTACGGCGTGTGCGGCATCATCACCCCCTGGAACTTCCCGCTTTTGATGGTGGCCTGGAAGCTCGCCCCGGCGCTCGCCGCCGGCAACACCGCCGTGGTCAAGGTGTCCGAGGAGACCCCCCTCACCGGGCTGCGCCTGGGGGAACTGTGCGCCGAAGCCGGCTTCCCCGACGGGGTCGTCAACATCGTCCCGGGCTTCGGCGAAACCGCCGGGCGCGCCCTGGCGGCGCACCCGGCCGTCGACAAGATCTCCTTCACCGGCAGCACCGCCGTCGGCCGGGAGATCGTGCGGGCCTCGGCCGACACGCTCAAGAAGGTGTCGCTCGAACTGGGGGGGAAATCGCCCAACATCGTTTTCGCCGACGCCGACCTGGACGCCGCGGCCCGCGGGGCGACGAGCGGCATTTTTTACGGCAAGGGCGAGGTATGTAACGCCGGCTCCCGCCTGCTGGTCGAAAAGAGCGTCCACGACGCGCTGATGGAGCGGCTGCTTGCGCGGGCGCGCCGGCTCGAGCCGGGGGACCCGCTCGACCCAAAGACCCGGCTGGGAGCGCTGGTGTCGGAGGCGCAGATGGAGCGGGTGCTCGAATATTGCGAAATCGGGCGCCGGGAAGGGGCGATCCCGGTCCTCCCCGGGGGGAGGGTGGGCGACAGGGGGTGCTTCGTCCGGCCGGCCATCTTCGACGCGGCGACGCCGTCGATGAGAATCGCACAGGAGGAGATCTTCGGCCCCGTCCTCACGGTGATCTCCTTCGAGGGGGAGGAGGAGTGCGTCCGGCTGGCCAACTCCACGATCTACGGGCTGGCGGCGGCCGTGTGGACCAGGGACATCGGCCGCGCCCACCGATTGGCGCGCCGGCTCGAGGCGGGGACGGTCTGGATCAACGCCTACGGGGCGCTCGCCCCCGAGTCCCCCTTCGGGGGCTACCGGCAGTCGGGCTACGGCCGGGAGCTGGGGCGGGAGGGGATCGAGCTCTATTCCCAGGTCAAGTCGGTGTGGGTCGCCCTGGACTGATTCACACGACCCCCAGCTGCCGCCCGACCTCGACGAAAATCCCGACGCCGGCATCGAGGTCCTCGCGCTCATGGACGGCCGAAACCATGACCCGGATGCGCGCCTTCCCCATCGGGACGGTGGGGAAGGCGAGGGCCATGGCGAACACCCCCCGCTCGAACAGCCGCCGGCTGAATTCCTGCGCCCGCCCGGCCTCTCCCAGCATGACGGGGGTGATGGGGGTCTCGCTCGCACCGGTGTCAAACCCCGCCCGGTTCATTCTTTCCTTGAAATAGCGCGCGTTGTCCCAGAGCTTCCGGACGAGGGCGTCCGATTCCTCCAGGATCTCCACGGCGGCGACGGCGGCGGCGGTGTCGGCCGCGGGGAGGGCGCTCGAAAAGAGGAAGGGGCGTCCTTTCTGGCGCAGGTGATCGATGACCACCCTCCGGCCCGCCACGAAGCCCCCGACGACGCCGAAGGCCTTCGACAGGGTCCCGACCTCCACGTCCACCCGGCCGTGGAGCCCGAAATGGTCGACGGCGCCCCTTCCCCCGCGCCCGAGGACCCCCTCCCCGTGTGCGTCGTCCACCATGAGCAGGGCTCCATGGCGCTCCGCGAGTTCCGCGATCGCCCCCAGCGGGGCGACGTCCCCGTCCATGGAGAAGACCCCGTCGGTAACGATCAGCGCGCGCTGCCTTGAATCGGGACGCCGGTTCTCGGCGAGCGCCTGTTCCAGGGAAGCGGCATCGCAGTGGGCGTAGCGGATGACGGGGGCGCCCGAGAGCCGGCAGCCGTCGATGATCGAGGCATGGTTCAGCTCGTCGGAGAAGACCAGGTCTTCCCGGCCGACCAGGGCGGGGATGGCGGCCAGGTTGGCGCAAAACCCCGACTGGAACGAAAGGGTGGCCTCCACCCCCTTGAAGCGGGCGAGCTTCTCCTCGAGTTCGGTGTGGAGACGGAGCGTCCCGGCGATGGAACGGACCGCCGCCGGCCCCATGCCGTACCGGTCGATCGCCTTCCGGGCCGCCTCCGCGAGGCGCGGATGGTTGGCCAATCCGAGGTAGTTGTTGGAGGAGAAGTTGAGCACCCGGCGCCCGTCGACCCGGAGCCACGCCCCCTGGGCCGATTCCACGGTCCGTATCCCGACCCGGAGCCCTGCCTGTTCCAACCGCTCCCGTTCGTCCAGGAGGAACTGCAACCTGTCCATGACCTCTTCCCTCCTTTACCGGGAGCGCCGGCGCATCAGGGGGCGCAACCCGCGGGTGGCGGCAAGCAACTCCTCCCGCTCCGCAACCGAGAGGGGCTCCAGTTCCGGAGCCATCCCGAGCGCCAGCCGGAAGAGGCCCTCGTCCCCCGGGGGAATGAGGGCCGTCACCCCCTCGGAGAGGGTGAAGCGCAGGGCTTTCCGTGCCAGGACCGGGTCGTCGATCGGTCGGTACCAGCAGTTGGGGTACCGGCGCTCGTCCGACCGGCGCCACGGCCCGTGGGCCATCGCCTTGATGGCCAACCGCGCCACTCCCTGCCGCGCCGCCTTCTCCACGACCTGCGGCCCGAAGTCGCCGCGCGCGTAGCAGATGTAGTTGACCGGAAAGAGGATGGAGTCGAAGGGGTGGCGGTCCAGCAGGGCGAGGGCCGCCTCTACCGAGTGCGCGGAAAAACCGATGTAGCGGATCACCCCCCGGCGCTGCGCCTCGGCAAACGCCTCCATGGCCCCGCCCGGGGCGAAGATCTCCTCGACCTCCTCCATCCCGGTGACGGAGTGAAACTGGTAAAGGTCGAAGTGATCCGTCTTGAGGCGGCGGAGGGACCGCGCCAGCTCCTCCCGCGCCCCGGCGGCCGAGCGCTCCAGTGTCTTACAGGCAAGGAACACCCGCTCCCGGCGCCCCAGGAGGGCCCGGCCCAGCTTGCGCTCCGCCTCGCCCTCCCCGTAGAAGGGGGCGACGTCGAAGTAGTTCACCCCGCCGGCGGCCGCCTCTTCCACCAGGGCGTCCACCCCCTTCTGCGTCATGCCGAGAAACGTCATCCCCCCCAGCCCGAGGATGGACAGCTCCACGCCGTCGCGGAAAGGTCGTCTGGGAATCCCGGGACGATTCATGGCGCCCCCGAAAGGTGGACGGCCCGGGCGATCAGGCCTCGAGTTTCACGACTTGCTGTGCCTGGGCTCCCTTGGGCCCCTGGGTCACGGTAAACTCCACCCGATCCCCCTCATCCAGTGTCTTGAACCCGGTGCCCTGGATCGCGGAATGGTGCACGAAGACATCGTCCCCCGAGTCGCGCCGGATGAAGCCGTACCCTTTTTCGTTATTGAACCACTTGACCACGCCTTGTTCTTTCATAGTTCCCTCATGCTCCTGGGGTGACCTTCGCGAAATGCGCGGAAACACGGCACGGGCCGCACTCCCTGTTAACGACGAATATACACACGCCCCCTGCAAAAAGCAACGTCCGCGGGGCGGAAGAGCTCCGGAAAAGCGAAGGATCAAACATCGAAGGAACCGGGCTTCGGAACCCGCTCCGGGGGCTCGTCAAGGCCGTCGGGGAGGCATTCGGGACAGGGACAGAGCGCGCGCAGGACCTCGAAGGGATAGATCCCGGTGGAGTGCCCGTCGCTCCAGGCGAAGCCGAGGGCGTAGTTGCCGATCGGGAAAACCGCGGTGCGCTCGAGCGCGGCCGGGATTTCCCCGTGGCGCACCTTTCGCTCCCCCGTGAACTCCTCCACGCAGGAGGCGCACATGCACTTCTCCCGCAGGTACCAGGAAGGGTAGGAACTCTGATGCCCGTCGCTCCAGGTAATGTCCGTTTGTCTCGGGCTGACTCGCTTCACCAGTTTCGGCGTCATGTAGGTCACGTCGGTTTCCTCCCTGCGCGGATTATTCAGCGGTCCCCGTTTGCGCGCCGGCGGGGGCCGGGGCGGATGGCAGCGCCCGCTTCATCCTGTCCAAAAAGGGAGGGCCGGTTTCGAACCCCGCCCCCCGGAGTGCGGCGATCTCCTCTCCCCGCGGGTCGAGGAAGACGTAGGTCGGCACCCCCTGGACGCCGTAGCGGCTCCTCAGGTTCTCCGCGAGCGGGTCCCCGGCCTCGGTCAGGTCCACCTTCAGCATGACGAAGCGGCGCGAAAGCGCGATCACCTCCGGCAGGGAGAAGGTTTTTTCGTCCATTTCACGGCAGGGGACGCACCAGTCGGCGAAGAAATCGATCAGGACCGGCTTCCCCTCCCGCCGGGCTTGCTCGAGCGCCTCTTCGGAGCAGGGGCGCCAGGAGATACCGGCGGCGCGCTCCCCGCGCCCCGTCCCCGCGCGTTCCAGGCCGGCCTCGATCCCCGTGGCGGCGGCAAAGAGGGCGGCGGCGAAGAAGAGGGCGCCGACCAGGTTGCGCACGACGGCAAAAGTCTTCCCCGCGCCCGGGACGGTGTCGATCCACGCCAGGTAAATCCCCCCGAGCAGGAGGACCAGCGCGAGCGTCAGCGGGTAGAGGAACGGGCCGGGAAGGAGTTGTTTCACGAACCAGACGGCCAGCGCCAGGAGGACAAAACCGAAGATCTTCCGGACCCACACCATCCAGGCGCCGGAACGGGGCAGCCGGTGGAGACTCCCAGAAAAGATCCCCAGCAGGAGAAAGGGGACGCCGAGCCCGAGGGCGAGGGTGAAGAAGAGGAAAAACCCCAGCAGGGCGCTGCCGCGGTTGCCGACGTAGGTCAAAAGGCCCAGCACGAATGGGCCGATGCAGGGGGCCACGACGACGCCCACAGTCAACCCCATCAGGAGCGACCCGGCGAATCCCCCCCGCGAACCGCCGGCCAGGCGCATGAGGGGGGCGGGAATGCGCAGTTCGTACAGGTCGAACATGCCCAAGGCCAGGAAGACCATCACCAGCGCCAGAGCCAGGAGCACCGGCGGGTACTGCAGAGCCGCCCCGAACATCCCCCCGGTCAGCGCGGCGCCCACCCCCAGGACGGAGTAGGTGACGGCCATCCCGAGCACATACAGGAGCGCGTGCAGCGCCACGCTCCCCTTCCGCCCCCCAGACTGACCGCCGAAATAGGTGATCGTGATCGGGATCATCGGGTAGATGCAGGGGGTGAGCGCAAGCCCCAGCCCCCCCAGGAATACCAGGAGGAAAGTCATCACGATCCCCTCGGTCCCGAAATCGGCGGAAGCTGGGACTGGAATGACCGCCGCCGCCCCCCTCCCCGGCGCCAGGGCGACTTCCACCTCGAACGGCTGCCAGACCGGGGGGTGGCAGGACCGGCCGTCGCACGCCTGGGTGCGCACCCTCCCCTTGAGGAGGACGCGCTCCCGGCCGGCGCCGCCCGACGCGGAGACATCGGCCGTGACCGTCACCTTCCCGGAGTAGACCGCCATCGGGCTGTCGGACACCGGGAGATGCTTCACCTCCGGATCCGGGAACCTGGCCGGGCCGACGACGACGCCCGGGACCGGTTCGAACTCGACCCGGGTCGGGACGAGGTACGCCTCGAGCGGGCGATCACTGTTGATGTGGTATGGGGGGGTGACCGCAATCTCGATTGCCACCGTGGCGGCCTCTCCGGGCGCCGGCGGCCGTGCGGGCGCCAGGGCGCGGATGGAAACCACGTCGGGCCCGGCCGCGCCGGCGGACCCGGCCGGCGCCAGGAAGACAAGGATGAGGGCCAGGGCGATCTTCATGCCCCCACATTATAGCGGTTCGGCTCCGCGCCGGGCACAAAAAGGCTTACAGGAGCAGGAACGAGACCACCATCGCCGCGATGAGGATCCCCTGCCCGGCCCTCACCGCGCGCGGGTGCTTCTTCTTGAACACGTGCCACCCGCGGGCCAGCGGCAGCATCAGCGCGATGACGGCGGCGCTCATGAGAAAGCAGCCGGCATAGCCCGCCTCGAGCCCCAGGACTGGACCCAGCCGGCGCCGCAGGAGCGAGTAGATGACGTAGAGGTGGGCGCCGTAGACCAGGAGCGACTCCCGCCCCGCGATGCGGACGGGCCCCAGCCACTTCGCCCCGGCCCAGCGCGCCTCGCACCGGTAGAGCAGGACAACGACGAGGAGGACGCACCCCAGGCGCACCATCAGGTAGAGCGGGCTGGTGGTATAGAAATTGACGTGTCCCGGGAGGGTCCAGGGGACGGGGCGCAGGAGCAGCCCCGCCGCGATCAGCCCCGCGCCCGCGAGCGCCGCCCGTTTCATGTAACGCGGAACCGCTTCGGCATCCACCGATCGAAGGAAGTAATGGGCCGCGCACGCCCCCGCCAGCACGAACGAGATCCAGGGGAAGAGGGGGAAGAGCGACACCTTGTGCGGGTTCAGGTAGAGCGCCAGCGGCAGCGGCAGGTCCGAACGGAAATCCCGGGCCCAGACCCACGGGGTGACGAGGGCCGCCGCGATCCCGAGGCTCCCGGCGGCATAGGGCAGCCGGTTTCGTCTCCGCACGATCAACACGAGCAGGAGAAGGATGAGGAGGGAGACCGCGATGCACTGCAGGATGTCGACCTTGAACGTCCGCTCCCACATGAGGGTATTATCCCGGTTTTTCAGGTACCAGCTGAGGCCGAACCCCTGCAGGTGGATGTTGTAGGCGACGAACAGGATGAAACCGAGGCGCCGGAGTTGCCGCCAGAAGGGGAGGCGGAAACGAAGCCAGTCGTCCCACTGGTGACGCCCCTGCAGGATGAAAGAAAAACCGGTGGCGAACAGGAACGAGGGGGCGACCAGGCCGTTGACGAAGGCGACCCAGAAAAAGAAATCGGAGCCCTGTTTCAGCGCGGGGGGGAGATAGGCGTTCACCACGTGGGTTTCCACCATCACCAGGATGGCGCAACCGCGCAGCAGATCGACGAATCCGTAGCGGGGACCGGAGGCCGCCGTTGAGGTCATGAGAATAAACCCTGGTGGTTCAGACCATGGATGCCATGAAAAGAGAGCGAGGATACCCCGGCGGCCGGAAACAGACAAGGGGGATCTGCTGCGGGGAAAGGGCCGGCCCGGACCCTGTACTTGAAGCCGGGAAACTCCTATTATGAGGACTTATGCAGGAAGAGCGCACCCGATGGACGATCGAGGAAAACGTGCCGCTGGCCCCCTATACCACCATCGGGGTGGGGGGGCCGGCCCGGTTCTTCGCCCGGGTGGCGGACGAGGCAGGGCTCATGGACTCCCTCGCGTTCGCCCGGGCCCGCGCCTGCCCCATTTTCGTCCTCGGCGGGGGGAGCAACCTCGTCGTGTCCGACCGCGGGTTTGAAGGCCTGGTCCTCAAAATGGAGATCGCCGGCGTCCGGACCGGCGCCGACGGCGCCACGCTCCATGCCGGCGCGGGGACGGAGTGGGACCTCCTGGTCCGCCACGCGGTGGAACGCCGCCTCGCGGGGATCGAATGCCTGGGGGGGATCCCCGGGACCGTGGGGGCGGTCCCGATCCAGAACGTGGGGGCCTACGGGCAGGAAGCGGGGGATGTCATTGCCGGGGTGCGGGCGTGGGACCTGGAGGGGGGCTCCTTCCGCCGCTTCGACCGGGACGCCTGCGCTTTCGGCTACCGTTCGAGCCTTTTCAATCGGCCGGGCGGCCGCCGTTACATCATCGTGGAGGCAAGCTTCCGGTTGCGCCCCGGGGGGGAGGCCCGGATCGACTACCCCGACCTCAGGAAGCGCTTCGCGGGGCTGGAGGGTCCGCCTTCGCTTGCCGAGACACGCGACGCGGTGCTCGCCATCCGCCGGGCGAAGGGGATGATCTGGAGCCCCGGGGATCCCGAGAGCCGCAGCGCCGGGTCTTTCTTCAAGAACCCGATCCTCCCCCCGGCGACGGTGGAGGCGTTGGCGGACGCCCTCGGACCGGGGGCGGAACCGATCCCCCGCTTCCCGGTTCCCGGCGGCGGGATCAAGGTTCCGGCGGCGTGGCTGATCACCCATGCCGGGCTCGGCCCGCACACGTCGAGCGGGGGCGCCGCGATTTCGGCCCGGCATGCCTTGGCCATTGTCAACCGGGGCGGGGCCACCTCCGGGGACATTCTCGAACTGATGGCGAAAATCCGGAGCCGGGTCCGGGAGGCCTGGGGCGTCGACCTTGAGCCGGAACCGATCTTTGTGGGTTTCGAACCTTTCATTAGTTAAAATATGAAGCCGGTGCAGCCGGTTGTTCAGAGGGGATCCCAGCGATCCGGGAGGAAGCAATGACAAAAGGCATGAAGGCGGGAATCGGGTGTCTGGCAATCATAGTGATCGGAGCCGTTATCCTGGGGTTCGCCGCCTGGGGGGTCTACAACGGCCTAGTCACAGATCAGCAGAAGGTGGAGGCGCAGTGGGCCCAGGTGGAAAACGTGTACCAGCGGCGGGCCGACCTCGTCCCCAACCTGGTGGCCACGGTCAAGGGGTACGCGGGGCACGAGAGCGAAGTGCTGCAGGCGGTGACCGAGTCGCGGGCCAAGGTGGGCTCGATGCAGATGACGCCGGAGATGCTGAGCGATCCGGCGGCGTTGCAGCAATACCAGGAAGCCCAGGCGGGCCTGGGCAGCGCGCTGTCGCGCCTGATGCTGGTCGTGGAGCGCTATCCCGACCTGAAGGCCAACCAGAATTTCCTCGAGCTGCAGAGCCAGCTGGAGGGGACCGAGAACCGGATCACGGTGGAACGGATGCGGTTCAACGAAGCGGCGCAGGCGTATAACACGCGGGTCCTGCGTTTCCCGGGCAATCTCTTCGCCCGCTTCTTCGGATTCGGGGAGAAGGCCTATTTCCAGTCCGCTCCCGGGAGCGACAAGGCCCCCGTGGTGGATTTCACCAACTAGAGATGATCTGATGCTCCGATTCGTCCCGGCCTTGGCATGCCTCCTCCTCCAGGGGGCGCTGGCCCTGGCCCTTGAAGTGCCGACGCTCGAGCGGCGGGTCACCGACCTGGCGGGCGTACTCTCCGCCGGGCAGGTGGACGCCCTGGAGGAGAAGCTCCGCCTGCTGGAAGAGACCGATTCCACCCAGGTGGCGGTGCTCGTCATCCCCGGGCTCGAGGGGGAGGCGCTGGAAGCCTACACCCTGCGCGTGGTCGAAGCCTGGAAGCTTGGACAAAAAGGCAGGGACAACGGGGCCCTCCTCTTCGTCGCCATGAAGGACCGGGCCATCCGCATCGAAGTGGGCTACGGGCTGGAGCCGTCCCTGACCGACGCCCGCAGCCGGCGCATCATCCAGAACGACATCGCTCCCCGCTTCCGCGCCGGCGACTTCCCCGGGGGGATCGACGCGGGGGTGACGGGCATCATCCGGACGGTCCAGGGGACCTACCAGTCCGACCCCGGTTCGGAGGCGGGGGCCGAAAAGCCCTCGGGAAGCCTGGAGGTCCTCTTCGTCCTGATTTTTCCCCTCCTGTGGCTCCTCAGCATCACGGGGAAATGGGGCGGCGGCCTGATCGGGGCCGCCGCCGGGGCGATCCTCCCCAGCATGTTCTTCACCCCGAGCCTCGCATTGGTGCTGACCGGGGGAGGGCTCGGGGCCGTGGCCGGATTCTTCCTGGGGGCGATAGCCCAGGCGGCGGCGAAAGCGGGAGGCAGGCCAGGGAGTTCCTCCCGCGGCGGGCACACGGGAGGTTTCCCCGGAACGTTCGGCGGAGGTTTCGGGAGAGGGGGCGGCTTCGGAGGCGGAGGTTTCGGGGGCGGCGGGGGCGGCTTCGGAGGGGGCGGCAGTTCCGGAAGCTGGTAACCATATTCCCCTATCGGGTGCGGCATGTCATTTTTGAGCGAGCAGGAACAAAAAGCGGTCGAGGAGGCGATCCGGAAGGCGGAAAGCCGCACTTCGGGCGAGATCGTCTTCGTGGTGACCCCGGCTTCCGGCCGGTATCTGCACGGGACCCTGCTCGGGGCGCTCCTGGGAATGGCAGCGGTCACGATCGTCTTTCTCCTCCTCCCCTTCCGGCACACCCCGCTCTCGATCCTCACGGTGGAGCCGCTCGCTTTCGCCGTTTTCTACGCCCTCCTCCCCCGCCTCCCCCTGAGGCGCTGGTTCATCTCGAAGCAGACCCTGGACACCCGGGTCCGGGAAGCCGCCTTCCTGCAGTTCTACTCGAGCGGCCTGGACCGGACGCGGGAATCGAACGGGGTGGAGATCTACCTGTCGCTCTTCGAGCGCCAAGTCGTGGTGCTGGGTGACCGGGGGATCCACGCCAGGATGGGGGACCGGAGCTGGGACGAAGTCAGGGACCTGATCATCCAAGGGATCCGCGAAAAACGGCCGGGGGAGGGGATCTGCGCCGCCATCGAACTCCTCGGGGAGGTGCTGGCGGAGCACTTCCCCGCGCGCCCCGACGACATCAACGAACTCCCCGACGGGGTCATCCGCCGGCCCTGACCCCGCCGACCCCGTATGCTATAATGTGAACTCCACCATTGCAGCAGAGGACGACAATGCCGATTTACGAATACAGGTGCCAGGAATGCCGAGCGGAATTCGAAAAACTGGTCTTCGGATCCGGAGCGGACCAGGATATCCGCTGCCCGGAATGCCGGTCCGCCGAAATCGAGCAGGTCTACTCCTGCTTCAACGGCGTGTCCCGATCCAGCGACGGGAGCACGCACTCGATGTCCTCGGGATGCTCCTCCTGCAGCGCCTCGAGCTGCGCCGGCTGCAAGGGGCACTGACGACGGGTCAGGGGTCGGCGGTGGTGATTTCGCGAAAACTGATCCGGTCGGCCGGGATCAGGCTGATGGCCATCCGCACCGCCGCCGGGTCGGACCGGACCCGCGCCTCCCCCCCGATGTAAACCCGCGGGGTTCCGAACCTCACCCCCGCCGGCGCCGGGGTGAGGTTCGCGACGATTAGGCCCCCCGCGATCCCACTCCCGGGGCCGGAAAGTTCCACTCTCCCTTCCCCCAGGGCCAGGACCAGGCCGGTCCAGGAGATCGGGCCGGAACAGGAAAGCGACCCCGTCACCACGAGAATACCCCCTCCCGAAAATCCCCCCGGAGCGTCGAGGTCTCCCCTGACCAGCGTGATCCTGGGCGCCTGCCCCGGGGCGTTCCACGGTTCGGCGCCGTTGTACACGCCCAGGTCGGGGGCGCGGCCCCCGATCCAGGCCTGCGGGCCGTCGAGCACCAGGTCGGCCATCCGCGGAGCCCGCACACGGAGGAACTCCTCGAGCGCCCGGGGGTCCAGCAGGCGGGCCCGGTCCCGGTCGGAAGCGGTGGCGGCGGTGATGTCCTCCACCGAGGGGGTCTCCAGCCCCCCGCCCGCGACGGTCCCGGCGGCGGCGGCGGCCGTCCGGAGGAGGTGCGCGGGATCAACTCCGTCCCCCGTATCCGTGTCAATGGCGCCGATCCCCGGTGCACCGGCCCCGTCGATCACGGGGTTTCCCGCAAAGAGAGCGTCCACCGCCGAACCGATGACGGTCAACGCCGGACCGGGGTCCCAGAGCCGGTCCCGCCGGAGCCGGGTTTCGAAGATCACCACCGAGTTGCGGCGCACCAAGGTCCCGGTAAGTTCGGCGAAGACCCGGGCCACCCCGAGGGAGCGAACGATCACGACCCCGTCCCCGTCGGTGAAGGGGTCGTCCCCGGGATCCGCGTCCAGCTCCGAAGGATCGCCGTTGTTGTCGGTTACCTTGACGAAATAGCGGCTGAGAACCCGCCCGGCTCCCCCTCCGGCGGCCGGAGTGGACAGCGGGAGGCCCGAAACGGGGATGAGGGGGAGCCCGGCCGCCCCGCCCAAGGCCCCGGTGCTCAGGATCCCGTCATCGGGAAGTCCGGCCGTGGCGCCCCCGGGGTGTTCGATGTCCAGGGCCCAGGCCGTCCGCAGCGGCAGCGGCAGGCGAAAGCGGGTGGCGCGGGCGGCGGCGACCGCCTCCGGGGATCCGTCCCAGGCGCCGTCCGGACCCCGCAGCACCTCATCGAGGTCCAGGCCGCCCAGAAGCACGGCCGCGTGGTCCAACCCGGCCAGGGCGGCGTAGGTCGCCCGGGTGTGGGACTCGAAATTGTTCCCGATCCGCACCCCGGTCACGGCATCGAGGGTCATGAAAAGGCCCAGGACGGAGAAGAGGATCAGCGCCAGGAGCGTCATTGTCAGGGCAATCCCGTCCTCATCGCGCATGGACCGTTCCTCCCCCCGTATTGTTTCGCTCCTCCCGGTTTTATCTCTCCGATTTCCACCCTCCGCTTTCAGCAAAGGGGTGTTATACTTCCGGTTTCCGACAACCCTCGTCCGGGAGTGGCAAAGATGAAGAAGTGCGGGAGAAAAGAGAGCGCGGCCGGTCGCCGCGCCGGCCTGCCGACCCTCGCGGCGGCAATCCTGCTGCTGTTGTTCGGGCAGGCGGGGTGCGCAAAAAAAACCAAGGTCCCGGCCGCCGATGTCGGCCCGCAGCGCATCGTGATCCTGCCCTTCAGCGTGCCCGAAGACGACCCGGAGCTGCAGTGGGCGGCCATGGCGCTCCCCATGCTCATGGCCCGGGCCGGCACGCACTACCCTGATTTCGTGGTCACTCCGCTGTGGGAATCGATGCCGACCGCCATCGCCGCCGCTGGCGCCGCCCGCAGCTTCAACGACGATTCCGCGACCGCGGTCGCGAACTGGCTGGGGGCCCATTGGACCGTCATGGGTTCCATTACCCGCAGCAAGGGGAGCGCCTACTCGCTGGTGGTCGATTTCATCCCGGCCAAGAGCTCCGACGTCCCCTACCGCTACATCAAGACGCGGAAGATGGACTCCATGGGCAACGCCATGCTGGCTTCCATCCGGCAGTTCCTGCGCTTTTCAACCGGCAGGATCCACCCGCTGCCGCGGGTGAAGGTTCCGGGCCTCGACCGGGTGAGACCCGAGGGAGAAGCCCTGGACCGCGAGTACGGGTGGTTCGTCGAGGCGGCCCCGGGAAGCGCGGGCACGATAGTGAACGACATGACACTCACCGACAAGGAACTGGCCCGGCTGCTGTTCAACCCGACGCTCTACCCGGGCCTCGCGCAATAGCGCCCGGCCGCCGCGCGTCCCCTTACATTTCCACCCATTTCCCCTCCCCCTCCCAGATGCGGAGGGTGAAGGGAAAAGGGATGCATTCGGCCAGGCGCTCCTTGACGGCCTCGCAGATGTTCTCGACGGAAGGATATTCAATCAGGTCGTTGAGCATCTTGTGATCAAAGTGGCTGAGCCCCTCCTTGATCGATTTCTTCAGTTCGGAAAAATCGATGATCATCCCCGAACGGTTCTCCCCTTCGATGACAACCTCCACCTTGTAGGTGTGGCCGTGCAGCTGCCCGCATTTGTCGTGCCCGGGGATGAAGTGGGCACAGTCGATGTAATCGATGACTCCCAGTTTCATGGCGCCTTCCTTCCGAATAGTTTTACCGCGCCGGGGCGGCGGCGGGACGTTTCAATGAAAACCACTTTCACAATGCTCCGCGGCTTCCATTGACAGAATACCCCGGCCTTTGCTACATTGCGGGTTTGGTTGAAAACTCGCCCTTGCTTTTGCCTTTCCGGCTGCGGTAATCATAGAACCCGGACACAAAACGGACAACTGCGAAAGTGGCGGAATTGGCAGACGCGCTGGACTTAGGATCCAGTCCCGCAAGGGGTGGGGGTTCAACTCCCCCCTTTCGCACCATAGGCATTGAAACGTAAGCGCGGATCGGGAGATCCGGCGACACCATCCACACTGTAAACATAGGTAGGGAAACGTTGACAGCCGAAATCATCGAGGTCACCAGCTGCAAGCGAAGCCTGACGGCCGAAATACCGGCCGAGGAAGTGGAGAAGGAAATCTCCGGCCTGGCCCGGGACTATGCGCGCAACGTCAAGATCCCCGGCTTCCGCCCCGGAAAGGTGCCGGTCTCGATCGTCCGGCAGCGCTTCGGCGCGGACATCACCGGCGAGGCCACCCAGAAGCTGATCGAGCGCTACTGGAAGGACGCCGTCGAGAGCCGCGACCTGAAACCACTGACCCAGCCGGAAATCCAGAACATGACCCACAACCCGGGGGAGAACCTGACATTCACCCTGGAGTTCGAAGTCCTGCCGGAATTCGAAGTGAAAGATTACGTGGGGTTGGAGGCGAAGCTCGACCCGAGCGAGGTGTCCGACGAGACCGTCGGGCGGACGATCGACATGTACCGCGAGCGCCAGGCCCAGTTCATACCGCTCGAAGGGGCGGAGGCCTCCGAGGGGCACTTCCTGACGGTTACGGTCGACGGGCAGTTCGAGGGGGAGGCGAAGCCCACTCGTGAGAACGACATCATCCTGGAACTGGGCAACCCCCAGACCAATCCCGATTTCGACAACAACCTGCGCGGCGCCAAGCCGGGCGAGACCCGCTCCTTCGAGGTGAGCTACCCCGAGGACTACCATCGGCCGCGCTTTGCCGGGAAAAAAGTCCATTACACGGTCCAGGTGAAGGACATCAAGGAGAAGCAGCTCCCGGAGCTCAACGACGAGCTGGCCAAAGACCTCGGTTCCGAGAGCGTCGAAGCGCTGCGCGCGCGGGTGCGGGAGGATTTGGTAACGCAGGCAAGGCAGGCGGCCGAAAAGAAGGCCAAGGAGGAGCTTTTGGATATCCTCCTGGAGCGTCAGAAGCTCGAGGTGCCGGAGTGCCTGGTCCAGGAGGAATTGTCCTCCCAAGCCCACCGGATGGCCAGCAGCCTGGCCTACCAGGGGATTGACCTCAACCGGACTCCCATCGACTGGAAAAAGATGTTCGAGGCTGAGCGGCCCAAGGCCGAGAAGACCGTCGGCCGGTCGATGCTGCTCGACGCAATCGCCCGCCAGGAGAATTTTCCGGTAACGGACGAGGAGATCGGGGCCGAACTGGAAAAGTTGGCCGCGGGAACGAACAAGACGCCCGCCGCGTGGCGCGCCCAACTCGAGCAGGAGCACCGGATGGAGGGCCTTGAGCAACACCTGCGCCGGAACAAGGCGCTTGATTTCATATATCGCAATGCTAAACTTAATTTGGGGTGATCAGTTTTGGCACTAATACCCATGGTCGTGGAACAGAGCAACCGGGGCGAGAGAGCCTATGACATATACTCGCGCCTGTTGAAAGACAATATCATCTTCATGGGAACCCCGATCGATGACAATGTAGCCAATGTCATCATCGCCCAGCTTCTGTTCCTGGAGGCCGAGGATCCTGAAAAGGACATCCACCTGTACATCAACTCCCCCGGCGGTTTCATCTCGGCGGGAATGGCCATCTACGACACCATGCAGTATATCCGGCCGGACGTGTCGACCATCTGCGTCGGCCAGGCGGCCAGCATGGGCGCCCTGCTGCTGGCCGCGGGCGCCCCGGGAAAGCGTTTCGCCCTGCCGAACTCCAGAATCCTGATTCATCAACCTTCCATGAGCGGCTTGGCGGGACAGGCCACGGACATCGATATTCACGCCCGGGAAATCCTCCGGCTGCGCGAATCGATGAACCAGATCCTCGCCAGGCACACGGGGCAGGATCCCCAGCGGATCGAAAAGGACGTCGAGAGGGACTACATCATGACCGCCGCCCAAGCCATGGAATACGGGGTGGTGGACCAGGTCATCTTGAAAAAAGAGTAGGCCTTACCCTGGAGGACTCCTTTGAGAAAAGACGAAGAGAGAGATGATGTTCTGCGGTGCTCGTTCTGCTCCAAGAGCCAGAACGAGGTCAAGAAGCTCATCGCCGGGCCCACGGTCTACATCTGCGACGAGTGCGTCGACGTCTGCAACGAGATCATCGCCGACGACGTCACCACTTCCCCCATCGGGGAAAAGCTCCCCAAACCCCAGGAAATAAAGGAGTTTCTCGACCTCTACGTCATCGGCCAGGAAATCACCAAGAAGAAGCTGGCGGTCGCCGTCTACAACCACTACAAGCGCCTGGAGATGACCAAGAAACGGGGCGACCTGGAACTGCAGAAAAGCAACGTGCTGCTGATCGGACCCACCGGCACCGGCAAGACCCTCCTGGCCCAGACGCTGGCCCGGATGCTCTCGGTCCCCTTTGCCATCGTGGACGCGACCACCCTGACCGAGGCGGGGTACGTAGGCGAGGACGTGGAGAACATCATCCTCAAGCTGCTGCAGAACGCCGGCGGCGACAAGGAGAAATGCCAGCAGGGGATCGTCTACATCGACGAAATCGACAAGATCGCGCGCAAGGACGAAAACCCCTCCATCACCCGTGACGTGTCGGGGGAGGGGGTCCAGCAGGCGCTCCTGAAGATCCTGGAAGGCACCGTGGCCAACGTCCCCCCGCAGGGAGGACGCAAGCACCCGCACCAGGAATTCATCCAGATTGACACCTCCAACATCCTCTTCATCTGTGGAGGCGCCTTCGTGGGCCTGGAAAAGGTCATCGAACGCCGCGTGGGGAAGAAGAGCATGGGATTTCTGGTCGCCGACAAGGAATCGGCGGGGCCGAAGACCCCGAAGAAGGGGCAGCGCGCCAACATCCTGGAAATTTGCGAGCCGCGGGACCTGATCAAGTACGGCCTGATTCCGGAGTTCGTCGGCCGGTTGCCTGTCGTCGGATCGCTGTCCGAGCTTGACCAGGCCGCGCTGGTGGAAATCCTGACCAAGCCGAAGAACGCATTGGTGCGCCAGTACCAGAAGATGTTCGAGTTCGAGAACGTCAAGCTGAAGTTCACGGACGATGCGGTGGCCGCCATCGCCAACCAGGCGCTGGAGCGGAAGATGGGAGCCCGGGGATTGAAAACCATCCTCGAGGATCTTATGTTGGACGTGATGTACCAGTTGCCTTCCCAGAAAAAGGTGAAGGAATTCGTGGTCACGCGGGAGATGGTCGAGAACAAGGACATCGTCTTCGCGTTACTGGAAAAGGCCGGTTAAGCGACAGCATGACAAACGAGTTCACCCCAGGAAAGACGGAACGTCTCCCCATGATCCCGATCCGGGACGTGGTGGTCTTCCCCCACATGATGATCCCGTTCGTAATCGGCCGGCCCTCCTCCGTGCGCGCGCTGGAGTTCGCGCTGGAAGGCTCCAAGCGGGTGTTCCTGGCGACCCAGATGGACGCCTCGATCGACGACCCCAAGTCCTCCGATATTTACACGGTCGGGACGGCGGCCACCATCGTCCAGAGCGTCAAGCTGTCGGACGGCAACATCAAGGTCCTGGTCGAGGGGGTCCAGCGGGTGCGCGCCATCCGTTTCGTGAGCGACCCCGGTTTCTTCGTCGCCGACGTGGTATTGCTGGAAGAAGCCTCTCCCTCGAGCGCACGCGTCACGATGCTGGTCAAGAGGCTGCAGACGGTGTTCGAACAGTTCTCCAAGCTCAGCCACCACGTGAACTACGACGCCATCCTCAACGCGATGAAGACCCTGGAGCCGTCCAAGCTGGCGGACAACATCTCGGCCAACCTCCCTATCAGCATCGAGGAAAAGCAGCAGCTCCTGGAAATGGTCGACTTGGGCGAGCGGATCGAGAAGATCAACGAGATCATCGAAGTCGAGATGGAGAAGATCAAGGTGGACCGCAACATCCAGGGGCGCGTCAAGCGCCAGATGGAGCGGGCCCAAAAGGAGTACTACCTCAACGAAAAGATGAAGGCGATCCAGAAGGAGCTCGGCCGCAAGGACGAAAAGAGCGAACTGGACGACCTGAAGAAGCAGCTCAAGGCGGCCAAACTGCCGAAAGAGGCTCACGAAAAGGCCACCAAGGAGATCCAGCGGCTGGAGATGATGCCGCCGATGTCGGCCGAGTCGATCGTCTCCCGCACCTACCTGGACTGGCTCCTGTCGGTGCCCTGGAACAAGAAATCGAGGGAGATCCGGGACATCAAATGGTCCGGCAAGGTGCTCGAGGAGGACCATTACGGTCTGGAGAAGATCAAGGACCGGATCCTCGAATTCCTCGCCGTCCGCAGCCTGGTCAAGAAGCCCCAGGGGACCATCCTCTGCTTCGTCGGCCCTCCCGGGGTCGGCAAGACCTCCCTGGGCAAATCGATCGCGCGGGCCACGGGGAGGAAATTCGTCCGCCTGTCGCTCGGCGGGGTGCGCGACGAAGCCGAGATCCGGGGCCACCGCCGAACCTACATCGGCGCCCTCCCGGGCCAGATCATCCAGTACATGAAGAAGGCGGGGACCAAGAACCCCGTGTTCATGCTCGACGAGATCGACAAGATGAGCATGGACTTCCGCGGGGATCCTTCGGCCGCCCTGCTCGAGGTGCTCGACCCGGAACAGAACCACATGTTCGTCGATCACTACCTCGACACCGAGTTCGACCTTTCGATGGTGATGTTTATCGCGACGGCCAACGTCCTGCACACCATTCCGCGGGCGCTGCAGGACCGGATGGAGGTCATCCAGCTCTCCGGGTACACTGAAAACGAGAAGCTGGAGATCGCCAAGCGGTTCCTGGTCAAAAAGCAGATCGAGGCCAACGGGTTGACGGCAAAGCAGATCCGGTTCAGCGACGAAGCGCTCCTGGAAATCATCCGCAAGTACACGCGCGAATCGGGCGTCCGGAACCTGGAGCGCGAAATCGCCAACGTGTGCCGTAAAACGGCCAAGCGCATCGTCACCTCCGAGGTCACGACGAGCGACATCACCCCCGAGGAGGTGCAAAAGCTCCTGGGCCGACCGAAGTTCCGGATGCAGGCGATCAGCGAGACCAACCAGATCGGCCTGACGACGGGCCTGGCGTGGACCGAGGTCGGGGGCGATGTGCTGCAGACCGAGGCGACGCTCATGGAGGGGAAGGGACAGCTGACCCTGACCGGAAAGCTGGGCGAAGTCATGCAGGAATCGGCGCGGACAGCCATGAGCTTCGTCCGGAGCCGGACGGCCGAGTACGGAGTCGGCCGGGAGTTCCACCGGAGGATGGACCTGCACATCCACATTCCCGAGGGGGCGATCCCGAAGGACGGCCCTTCGGCCGGCATCACCCTGGCGACTACCATCGTGTCGGCCCTGACCCGGATACCGGTCCGCAGGGATGTCGCGATGACGGGGGAAATCACCCTGCGGGGGAAGGTGCTCCCGATCGGCGGCGTCAAGGAAAAGCTCCTGGCCGCGCACCGGGCGGGGATCAAGATTGTCCTCCTCCCCAAGGAAAATGAAAAGGATCTCGAGGACCTGCCGCCCGACATCCTGGAGGCCCTGGACGTTCAATTGGTGGAGACGATGGACGAAGTCCTCGAAATTGCACTGGAGCGCACGCCCGTGGCGAACCAGATGTCCCCGATCTCGGACATCGACGGCATACGCCCCGGCGAAAATGTCGCTCATTGACCCCTTGCCTGCAAAATTTCCCGTGGTCCGTTCCGAATTCGTCACGAGCGCGGTATCTATAAGCGGCTTCCCGGCGCCGGGAATCCCCGAAGTGGTATTCGCAGGAAGGTCCAACGCCGGCAAGTCCAGCCTGATCAACCGGCTGACCGGCAACCGGGGTCTTGCCCGGACCAGTTCCACCCCGGGCAAGACCCAGAGCGTCAATTTTTACCGGATCAACGGATCCTTTTATTTCGTCGATCTCCCCGGCTACGGCTACGCCAGGGCGGGAAAGTCGGCGATCCGGAGCTGGAAAACCCTCATCGAGGGATACTTCCTGGGCCGGGCCGTGATCGCGCTGGCGATCCACGTCGTCGATTCGAGGATGCCCCCGACCGACTTGGATATCCAGCTGTCGGGATGGCTCGCCGGGCTGGAGGTTCCGCGGCTCGTCGTCGCGACCAAGTCTGACAAGTTGTCCAATAACCAGAAGGGCGCTCAGTTGCGCATCATTTCCGATTCGCTGGAGGAGAGTTCCGTCATCATGGCTTCAGCCGCAACCGGAACAGGATCGAAGGAAATCTGGAAACGCATACTGGAAGCAACCGCAGTGGTCCCATCCTCAATTGAATAACGGTTCCCCGCCCCCCGGCACGGGAGGCGGTCGGAAGCCATTCTCCCGCTGGAGGGAGCTCATGCCTGAAACGACGCAAAGTCGAAATGCAAACAGCCGTGAAAACGGCCACTTGGACATTCGTGAACTGAAGGAAATGAACATCGCCGCCCTGGCGGAGATCGCCAAGGGGCTCGGCGTCCCGGGCTACACCGGGATGCGGAAACAGGAACTGATCTTCCAGATCCTGAAGGCGCAGACCGAGGCGAGCGGCCTGGTCTTCTCCGAAGGGGTGCTGGAATGCCTCCCGGAGGGTTTTGGGTTTCTGCGGGCCCCGGACTACAACTACCTGCCCGGGCCGGACGACATCTACGTGTCCCCGTCGCAGATCCGCAAGTTCGACCTGCGGACCGGGGACACCGTTTCGGGGCAGATCCGCCAACCCAAGGAGGGGGAGCGCTATTTCGCCCTGATCAAGGTGGAGGCGGTCAACTTCGAACACCCGGACGTGGCCAAGGACAAGATCTTCTTCGACAACCTGACCCCGCTCTACCCCGATGAACAGCTGAAGCTGGAAACGGGTCCGGGCAACCTCTCCGGCCGCGTCATGGATATGCTCGCCCCCATCGGCAAGGGGCAGCGCGGCCTGATCGTCTCCCCCCCGCGGACAGGGAAGACCATGCTGCTGCAGTCGATCGCCAACTCGATCTCCAAGAACCACCCCGAGGTGGACCTGATCGTGCTCCTGATCGACGAGCGCCCGGAAGAGGTCACCGACATGCAGCGGTCGGTGAAGGGAGAGGTCGTCGCCTCCACCTTCGACGAGCCGGCGTCGCGCCACGTGCAGGTGGCCGAAATGGTACTGGAGAAAGCCAAACGCTTCGTCGAGCACAAGCGGGACGTGGTCATCCTGCTTGACAGCATCACGCGGCTGGCGCGGGCCTACAACACCATCGTACCCCCGAGCGGGAAGGTCCTGTCGGGCGGCGTGGACAGCAACGCCCTGCAGCGGCCGAAGCGCTTCTTCGGCGCCGCGCGCAACATCGAGGAGGGGGGGAGCATCACCATCATCGCCACGGCCCTGGTGGATACCGGGAGCCGCATGGACGACGTGATCTTTGAGGAATTCAAGGGGACCGGCAACATGGAACTCCACCTCGAGCGCAAGCTGGTGGACAAGCGCGTCTTCCCGGCCATCGACATCAACAAATCGGGGACCCGCAAGGAGGAACTGCTCATGGATGCGGCCGACCTGTCCCGCATCTGGGTCCTGCGCAAGGTGCTCAACCCGCTCTCCCCGGTCGAGAGCATGGAGTTGCTCCTGGAAAAGCTCTCCAAGACCAAGTCGAACGCTGATTTCCTCAATTCGCTCTCCGGGGGAAAATGATGAGGTCGCGCCGGTTGGCGGCTTTCCCCTGACGGAAACAACCGCTTTTCTCTTCATCCTGGTGATCGCGGCTGGGCCGGCGGCAACGGCCCGGCTGCGCAATCACAGCCCATACGACCACGACGAGATCCAGCGGCAACAGACCGGCTACGTTCAGGTGCAGGGGGATCACGCCCACTTCGGCGCCGAGTCGATCGAGGTCGGCCGATTCCATCATTTCACGGAAATACCCGGAATAGGTTCCGCGGTTCCCGCCGGCGCCCGTCAGCCCCGGTCCATGGCACAGGCGGCCGCGAACCTGTGGTGGAATCCCGGGATGCCCGCCAGTTCAATGTAGCGGCACGCAAGGGCGATCCGCTCCGCCTCCCGGCGCCGTTCGAGCGAAACCAGGGCGAGCCGGGCTCCCGTCCCGGCCGCGTTCCCCACCTGCCGGTACCGCTCCCGCGGCAGGGGCGGCAGCATGCCGATGGCGACGGCGCTGTCGATATCGATGAAGGTGCCGAACGCCCCGGCGACGACGACCTCCCCGACGGCCCGCTCGTCGAGCCCTTCCGCCTCGCACAGGGCGCGGATTCCCAGACGGATGGCCGCCTTGGCCAACTGCAGTTCCCGGACATCCTGCTGCGAAACGGTGATCGGTTCCCTCCCCCCGCGCTCGCAGATCACGAACTCGCGCACCCCCTCCCGCTCGCGCACCCGCGGGTGCGCGAGCATCCTGCCGCCGGAGTCCAGGACGCCGTGGATCCGGAGCTGCGCCGCCACGTCGAGCAGCCCCGAGCCGCAGATGCCGATCGGGGGTTCGTTGCCGATGGTCTGGATCTCCAGCCGGTCCCCGTCCAAACACACGTGCTCGATCGCCCCCGGGGCGGCGCGCATGCCGTACCGGATGTGGGCCCCCTCGAAAGCAGGACCCGAGGCGCAGGAAACACTGGTCATGCGGCCCCGCACGTTCAGGCAGATCTCGGTGTTGGTGCCGATATCGAGGGCCAGGCTGGTCCCTTCCCTCTCCGCCAACCGGGTCGCCAGGATCATGGCGACATGGTCAGCGCCGCAGAAGCCGGCGATGTTGGGGAGCAGGTGGACCCAGGCGCCGGGCGCGAGTTCCATTCCCAGGTCGCGGGCCTTGACGTCCAGGGCGCAGCGGAGGGCGGGCACGTAAGGCGATTGGCCCAGCTGTCCCACCGGGAGGCGGAGAAAGAGGTGGTGGATGGCGGTGTTGCCGACGACGACGGCTTCGGCGATGTCCGTCCGCTCCGCGCCGGCTTCCGCGGATAGCTCCCCGACGGTCCGGTTGAGCGCCTCCACCAGCATTCCCTGGAGCCTGTCGGCGTTTTCCGGGTCCTTCCCCGCGGTGTAGATGCGCGCGATCACGTCCTCGCCGCCGGCGATCTGCGGGTTCATCAGGCCCCTGGAACAGAGGGTCCGGCCGGTCTGCAGGTCCACAAGATAGCAGGCGATCTTGGTGGTCCCGATATCCACGGCCAGCCCAAGCCAGCGGGTCGAGGGGGCGCCCAGGGCTACCACCTCCCCGGCGCGCACCGCCGCCGACGCCCGCCAGTCCCATTGCCGTAACCGGGGCGAAATCTCCCGCAGGACGGCGTAATCGATGGCGTCGACCTCCACCCCGTGCCCGCGCTCGAGGGCGGCCCGGAGATTCAGGTCATCCGAATCGGGAGCAGCCAGCGACGGCGGGGACAGCGTCACCTCGCAGCCCCGGACCGGGGGGTCCGGACGGACGTCCAGTTCCAGCCCCTCGACCTGGGTGCGCTGCGGTGCCGTCAGCGATTCGGGGGGGACGTGCACCTTTACGTCCCCCAGCGGGTAGGCCTGGCAGGCCAGGCGGTGGTTGCGCTCCCGCCCGGAAAAGACGGCCTCCTCGGACGCCGTCCTCCCGCTGACCGGTCCCGCGACGACCTGGACCCGGCACTGGCGGCAGGCGCCCATGCCGCCGCAGAGGCTGACGAGATCCACGTCCAGCCGCCGGGCGCACCCGAGCAGCGACTCTCCTTCGGGGCACTCCCCCCGCAGTCCCACCGGCTCGAAATCAATCGTGTGCACAGACCGACCTCCCTGGACTCCGGCGCCGCCTGAATGTCAGGCGCCGCCGCCCGCGAGCCACCGGCAGAAGGCGCCGGTCCGGGACAGAAGTCCCGCGGCGTCCCCCCCTTTTTCCATCTCGGCGACGATGGCGCTCCCCACGACGGCGCCGTCGGCGACCTCCCACACCGAACGCACCTGCTCCGGAGCCGAGATCCCGAAACCGACCACGATCGGCAGCGCCGTGTGCGCGCGGACGCGTGCGACCGTCGGCCGGACGGTGTCCGAAAGCTCCCGCCGTGCGCCCGTGACCCCGGCGCGCGACACGACATAGATGAAGCCGCTCGAGCATTCTGCGATCCGCCGCACGCGCCCGGGGCTGCTGGTCGGGGCGGCCAGGAAGATGCAATCCAGTTGGTGGCGCCGCATGCAATCGCGGTATTCAGCCCCCTCCTCGGGGGTGATGTCCGTGATCAGGGCGCCGTCAACCCCAGCCGCCCGGGCCTCGCGCGCCAGCCGCTCCATCCCGTACTGCAGCACCGGGTTCAGGTAGCTGAAGATAACGAGGGGCACTTCGCTCACGCGCCGGATCTCGACCACGGCGCGGAGGTAGTCGCCGAGCGCATACCCGTGCCGCAGGGCGCGCATGCCGGCGCGCTGGATGACGGGGCCGTCCGCCACTGGGTCGGAAAACGGGATCCCCAGCTCCACGACATGGGAGCCCGCCCGCTCCAGTTCCGGCACAAGCCGGACGGTCGTTTCCAGGTCCGGGTCCCCCGCCATGATGAAGGGGATGAACGCCTTCCTCCCCCGCGCACGCAGCCGGTCAAACGCCGCGCCGATGCGGCCGTTCGTCCTTCCTTCCCCCTCAGCCATCGATTCCCCTCCCATCATGCCTGTCCGCCAGGATCCGGGCCGCCTGGGCGACGTCCTTGTCGCCGCGCCCCGAAAGGTTCAGCACTACCAGCGAGTCCGCGTCGAGGCCGGGGGCCAGGCGCACCAGTTCCGCCACGGCGTGGGCGCTCTCGAGCGCCGGGATGATCCCCTCATGCCGGGCCAGGAGCTGGAAGGCCTCCAGGGCCAGCTCGTCCGTTACCGAGGTATAGGTGACCCGGCCGCTGTCGTGGAGATACGCGTGCTCCGGGCCCACGCTGGCGTAATCCAGCCCCGCGGACACGGAATGGGTCGCGGCGATCTGGCCGTTTTCGTCCTGGAGGACGTAGCTGTAGGTCCCCTGCAGGACCCCAAGGCGCCCCCCGCCGAAGCGGGCGGCATGCTCCCCCAGCGCAGCGCCGCGTCCCCCCGCCTCCACCCCGACCATGCGCACCTCCGGGTCGCCGAGAAAATCGTAAAAGAGCCCCATGGCGTTGCTCCCTCCTCCCACGCAGGCGATCAACAGGTCGGGCAGCCGCCCCTCGGCCTCGAGGACCTGGGCGCGCGCTTCGCGCCCGATCACGGACTGAAAATCGCGCACGATCCAGGGGTAGGGGTGCGCGCCCAGCACCGACCCAAGCAGGTAGTGGGTGTCGGCGACATTGGCCACCCAATCGCGCATCGCTTCGTTGATGGCGTCCTTGAGGGTACGGGAGCCGCTGTCGACCGGGTTGACCCGGGCTCCCAGGAGCCGCATCCGGAAGACGTTCAGCTCCTGCCGGCGCATGTCCTCGGTCCCCATGTAGATCTCGCACTCCATCCCGAACAGCGCGGCCACGGTTGCCGTCGCCACCCCATGCTGCCCGGCGCCGGTTTCCGCGATCAGGCGTTTTTTCCCCATGCGCCGGGCCAAGAGCGCCTGGCCGATGGCGTTGTTGATCTTGTGGGCCCCCGTATGGGTCAGGTCCTCGCGCTTCAGGTAGACCCGCCCCGTCCCCAGGAAGCGTTCCAGGCGCCGGACCCGGGTGAGCGGAGTGGGGCGCCCGACGTAGGACCGGAGCAGTTCTTCAAGCTCCCGCCGGAAACCGGGATCCGCCGAAACCTTACGATAGGCGTCCTCGAGCTCCTCGAGCGGCCCCACCAGGGTTTCGGGCACGAAGCGCCCCCCGTAGGCGCCGTAGCGTCCCCGGCGGTCAGGGCCGGTGATCGGGCTGTCTGGCATCTCTCACCTCTTTCATGAATTGCGCGAGGGCGCCGGCGTCCTTCACGCCGGGGGCCGATTCCACCCCGCTGCAGACATCGACGGCGTAGGGGTGGGCGACGCGGATCGCCTCCGACACGTTGCCCGCCCGGAGTCCCCCCGCCAGGATGACGGGCCGGATGCGCGCGACGGATCGCGCGAGGGTCCAGTCGAACGTCTTCCCGGTGCCGCCATAGAGTTCCCCGTCCCGGGCGTCGAGCAGGAAGGACCCGACCTGGTACGCCTCGAGGCCCCCGGGGATCCCCCCGTCGCCGATGCGCAGCGCCTTGACCAGCGGCCACCGGGCCAGGGCGCGGCACGTTTCGGGCGTCTCGTCGCCGTGCAGTTGCACCACCCCCACGCCCGAGGCTTCCGCCACGCGCGCGACGGCGTCGGCGGGAAGGTTGACGAAAACTCCCACGGTCACCGCCAACGGCGGGAGGCGCCGGATGATGGCCGCCGCCTCCGCGGGGCGGATGTACCGGGGGCTCGGGGGGTGAAAATTGAAACCGAGGGCGTCCGCCCCCAGCTCGAGCGCCGTCACCGCGTCCTCGACCCTCGTGATTCCGCACACCTTCACTTTCGTCATCGATCGTCCTTTGCCGCTACCGGAGCAGCTGCCGGAGCATCGCGCCGGGGGACGGAGAGCGCACCAGGCTCTCCCCCACCAGGAATCCGCGGTACCCGGCGTCCCGGAGCCGCCGGATATCCTCCCCAGTGCGGATGCCGCTCTCCGCAACGGCCGTGACCCCCTTCGGCAGGAGCCGCGCCAAACGCAGCGACACGTCGAGCGACACCTCGAGGGTCCCCAGATTCCGGTTGTTGACGCCGAGGAGGGTGGCGCCGCTCGCGAGCGCCCTGTCCAGCTCAGCCTCGTCATGGACCTCCACCAGCGCATCCATCCCGAGAGTCTCCGCCCCCCGCCGGAGGCTCTCGAGTGCGGGACCGTCGAGCAGGGCGGCGATCAGCAGGACCGCATCCGCCCCCGCGTGGCGCGCCTCCAGCAGCTGGTAGGGGTCGACGATGAAGTCCTTGCGCAGCAGCGGCAGATGCGAATGCCACCGCACCCGGGCCAGGGTCTCCAGCCCGCCGTGGAAGTGATGCACCTCGGTAAGCACCGAGAGAGCAGCCGCTCCCGCGGCGGCGTACTCCGCGGCCACCGCCAGGGGATCGAAATTCTCCCGGATCACTCCCGCCGACGGGGAGGCCTTCTTGATCTCGGCGATGATGGCGGGGGTGCGGGAGGCCAGGGCCTTGCGGAAGGAGCGCAGGTCGGGGGCCCGGTCCATAACTGCCTCGAGCGAGCGGACCGGGAGCTTCGCCTTCGCCCCGTTCAGTTCGCGCATCTTGGCGTGCATGATCCTTTCGAGGACGGTTCCCCTGAGAGCTTCCGGCAGCACGTAATCGGTCGGGACTTCCGGCATCATCCCCCCCTTTCAAGGATTTACGAAATTGGCCAGCAGCCGCATGCCGGCGTCGGTCAGGATCGATTCGGGGTGGAACTGCACCCCTTCCACGCAAAACGAACGGTGGCGCAGCCCCATGATCACCCCGTCGGCGGTGCGGGCGGAAATCTCCAGGCATTCAGGCAGCCCTTCGGGAGACACCACGAGCGAGTGGTAGCGCGTCGCCCGGAAGGGGTTGTCCACCCCCCTGAACAGGGTACGGCCGTCGTGAAAGACCTCGCTCGTCTTGCCGTGCATGATCTCGGGCGCCGCCACTACCCGGCCGCCGAAGGCGGCCCCGATCGCCTGGTGGCCGAGGCACACCCCGAGGATCGGCACCGCGCCGGCGAAGCGTCGAATCGTCTCGATGATGACGCCCGAGTTTTCGGGGCGACCGGGCCCGGGGGAAATGAGGATGAACGCGGGGGCCAGCGCCTCGATATCCCCGATGGTGACGGCGTCGTTGCGGACGACCCGGAGCCGTTGCCCCAGTTGGCCGAGGTACTGCACGAGGTTGAAGGTGAAGGAGTCGTAGTTGTCGATGACCAGGATCATGACCGCCTTCCCCCCTCTCCGTCGTCGCCGGCGGACCCGCCGAAACCCTCGTGGGCGAATGTCACCGCGCGGACCAGGGCCATGGCCTTGTTGATCGATTCCTCCCGCTCCCGCACCGGGTCGGAGTCGGCCACGATCCCGCCGCCCGCCTGGATATAGGCCGTCCCGTCCTTGATGAAGAGAGTCCGCAGGGCGATGCAGGTGTCGAGGTTTCCCGAAAAATCGACGTAGCCGACCGCGCCGCCGTAGATCCCCCTGCGGCAGGGCTCCATCGATTCGATGATCTCCATGGCCCTCACCTTGGGGGCGCCCGAGACGGTCCCCGCCGGGAGGCACGATTCCAGGGCGTCGAAGCAGTCCAGCTCCGGCCGCAGGTTCCCCTCGACGCTGCTGACCAGGTGCATGACGTGGCTGTACTTCTCGATCCGCATCAGGTCGGTGACCCTGACCGAGCCGTAATCACACACCCGCCCCAGGTCGTTCCTCCCCAAGTCCACCAGCATGATGTGCTCGGCCCGCTCCTTGGCGTCCGCCGCAAGTTCGCGCGCCAGGCGCTCGTCTTCCTCGGGGGTGGCTCCCCGGGGGCGCGTGCCGGCGATGGGACCGTATTCCGCCCTGCGACCGTTCACCTTCACCAGCATCTCGGGGGAAGCCCCGACGACGACGAGGTCGTCCATCCGGAGGAAGAACATGTAGGGGGAGGGATTGATGAATCGAAGGGCGCGGTAGACGTCGAACGGGTCGCAGGCCACCGGCATGGTGAAGCGCTGGGACAACACCACCTGGAAGATGTCGCCCGCCCGGATATGCTCCCGCGCCCGCTCGACGTTGGCGTAGTAGTCCTCCGCGGCGACGTTTGACGTCGGTTTGGGGATCTTCGCGTGCGGGAGAGGCGAGGGGAGCGAAATGGGGATGGAGAGACGCTTTTCAATCTGCTCGATCCGCAGGACCGCGTCCCGGTATTTCGCCTCCAGGTCCCCACCGGCACGGTCGTTCAGGATGTTGGCGATGATGTGGATCCGGTGCCGCAGGTGGTCGAAGGCCAGGATGGTGGAAAAATACATCACCCGGTAGTCGTCCAGCCCCAGGTCATCCGCTGCGAGTTCGGGCAGGCGTTCGAAGCGGCGGACCAGGTCGTAGGCGAAGTACCCGACCCCGCCCCCCAGGAACGGGGGAAGGTCGCCGAAAATGACGGGACGGAAGGTCCGGCCGATCTCCCGCAGCTTTTCGAGCCCCCGGCTCCGCTCCCGGACGACCTCCCCCTGGCGCTCGGCCGAGACTTCCCCGTCCCTGCCGCGCACGGTGAGAAAGGGATCCCACCCGATGAAGGAATAACGGGCCAGCCGCTCCCCCCCCTCGACACTCTCCAGGAGGAACGCCCTGCTCCGCCCGTGGGCCAGGCGCAAAAACGCCGCGGCCGGGGTGAGCAGGTCCCCCATGATGTCCTTGCATACCGGAATGACGTTTCCCCGGTCTGCGCTTTCTTTCACCTGCCGCAGTGACGGCTGAATCATGTCTGACTCTCGATCGGGCACACAAAAAAAAGCCGTGAACGTCCCGAGTCGCTCACGGCTTCCTCATCCCTTGGTATGGTGACAGTCAGGGGACTGGGGACCAACCGACCCAGGCGGCTTTGGCCCGGCGGCGCCAACACCACATACAGAACGGAAGAAAGACTGTTCCTGTCATTGCGAAACCCCTGTGTTTTCATTACTACCACAAAGGCCGACAGGCCGCAACAGGAGAAAATGCGCCCCCCGGCTGCGTAAGGATGGCCACGAAAGCGTGTCATAATGACCACAACGGGGCCGCCGGGCGGGCGGAGGCAAAACGTCATGGTTGTCGCAAATCATGCACATCCAATATATTGCAGGAACATCACCCATCCGGCCTCGTCTGGAACGAATCTTGCTGGATCCTGATGTCAGCCCGATCAGGCAATGATGGAGGAACCGTTCATGTTCAGGTATCAGAGGACCTTGCGGGAGAGGGTCGAGTTCGAGGGGGTGGGCCTTCACACCGGGTACCCGGTCCGGCTCGCGATCCTTCCGGCGCCGCCCGACTCGGGCATCCGCTTCCGGCGCACCGACCTCCGGAATTTCGAAATCGAAGCCCTGCGCGCCCACGTGGCGAAGGTCAGTTACGCCACCACCCTCATGAAGAAGGGGGTGATGATCGCGACCGTCGAACATGTCCTTTCCACCCTCTACGGCCTCGGCATCGACAACGCGCGCCTGGATATCGATTCCATGGAGGTCCCCATCCTCGACGGTTCCTGTGCCCCTTTCACCGAAGCCCTCCTCGCCGCCGGCATCGCCCGGCAGGAGGCGCCGCGCCGCTACATCGTGATCGAGCACCCGATCGAGGTGCGCCAGGGGGACAAGGTGGCGGGGGTCTACCCTGACGCCACCCCGCGGGCGAGTTACACCATCGATTTCGACCACCCGGCCATCGGGCGCCAGCGGATCTCGATGGATCTGACGCCCGAAGCCTTCCGCCGGGAGCTCGCGCGCGCCCGGACCTTCGGGTTCGTCTCCGACATCGAGTACCTGAAGAGCCTCGGCCTGATCCGCGGCGGCTCGCTCGACAACGCCGTGGTGCTCGATCCCTCGGGAGTCCTCAACGGCGGGCTGCGCTACCCGGACGAATTCGTCCGCCACAAGCTGATGGACCTGCTCGGAGACATCTCCCTCTGCGGGCTTCCGATCATCGGCCGCTTGGAGGCCGAACGCGCCGGACACGCCATCCACACCGCCCTGGCCTCCCTCATCATCCGGAGCCGTGAATGCTACCGGATCCTCAACGCCGACGAGGTGCGGCCCACCCTGGCCGACGCGGGTTAAACGCTTCGCCGCAGCACGGCCCGGACCGGAGAACCCTCCGCCCCCGCTATCTTCAGGGGGAGGCAGACCAGGTCGTAGTCCCCCGGGGGAACTCCTTCCAGCCGGAGGTTTTCGAGGATGGCGACGCCCCCGCCCAACAGGATCCGGTGGGCGGAAAGGCCCGCGCTCGAGGGCGCGTCCACTCCCGGCTCCCCGGTCCCGACCAAGCGCAACCCCTTCCCCGCGAGGTACCGCGCGCCGTCATCGTGGAAAAAACCATAGGGACCCGGGGAGTCTCCCGCGCCCGGTCCATGGGGGACCCATTGGAACAGCGCCCGCTCCACCCCTCTCCAGTCCAGGACCGCGAGTTCGGCCGCACCGATCCCCCCCGCGGCCGCGATCCGGAAAAGGCGCGCGGGCCCGATGAAATCCCCGACCGGCAGCCGGGCGATGTCGCGCCCGGCGTCGTCGACATGCAGGGGCGCGTCCAGGTGGGTGCCGGTATGTACCCCCATGCGGACAGCCGACACGTTCGCCGCCGCCCCGTCCCGGATGCGCGTGAACCACGTGAGTTCGAACTCCGGGTCGCCGGGCCAAACGGCCATCCCTGCTTCGAGGGTACGGGAGATGTCGTAGAACCGGGTCATGGCCGCTCCCCTACTTGGGAGGCTCGGGGCGGGAAAAGAATTCGTCCTGGAGACCGTTGTTGTAGGTGATCTTCGTGATGAACTGCTGGAAGGCGCGGCGCCCGCCCGCGGTCCCGTCGATCCGCAGCGGGGTGTTCACCCCCTGGATCGTGTGCCACCGGCTGAATTCGCTCGTGAGGCGCTCCCGCAGCCCCCGGTCGTTCAACCGGCCGGTCTCGAGCTTCACCGGCAGCCGGGAAGCCCGGTCGAAATAGACGAGGATCTCGTCGTTTTCCGGGTCGATCAGCTTCACCACGTCAAGGCTTGCATCCTTCCCGGCCCCCGCTCCCAGGTAAAACAGCTTGTTGAGGGGGTCCCGGTAGCGGAAACGGAAGATGTTCTCCAGGCTGTGGTTGGCCGCCGCCCGGAACCCCTTCATCTCCTCGGCATTGGCGTCGCGCGTCCCCTTCTGCCCCTCGAGCACCCAGCCTTCGTCCCGCTCCAGGTTGAAAACGGTGATTTCGAGCTCCTTCTTCCGGTTCCCCAACTCGAAGCGGCTCTTGTCCGGAAGCTTGGTGTAGTCGGTAAACCGGATCAGCCCCGAGGAGGCCCCGTAGCGGTCAAACGTGAAATACCGCCCCTCGGAGACGATGTCCTTCACCCCAAGGAAGGCGTCCCCCCCCATGGCGGCGATGGCATCCTCGAACAGGCGCCGGGCCCGATCCTCTTCCCCCCGGCATACGGGGGAGCAAAGCGCCGCGGCCAGCAGCACCAGGGCGGCGCGCCTCCCGAACATGATCCCGTCACCCTTCATCGCTTTCACCCTGCTTTCCATGAAACACAATTTCCGCCCCGGAGAGCGACTTATCCCCAGCGGAGCACGGGCGGATGCTATAATGGCCCCTTTCATAATAGGAAAGGATCAGACGAATGGACAAGCAAGAACTGGAACAAACCCTCGTACTGCTCAAGCCGGACGCTCTCAAAAACTCCCTGACGGGCTACCTGCTGTCGCAGCTGTCCGAATTCCACTCCGGCCTTCATCTCGCGGGAGCCAAGATCGTGGCCGTCAACCGCATCCTGGGGGAGGAGCATTACGCGGAGCATCGCGGCAAGGCGTTTTACGAATCGCTCCTGGACTACATCACCGGGAGCCTCCACTACGACGAAGCCTGGAAGCGGCGCGTGGTCGCCATCGTCTACCAGGGCCCCGACGCCATCCTGAAGATCCGCGCCATCGCCGGCCCAACCAACCCCCACGTCGCCCGGCAGGACAAGCCGGGATGCATCCGCGCCCTGGGGACCCTGGTCCCGATCAAGGACGCCGAGGGGAACACGATCAGCGAGCGGATGGACAACCTGATCCACGCCTCGGCCAACCCCGCGGACGCCGAACGCGAAATCAAGCTCTGGTTCTCCCCCGCGGACATCCCGCCCATGATGCACGCTTACGAGACCGAGGTCTGCGACACCTGGTACGGCTACGCGGGAGGACGGTTGATCACCGCACCTGAACCGGGATCGATCTGCCTGTTCGCTCCCGGGGACGTCGCCTGGACTTCGGACCTGGAGACGATCCGGCGCCTAGCCCAGGGACTCGCGACGGCCGAATCGCTCAACTACATCGCGGCCAAGTACCTCATCAACGACGCGCGCATCGCTTAGGGTCGGCGGCCCGGGGCGCGCCGCGTCCCGGGCCCGAATGTCGTTGACTCCGGGTCGCCTTCGGCTACAATTCGTCATTGCAGGTCATTGATTCCAAAGAGGGACCTGAACCGTCATGACTCGAGAAATGCTCACAACCAAGGAGGTCGCCGAGTATCTCAGCATCAACGAGAAACAGGTGTACCGGTTGATCAAGGAAAAGAAGATCCCCGCCACGCGGATCACGGGCAAGTGGCTCTTCCCCAAAAACTTGATCGAGGAGTGGGTGGTCGCAAGCGCGCGCGAAAGTGTCGCCCCTTCCCTCCGCCCGGGCCCCGGACACCAGGTGGTCATCGCCGGGAGCAACGACCTGGCGCTGGAACTGCTGGTCAAGAACGCCAACCTCCAGAACCCCGACTACACCATTTCGATCTCCAACGTGGGAAGCCTCGCCGGGCTGATCGCGCTTGAGCACGGCAACTGCCACGTGGCCGCCACGCACCTGCTGGACCAGGAGACGGGCGAGTACAACAGTTCCTTCATCAGGAAGCACTTCCCCGAAATGAAGGTGGTCCTGCTCAACGTGGCGCACCGGGAACAGGGGCTGATCGTCAAAAAGGGGAACCCCCTCGGCATCAAGACCCTCAAGCACCTGGCCACCAAAAAGGCAAAATTCATCAACCGGCAGGAGGGGAGCGGGACCCGCGTCCTGCTCGATTACCGGCTCCGAGAACTGGGCATCGACCCCGAGTCGATCGCCGGCTATGACCGCACGTCCTACACCCACATGGAGGTAGCCCTGGAGGTCTTCAGCGGCGGCGCCGACGCCGGGGTCGGCATCATGGCCGTCGCCCGGATGCTGGGGCTCGATTTCATGCCCCTGGCCAAGGAACGTTTCGACCTGGCCATCCCGACCGCGAGTTTCTCGACCGATGCCGTCCAGGCGCTCTGCGCCGTGCTCCGCTCCGACGAATTCAAAACCAACGTTGTCTCGATGGGAGGCTACGAAGTCCGGGACACCGGGAAAGTGGTCTACGAACGGGACTGACCGGTCCCAAGCGGACCGACAATCGAGTTTGCATATGCACACCATCCTCAAAACAGCCTTGGGATTCTTCCTCCTTCTGTTGCCGGCCGCGGCCGCCGACACGCCGCGCCTCCGTTTTGCCACCACCACCTCGGTGCAGGATTCGGGCCTGCTCCCCTTCCTCCTCCCCCGGTTCGAAGAGCTCTGCCGCTGCAAGGTCGACGTCATCGCGGTCGGAACCGGGCAGGCGCTGAAACTCGCGGAGGGGGGCGACGTCGACCTGGTCCTGGTCCACGCTCCGGAAGCGGAGCTCGAATTCGTGAGCCGGGGCTACGGGGTCAACCGCAAGACCCTGATGGTCAACGATTTCGTCATCCTCGGCCCCCCGGCCGACCCGGCCCGCATCCGGGGGGAGAAAAGCGCCGCCGCCGCCCTGGCCGCCATCGCCCGGCGGGGCGCCACCTTCATTTCCAGGGGGGACGATTCGGGCACCCACCGCAAGGAGAAAGCGATCTGGAAACAGGCGGAAATCACCCCCCGGGGGGCCTGGTACCTGGAAATCGGGCAAGGAATGGGCGCCACGCTGACGATGGCGGGGGAAAAGGGGGCCTACACCCTTTCCGACCGCGCCACCTGGCTCGGTCGGCGCGACCAGCTGAAACTCCAGGTCCTGTCCGAGGGGGACCCGGACCTCCTCAACTACTATTCCGCCATCCTGGTCAATCCCGCGCGCTTCCCCGCCGTCAAGGACCGCCTGGCGCTCCAGCTCATCAACTGGCTCTGTTCCTCCGAAGGGCAAAAGCGGATCGGGGATTTCCGCTCGGGCGGGCACGCCCTGTTCAAACCGGTCTGCGTCCCGGACGAGTGACTGCTTGAACGACCTGTCCCAGGCATCGAGGGAGGCGCTGCGCCTCCTCCTCACGGCGGACCCCGAGGTCACCGTCATCGTGGGGGCCTCCCTCCGTTTTTCGCTCACCAGCACCCTCATCGCCTCCGTCATCGGGGTTCCCCTGGGGGTGGCGCTGGCCACCGCCAGGTTCCGCTTTAAACGGTTCGTGGAGGACCTGCTCAACACCCTGCTGGCCGTTCCCACGGTGGTGGTGGGCCTTTTCGTCTACACCCTGGTTTTCAGCCAGGGCCCGCTGGGACAGCTGCGGCTCCTGTTCACCCCTGCGGCCATCATCCTGGGCCAGGCAGTGCTGATCCTGCCGCTGGTCGCCTCCCTGTCGGCAAGCGCCATTTCGGTGGTCAACCCGGTGGTCAGGGAAACCGCCTTCACCCTGGGGGCCGGAAGGATGCGCACCCTGGTCACGGTGGCCGAAGAGGCTCGCCCAGCGCTGCTCGTGGCCTGCATCACCGCCTTCGGGAGGGTGATCGGGGAAGTGGGAATCTCCATCATCCTTGGGGGGAACATCCTCGGGTACACCCGCACCATCACTACCGCCATCTCGCTCGAGACCAGCAGGGGTGAATTCGCGCTGGGGCTGGCCCTGGGGATGATCCTGCTCGTCGTCGCCTTCGCCGTCAATATCGGCGCGCGGCTGCTGCGGAGGAGAACGGCATGACCTCCCCGGACGCCTACGTCATCCGCGGTCTCCGCCACGAATACGACGGCCGGACCGTCCTGGACATCCCGCGGCTCGAGATCCCCGCCCAGGGGATCTCCACCTTCATGGGCCCCAACGGCTGCGGCAAGACCACCCTCCTTTCGATCCTCGCCCTGATACGCACCCCCTCGGAGGGGAGCGTGCGCCTGGGCGGGGTGGAATCGGTCGGCAACCGGGACCGGAACCTGCGGCGCCGGGTCACCCTGGTCCACCAGAAACCGGTCCTTTTCTCCACCACGGTCCGAAAAAACATCTCCTACGGCCTCAGGGTGCTGGGGTTGCCGCAGCGGGAGATTCGCAACCGCACGGAGGAGATCGCGCGCGCGCTGGGCCTCGCGGAGTCCCTGGACAAGCACGCCCACCTCCTCTCCGGGGGAGAGGCGCAGCGGGTGGCGCTGGCGCGGGCGCTGGTCATCGAGACCCCGATCCTGCTCCTGGACGAACCCACCAATTCGCTCGACGACGATTCCCGGCCGATTTTGGCGGGACTGTTACACCGGGCTGTCCAGAGTCGTAATACTACCGTGATCATGGCGACCCACGATCCCGACATCGTGTCCGCCCTTTCGAGCCGGGTCTTCCGCCTCGAAAAGGGGAAGATCACCCAGCCCCACGGACAGGGTCAGGCCCCCCCGGGCGGGCGCCCGCGGGAGAATGCTCACTGAAGTTTCGGACGCGAGGCTTAACAGTATACAAGGAGGATTTCATGAAAAGACTGGTATTGGTTGTGGCTTTGTTTCTGGTGGCCGGACCGGCGTTCGGCGCGGACGTGGATGGAAAATGGACCACCGAAATCCCGGGCATGGACGGCACCCCGATGACAATCGCCTACACCTTCAAGGCGGAGGGAGCGACGTTGACCGGATCCACAACCGGTCCGGACGGAAAGGAAATCCCGCTCAAGGAAGGCAAGATCGACGGCAGCAACATCTCGTTCGTGGTGGCCCTCGATTTCGGCGGACAGGAAATGAGAATGGAGTACAAGGGCGTAGTCTCGGCCCAGGAAATCAAGCTCACCATGGACATGATGGGCCAGCCGATGGAAATGGTGCTGAAAAAAGCCCGGTAACCGATTTTGACCGGCAGGGCGGATGACGGGAGGGCGTCGGCCGACGCCCTCCCGTTTTTGTTTTCCCCCGGCACGGGAGCGCCGGGCACGGACCGGAATCAGAGCGTCCAGCGGGGATCACAGGCCAAGTATGGCTTGACGCTCCCGTTGCGGGCGCGGGATAATGCCGCCCTCATGGCTGCCGAAAACCAGTCCTACGAAAGCATCGTCGAATCCCGGTTTCCGGGCTTGGTGGCGCGGATCCGGGGCTTCATCGAGAATTCGGAACGGGAGTACGAAGGGGACGCGGAACGCCGTGAGAGCCACCTCTGGGAACATACGGTCCAGGTGGCTTCGCTGGCCTGCCGGTTGGCCACGCTGGAGGGACTGGACCCCCTGATCCCCTCCATCGCCGCACTGTTTCACGACGCGGGCAAATTCGCCGGGGGGCGTTACCACGAGGGGGAGACGGCCGAAGAGGAGGAATCGGCCCGCATCGCCGCGCGGTTGCTGGGCGAAGCCGGGATGAAGGCGGCCGACATCCGCAAGGTAACGGCGGGACTCGTGGCTCTCTACAATGAGAAAGCGGGGGAGAACGCGGTCGCGGCCCTGATCCACGACGCCGATTTCCTCTCCAAGTTCGGGGCCCTGGGGATCGCCGCGTTCTTCACCAAATCGGTGCTGCGCGGCCGCACGCTGCGCTCTTCGGTCCTCGGCTATCTCAGCAAGGAACTGACCTATGCCGCCTCCCTCCCCGCGAACATGCGCACGGCCGCCGGGCGCAGAATGGCGGAAAAAAAGGCGGGAGATTCGCTTAGATTCTTCCGCAACCTCCTGGCAGAATTGAAGGATGCGGGAATCGTCGATCTTCGCATCCGGCGGCTGGAGGTCCCCTCCCCACGCGGGGGGAAAGCGCTCCGCATCCGGCTGGCGGCCGCACCCGCCTGCCCCTCCTGCGGTGGACGGTGGCGCATGGCGTGGAGGACCGAGCAGGGAGTCAAGTGTACCAGTCTCCACGTGGAATGGGACTGCGCCCGTTGCGACGAGCGGCTGGAGACCTCGTTCTGCCTGCCGGAAATCGCCTGACCCGAGGGCGCGCGTCCCAACGTTTTTCCCGGGCCGCCCGTCCCTCCTTGATTTGCGAGGGTTTGCATTGACCGAGTTTTTTCACGTGATCACCGCGGACCGGTTTCTCGAGTGCCTCGGCGGCTTCCCCCGGCTCGCGGGGGAGACGGTGCCCCTGGACGACGCGCTCGGCCGGACCCTGTCCCGGGACCTGGCCTGCCCCGAGGACCTGCCGGAGGGGGCACGTTCCACCGTCGACGGGTTTGCCGTGCGCGCCCGGGACACCTTCGGGGCCAGCGATTCGATCCCGGCCCTGCTCACGCTTGGGCCCCCCGTCCTCATGGGGGAGCTGCCGCGGTTCGAAATCGGTGCGGGGGAGGCGGCCCCGATCCCGACCGGCGGGTTCCTCCCGCCGGGGGCCGACGCCGTGGTGATGGTGGAGTACACCAACCCCGCCGAAGCCGGGAGCATCGAGGTGACCCGGCCGGTGACCGAAAAAGCCAACGTCCTGGAACGGGGGGAGGACGCCCTCTCAGGAACCACTCTCCTCGCAACGGGGAAGGTGCTGCGCCCCCAGGAACTGGGCTTTCTCGCCGCCCTGGGCATCATCGAGGTCCCCGTCTACCGGCGCCCCCGGGTTGGGGTGATCTCCTCGGGGGACGAAATCGTCCCCATGGATCGCCGGCCCCGGCCGGGCCAGGTCCGCGATGCCAACAGCCACGCGATTTCGGCGTTGGTCCGGGAATCGGGAGGGATCCCCACCCTTTTCGACATCGTGCCGGACGACGTCGCCCGGCTGGAACGGACGCTAGGCGAGGCGCTCGCCGCGGCCGACGTCGTCACCATGTCGGGGGGAAGTTCGGTCGGAGCGCGCGACCTGATGCTCCAGGCCGTATCCCGGCTCCCGGAGGTCGAGCTGCTCGCTCACGGCATCGCGATCCGGCCCGGGAAACCCACCCTGCTCGCCCGACAGGGGGAAAACGCCGTTGTCGGGCTTCCCGGGCACCCCGTTTCCGCCCTGGTGATCGCCCAGATCTTCCTGGCCCCCTTCCTGCGCTACCTCCAGGGCGCCCCGCTGGCCAAGGGGCCCGCGGGACACCGGGTGCAGGCGGTGCTCGCCACCAGCGTGCACTCCACTATCGGGCTGGAGGAGTACATCCGCGTGCGGCTCGAGCGGGACGGCGAGGGAAACGCCGTCGCCCGCCCCGTGTTCGGGAAATCGGGCATGCTCTCCACGATGGTCCGGGCGGACGGGATCATAAGGATCCCAATGAACGCCGAGGGGCTCCCTGGAGGCGAGGTCGTCGACGTCATCGAGTTTTAATCCATGAAGAGCCGGACATGACACCCAAGAGACAGTCCTATCGCAACCTGAAACCGCTCCATGAGGCCCGGGACATCTTCCTGACGCGCTTCCGGAACCTGGCGCTGCAAGCGGAAACCGTACCGGTGCGCCGCGCCCTCGGCCGGATGAGCGTGAGCGCCGTCAAGGCGGCCCGGTCCGTCCCCGCCTACCATGCGGCGGCGGTCGACGGCGTGGCCGTCCGGGCCGCGTCGACCTTTGCCGCCTTCCCCGAAACCCCCGTCCTGCTCCCGGTGGGAACGGAGGCGATACCGGTCAACACCGGCCAGCCCCTCCCCGAAGGGGCCGACGCGGTGGTCATGATCGAAAAGGTGGAAATGACCGACGCCGGTTGCGAGGTCCGGGAAGCGGTCTATCCCTGGCAGCACGTGCGCAAAATGGGGGAAGACATCGTCAGGGGCGAAATCATCCTCCCGGCGCATCACCGGATCCGCGCCTTCGACCAGGGGGCGCTGATGGCGGCGGGTGTCATGGAGATCTCCGTCTCCCGCAAGCCGCGGGTCCTCATCATCCCCACCGGGAGCGAGGTCGTGCCCCCCGAGGAGGTCACCGATCCGATCCGCCCGGGGCTGGTCCTGGAGGTCAACGGACAGGTGCTCCAATCGATGGCCGAGGAATGCGGCGCCGAGTGCACCCTGGCGCGCCCGGTCCCGGACCGGCCGGAAGAGATCCGGGACGCCGTCCTTGCGGGGATCGGAGGAAACTACGACATCGTCCTCATCATCGCCGGCTCTTCGGCCGGATCGAAAGACTATACCCCGGCGGTCCTGCGCGAGTCCGGGGAACTCCTGGTCCACGGGGTGACCGTCATGCCCGGCAAGCCGACGCTGCTAGCCGCGGTCGCCGACCGCCCGGTGGTCGGCATCCCCGGCTATCCCGTTTCGGCGGCGGTTTCATTCCGCGAGTTCGTCCGCCCGCTCCTGTTCCAGGTCCAGGGACTCGAGCCCCCCGAAACGCGGGAGGTGGAGGTCTGCATCGGCCGGAAACTCCCCTCCAAGCCAGGCCTCGAGGAGCACGTGAGGGTCATCCTGGGCCGGATCGGCCCACGGATCGTGGCCATCCCCCTCACCGGCGGGGCCGGGATGCTGACGTCGCTGGTGCGCGCCGACGGCATCCTGCGTATCCCGCCGGAAACGAGCGGCTATTCCGAGGGGGAAAAGGCGCGGGTCGAGCTGCTCACCTCCCCCGGGGAGTTGGAGCACCGGCTGCTGACCCTGGGGTCCCACGACCTCACGATCGACCTGCTCGCCAGCACCCTCAAGGAGCGCTCCGAGGGACGGGTCACCATCTCCTCGGGCAACGTTGGGAGCATGGGGGGATTGCTGGCGGTGGAAAAGGGGATCGCCCATTTCGCCGGCTCCCACCTCCTGGACACCGAGACCGGGGATTACAACCGCTCCTACCTCGGCCGTTTCATCAAGAGCACCCCGGTCACGCTGGTCACACTGGTCCACCGCTGGCAGGGACTGATGCTCCCGAAGGGGAACCCGAAGGGGATCCGGGGAATGACCGACCTGACGCGGCCCGACCTCCGCATTGTCAACCGCCAGGCGGGCTCCGGCACCCGGATCCTGCTCGACTACGAACTCGGCAGGGAGGGGATCGACCCGGCGGGGATCCAGGGGTATGCCGACGAGGAGTACACACACATGAGCGTGGCCATGGCGATCACCTCGGGACGGGCGGACGCGGGACTGGGGATCATGGCCGCGGCCCTGGCGCTCGACCTCGATTTCATCCCGGTTACCAGGGAACGCTACGACCTGGTGATCCCCACGCCACTCATGAAAGACCAGCGCATCGTGCTCGTGCTCGAAATCATCCGTTCGCCCGGGTTTCAGGAGCAGGTCCTGAGCCTTGGGGGGTACGAGGTTGAGGAAACCGGCCGGATTCAGGCATCGATGCCCTGAACTGTCTATTGGGGGGAGGAATGACCGCCACGAAACGAAAGAGGACCGGGAGCCGGAAGGGGAAGACCGGAAAGACCCGCGTCAAGGTCCTCGTCGGGTTGGGCCTGGTGCTGGCAATCTCACTGGCCGCATTCCTGATCCGCTACTACTACATCTTCGACGGCACCATTGAGCTCAAGCTCGGGAACCGCCGGTCGATCGCAGCCACCCGCATCTACTCGGCCCCGACCTACCTCCGCCCGGGGAAAGCGCTCTCCCTGGACCAGCTGAAGGCCCGCCTCCGCCGACTGGGGTACGAGGAGGGGGCCGCGTCCCCCGGGGCGGCCTGGTTCCGGACGGCCGGACCCGACCGGATCCTGGTCTGCAACGACGCGTCGACTCCCGCCGACCCCGGCCGCACGGCCGAGATCCGCGTCAGCGGCGCCCGGATCGAATCGGTGCTCAACCCCGACAGCCTGACCCCCCTGGAAAGCTTCGGGCTCAGGCCGGAACTGCTCAGCAACGCCATCGATGAAAGACGCGAAAAACGCCGGAAGGTGACGTATGACGAGATCCCCCAAGTCCTCATCGACGCGGTGCTCGCCGCGGAGGACCGCCGATTCTTCAGCCACAGCGGCATCGACCCGATCCGGATCGTGCAGGCGCTCGTGGCCGACCTGCGGGCGGGGAGGGCGGCACAGGGCGCCAGCACCCTGACGCAGCAGTTCGTCAAAAATTACTTCCTGACCCCGGAGCGGACCTTGCGACGCAAGTTTGCCGACGCCTACATGTCGGTGCTGCTCGAGCGTAGGCTCACCAAGCGCCAGATCTTCGAGCTTTACAGCAACGAGGTCTACCTGGGCCAAGTCGGCTCCTTCAGCATCGTCGGCTTCGGGGAGGCGGCCAACGTCTTTTTCCACAAAAATATCCGGGAGCTGTCCCTGGAAGAAGCCGCCACCCTGGCTGGCATCATCCCGGCCCCCAACCGCTACGCGCCGCTGCGCTACCCCGAGCGGGCGCGCGCGCGCCGAGACCTGGTGCTGGGCCTCATGGCCGATTACGGGATGATCGCACCGGGTGAACGGGACGAGGCGAAAGCGCGCCCGCTCGAGGTCAAATCGACGACGCTGATCAACTACTCCGGGGCCCCCTATTTTGTAGACTACGTCCAGCAGCAACTCCTCGATCGGCACGGACCCGATGCACTAGCGCAATCGAAATTCCGGGTCTACACGACGCTCTCCACCGACCTGCAGCAGGCGGCCTTCGAGGCGGTCGAGGAGGAGATGGGCGCCATCGACACAGCCCTGGCCAAGCGCGACGTGCCCCCGGGAACAGTCCAGGTCAGCCTGATCGCCGTAGACCCCAAAAACGGCCACATCCTCGCCATGATCGGGGGGAGGAACTACGGGACCAGCCAGTTCAACCGGATCACCGAGTCAAAGCGGCAGCCGGGGAGCATTTTCAAGCCCCTCGTCTACGCCGCTGCGCTGGAAACGGCATACTCGGACGCAGCCCCGCTCACCGCGGCCACCCTCCTGCTCGACCGGCCGACCCAGTTCCAGTTCGAGGACATCTCCTACGAGCCGCACAACTACAACCAGGAGTACCTCGGGCAGGTGACGATGCGTCGCGCGCTCACCCGGTCGCTCAATATCCCCACGATGAAACTCGCGGAGACCATCAGCTTCGGCAAGGTCAGGGACATGGCGCTCAGGCTGGGACTCAACGAGGAGATCCAGCCCTTCCCCTCCATCGCCCTGGGGAGCTTCGAGATCACGCCGCTGGAAATGGTCCGGGCGTACACCGCCTTCGCCGCCGGCGGCACGCTCTCCCCGCTCACCCCCATCATGACCGTCGTCGATGAAAACGGCGCCGCCGGCAGCGGGGAGAAGGGAGAGGGGAAGGAAGCCCTGACCCCGGAGGTCGCCTTCATGGTCACCTCCCTGCTCCAATCGGTCATCGACCATGGGACCGGGGCGGGCGTCCGTACCCGGGGGTTTGCGCTTCCGGCCGCCGGCAAGACCGGGACATCACACGACGGCTGGTTTGCGGGCTATACCCCGGACCTGCTCTGCATCGTCTGGGTGGGATTCGACGACAACCGCGAACTCGGCATGTCGGGGTCGCAAGCCGCGCTCCCGATCTGGACCGCGTTCATGAAGAAGGCGGTGGGGCTCCACCCCCTGAGCGGAGCCGGTTTCGAAGCGCCCGAGGGGGTCGTCAGGGTGGAGATCGACCCAACCACGGGCCTGCTGGCCACCGCGCGCTGCCAGCAGCGGCTGGAAGAGTACTACATCCAGGGAACGGAGCCGACGCTCCCCTGCCCCGGCAACAACTACGAGCAAGCCGACGGCGGCGGCGCCCCCGTCAGCATTTACGCCACTCCCCGCCCTCAGGCCTCACCGCGGTAAAACCTGGCGATGCGCTCCACGATGAAACGCCGCTGATCCCCGGAGAGTTCGGGGTAGACCGGCAGGGCCAGGGTTTCCCTGGATGCCGCGCGGGAGTGGGGAAAATCCTCCGCCCCGTACCCAAGCGGGCGGAAGCATTCCTGTTCATGCAGCGGGACGGGGTAGTAGACCTCGGTCCCGATCCCCTCTTCCCGGAGAAAGGCCTGGAGTTCGTCCCGCCGCTCGGCGCGGATGACGTACTGGTGAAAGATATGGGAACGGTCCGGGAGCACCTCGGGGGGGGTGATCAGGTCCAGCAGCCCGGCGGCCCGGAAATCTTCCCCGTAGGCCTCGGCGTTCCGGCGGCGCTCTTCGGACCACCGGTCGAGGTGGGGAAGCTTGACACGCAACACGGCGGCCTGGAGTTCGTCCAGGCGGCTGTTGAACCCGACGATGTCGTGGTAGTACCGCGCGTGGGCCCCGTGCCCGCGCAGCAGCCGGACACGCTCGGCAAGGCTCGGGTCGTCGGTGACAACCATGCCGCCGTCGCCCGCTCCCCCGAGGTTTTTCGAGGGGAAGAAACTGAAGCACCCCATCTCCCCCAGCGCTCCGGCCTTCCTCCCCCGGTAGACCGCCCCGATCGCCTGGCACGCGTCCTCCACGACCGGCAACCCGTAACGTCGGGCCACCTCGACGATGGGGTCCATGTCGGAGCACTGGCCGTAGAGGTGAACGGGGAGGACGGCGCGGATCGTCAAGCCGGAAGCGGTGTGGACCACCTGGCGCGTCGCGGGGGTGTAGCGGCACTCCTCCGAGAGGAAGGCGGCGAGCCGACCCGAATCCATCCCGTACCCCGCAGCCTCGATATCCACGAAAAAGGGGCGGGCGCCGAGGTTGACCACGGCGCCGGCGGTGGCGAAGAAGGTGAACGGGACCGTGATCACTCCGTCCCCCGCCCCGACACCGAGGGCCCGGAGGGAAAGGAGCAAGGCATCGGTGCCCGAAGCCACCCCCACGGCGTGCCCCACCCCGCAGTAGTGCGCGATCTCCTCCTCAAGCGCCGCCCCCTGGGCGCCCAGGACGAAGCGCTGGCTCTCGAATACGGAGGCCACCGCCGCCTGGACCTCGTCCTTGAGGGTCGCGTACTGGGCCCGCAGATCTAGCAATGGAACGTTCATGACCACCTCCGGAAAATCGGGCCTAGGGGACAAGCGCTTCGCAAGGGCCCAGGACGCTCAGCCTGGTTTTCAGGGCATCCTGGGGTCCGCGGACCAGGAGCAGTTCCCCCCCGGGAAAAATCCAGTCGCCCGCGGCTTTCCTGACGGCGGCGACATCGCACCGAGCGATGCGGTCGAGGAAATAGGCCGGGTAATTGCTCCCCAGGCGGTAGAGTTCCGCATCCATGAGAATGTGGGCCAGCCCCTCGAGCGAACCCAGCCGGCCGCGGAAATCATCGACCAGCTCGCGGCGCGCGGCCTCGAGCTCCTCCGGAGTCACCCCCTCGGCTTTCAGCTCCTCCACCGCGTCGAGGACCTGGACAATCTCTCCCACCGCCTGCTCCGCCGCGGCCTGCCCCTGGATGGTGAACGGGCTGGCCAGGCGGCGCCCCTCCCCGCCGACGGTGAGGAGCGAAGTGGGAAGGATCCGGTTCAGGCGCCCCTCGAGGATGCGGGCGGCCACGAGCGCGTTGACGTAGGCCGCGTCCTCGCGGCGCGGGAAGAGACATCCCGCAATGAACTGGGCGGCCGGGGAATCGGGATCGTCCTCCACCAGGATCCGCCGTCCCGCCGGGCGGGCTGGCTGGGAGAAGGTGAAGGGGACGTCGTCCTTGCGGACCCAGATGCCCCAGATGCGGGTGGCACGCTGGAGCAGCGGCTCGGGATCAACCGGCCCCACGATCTCCAGGGCCGCCTGCCCCGGGGAAAAGAACTTGCGGTAGAAAAACCGTATGTCCCCGATCGTCAGGGCTGAAACGCTCGCCACCGTCCCGGCAAGCGGCCTTCCGTAGGTCGTACCCGCGAACAGGGCCGCTTCCATCTGCCCGTATAACCGCTGCCTGGGATCCGGCGACTTTTGCAGTTCCTCGAGGACGGATTGCCGCGCCTCCTCGAAATCGCCCTCCTCGAACTCGGCCTCCCCCACCACCTGGTACAGAAGCAGGAGCGCACGTTCCAGGCTGGAACGATGGACCGTCAGGAGAAACCGAAACCCGTCCCAGTCGCACCGTACATCCACCTGGGCGCCCAGGAATTCCAGCTCGGCCTGGATATCCGCCGCCGACCGGTCAACCGTCTTTTTCATGAACATCCGGGAGAGCAGGTGGGCCGTCCCCCCCTTCCCTTCCTGGTCGAAGGCCGCCCCGTAACGCACAACGAGGGCCACGGCGGCCCGGTCGGAAGGCTCCGCGGTCGTGGCGACGGTGATCTGCAGGTCGTTCATCAGGCGTTTCGACGCGAGCTTCGGCAGCGCTGTCTCGGTCTGGGCCTGCGCGACGCCCGAAGAAAGCAGGAGGCACACGGCCGCCGAAAACCAGAAACAGCATCTCTTGAGCATCATGGCTTATCCCTGAATGAAAAAATAACATATTAACCTCCAACGCCACCCGACTCAACGAACAAAAGGCCGCAGGCGCGTCTCCGACGGGAATGAAATCTCTGCTATAATATAAATTGGAAGCAACACCGACGATATATGGCCGGGGGCGAACAGCATGGTTGAATTCCATTCCGAACCGCAGAAGGGCAGGCGCCCCACGATGATCCTCGCCACCATCGGGGTGCTGGCGGTCCTCGTGGGGGCCGTGGCGCTCTACGTCCACTACCAGCGCGGCCTCCAGGCAGAGGCGGGGCCCACCGGGATCGCCGTCCCCGGCCTGCTGCGCCCGGGGAACACCAATTTCGAATATTACCGGACGAAAATCCGGATCGAGGACGTCAAGGCCAGCCTGGGGATCAGCTTCAGCAGCGCCCGGATCGCCATGGTCTCGGGCGTTCTCGTCAACGATGGGGATCGGACACTGGAAGCGGTCGAACTGCACCTTACCCTGTACGACGCCTGGGGCAAGGTCTCCAAGGAGCGGACGGCCTTCGCCCTGCGCCCCGGCGCGGGTTACACGGGCAAGGGCCTGAAGCCGCTCCAGCGGCGCACCTTCACCATCGGTGTCGACGCGGTCGAATACTACTGGGATCCCAAGAAGATCGACATCGAAATCACCGGCCTGAAATACTCCTGATCATGCCCAAGAACGAACGGCTCCGGATACACCTGGCCGGGATTTGCGGAACCGGCATGGCTTCGCTGGCAGCGTTGCTCAGGGAAGCGGGGCACCAGGTTTCCGGTTCCGACGAGGGGGTCTACCCCCCGATGAGCCACTTTCTCGCCGACCGCGGCATCCCGGTACAACAGGGGTACCACCCGCGCAACCTCGACCCGGTCCCCGACCTGGTCGTCATCGGCAACGCTCTTTCCCGCGGCAACCCCGAAATCGAGTGGGTGCTCAACCGCAGGATCCCCTACACGTCCTTCCCGGAAGCGCTCAAGCGCTTCTTTCTCCGGGGAAAGGTCCCCGTGGTGGTCGCGGGCACCCACGGCAAGACCACTACCACCTCCATGCTCTCCTGGGGAATGGAGGTCGCCGGCCTGCGCCCTGATTTCCTGATCGGCGGCATCGCTGAAAATTTCCGGTCCAGCTACGGCAAGGGGGGAGGGGATCATTTCGTGGTCGAAGGGGACGAATACGATTCGGCCTTTTTCGACAAGGGGCCCAAGTTCCTCCACTACCTCCCCTACCTGGCCGTGATCGGGAACCTCGAGTACGATCACGCCGACATCTACCCGGACCTGGAGAGCATCAAGCTGCAGTTCCGGCGCCTGGTCCACCTCATCCCGACGGAGGGTTTTCTCGCCGTCGGGGGGGAGAGCCCCGCCGCGCTCGAGGCATGCGCCGGCAGCCTGTGCGCCCGGGAGACCTTCGGCCTCGACCCCGGCTGTGACTGGAACGCGGATGGAATCGAAATGACGGAAGGGCGCACCTGCTTCGATGTGACCTACCGGGGGAAGGCGTTCGGCCGTTTCCGGATGCAGGTGGTGGGACATTACAACATCCGCAACGCCCTGGCGGCCACCGCGGTGCTGCACCGGCTGGGGGTCTCCGCCCGGGATATCGGCCGGGGGCTGGAATCGTTCGCGGGGGTCCGCCGCCGGCTCCAGCTGCGGGCAGAGGTGGGGGGGATCCGCATCTACGAAGACTTCGCCCACCACCCCACGGCCGTCTCCGGGACCCTGGAGACGGTACGGGCGGCCTTCCGGCCCGAACGGGTGTGGGCGGTGTACGAACCACGCTCGGCCACCAGCCGCCGCAACGTCTTCCAGCTGGAGATCGCCGACGCGCTCGCCAAAGCCGACTGCGTGGCGATCCCGGCCCTGTTCCGACCGGACAAGGTGCCGGAGGGGGAAAGGCTGGACCTCGACCGGCTGGTCGCGGACCTCGGTCGCCGCGGCGTGGCCGCCTGGAACCTCGAGACCGTGGACGCTATAATTGAAAAGGTCGTGGCCGAAGCCCGCCCGGGAGACTTGGTGGTCCTGCTGTCCAACGGCGGCTTCGGCGGCATCTACGACAAGCTCCCCGCCGCGCTCGCGGGGAGGACAGAGACGACACCCGGAGGCTGACGGCCTATGACCACGCGGAAGATCCTGGGCGCCTGCCTGCTGGCGGCCGCTCTTGCAGCCCTGGCCCCCGGCCAGACCCCGCAGGGGGAAACGGACCTGCCGCAGGCGGGGTTCAAGATCGGCGTCGAGGTCAACATGGTCAACGTGCCCGTCACGGTCCGGGGGGCGGACGGGGACTTCGTCCGCGGCCTGCCTCAGGATTCCTTCCGGCTGCTCGAGGATGGGCAACCGCAGGAGATCCTCTTCTTCGCCCAGGAGGGGCTCCCCGTCCATATCGCCATCGTGCTCGACAACAGCGGAAGCGTCCGCTCCGAATGGGGAGCGATCCGGTACGCGACCCGGCGCTTCATCGAACAGCTCAAACCCGGGGACAGGTTTTCCCTCACCTCCTTCAACACCGAGATCCGGCTCAAAATGGACTGGGGCACCGACACCGCCCGCCTCGACCCGGTCCTGACCTCGATCTACTGCAAGGGAAACACGAAGGTGTGGGATGCCGTGTGGGTCGTCTGCAACGACGTCTTCCGCGGCGTCGAGGGGAAGAAGGCCATGATCATCATGAGCGACGGGATGGACAACGAAAGCGCCGTCACCTATGAAGAGGCCCTCGAGGCGGCGGTCCAGGCGGAGGTGGCCGTCTATGTCGTCAGCAAGACCGAGGCCCTGCGCCAGCTGGCGCTAACCCTCTACCGCGAGGTCCCCCAGAAACAGTTCCTGATCGCGGACCAGGCGCTGCGCAAGCTGGCCTACGCAACCGGCGGCCGGGTACTCTACCCCAACAATTTCGGCCAGCTGGACGACATCTACGCCGACGTGGACGAGGAGTTGCGCAACCAGTACACTCTCGGCTACGTGTCCGACAACACGGACAAGGACGGGTCCTACCGCCAGATCGAGGTGAGGGTGGCCCGGCCAGGGGTCAGCATCACCGCCCGGCCCGGATACTACGCCCCCCGGGAATGACCGAAGCCTTCCCCGGCTCCGCCCGAAGATATTGCTTGACTTTCCGCGCGGGGTGGCATTACTTTTTCATCACCCCTCACACCCTCGAATTCAGGGTTTTTCCAAACCTGCTGAATTGGAGGGTGAGCGGTGTCCAAACACGCGTATCTTCCCCTTGATGACCTCCCCCTTTACATTTCCGACGGCTCCGTCTGCCGGGAGCGCGCCGTTGCGCGGGCGCCGTCGGAATGGGCCGATGACGAGATCGTCGCCATCCGCGCGGCCCTGAAAAAAATCGCGGCCGGGCGCATCCTCGACCCCAGCGACGCCGAAGACCTGGTCCAGGAGACGCTCCTGACCCTGATCGCCAAGTGTCCCCGGGACCAACTGCGCAAAAGCCCCTTGGTATGGAGCATGGGGGTGTTCAGGCGCAAGGTGGGAAATTACTATCGCAGGTCCCGCCGCACCACCTCCCTGGAGGACTGGGAATCGGGGCGGGGGCGTCCCTCCCCTGAACTCGGGCTGTCCCCCGCACCCGCCTCCCCTGAAACCAGCCTGCTTCACGCCGAGGTGCTGCGCATCATCGAAGAAACCGTCTCCCGGCTACCCGCCTCCCAGCGCCGGGCGATGGAGATGCTGATTTCGGGGCTCAACCCGGGGGAGATCGTGGACCGGCTGGACCCGGAACGCTACCAGAACGTGATCAACCGGCTGCATCGGGGGCGGCGGCGCCTGGCCGCGGAGCTGGCCAGGTACGGCCTGGGCCCGGAGGGCAGGACCGGGATGCGGAAGATGAAGCGCAGCCTCGGGAAAAGGCGCCGTTGATAGCAGGAAGTCCCCGGCGGCGGACCCTGCCGGACGCGGGAGGCGAGGTTTCCCCTGCCGCCTCATCCGTAGTAAAATGCGGGGATGAAGATCGTATTCGAACGCACGGGGGGTTTTGCCGGCAGGAAGATCGGCCGGGTCCTGGACACCGCCGACCTCCCCCCGGCGCAGGCGTGCCGGCTGGAGCGACTGCTGCGGGAATCGGCCTTCTTCAGCCTCCCCCCCTCCATCCGGCCCGGCCGGATGCCGCCCGACGGCTTCCTCTTCCGCATCACGGTGGAAACGGAAGCCGGGGCGCACACCGTGGAAGCGGCCGAAGGGGCGGTGGAACCCTCGCTGCGCCCCCTCCTCGATTTCCTGCTCGACCTCGTCCGGCGCTGAGCCTCTCCTCCGGGAATGCGGTCTCAGGCCTGCAGCATCACGCCGGCTGACCCGGAGTGTCGATCGGCCGGTTCAGGCGGCCCCAAGATCGGACTTGATTTTGAAAAGATTCAGGATGTCCCTCCGAGTCACGATTCCCAGCAGTACTCCGTCCTCCACCACCGGCATGTACCCGTCCTCGGCGGCGGCCATCCGGGAGAGCGCCTCGCCGGCAGGGTCCGTCGGCCCGAGGCAGGGCACCTCGTCGACCGGGATCATCACGTCCCGCACCTGCTTGAACCCCCACAGCGCCCGGGACACTTTCTTGACCTCCCCCAGCGACACCATCCCAACGAACTCCTCCCGGTTGAACACGGGAAACCGGGTGACCTGGCGCCGGTAGATGTAGTCCTGGATCAGCCGGTCGAGCGGGGTCAGCCAGTCCACCTTCACGACCTCGGCCGACATGATCTGGCGCACCTCCACCCCTTCGAGCGCCCGTTTCAGCATGAGCGACTGGTAGCTCCCCACCGCCGACTGCTTCATGAACATGCCGATGAAGACGAGCCAGAGACCGGACAGGAGACTTCGGGTCAGCAGGAATTGCAGGATCCCCAGGATGATGAGAAAGAGGGCGAAGGCGTTGCCGATCCGGCTGACCACCCGGGTGGCGCGGGCCATGTCGTCCCAATGATCCCAGAGGAATGCCCGCAGGATCCGGCCGCCGTCCAGGGGGAAGCCGGGGATCAGGTTGAGCAGGGCCAGGAGGATGTTGGCCCAACCCAGCCACCAGGCGATACCAGCCGCGGCCGCCGCGACACCTCCGGCGATGAAGTGGACGGCCAGGAAGAAAGCTCCCAGCCCCATGCTGGTCGCGGGACCCGCCAGCGAGATTAGAAACTCCTGCCTCCCGTTAGGAGCATCGGTGGCCACTTCGGCCAGCCCGCCGAAGATGAACAGCCGGATCCCCTCGACCCGGATCCCCTGCCGCAGGGCCACGAAGGAATGGGCCAGTTCATGCAGGAGGATGGAGACGAACAGGAGGAGAGCCGCGACGCTCCCCATGATCCAGTATTGCCCGGTGGAGTAGTCGGAGTGCACCCGCGGGAAGTAGCTTTCCGCCATGGTGTAGAGAACCAGGAAGAAAATGACGAACCAGGAGTAGTCGATGGTGACATCGATGCCGCCGATGCGCAACAGCTGGAATCCCCCGGGTCTCATATAACTAGGTATACCACGAAGCTCGGGGGGAGGCCATACGGCGTCAGGAGAGCGTCGGCCCGGCCATGAGCCCGGATTCGGAGAACACCTCGGCCTCGAAAACCTGGATTTCGGTCGCCGGGTCGCTCCAGGCCGAGGGATCGATCCCGGCCTTGAGGCAGGCGTGCGCCAGGAAGGTCCGCCGATCCCAGCCGTTGTCGGTCGCCACCTGGGGGAGGAGCAGACCCCGGTTCATCCCCCGGGAGATGACCAGGCCGTGCACTCCGACCCGGATCTCCCCGACATCGCCGATGCGGCGCAAGGGACCGAGAACCGAGATCTCCAGCTCGAGCCGCCGCAGTTCCTCCGCGGTCACCGGCGGAAACCGGGGATCGCGGCAGGCCGCGCTGATTGCGCAGCGGGCGACGATTTCGTGGAGCGGCCGGTCGCCGACGATCTGGCCGATACAGCCGCGCAACTTCCCCTCCCGGTAGAGAGTGACGAAAGCCCCCTTTTTTTCGAGCAGGGCGGGGGCGGAGAGGTCCGGCCGCGGCGCACCCTCTCCGGCCAGATGGGCCCGAAGGGTATTGCGGGCCAGTCCCAGGAGTGCGGCCCTGTCGGCATGGTCGAGCATGGTCCCTCGGCGGGAATTATTCAGGTTGGGGGGCGGGCGGTTCGGCCCCCTCCATCCGGTGCAGTTTTTCGAGTTTCCGCAGCCGCTCCAGTTCCCGGCGCTGTGCGGCCCGGAGGCGCCTGCGCTCGAGCACCCTGCGCCGGCGCTTCTCCCGGTACTTGATGCTGTTGTCCAGCTTGGACCAGAAATCCCGGAAATACTGTGCCATGGAGACGAGCGCCAGGATCACCACGCCCCAGAGCAGTACCTTTGCGGTCCCCTGCACCCACCCACCGTACTTGTGCCCCAGGATCAGGCCCACCACGGCCGCCACCTGCGCCACCATCTTCCCCTTCCCCAGCCTCGAGACTTCGATGGAAAACCCTTCGTGTGCGGCGATGCCCCGGAGACCGCTGACGGCGAATTCCCTCCCGACGATGATGACGACCATCCAGGCGGGAGCGATCCCGAGCTGTACCAGGGCGATCAGCGCGGAGGAGATGAGGAGCTTGTCGGCGATGGGATCCAGTAGCCGTCCCAGGGTCGTCACCTGCTTGCGCCGCCGCGCCAGGTAGCCGTCGAGCAGGTCGGTCAGGGCGGCGGCCAGGAACAGGCTCGCCCCCCAGAAGGCCCAGGTGCGGATCTCGACGGTCAGAAGCAGGGTGACTACGACGGGCACCAGGAAGATTCGGGCGATGGTCAAGGCGTTCGGCAAATTCATGATCAAGGGGTAGATTAGCATAAAAGCGCGCGCAAGGATGCAGGATTCAGGGACGGAACTTTGTGCTATCATTCCTTTAGGAGGGATTCGACGCCGTGATCAAAGCATTCATCCTTGCCGGCGGGAAAGGGGCGCGGCTGCGCCCCTTGGTGCTGCACGTGCCCAAGCCGATCGTTCCGCTCGCCAACATCCCCTTTCTCTTTTTCCAAATTGACCACATCAAGCGTGCAGGCATCACGGAGATCATCCTCAGCCTCTCCTACCAGCCCCGGAAGATCACCGACATCTTCGGCGACGGCATGAAGTACGGGGTCACCATGCGCTATACCCATGAAGACCTCCCGCGCGGGACCGCGGGTGCCCTCAAGGCGGCCGAGAACCTCATCGACGACACCACCGTCGTCCTCAACGGCGACATCCTGACCGACATCGACCTGAGAGACGTCCTCGCCTTCCACAAGGAACGAAAAGCGGAAGCCACCATCGTGACCGCCCGCGTGATGAACCCGGCGGGCTACGGGCTGGTGGAGGCGGCGCCGGACGGCAGGGTGATCCGTTTCACCGAGAAGCCGCCGGAAGACGAGGTGACCGGGGACACCATCAACGCCGGCATCTACATCCTGGAGCGCTCGGTCCTCGACCGGATCCCGGCCGAGGGGACCCAGAGTTTCGAGCGGGACATCTTTCCAGCCATGGCGCAGGAGGGGGCGCGGATCTACACCTGCCTAACCCAAGGCTACTGGCAGGACATCGGCAGCCCCCAAAAGTACCTGGAAGCCAGCTTCGGCATCATCTCCGGCAGGATGAAAATGCCCGGCTACCCGCAAAAGGCCTGCCCCCCGAACAATTGGAAAAAACCGGAAGTCTCCATCGACGCCTTCTCCATCCTGGACGGGAAATGCGTGATCAAGGCGGGGGTGGCCATCGAAAATTCGGTGCTCGGCGAGGGGTGCCGCATCGAGGAAGGGGCCCTGATCAAGGATTCCGTCATCTGGAGCGGAACGCGCATCATGGCCAATGCCCGCATCGAGAGGTCCATCATCGGAAGGCTGTGCCATATCGGCGAAGGGGCCCGGTTACGGCCCGGGACCGTTTTAGGGGACAAATCAACCGTCTCCGACTTCAGCATCGTGTAGCGGAATGGGCTGTTTTTTGGCGAAGTGTTCCAGGATCCGGGCGGCGGTCCTGGGGCCCACGTAGGGGGATAGTTCGTCAAAAGTCGCCCCCTTGACCCGCTCCAGGCTCCCGAAGGCCCGCAGCAGCACCTTGCGCCGCACCTCCCCGATCCCGGGGATATCCATGAGTTCGGAATCGAAATCGCGCAATTCCCGCCGCTTGCGGTGGTAGGTGACGGCGAACCGGTGGGCCTCGTCCCGCATGCGCTGGATCAGGTGCAGGGCCGGGGACTCCCGGGGGAGCACGACGGGTGCGTCCTCCCTCCCCTTGACGAAGATCACCTCTTCCCTCTTGGCGATGGCGGCCACCGCCAGGTGCTCCAGCCCCAGGTCGGCCAGGGCGGATGCCGCCGCCGCCAGTTGCCCCTTTCCGCCGTCAATGAGCACGAGATCGGGGAACTCCCCATCCTCCTGCTCGAGCACTTTCCCGTAATGCCGGTGGATGACCTCGCGCATGGAGGCGAAATCGTCCGGCCCCTTCACGCTCTCGATCCTGAATTTCCGGTAGCCCGCGCGCTGCATCTCCCCGTTGCGGCAGAGGACCATGCTGGCCACGGTGTCAGCCCCCTGGACGTGGGAGATATCGAAGGTTTCGATCCTCCGGGGGAGGGAGGAGAGGCCCAGCGCCTCCCGCAGCGGCTCGAGCAGCTCTTCCCCCCGGGGTCTCAGGATGCGGAAGCGGGTGTCGAAGGCCATCCGCGCGTTGCGCATCACGAGGTCGAGCATTTCCGATTTCAGCCCCCGCCGCGGAGACCGGATATGGACCCGCCCCCGCCTGCGCTCCGACAGCCAGGCCTCGAGGACCTCGGCGTCCTCCACGTCCGCCGGCAGGAGGATTTCCCCGGGGATGAAGCCGTCCTGCAGGTAATACTGGCGCAGCGCCTCCGACAGGAATTCCCCCGGATTGAAGGAGATCAGGTCTTCCCAGAAAAACTCGCGCCGACCGACCACCCTCCCCCCGCGTTGCACGAAGACCTCGAGCGCCAGTTGCGCCCCCTCCTGGTGGTAGCCGAAAAAATCGCGGTCGTCCTCCCCCTCGAGCGCCATCTTCTGGCGCTCCGACATCTCCCGCACCATGGCGATCCAGTCCCGGTACACGGCCGCCGCTTCGTAACGCAGTTCCTCCGCGGCCGCTTCCATGCGGCGCTCGAGCAGGCGCACGAGCTCCTCCGTCCGACCCGAAAGGAGCAACCGGACATCATCGACCGCGCGCGCGTACTCCTCCTTCGAACAGAGCGTCGCGACGCATGGGCCCAGGCAGCGTTTCATCTGGTAATCCAGGCAGGGACGGTCGAGCGTGCCGTCGATCTCCAGGTTGCAGGTGCGCAGCTGGAAATAGCGGTTCACCAGCTTCACCGTCCGCCGGGCGTGCCCCGCGGGGAGGAAGGGGCCGAAATAGAGAGCCCCGTCCCTGTGCACCCGGCGGGTGATGAAGATGCGCGGGTAGGGTTCCTGGACTGTCAGCTTGAGGTACGGGAAGCTCTTGTCATCCTTCAGGTGGATATTGTACTTGGGCTGGTGCTTCCGGACCAGGGTGGACTCGAGGATCAGGGCCTCGACTTCGGTGTCGGTGATGATGGTTTCCAGGTCGGCGATCTCGGCCACCAGGTGGCGCGTTTTCAGGTCGTGCGGGCGGCTCTCCTGGAAATAGGAACGTACCCGCTGGCGCAGGGAGCGGGCCTTGCCGACATAGAGGATCTTCCCCCGGACGTTCCGGTAGATATAGACGCCGGGCTCGGCCGGCAGATGGTCGAGTTTACGCTGCAGCACGAGATCAAGATAGCACAATCCCGGCCGGCCCGCCCGGGGCCAGTGTCTCGATCATCTCTTCGTGGATCCGGCCGTTGGAGGCGATCACCTCCCCGTCGTGGATCCCCCCCTCGACCCCGCGGTAATCGGTCACCCGCCCCCCCGCTTCCCGGACCGCCAGGTACCCGGCGGCGCAGTCCCAGGGGTTGAGCTTGAGTTCCCAGAAGCCGTCCAGCCGGCCCGCGGCCACGTGGCAGAGGTCGAGGGCGGCCGAACCGCTCCGGCGGATCCCGTGGCAGCGCACGGCGAATGCGCAGAATTCGGCGAGGTTGTTCCGGGGGCTGGTCCGGACGTCGTAGGGGAACCCGGTCGCCAGCAGGCTCTGGTCCAGGCTCTCCACGCCGGAAACCGCCAGCCGCACGCCGTTCAAAAAGGCCCCGCCCCCCCGGCGCGCGAGGAACAGCTCCTCCCGCAGCGGGTTATGCACCGCCCCCCACTCGATCTCCCCGTCGACCTGGAGCGCGATGGAAACGGAAAAATCGGGGTAGCCGTGGGCATAATTGGTGGTGCCGTCAAGCGGGTCGATCACCCAGCAGACCGGGCCCGGCGTCGCGCGGCTGTGACGCTCCTCGGCCAGGATCGAGTGATCGGGAAATTCCCCAAGCAGGCGTGCGACCATCCGTTCCTCGACCTCCAGGTCGACCTCGGTCACCAGGTTGATGGCCCCCTTGTGAGCGACAGCGAACCCGGTACGGTACCGTGCCGATAGCAACCGTCCCGCTTCCAATGCACACGCGGTCCCCACCTTCACGAACCTCTCTAAATCCTTCATCGCAGTCTCATTCCCTCCGATCGTTGTCGCCCAGGCGCAGCACCTCGACGCCGCGCGGGGGGGTGAAACGGAACCGGCCCGCGGGCACCCGGACGTTGGTGGTGACATTAGAAAGCAGGAACTCGGAGGTGTTTCCGACATGCTCCCGGATGACGATGCGCCGTATATCGCAGCTGGCCCGGTCCATTTCCAGCACCAGGTAGTCGTAGCCTGACTCCGGGTGCTTCGGCTCGAGTCGCAGCAGCACCGTCCCCTCCAGCAGCGGCGTCCCTCCATCGGAGGAGGGCTCGTACCCCCGCGCGAGGTTCTTCGCCCCCAGCAGGAATCCCAGCGGAGTCCCCCCGAAATCCTCGGGAGTGAGCGGTTGAACCGTGACCTGGCGCTCGGAAGGAACGTAGAGAAAACTCTCCCGTCCGTCGGCCACGAACAGTTTCTCCTCCGGAGTCCGGTATTCCCAGCGCATCAGCCCCGGCCGCTTCAGCCAGAAGACCCCCGATTCCACCTGGTCCACGCCGGGAGCCCGGTAGGTCTGTTGAAATTCCCCGGTGGCCGTTTCCACCGCGGCGTAGCGTTTCTCCAGCGCGGCAAGCCAGGCGGCGGGATCCTGGGCACGAACCGGCGCCGCGCCCGGACCCAGGGTGGCAAGGGCCAGAAGGAGCGTGCCGGCGGCGCGGCCCAGCCTAAAAAATGAGCCTGACCCTCCACCCCTCATGGCCCACCCCCGGGCGGGGCGGATGAAGTGTGCTCCGGATGTCTCAGGGTATCGACCAAAAGCAGGGCGACTCCGACCGTGATGGCGGAATCGGCGACATTGAAATTCGGCCAATGGAAGGAGTTGCGGAGGTGGAACTCGACGAAATCGACCACATACCCCCGCGCCACGCGGTCGACCAGGTTGCCGGCGATCCCACCCAGGGTTCCCGCCAGGGCCAGGTGCAGCAGCTTCCGCTCCTTCGGGGCATGCAGGCCGTAAAGGATGATCGTGGCGATGGCCGCGAGCGCCAGCCCCCCCAGGATCCAGGGCTTCCAGGGAGACGCCGCCCCGTCGAACAGCCCGAAGGCCACACCGGTGTTCTCGACGTAGGACAGCCGGAGGAAGCCGGGGACGATCTCCAGGTCCCGCCCCCCCGCCAGTTCCCTCACGGCCAGCCATTTGGTCCCCTGGTCGAGGGCCAGGATCGCCAAGGCAACCAGGAAGTGTCTCCTCTTCATCGCCGCGGTCCCGGACGGCGGGCCGACATATCCCTTCCCTTTGCCGTCATCGCGCCATCCCTTCGACCACCGGGACACAACGGTCGCAGAGGGTGGGGAAGGCCGCATCCGCCCCCACGGTCCGCGCGTAGTTCCAGCAGCGTTCGCACTTGCTCCCCTCAGCCTTCCGGATTTCGACCCGCACCCCGTCTCCAACTGCCGCGTCCGTGGTGAATTCCACCTGGGAGACGATGAAGAGGGCGGGGAGTTCCCCGCGGTGGCGCTCGAGCAGCGCGGCGGTTTCACCGGCGGCGCGGATTTGAACCGCCGCCTCCAGCGCGTTGCCGATGAGCCCTCCCTGGCGGGCCTCCTCGAGCTCTTTCAGAACCGATTCCCTCACCTGGCGGAGGCGGTCCCACTCCTCGATCAGGGCATCCCCCCCCTGCCGCTCCTCGACTTCCGGGAAGAGGAGGAGATGTACCGATTCCTCGCGGCCCGGGGTGGGGAGCCCCTCGTGCATCGCCGCGTAGACCTCCTCGCTCGTGAAGGAAAGGATCGGGGCGATGAGCCGGGTGAAGGCGTCCAGGATCCGCCACAGCGCGGTCTGCGCCGACCGGCGCGCGACCGAGTGGGTGGGCGCGGTGTAGAGCCGGTCTTTCAGGATATCGAGGTAGAAGGCGGACAGGTCCACGGTGCAGAAATGGTACAGGGCCCCGTAAACCTGGTGAAACTGGTACTCCTCGTACCCCTTGAGGCATTTCCTGACCAGGCGCCCGGTGCGCACCAGGGCCCAGCGGTCGATTTCGAGCATCTGGTCATAGGGAACGCTGTCGGTCGCGGGATCGAAGCGCGGGTGGCCGGGGTCCTGCTGGTTGCCGAGGTTGCCCAGCATGAAGCGGCAGGTGTTGCGGATCTTCCGGTACGCCTCCCCCAGGCGGTCGAGCAGCTCGTCGAAGATGCGGACGTCCTCCACGTAGTTGACCGAACTGACGAGCAGGCGCGCGATCTCCGCCCCGCGCGCCTTGACCAGATCGTTGGGGTCGATCCCGATCCCCTTTGATTTGGACATCGTCCGCCCCTTCTCGTCGAGGGTCCAGCCATGGGTGATGGCGGCGCGGTAGGGCGCCCGGCCCCGGAGCGCCACGGCGATCAGGAGCGAACTTTGGAACCACCCGCGGTACTGGTCCCCCCCCTCGATGTAGAGGTCGGAGGGCCAGGGCATGTCGGCACGGGAGCCGAGAGTGGCCAAGTGGCTGCTGCCGGAATCGAACCAGACGTCCAGGATATCGAACTCCTGGCGGAAATCACGGCCGCCGCAGCGGGGGCACTCCGTCCCTTCGGGGAGCAGTTCACCCGGTGCGTGCCTGTACCAGGCGTCGGCCCCCTCGCGGTCGAAGACGGCGGCGACATGCTCGACGATCTTCCCGTCGAGCAAGGTCTCGCCACACCCCCGGCAGTAGAAGGCGATGATGGGCACCCCCCAGGCGCGCTGGCGCGAAATGCACCAGTCGGGCCGCTCCCTCACCATGTTGCCGATCCGTTCCTCGCCCCAGGCGGGGATCCAGCGGACATCCTTGATCGCCTTCAGCGCCGCGTCCCTGAGGCCGCCCTTGTCCATCGCGATGAACCACTGCGGCGTGGCGCGGAAGATGATGGGTTGGTGGCAGCGCCAGCAGTGCGGGTAGGAATGCTGAAAATCCTCGCCGTGCAACAGCGCCCCCGTCCCGCGCAGCAACTCGACGATCGCGGGATTGGCGGCAAACACCGGCTGCCCGCCGAAATGCTCCACGGTCTGGAGAAAACGGCCGTGATCATCCACCGGGCAGAGGGTCTCCAGCCGGTAATTCATGCCGGTGACGTAGTCGTCCGACCCGTGCCCCGGGGCGGTGTGCACGCAACCGGTGCCGGCATCCAGCGTCACGTAATCGGCCAGCACCAGGAGCGATGCGCGGTCGATGAACGGGTGGCGCGCCCGGCGCCGGTCCAGGGCCTGCCCCTTGAAGCGCGCGACCTCCTCCGGCTCCCCCCAGCCGCACTTCGCGGAGACCGCGGCGAGCAACTCGGTCGCGACGATGTAGCCCCGGTCCCCCACCCGCACCGCGGAGTAGTCGTATTCGGGGTGGAAGGCGATAGCCAGGTTGGCGGGGAGGGTCCACGGAGTGGTGGTCCAGATGACGACGGACCAGTCCCGGCCGCCGAGAGCGGGGTCCACCTCGGCAAGGTCCGACTCCACCGGGAAGGCGACATAGACCGAGGGGCTGGTATGGTCCTCGTACTCCACCTCCGCTTCGGCCAGCGCCGTCAGGCAGGAAGAGCACCAGTGGACCGGCTTCAGTCCCTTGTACACCAGACCCTTGTCGACGCAGCGGCCGAACGCGCGCGCGATCTCCGCCTCGTAGCGGTGGCTCATGGTCAAGTAGGGATCATCCCACTCGCCGAACACCTCCAGCCGCTTGAATCCCTGTCTCTGGATGTCGATAAACTTTTCCGCGTACTTGCGACACTCCCGGCGGATAGCCAGCCGGTCCAGTTCGGCCTTTCGTCGGCCCAGCTGCTCCTCCACCTTGATCTCGATCGGGAGCCCGTGACAGTCCCAGCCGGGGACGTAGGGCGCGTCGAACCCCATCATGGTCCGCGACTTCACGATGATGTCCTTGAGAATCTTGTTGAACGCGTGCCCCATGTGGATGGCGCCGTTGGCGTAAGGCGGCCCGTCGTGCAGCACGAACCCGGGGGCTCCGGCGCGCGCCCGGCGGATCTTCCCGTAGACGTCGATCTCGTCCCAGTACCGGACCATTTCCGGTTCGCGCACGGGAAGGTTCGCTTTCATCCCAAAGGAAGTCTTCGGAAGGTTCAGGGTGTTCTTGATCTGTAGAGTCACGGCCGAGCCTCTCCTGCAAAAAGGCAGGATTATACCATAAAGCGGGGGACCGGCGGCCGGCGGAATGGAATTTCCTTCCCCCGGCGGCGCCTGCGTTCGGGCTCCTCCACATCGCCCCGCCCCTCCGTCCCCGCTCCCCCCGCCCGGCCCGCCGGGAATACTTGACAGCAACACACTCAGATCTTATGTAATGTGCGGACTAAGAAACGCGGTTGAAACAACGGGATTCCGGCGGTCCGGCGGACCCCATAACCTATATCGAGGATAAAGGAACATGCGGCTGGACAAATTCACCTTCAAGGCACAGGAAGCCCTGCAATCGGCAGGGCGGAAGGCGGAATCGCTCGCAAGCGCCGAGCTCACGCCCGAGCACCTGCTTGACGCGCTGATCGGGCAGGATGACGGGCTGGTGGCGCCGCTGCTCGAGAAGCTGGGCGTATCGGCGGGCGCCATCCGGAAGGAACTCGAGGGGCATTTCGCCACCCTGCCCCGGGTGCAGGGGACGCGTCCCGCCCTCTCTCCCAGGATGGAAGCACTGATGCAGGAGGCGGCCAGGGAGGCCGACCAGTTCAAGGACGAATACGTCTCGACCGAACACCTCCTGCTGGCCCTGGCGGCCGGCGAGGGGTTCGCAGGCAGGCTCCTCCGCTCCCAGGGAGCGGAAAAAGCGGACCTGCTCAAGGCACTGGCATCCATCCGCGGCAGCCAACGGGTGACCGACCCCAACGCGGAGGATAAATACCAGGCGCTCAAGCGCTACGCGCAGGACCTGACCGAACTCGCACGCCGGGGGAAACTCGATCCCGTGATCGGGCGGGACGACGAGATCCGCAGAGTGATCCAGGTCCTGTCGCGCCGCACGAAAAACAATCCCGTGCTGATCGGGGAACCTGGGGTAGGCAAGACAGCTATCGTGGAAGGGCTGGCGCAGAGAATCGTCGCGGGGGACATCCCGGAGACTCTCAAGCGGAAGCAGGTGGCAGCCCTTGACTTGGGGGGCATGCTGGCGGGCGCGAAGTACCGGGGAGAATTCGAGGACCGGCTGAAGGCGGTCCTGCGCGAAATCGAGGAATCGGCCGGGAACGTGATCCTGTTCATCGACGAGCTCCACACCCTGGTGGGTGCGGGCTCGGCCGAAGGGGCGATCGACGCCTCCAATATGCTCAAGCCCGCCCTGGCCCGAGGGCAGCTGCGCTGCATCGGCGCCACCACGCTCAACGAATACAAGAAGTACATCGAAAAGGACGCCGCGCTCGAGCGCCGCTTCCAGCCCGTCTACGTAGGGGAGCCCTCGGTCGAGGACACCGTCGCCATCCTCCGGGGGTTGAAGGAAAAATACGAGGTACACCACGGGGTGCGGATCACCGACTCCGCGCTGGTGGCGGCCGCGTCGCTATCGCACCGCTACATTGCGGACCGTTTTCTCCCCGACAAGGCCGTGGACCTGGTCGACGAGGCCGCCTCCCGGCTGCGGATAGAAATCGACAGCATGCCGGTCGAGATCGACGAGGTGGAGCGCCGCATCACCCAGCTCGAAATCGAGCGCCAGGCCCTGGCCAAGGAAACCGACAAGGCGTCGCACGAGAGGCTCGACGCCCTGAACGGGGAGCTCGTCGAACTGAGGGAGAAGAGTGCCGGGATGAAGCTGCACTGGCAGAAGGAGCGAGAGATCATCGGCTCCATCCGGTCGATCAAGGAGCGGATCGAGAGCGTCGGAGCGGAGGAACAGAACGCCGAGCGGTCCGGGGACCTAGGCCGGGCGGCCGAGCTGCGCTACGGCACCCTGGTCGAACTCCGGTCCCGGTTGTCGGCGGAAAACGAGAAGCTGGCCGAGCTCCAGTCCACCCGGAAGTTCCTGAAGGAAGAGGTCGACGAGGAGGACATCGCCGATGTGGTCGCCAAATGGACCGGGATCCCGGTCACCCGGATGCTGGAAGGGGAAGTCCAGAAGCTGGTCCACATGGAGGACCGGCTGCGGGAACGGGTCCTCGGGCAGGACGCCGCGCTCGAGGCGGTGGCGAACGCGATCCGCCGCGCACGCGCCGGGCTGCAGGACATCCGGCGTCCCATGGGCTCCTTCATTTTTCTCGGCCCCACGGGGGTGGGGAAAACCGAGCTCGCGCGCGCACTCGCCGAGTTCCTCTTCGACGACGAACGGGCTATGGTCCGCATCGACATGTCGGAGTACATGGAAAAACACTCGGTCGCCCGGCTGATCGGCGCGCCTCCCGGGTACGTGGGGTACGACGAGGGGGGCTACCTGACCGAAGCGGTGCGCCGCCGGCCCTATGCCGTGATCCTGTTCGACGAGATCGAGAAGGCTCACCCGGACGTGTTCAACATCCTGTTGCAGATCCTGGATGACGGCCGGCTCACGGACGGGAAGGGGAGGACGGTGGATTTCAAGAACACCGTCATCATCATGACCTCCAACATCGGGAGCCATGCGATCATCGAAGCCGGGGAGGACCTGGACGCCTCGACGCCGCAGCTGCTCGAGGCCCTCAGGAGCACCTTCCGACCTGAATTCCTCAACCGGATCGACGACATCATCGTGTTCCGGCGCCTCGGCCGGGAGTTGATCCGCGACATCGTCGGACTGCAGATCGCCCAGTTGGGCCGGCTGCTGGCGCAGAAGGACCTCACGCTGACGGTGACCCCGGAAGCGGTCGACGAGCTGGCGCGCGAGGGGTACGACCCGGCATACGGAGCCAGGCCGCTCAAGCGCCTGATACAGAAAAAGATCCAGGACCGCCTGGCCCTGATGCTGCTCGAGGGCGAAATCGTCCCGGGAGACGCCGTGCGGCTCGATGTCGACGCGGCCTCGGGAGAGCTGGTCTTCGGGAAATAAGGACGCCAGATTGACCTCCGGCCGCCGAACCCCTAAATTGGAGATCGGTGGCCGGAGCCGTAAAAAAGGAGGAAGGGAACCGAACATGAGCGATCGGGAACAGTTGGAGGCGGACCGCGGGAAGTTTCAAGTGGTAGACAGGAGGAAATTCGTGAATCTGGAAGCAATCGACAAGGCCGCACCGGTTGAGACCAAGCCCCGCTATCCCTCCTACGTCGAGGAACTCCAGGGGCGGATGGAGGAAATGGAAAAACGCTTCAAGGAGAAAACGGCACAGGTCAACGATGAGATCGCGCGCACCCGGGCCCGCCTCGAGGAAGACTTCGACCGGAAGCTGGAACTGGAAAAGGGGAAGCTCGTCCTCCCCTTCCTCGAGGTCCTCGACAACCTCGAGCGGGCGATGGCGGCGGCCGCCCACGCCGGTTCGGTGGACCATCTCCTGGAGGGGGTCCGGCTGACGGCCGACCTGTTCCGGGCAAAGCTCCAGGCGATCGGCGTCACCCCCGTACCCTCCCTCGGGCTCCCTTTCGACCCGAACTCGGCGCTGGCGGTCGGCATCGTCCCGGTCTCGGACCCGGACCACGACGGGGTGGTCGTCGAAGAGCTGCAGACCGGGTACGCGATGGGAGAACAGCTGGTGCGCCAAGCCCAGGTCAGGGTGGGACGCCTCGAAAAGTAACCGGGACGAAAAGCCCTGCGCCATGGTAGACTAGGCTTCGCTATCGGAAGGGCGATTCCATTCACATGGACACCAAGATCCTGACCCGGAACCTGCATGTCCCCGACCTCCAAGAAATCGGTGTATACGAATCGCTTGGAGGGTACCGTGCCCTGGCCAGGGCGCTGAAGGAACTTTCTCCGGACGAGATCATCGAAACGGTGAAAAAGTCGGGGCTCCGGGGGCGGGGGGGCGCGGGGTTCCCCACCGGGTTGAAGTGGGGGTTCGTCCCGAAAAATTCCGGCCGGCCCGTCTATCTCTGCGTGAACTCGGACGAAAGCGAGCCCGGCACCTTCAAAGACAGGCTCATCCTGGAACAGGACCCACACCAGCTGATCGAAGGGACCATCCTGTCCGCCTACGCCCTGGGATGCCGCCTCGCCTTCCTCTACATCCGGGGTGAGTACGTCCGGCCAGCCGAAATCGTGGAGCGGGCGATCGCCCAGGCCCGCGACCGGGGGTATCTCGGCAAAAACATCCTGGGCTCCGGGTTCGACCTGGACATCGTCGTGCACCGGGGCGCCGGGGCCTACATCTGCGGCGAGGAAACCGCCCTGCTGGAGTCGCTGGAAGGGCGGAGGGGACACCCCCGGCTGAAGCCCCCCTTCCCCGCCTCCGTCGGCCTCTACGGCTCCCCAACGGTCATCAACAACGTCGAGACGCTGGCCAACATCCCCCATATCGTCAACAACGGCGCCGACTGGTACGCCTCCATCGGCGTACCCGGCAACGCCGGCACGCGCCTGTTCGGCGTCAGCGGCCATGTCGTCCGGCGGGGAGTCTACGAGCTGCCGATGGGAACCCCTTTGCGCGAACTCCTGGTCGATCATTGCGGCGGCGTCCGCCCGGGGCGCAGGCTCAAGGCCATCGTCCCCGGGGGGTCCTCCACACCGGTGCTGACCGCGGACCAGGTGGACGTCCGGCTCGACTTCGACTCCATCGCAAGGGCCGGAAGCATGCTGGGATCGGCCGGCGTGATCGTCATGGACGACAGCACCTGCATGGTCAAGGCCGCCCTCAGGATTTCCCGCTTCTACGCAGAGGAATCGTGCGGGCAATGCACCCAGTGCCGCGAAGGGACCGAATGGCTCCACCGCATCCTCCACCGGATCGAAGGGGGACGCGGCAGGCAGGGGGACCTCGAGCTCCTGCTCGACCTCTGCGCCAACATGAAGGGACGGACTATCTGTCCCCTTTCCGACGCCGCGGCGATGCCGATCGAGAGCTACGTTCAGAAGTTCCACGCGGAGTTTGACGCGCACATTCGGGAACAGCGGTGTGTCATCCGGGACGCGCCCCCGGTCGCGACATAGGTGCACCATGGCGAGAAAGGCCGCCTTCGCTGGCAGTTTCTACCCCGATGATCCCGGCAGGCTCCGCCGGGCCATCGTCGCCGGCCTTCCCGTCCCCGGGGAGGAGCCGACGCAGGCCGCCCGGGCGGTGCTGGCGCCCCATGCCGGATATATCTATTCCGGGAACGTGGCCGGAGCGGTTTTCTCCTCCGTCACCCTGCCGGGCCGTTTCATCCTGCTGGGACCGAACCACACGGGGAGAGGAGCCGGGATGGCACTGGCGCCCGCGGAGGAATGGGTCACCCCCCTGGGGAAGACGCCCGTGGATGAAGGGATGAACCACGCCCTCCTCGAGGCATGCCCCTCCCTCAGGGAGGACGCCTCCGCACACCGCGACGAGCACGCGATCGAGGTCCAGATCCCCTTCCTTCAGGTGCTCGCCCCCGGCTTCCGCTTTTCGGCCGTCTGCATCCGGACCCTCGACTATGCCCTGCTCGAAGAACTGGGGCACGCGCTCGGGCAGGTGATCTGGCGGATGACGGAACCGGTCCTGCTGGTCTCGAGTTCCGACATGACCCACTATGAAACGGCTGCGTCCGCCGCACGCCGCGACCGGCTCGCCATCGAGCGGATCCTGGCCCTGGACCCCGCAGGGCTCTATGAAACCGTGATGGAGGAAGGGATCAGCATGTGCGGCATCGGGCCGACCGTGGCCGTCCTCGTCGCCTGCCGGGACCTGGGCGCCCGGGCGGGACGCCTCGTGCGCTACACCCATTCGGGGGAGGTGACGGGCGACCATGAGCGCGTGGTCGCCTACGCCGGGATCGTCATCGCCTGACGTCCTCCCCCTTCATCCTGTGGGCATGGCAAATGGCCACCGCCAGGGCATCAGCGGCGTGGTCCGGGGAGGGGATTTCCGGAAGGCCCAGGATCAGCTGGACCATGGTCTGGACTTGGATTTTTTCCGCGCGGCCGAAGCCGACCACGGCGTTCTTGATTTCCAGCGGTGAGTATTCCCGGACGTCGAGCCCCCGGAGGGCGGCCACGACCAGGGCGACCCCGCGGGCGTGGCCCAGCTTCAGCGCCGCCTGGACGTTGACCGAGTGGAAGACCCCCTCGATCGCCATGACGTCGGCCGGATGCCGCCGGAGGACCGTGTCGAGCCCCTCGAAGATCTCGAGCAGGCGCTGGTGGAAAGGACGACGGGCCGAGGTCGTGACCGCACCGAAGAGAATGGTCCGGTGGCGCATGCCGTCGGTTTCGATCATGCCGTAGCCGGTAGCCCTGCTCCCGGGGTCGACGCCCAGTATGCGCATCGGCCGGGGTCCTAGGATGCTTCGACGTCTAACTCCGACTCGTCGATGTCGAAGTTGGAATAGACGTTCTGGATATCCTCGTGATCCTCCAGCGCCTCCATCAACTTCAGCATCGTCTGGGCGTTCTTCCCCTCCAGGCTGACGTAGTTCTGGGGGATCATGGAGATCTCGGCCGTCGTCATGGAAATCTCGGCCGCTTCCAGGGCCAGCTTCACCGCTTCCATCTCTTCGGGCGAGGTGATGATCTCGAAACTGTCGTCGTCGTCCCTCATGTCTTCGGCCCCGGCTCCGAGGGCGACTTCAAGCAGCTTGTCCTCTCCGGCCGCCGCCTTTTCCACGACGATGTAGCCTTTGCGGTCGAACATCCAGCCGACGCAGCCCGTTTCCCCCAGGTTCCCCCCGTGCTTGGACAGGAGGTGGCGCAACTCGGCCACGGTGCGGTTCTTGTTGTCGGTCAGCACCTCCATGAAGATGGCGGCCCCGCCCGGTCCATACCCTTCGTAGTTCACGTCCTCGTAGGACACCCCGGGGAGTTCGCCCGTGCCCCGCATGATCGACCGCTTGATGTTCTCGGCCGGCATGTTGTTCGCCTTGGCCGTGGCCACCGCCAGCCGCAGGCGCGGATTGGCATCCGGATCGCCGCCGCCGGTCCGGGCCGCGGCGGTCAATTCCTTGATCAGCCGGGTAAAGAGTCGGCCCCGTTTGGAGTCGGTCGCCGCCTTTTTGTGCTTGATGGAATGCCATTTTGAGTGACCTGACATAAAATGACTCCTTTTCGTTCGACGCCAGGTATCTTATCATAATTCGCGTCGGCCCCTATGCTCTTGTGCGCGCAAAACTTGATTTTTGCCCGCCGGGGAGTCCGCGGGAAAGCCAGATCCCATCACCGGAAGATTTCAGGCGAGGAACGACATGACACAGGAAGAAGTGCTGAGTATGTTCAAACAGTCCGGAGCGCTGCTGGAGGGGCATTTCCTGCTCACCTCCGGCCTGCACAGCGCCCGTTACCTGCAGTGCGCCCTGGTACTGGAGCAACCCAGGCAGGCGGCCGCCCTGGGGGAGGCATTGGCGGCGCGGCTCCAAGAGATCGGGGAGCTCCCCGATTTCGTCATCGCCCCCGCACTGGGAGGGATCCTCGTGGCACACGAGGTGGCGCGCGCCGCCGGGGTGCGGGCCATCTTCGCCGAGCGCCAGGACGGCGAGCTCACACTCCGGCGCGGGTTCGCGATCCGGCCCGGGGAAAAGGCCTTCGTGGTGGAGGATGTCGTCACCACGGGGAGATCCACCCGGGAAACCATGGACGTCGTCACCCGGGCGGGGGGCATCGTCATCGCGGCCGGCTCCCTGATCGACCGGAGCGGGGGAAAAACGGACCTTGGAGTGCCCCGGACGGCACTGGCATTCCTCGACATCCCCGCCTTTCCCGCAGAAGAGTGTCCCCTATGCAAAACCGGAAGCCGGGCGATCAAACCGGGCAGCCGATCGTAGGCGGGCGGAACATCCGCCTGACCATCGCCTTCGACGGGACCGCCTACCGCGGCTGGCAGATCCAGAAGGACGCCCCGACGATCCAGGGCCTGGTGACCGCGGCCCTGGAACGGATCACCGGGGCCGCGGTCACCCTGACGGGGAGCGGGAGGACCGACGCGGGGACGCACGCGCGCGGGCTGGTGGCGCATTTCCACACCCTGTCCAGCATCCCCCCCTCCCGGCTGGTTCGCGCCGTCAACTGCTTGTTGCCGAGGGACATCCGGGTGCTCAGGGCGCGGACGGCGCCCCCCGGGTTTCATGCCCGCCACGGAGCCCGGGGAAAGGTCTACCGCTACCAGATCTATCTCGGCGCGATCCTGGCCCCCCACCTGCTGCGGGAATACTTTCATTACCCGTACCCGGTCGACGTCCCCAGGATGAGGCGGGCCGCGGCCATGTTCACCGGGGAGCACGATTTTGCCAGCTTCGCCAAGACCGGCTCAGCCGTCGCAAGCACCGTCCGGACGATCCGCCGCTGTGACCTGACCCTGAGGGGGCGGCGGCTCCACCTGACGGTGGAGGGGAACGGGTTCCTGCACCACATGGTCCGCAACATGGCCGGGACCCTCCTGGAAGTGGGAAGGGGGGCGATGACAATGGAGGACTTCGCCCTCCTGTTCAAAAAGCGGGACCGTGCCTCGGCCGGATTCACCGCCCCCGCCCACGGCCTCGTGCTCCTGAAAGTTCGGTACTGAGCCCGGGGCGAATTCTGCTATCATGATTGCTTGGAGAAAACCGGTATGGAGATGGAGGGCTTTGCCCCGTCCGGAAGCAGGGAAGCCGAACTGCTGCAGAAGATCGACGAGTCCCGCCTCCCCCGCCACTTGGCGGTGATCATGGACGGGAACGGCCGGTGGGCCGGTTCGCGCAGCCTCCCGAGGGTGGCCGGGCACCGGGCGGGGATAGAGTCGGTCCGGGAAATTGTGGAAAGTTCCGCCCGGCTTGGAATGGAGGCCCTCACCTTGTACGCCTTTTCCGTGGAAAACTGGAAGAGGCCGCGCTCCGAGGTTCGCACCCTCATGGCGCTGCTCAAGAAATATCTCCGGCAGGAATTGGGCCAGATCCACGCCAACAACATCCGCTTTCTTGCCATCGGCAGGATCCGGGAACTCGAGGCATCGGTGCGTGAGGAACTGCGGCACGCCATGCGCGTTACCGCCAAAAACACCGGCATGCACCTGTACGTGGCCCTGAACTACAGCGGGCGCGCTGAAATCGTCGACGCCTTCAACCTCCTGCTGCGGGAGCGGAGGAAAAACGGGGATACGGCGCCGGTCGACGAAGAGGCGATTGCGCGCCGCCTCTACACCTCGGCCGTCCCCGACCCCGACCTGCTGATCCGGACCAGCGGGGAAATGCGCATCAGCAATTTCCTCCTCTGGCAGATCGCCTATTCTGAAATTTACATCACCCCCACCTACTGGCCCGATTTCCGGCGCCTGCACCTGCTCGAGGCCATCCTGGAGTACCAGAAGCGCGATCGGCGCTACGGGGGGATCCAGGCCCCCTGCGAAGGCAAGCCATGAAAAGACTGCTCTCGGCGGCTGTTCTCCTCCCCATCGCCATCCTCGGGGTCCTCTACGCCCCCCCCGCCCTCTACCTGGTCGGCATCGGCGTCATCGGCACCCTCTGCCTGCATGAATACTTTGGCCTGGTGCGGTCGATGGGAATCCGGGTGCAGCCGGTCTTCGGGCACGCGGCCTTCTGGATCCTGCTCGTCGCGCTGCGGCAGGGAAGATTCCCGTCCGTGGCTCTGTTCGCGCTGGTGCTGCTCGGGGCCTTTCTCTCGGCCATGTGGCGGCGCGAATGGCCGATGCGCGACCGGGCGTTGGCCCTGATGGCGGAATCCCTGGGGGTTTTTTATTTCACCCTCTTTCTTTACCCCGCTCTGCCGATCCGGTACGATTTCGGGGCCGACGGGATGGCGTGGACCTTCATCCTGCTGGCCGTGATTTGGACCGGCGATTCGGCCGCGCTCCTGGTGGGAAGGACGCTGGGGAGGACCCGGTTCGCGCCGGAACTGAGCCCCAAAAAGACAAACGAGGGGGCGCTGGGAGGACTCCTGGCGGGAGTGGGGATCGCCGTTCTGGTCGAGCGTCTGCTCTTCCCCGCCCTCCCCCTCGGCCACGTCATCGCCGCTTCCGTCCTGGTGGGGGTGTTCGGGCAGATGGGAGACTTGGCGGAATCGATGTTGAAGAGAGCGGCGGCGACGAAAGACAGCTCTCAACTGATACCGGGACACGGGGGCGCGCTCGACCGCATGGACAGCCTGCTGTTCGCCATTCCGGTCCTCTATTTCTATCTCACGCTCTGCTGCTGAACGCGGGCGTTGCCCGCCCCGGCGGCGCGTTCCCGGTCGTCAATCCCGGCCGGGATGCAAGAATAACCCATTTGCGGAATGAGACCCATGAAAGCCATCTCCATTCTCGGCTCCACCGGATCGATCGGCACCAACGCCCTCCGGGTGACCTCCTCCTTCCCCAAACAGTTCCGGGTGGCGGGCCTCAGCGCCGGTCGTAACACCGCCCTCCTCGCCGACCAGATCGAGAAGATCCGCCCGGAGATCGCCTCGAGCGCCGACAAGGAAGCGTCCGCCGAGGTCCAGAGCCTTTTGCGCCAACGCGGCTACCCCATGGCGCGCACCCGGTTCGTACACGGGCTCGAGGGGCATATCGAGGTCGCCTGCCACCCGGAATCCGACATGGTGCTTTCGGCCATTTCCGGGGCCGCGGGACTGCTCCCCACCTACTACGCCCTCGAGAACGGCAAGGGGATAGCCCTGGCCAACAAGGAAACCCTGGTCATGGCGGGGGAGCTGATCATGGAGAAGGCGCGCCGGATGCGCGTCCCGATCCTCCCCGTCGACAGCGAACACAACGCGATCCACCAGTGCCTGCGGGGGGGGACGGAAGACGAGGTCCGGCGCCTGATCCTGACCGCCTCCGGCGGCCCCTTCCGGGAAACACCCCGGGAGCGGCTGGCCGAGGTGACGCTCGAGGACGCGCTCAACCACCCGACCTGGCGCATGGGGCGTAAGATCACCATCGACTCCGCCACGCTGATGAACAAGGGGCTCGAGGTCATCGAGGCCTCCCGGCTGTTCGGGGTCCCCGCCGACAGGATCAGCGTGGTTGTGCACCCGCAGAGCGTCGTCCATTCCATGGTGGAGTATATCGACGGCTCGGTGCTGGCGCAGCTCGGCCCGACGGACATGCGCATCGCCATCCAGTACGCCCTGACCTACCCGGAGCGGTGGCAGACCCCCCTCCCTCCGCTCGACATCCACAAGCTGGGGAGCCTGGAATTTCTGGAACCGGATCCGGAAAAGTTTCCGTGCCTGGCACTCGCCTACCGGGCGCTCGGAACCGGGGGGACCGCCCCGGCGGTCCTCAACGCGGCCAACGAGGTCGCGGTGGAGGCGTTCCTCGACCGGGGGATCTCCTTCCAGGAGATCCCCCGGATCATCGAAACGGTCCTCGACGGCCACACGCCCGGGAAGGCGACAAAACTGGAGGAGATCCTGAAAGCGGACCGGTGGGCGCGCGAAGCGGCCCGCGCCTGCATCCCGGACCGGGGTTGCACGGTCCCTGGCGCATAAGCCTGGGGACCATTGAACCCGGCGCTTCTTTGGCACATTATGAGGGACTGGGGAGGAACATCGCTTTGTTGCTGACCATTCTAGCTTTTATCGTGGTCCTGGGAATCACCATCACCGTGCACGAGTTCGGCCACTTCGCCATGGCCAAGCTCCTGAAGATACGCGTCCTGGTATTTTCCTTGGGCTTCGGCCCCCGACTGGTCGGGTTCACGCGCGGGGGGACGGAGTACCGCCTCAGCCCCTTCCCGATCGGCGGCTACGTAAAAATGGCCGGCGAAGCCTACGGGGAACAGAAGGGGGCCCCCGACGAGTTCCTGTCCCATCCCAAATGGCACCGTTTCCTGGTCGCGGTCGCCGGGCCCATGATGAACATCCTCCTGGCCGTCCTCATCCTGATGATCTCCTACATGCAGGGGGTGTCCACCCCGAGATACCCCAAGGAACCGGCCATCGTCGGGCCGGTGGCCGCCGGTTCCCTGGCCGCCGACGCCGGGCTTCGCACCGGCGACCGGGTCGTCTCCGTCAGCGGCAACCGCACCGAAACCTGGGAGGATCTCGAGGTGGCGCTGGGGACCGCAGCGAAGGACTCCCTGGACCTCGAGGTCGGGCGCGACGGCCGAACCCTGCGGCTGCACCTCGAGCCTCCCCCCGGCGAGGGGCCGGTGGATGCCGCGGCGCTGGGGTTCAAGTTCCCCCTCGAGCGGACCATCGTCTACATGGTTGACAAGGCATCCCCGGCCTACCGGGCGGGGCTCCGGGACGGCGACGAAATCCTGTCCGCAAGCAGGAACGGCCGGACGGAGGAGGAATACAGCGAGATCCTGAACCTTATTTCGGAAAGCGAGGGGGTGCCCCTGAGATTTCGGGTCCTTCGCCCTCCCACGGCGGCGGACAGGGACACGGTCTGGGAATCGCCCCCCTCCACCCGGGGAGAAACCCTCGATCTCACCATCACCCCGGTCAGGGAAAACGGCCGCGTGATCGTGGGCTTCGTAGCCGACTACCCCTCGGACCTCCAGAAGTTCGGCCTGATCGGGGCGCTGACGCAGTCGATGCGGCGCAACGTCGAGTTGTCGGCGTTGACGTTCCGGATCATCGGCAGGATTTTTAAGGGATCGGCCTCCGTGAAAACGCTCTCCGGACCGATCGAGATCGCCCGGATATCCGGGAGCGCTGCCCGTACGGGCAGCGCCCGGGTTTTCTTCGGGCTTCTCGGGCTGATCAGTCTTCAGCTGGGGATCTTCAACCTGCTCCCGATCCCGATTCTGGACGGGGGCGTGATCGCCCTGCTCCTGGTGGAAGGAATCCTGCGCAGGGATCTCAGCATCAACCTGAAGGAGAAGATCGTGCAGGTCGGCTTCCTGTTCCTCATTCTCCTGATGGGCTTCGTGGTGTTCAACGACCTCGCCAAGGTCCTCAACCTGAGCAGGATCCTCCCCTGAGCCTCAACGGGGGGAAAGGTTTATTCGAAACTGGCGATCGCCGCCCGCTCGTCCTCGAACACCTGGAAGACGGTCAGCAACTTGGTGATCTGCAGCAGTTCGTGGATCTTCTTGGTCAGGTTGAGCAGCTTGAGCTGCCCGCCGCTGTTGGTCACCGTCGTGTAGGTGCTCACCAGTTCACCGATCCCCGAACTGTCGATGTAGTTCACGTCACCAAGGTTGAGAAGGATCTTGTTCCCCTTGTCCTTCAGGATGTCACGCACCGTGTTACGTACCGTCATGGTGCCTTCACCCAGCGTGATCTTGCCACTGATGTCCAAGACGTTAACGTCCCCAACCGTACGTATTTCAATCTTCATCTACACTCTCCTCCATTGGAAAGAATCCTCTTTACCATGTATACCTCCGTCCCCCCGTGAGGGAGAGACTTGAACTCGACCTCGTCCATGAAGGAACGGATATAAAAAATCCCGCGCCCGCTCGGCTTGAGCAGGTTGTCCTGGTCCAGGGGGCTGGGGATATTGTCCGCCTTAAACCCCCGCCCCTGATCCCTGACGGAAACTCCCAACCGGTCGGCGGCGAGCTCGAAGACAATAACCACCGTCTTGCCGGCATCGAGCTTGTTACCGTGCTGGATGGCGTTGGTCACCGCTTCCCGGACCGACATCCCGATCCAGTGAGCGGTGTCGGCTTCGAAGCGCATGAAGGCCGTGACGCAGTCTGTGAGGCCCTGGATGAGTTCGAGGTTCTCCAGTGCGCTGTTGATGATAACCTCGATCTCGTTGGCTATTCTCTTCATGGGGGCGGCAGTCGCCAGCCTCGCAATCGCTTGCAATAAAATCCCTTAGGGCGCCAGACTCTCCGTTTCCTCGGCCGGCTTCCGCACTTTCGGACGCAATCGCGCTCGATCCGTCCAAGAAGAAAGTTACCGCGTCCGGGCCGAAGTCTCAAGGGGGACCGAGTAAATCATTGGACCCACCCTTTTTCTTCCCGGCTCCCACCATCGGGGGTAGTAACAACGGTCGGGCGGGACCGCACCGCGATCCTGGCGAGCAGGGCCTCCACTTCCCCAAGGAGCCTGGCCGCTTCCCGCTCCCTGACGGAGAGAGTCTCTTCCCGGCGTTTTAATTCCTGCTCGCTCGCCTCGAGCCTTTCCATCGCCCGCTTCCGAAGCGATTGCAGTTCCTCTTCGAACCTGCGCCGGGCCTCCGCCTGCTCGGTCTCCCGGACACGCCCATGCTCCTCCCGCAGGCGCTCGAGGTTCTCCCGCTCCAGGCGCTGCTCCTCGCGCAATCTGCCGAGCGTTTCCGCCGAGACTTCGATTTTGTGCAGGTCCTCCAATTCCCGCTTCCGGCGCACGATCTCCAATTCCGCATCCCGGAGACGCTCCGAAACGTCGGACACCTTACGGGAGAGGTCCCCGAGGATACGGGTCAATTCGGCGCCGAGGGCAACGAACGCCTGCTTCTGAATTTCGATGGATGAAAGAGCCCGCGCCGGGTCCCGGGCGACCAGCCCGGAACAGGGTGCCTCCAGATCATTGCTATCGCTCATGGTCTTGGCGTCCTCCCGCAGCCGCCGACAGGGGGTCGAATTTGGTGGTTCCCGATAACAACATCAGTATATAACATGGGCGGGAAATGTCGCCTGTTTTTACGCCGCCCGGGCATGTTTCCCGGGGCACGCGCAGGAATTCAGCGGGGGTTTCGGAAGACCGTCATGACCGAATCCATACAGGACCGGATCGAAGAGCTGCGCCGGCTCATCGAAGTTCACAACCAGCGGTACTATATCGAGGCCGCCCCTGAAATCAGCGACCTGGAATTCGACCGTCTCATGCTCGAACTCCGGGAGCTCGAGAGGCGACATCCCGAACTGGTCTCCCCCTCGAGCCCCACGCAGCGGGTGGGGGGAGGACCGATCGACGGTTTCCGCTCGGTCCCGCACCCCGTCCCCATGCTTTCGATCGAAAACACATACAGCGAAGGGGAGGTGCGCGAGTTCGACGGCCGCATCCGGCGCCTGCTCGAGGGGGAGACTCCCCGCTACATCGTGGAGCAGAAGATCGACGGCGTGTCGGCTTCCCTACGCTACGACCACGGCCTCTTCTCCCTCGGCCTAACCCGCGGAGACGGCGTAAGGGGGGATGACATCACCCACAACCTGCGGACCGTGCGGGACATCCCGCTCCGTCTGGGCGGGCCGGGACCGGTCCCGCCGGTCTTGGAGGTGCGCGGGGAAGTCTACATGACCCACTCCGAGCTGTCGCGCCTGAACCGATTGCAGGCCGAGGCCGGGGAGCGCGTCTTTGCCAACTGCCGCAACGCGACCGCCGGCAGCCTCAAGCTCCTGGACCCCCGCCAGAGCAGCCGGCGGAACCTCCGCTTCTTCGCACACAGCGAGGGGTGCCTGGAGGGGTTGGAACCCTCCTCCCATGCCGCGTTCCTCGACATGGTCCGCGGCTGCGGGATTCCAGTCGTGCCCCATAGCAGGGTGTACGACTCGATCGACGGTGTCCTTGCCTGGTGCGCAAATGCACTCGAGGAGCGTGAGGGCCTCGATTACGAAACCGACGGCATGGTCATCAAGATCGACAGCTTCGCACAGCGGGAGCGCCTCGGGGCGACCTCCAGATCCCCCCGCTGGCTCATCGCCCTCAAAGTGGAACTCTGGCAGGCGGAGACCCGGGTCCTCGACATCCGGGTGCAGGTGGGGAAAACCGGCACCCTCACCCCGGTGGCCGAACTGCAGACGGTGGAGATCGCGGGGACCCGCGTGTCCCGGGTCAGCCTGCATAATGCCGACGAAATCGCCCGCAAGGACGTCCGCATCGGCGACCACGTCGTAGTCGAGAAGGCGGGCAAGATCATCCCGCACGTGGTGCGGGTGGAACTGGAAAAGCGCACGGGGGCGGAGCGCCCTTACCTCTTCCCCTCGGCGTGCCCCGTGTGCCAGGGAGAGGTGGGAAGGGACGAAGGGGGAGTGTACATCCGCTGCCTGAACCCCTCCTGCCCGGCGCAGCTCAAGGAGAGGGTGCGCTTCCTGGCCTCGCGCAAGGCGCTCGACATCGAGGGACTCGGACCTGCCTTGATCGACCAGCTGGTGGACCAGGGACTGGTGTCCGCCCTGACCGACATCTACTCCCTCGAAGCCAGGCAACTCGAGGGCTTGGACAGGATGGGGGAAAAATCGGCGCAGAACCTCATCGAGGCGATAGGCAAGAGCAAGGGGAGGGGACTTGCCCGCGTGCTTGGCGGGCTCGGAATACGACATATCGGGGAAGGCAATGCCCGGCTGCTGGCCAATGAGTTCGGGGAGATCCGGGGCCTCATGGAGGCGACCGAGGAGCGCCTGGCCGCCATCCCCGGCATCGGCCCGGTAGTAGCCGAAAGCGTCTACCGCTTTTTCCGGAGCCGGGCCGGGGTGGAAATAGTCCGGGAACTGGAGCGCCACGGCGTGGATCTGACGACCGGGAGCGGCGCCGCGCGCCTCGAGGAACACGAGGAGTTCCGGGACCGGACCTTTGTCGTCACCGGGACCCTGAGCCGTTACAGCCGCTCTGAAACCGAGACCCTCATCCGGAAGCTCGGGGGGAAGACAACGTCGGCCGTTTCGCGCAAGACCGACTTCGTCGTGGCCGGGCGCGACCCGGGCTCCAAGCTGGAAAAGGCGCGCGCCCTGGGTGTCCGGGTGCTCGACGAGGAGGAGTTCGAGCGGATGGCGGGGCTTTCCGGCGCCCCCGCCCCCGGGGAGGCGGCGGGCGGCCGGGATTGACGACGGCGCCCGTTGTCAGGGCCGGGCGGAGCGGGGGGACATGTGGTCCTCCAACCTCAAAACATATTAGCGTTCGGAAACCGATCCCTTCAGAATTACCAGCCTTTAAGAGGCCACGATGATCATTGCCCTGGACCGGTCGATCCCCCACTGGAATGAGTTCTTCTCCGGCATGGGCGAGGTCCGGCCTTTCGAGGGGTGGTGCGTGACGCCCGGGGAGATCCGCGACGCGGACGCCCTGATCGTGCGCACCGTCACCCCGGTCAACGCCTCCCTCCTGGAAGGGAGCGCCGTGCGCTTCGTGGGGGCGGCCAGCGCCGGGACGGACCACGTCGACACCGCCTGCCTCGAACGGATGGGGATCCGCTTCGGCTACGCCGCCGGCTGCAACGCCGAAGCCGTGTCGGACTACGTCCTGACCGCCCTCCAGGCGGTGGCGGCGCGCCGGGATTGGGACCTGCGCGACCGCTCCCTGGCCGTCATCGGCGTCGGCCACGTCGGCACGCGCGTTGCCCGCAAAGCCCGCGCCCTTGGGATGGAGGTGCTCCTGTGCGACCCGCCGCTTGGCGCCCTGACGGGGGAATCGCGGTACCAGCCGCTTGAGCGCGTGCTGGGGGCCGACATCCTCACCTTTCACGTCCCCCTGACCCGCGGCGGCCCCTACCCGACCTGGCGCATGGTCGACCGGGAACTCCTCGGACGCCTCTCCGCGCACCAGGTCGTGATCAACTCCTCCCGCGGCGGGGTGGTCGACGGTCGGGCGCTGGCATCGGCCCTGAGGGCCAACACCCTTTCCGGCGCCATCCTCGACGTGTGGGAGGGGGAACCCCGGATCGACTTCGAACTCCTGGAGATGGCGGAGATCGGGACCCCGCACATCGCCGGGAGCTCGCGGGAGGGGAAAATCCGGGCCACGGAGATGATCGCGGCCGAGCTCGGCCGGTTTTTCGGTTATCGGAATCCGGGAAACAATGGTACTTTGTTCCCGGAGCCCGAGCTGGTCCGGCCCGCCGCGGGGACGCGGGGGCGGGAAGCGGTCGCCGGGGTGCTCGCCCGGATTCTCGACCTCGGGCGCGAGGACGCGGACCTGCGGGCCCTGGCGGCGGCCCCCCCGGAGGAGGCCGCCCGAGGATTTGAGCGGCTGCGCACGGAGCGTGAACTGAGGCCCGAATTCTCCAGCACCATCGTGGAACTGGGCGGCGAACACGCGGCCCTGGCCGGGGTCTTCGCCGCCATGGGCTTCCGGTGCCGCATCCGGACATGAACCGGGGGCCAGGATCCCCGGGGAGACAGTCTGAATATGGATACAATTTTATGGAATAGCCTCCGGTGGCTGTTGCTGGTTCCGGTCATCGGCGGCTCCGCTTACGCCCTGCTCTCGATCCTGGCCGTCCTGCGCTTCCGCGCGCGCGCGAACTCCCGGCCTGCGCCCACCGTAGCGGCCTGGCCCCCCGTCACGATCCTGAAGCCGGTCCACGGCCTGGAGAAGGACCAGCGGCGGAACCTGCGCAGCGCCTGCATACAGGATTACCCTGATTACGAGGTGGTGTTCTCGGTCCAGGACGACGACGACCCCGCTCTCCCGCTCCTGTACGAAATCCAGCGGGAGTTCGGCCCCGACCGCGTCACGGTCGCCGTAGAAAACATCCGGCACGGCACCAACGGCAAGATCAACAACATGATCGGGGGGCTCCAGCACGCCCGCCACGACGTGCTGGTGATCAGCGACAGCGACGTCCGCCTCGAACCCGACTACCTGAAGACCATTGTCGCCCCGCTCGCCGACCCCGACGTGGGGTGCGTCTGCACCCTCTACAAGGCCGCGGGCGCCGACTCCTGGTACGAGCGGATGGAACTGCTGACGCTCAACGCCGACTTCATGGCCAACGTGCTCTTCGCGCACGTCACCGGGGCCTCGCGCTTCTGCCTCGGGGCATCCGCCGCCCTCTCCCGTTCCACCCTGCAGCGGATCGGGGGGCTGGAAGCCCTCTCCGACTACCTGGTGGAAGATTATGAAATGGGGAGGCGAATCTGGGAGCTGGGAAAAAAAGTCGCCATCGTCCCCTATTTCGTCGACACCATCGTTGATCTCGGGAGCCCCTCCCACTGGTGGAGCCACCAGGTCTACTGGGACCAGAACACCCGGGCCGCACGCCCCTACGCCTTCTTTGCCACGGCGCTCGTGCGCTCGGTCCCCTTCGCCCTCCTGTTTGCCCTGGCGCGCCCGGGCGACCCACTGGGGTGGTGGGTATTCGCGGGAACCGCGGCGCTCCGGCTGGTCTCGGCCGCGGTCATTCTCGGCTGGGGACTCCGCGACCGCGAGGGATTGCAGAGCCTCGGCTTGCTCCTGCCGCGCGACCTCTCCGCCCTGGCCACCTGGCTGCTGGCCTTCACCAAGCGCACCACGACCTGGCGCGGCGCCCGCTTCATCCTCACCCGGGACGGGCGCCTGGTGTCACGGGACTCGATGGCGAAGGACCATCTGCGCACCGCCCACTGAGGCGTACCGCCGGGGGATCGGCGCACGAAGAGGAACACGGTGAAACAGATCATCATCACGGGGGACGATTTCGGGCTGGCGCCGCCGGTGAACGAAGCCATCGTGAAGGCCCATGAGCAAGGGGTTCTCACCTCGGCCAGCCTCATGGTGGGCGCCCCCTTTTCACACGACGCGGTGGAACGCGCGCGACGCACACCCTCCCTCCGTGTGGGACTGCACCTCACTCTGGTCGAGGGGCGCCCGGTGCTGCCCCCCGACCGGGTGCCCGATCTGGTGGATGCCGACGGCCGCTTTTCCACCCGCCTCGTAAAGAGTGGATTCCGCTTCTTCTTCCTGCCCCGGGTCCGCAGGCAGCTGCAGATGGAGATCCGGGCCCAGTTCGAGGCGTTCCGCCGGACGGGGCTCGAACTCGATCACGCCGACGCGCACAACCACATGCATCTCCACCCCACGGTCTTGGGAATGATGCTGGAAACCGGTCGGGAGTACGGGTTGAAGTCGGTGCGCCTCCCGGCGGAGCCGCCGCTTCGCTCCTGGCGAGCCGCGCGGCGGAAACTTGTCTCCCGGACCATGTCCTGGGTGCTCCTCTTCCCCTGGACCCGCATGATGCGGCGCCGGTTGCGCCGGGCGGGGATGCGGCACAACGACGCCCTGATCGGGATGACGGACAGCGGCGCCCTGACCGAAGACTTCGTCCTGCGCCTGCTTCCCCGACTTCCGCCGGGGGTCACGGAGTTCTGTTTCCACCCGGCCACGGGGCGGGCGCCGGAAATCGACGGCCCGATGCCCGGGTACCGGCACGAGGAGGAGTTCCGGGCCCTGACAGGCCGGAAGCTGAAGGAGGCGCTAGGCACGGCAGGGATCCGGCCGATCGCCTTCGGCGACCTTGAAACAGCGGCCGTACAGCCCCGGCCCACGATCCAGAAAGGAAGGTTATGAATCCAGTACCAGCAGCCAAAATCCAGTTTCTCCCCGAGGACAGAGCGTGGATCGCCGACAGGATCCAGGAAGTGCTGGCCAGCGGCCAGCTGACCCTGGGAAAGTACGGGGCGGAATTCGAGCGGGCGTTCGCCGCCTTCTGCGGCGTCCGCCATGCCGTCGCCGTGAACAGCGGCACGAGCGCGCTCGAGATCCTCTTCCGCTCCCTCGGCATCGAGGGGAAAAAGGTCATTGTTCCCTCCAACACCTTCTTCGCCACGGCCGCGGCGGTGGTGCACGCAGGGGGGACCCCCCTGTTCGCGGACATGGACCCCGGGACCTTCGCGCTCGGGCCCGAAACGGTAAAACCCCTGCTGGGGCCTGGAGTGGCCGGGATCGTGACCGTCCACATCGGCGGCGTTGTTTCCCCCCGCATGCCCGAGCTGGCGGCCCTGGCCCGGGAACAGGGGCTTTGGCTGGTGGAGGACGCGGCGCACGCCCACGGCTCCGCCTGGGGCTCCACCCGCGCGGGCGGGTTCGGGATCGGCGCGACCTTCAGCTTCTACCCCACCAAGGTCATGACATCGGCGGAGGGGGGAATGATCGTGACCAACGACGACCGGCTGGCGGAGGAATCACGCATCTACCGGGACCAGGGGAAAAAGAGCTTTGCGGAAAACGCCCACGTGCGCATGGGATACAACTGGCGCCTATCGGAACCCCACGCCATCATCGGGCTCAAGCACCTCGAGCGCCTTCCCGCCATGATCGCCGACCGGCAGGCGATCGCCGCCCGGTACGACCGGGGGCTCCGCACCTTCCAGAACCTCGAACCGCTCGCGGTCCCTCCCGACGGGGTCTGCAACTATTACAAGTACATCGCGGTCCTCAGGCGCAAGACCAACCGGCAGGAGCTGAAAAAGGTGCTGCGGGAGCGCCACGGCGTCTCCCTAGCGGGAGAGGTCTATGAGGCCCCCCTGCACCTGCAGCCCGTTTTCGCAAAATTCGCCCGCGGCCCGCTGCCGGTCTCGGAGGACCTCTGCTCCCGTCACATCTGCCTTCCGGTCTTCTCGGGGATGGCGGATGAGGACGCAGACCGGGTGATCCGCGCCCTCGCTGAAGTGGTCGGATGACGGGTCCCTCCGCGCGGGTCCAGGCACGAGGCGACCAGGAGGCGCAGGGGACGGATCTCCCGGCAGAGCCGGATCGGTTGCGGCCCCCTCAGTGGATCACCGAAGGAATCACAGTCCGCGCGCCTTCCGCCTGCGCCGGCGCAGGCCGAATTTCCAGGCCTCGATGAACAGGAGGGTCAGCAGCGATGTCCCCGCCGCGATCGCCAGGTCCGCGGGCGACATCGGGACCGTGGTGAAGATCCGATTGCCCACGGGCGTGTAGATGACGGCCGCCTGCAGCGCGGCCGTCAGCATGACGGCAAGGACCATGGCCCGGTTCCCGAACACCCCCATCCGCAGGAGCGACTCCTCCTCCGAACGCGCTTCCAGCGCCACGACCAGCTGGGCCAGGACCAGGACGGTGAACACCGTCGTCTGCCAGGCCGGGTCCCCGGAGCGCCAGAGCTCCCAGGCGGTCCCGATGGCGATGACGCTCATCAGGAAGCCGATGACGCCGATAAAGGAAATCATTTCCCGGCTGAAGATGCCTGAATCCCGGGGGTGCGGCGGGCGCTGCATGACGTTCTTCTCCGCGCTCTCCACCCCGAGGGCAAGCGCCGGGGCGCCGTCGGTGACCAGGTTCATCCAGAGGATCTGCA
>LSQX01406022.1_pt1 | contig 126159 bp, 92 predicted proteins | sample 654561 | NCBI WGS metagenome assembly LSQX01 (sample SAMN04489861, study PRJNA283612) | anaerobic digester metagenome | isolation source: 4 biogas reactors fed with cattle manure at either 37C or 55C with and... | place: Denmark: Kongens Lyngby | collected 2014
TGTGTCGGGAAAACTCCTGTTCAAACTGTTTTTTATCGCCTATGTAATCGATGCCCTTCTGGAACTCCCCGCAGAACCTGGGTGCAAGGCTTGTTATCTCCACTCCCTTTCCGGCGAGCTGATCGGCCACGAAGAAATGGGCTTCAGGGGTGGTAGGGGTAAGGGTTTCGTCGATAGATAATTCAAAATCGACAGGTCTTCCCCGCTTTTTACAGTATTGTGCCATATATTCTCCGCATGATTGATGGCCTTTTGATAAACCAGGACAATTCTCCTGAACTCGGTGCATTCAAAAGTAATTCGCAAACCGTCCGGCAGCGTGAATTCGGAATTCAGGTACCTGTCTTCCAGAACCTCACGCACCGGCAGGGGTATTCCGGCATACTTCTCTTCCACCATCCGGTCATCATAGGTCGCTGCCTGGTTGTTTATATGTTCGGAGCAATCCAGGGTGATCATTGTGAAGCCGCAGTCCAGGGCCATCTCCATCTTCCGGGGTTTTAAGGTGGTCCCCGTCGGCTCCGAAGCCCTTGGTATAGCCTTCCTGGAACACTGCCCAGGAAGCTGCGTTCAACACATCCTGATAGGTGCGTCCGGTCAGGTTCAGCTCACGGATGGACTGCTGTGCCAACACCGGAAAGGTGTCTTTGTTCCGGATAAGGCGCAGATGGGCGGGAGACGCCAGACCCAGCCTGTCTCCAAGACCGATGGTAATCCCTCTTCCTTTATGGGATACGGGAGCAGTGAATGGGAATTCCTTACGCAGGATTTCACAGTTTTCAGCAGTCAGCGGACAAACCTTTGCCGAGATGCCGTCAATCATGGTTTCACTGCCGGAAAAACGATTTGCTATATCTCCGCTGCCATACAACACAAGAACCTTCCTGCCCGAATCCCACGTCATGAAAAGGCAGCAGCCATCCTTCCTCTGAATGGATCCAGGGTAGATACGGCAGCGGCTAAACCTTTCCTTCGCCTGTTTCCGAAGGTCCATTACATCGGTTGTCAGCAGATGTTCTGCGCAAAAGGCTTTCCATCCCTCCATGCCCATCCTCCCAAACCGTGAAATATTAGTATGTCATAATCATATCCATAAACCCTTGCTGTTTCAAGATTTCACATACAACTTCAACTGCTCCTGCGGAGTTACCCGAGACTGAAACTGCACGTCTCAATCATGCAATTGCCGGTCTTGAACTCTTATAGGCTGCCGATATGAAGAGATTGCCATGACCAGCCTGTAATGAATAATACAAAATGAGGTTGACACGGGCTGAAAAGTCATATAAAATGTTTAAAATTTTAATGGCGATTAATAAATAAGAGGGGGAGGAGATTATCATGGCTACCATTTATTCAGATGTTTCAAGGACTTTCAGCGAGTATTTGCTGCTGCCGAATCTAACCACCAAAGACTGTTTGCCGGAAAAAGTCGACCTGGCTGCACCCATCACGAAATTCTCAAAGGGCGAGGAACCATCCATCAGGTTAAACATCCCGATTGTATCCGCGATCATGCAGTCGGTCTCAAACGATACGCTGGCAATTGCGTTGGCCAAATGCGGCGGCCTATCCTTTATATACGGTTCTCAATCCATCGAGGACCAGGTCGAAATGGTAAGGAAGGTTAAAAAGCATAAATCAGGGTTCGTGGTCAGCGACTCCAATGTTTCGGTGAACCATACGCTGAGGGATGTATTGGCCATCAAGGAAAAGACGGGACATTCAACAATCGCGGTAACCAACGACGGAACAGCCAACGGCAAACTCCTGGGGATCGTTACCGGACGTGATTACCGCCTGAGCCGGGATTCTCTGGACAAAAAAGTGGCAGATTTCATGACTCCCTTCGAAGATCTCATCGTTGGGTACGTGGGAATCACCCTGAGCGAAGCCAACGATATCATCTGGGAGCACAAGCTCAACTCCCTTCCCATCATAGATAAAGACCAAAGGCTCCATTACCTGGTTTTCAGAAAGGACTATGAAGAACATAAACAAAACCCCTTGCAGCTTATGGACTCAAAAAAGAGGCTGATGGTGGGAGCTGGTATCAACACCAGGGATTATAACGAAAGGGTGCCTGCCCTGCTGGAGGCAGAGGTGGACATCCTCTGCGTGGATTCATCAGACGGGTATACCGAGTTCCAGAGGAAAACCATCGAGACCATCAAGGAGAAATATCCGGAAGTCAGGATCGGCGGCGGAAACGTGGTTGATCGGGAAGCCTTCATGTACCTGGTGGAAGCAGGGGCCGATTTCGTTAAGGTTGGTATCGGCGGGGGTTCCATTTGCATTACCCGTGAGCAGAAGGGTATCGGACGCGGGCAGGCAAGCGCCGTCATTGAAGTGGCCGAAGCCCGAAACGAGTATTATGAAAAAACCGGCATCTATATCCCCATCTGTTCAGATGGCGGCATTGTGCACGATTACCATATAACCCTTGCCCTGGCCATGGGCGCTGATTTTGTAATGATGGGCCGGTACTTTGCCCGGTTTGATGAGAGCCCTACCAAGAAAGTCAAGCGGGGTGGCAGCTTTGTCAAGGAATATTGGGGCGAAGGCTCCAACCGCGCGAGAAACTGGCAGCGCTATGACCTGGGCGGAAACGCCTACCTGAGGTTTGAAGAGGGAGTGGACAGTTACGTGCCCTATGCGGGTAAGCTGAAGGACAACCTGGATGTTACGCTGAGCAAGATGAAGGCAACCATGTCCAGTTGTGGCGCCAGGAGCATCAGTGAGCTGCATGAAAACGCCAGACTTGTCCTCGTATCTTCCACCAGCCTGATTGAAGGCGGCGCTCATGATGTAATCCTGAAAGAGAGTGAATACTAAAGGCAGGGGCAACCATGGCAATCGACAGGAAGAAGCTTGTCAGAAGGCATAACCCGGTCCTGAGGAAGCCTGATCCGCGGACGCCCCTGTCCATCGGGAACGGTGAATTTGCTTTTACTGCTGATATCACAGGGCTTCAAACATTCATGGAGGAATACAGGGTTGTGCCCCTGTGCACCATGTCGCAATGGGGATGGCATTCCTTCCCCGTAAACCTTGATGAGGGCCGTCTGAGGTTGACATACTTTGAAACCTTTGGCCGTAAGGCAGGCTATGCCTATGATCCCCAGGGACAGCAGAAGCTGTATAACGACCTGCGCCAGAATCCGCACAGGCTGAACCTGGCATCCATCGGACTTAGCATTGAAAAGGACGGACGGAAGGCGGAACTTGCGGATATCCAACACCCCGAGCAAGCCCTGGATATGTGGAGCGGGTTGCTGGAATCGCGGTTTACGCTTTTTGGCAGAGAGGTAACGGTGAAAACCTGCGCAAGCGCTGACCAGGATGCTGTAAGCGCGTTGATCACTTCGCCATTGGTAGAAACCGGAGTGGTTTCGGTAAGGATATCCTTTCCCTATGGGAGCCCTGAAAAAGACGCCTCTGACTGGGAACGCCCGGAAAGCCATTCGAGCGAAATCGTTCGCATGCAGGCAGGACGGGTGACCATCAGGCGTGTTCTTGACGATACAGTCTATTATGCCGATCTTTTGTTCCATGAAAACTGTACGCTGCGACAGGCCGGCCCGCATACATATATGATTACAGCCGGGGGCCATGGAAAGCAGATTGTATTCACATGCCGCTTCTCAGATGAAGACCGGGCTGAAAAACCGCCGTGCCATGAAATCAATAAAAAGCGCGCCGCAGAGTACTGGGAGAGGTTCTGGAACGGCGGCGGAGCCATAGAACTGGCCAATTCACGGGATCACAGGGCACTTGAGCTGGAGAGAAGGATGGTTATTTCCCAATACCTGACCGCCATACAGTGCAGCGGAAGCATACCTCCAGCCGAAACCGGCCTCACATGCAACAGCTGGTACGGCAAGTTTCATCTTGAGATGCATTTCTGGCACGCTGCCCATTTCCCTTTATGGGGAAGGGCGCATATGCTGAAAAAAAGCCTTGACTGGTACCGTGAAATCCTGCCCGCAGCGCGGCGCAAGGCTGAGAGCCAGGGCTATAGAGGTGTACGCTGGCCTAAAATGTGCGACAGAAGCGGCCGCGATTCACCCTCCCCCATAGGGGTTCTGCTTATATGGCAGCAGCCTCACCCCATTATGATGGCCGAGCTGTGCTACCGGGCTGATCGGTCTGAAGCTACCCTTAAAAGGTACCGGGAACTGGTAATTGAGAGCGCGCGTTTCATGGCGGATTTTGCCCATTATGACAGCCGAACCGACAGGTATGTGCTGGGGCCTCCGCTTATCCCAGCCCAGGAAACCCATGACCCCGAGAGTACCCTGAATCCGACCTTTGAGCTTGAATACTTCAGGTGGGGACTTGAAACCGCGAACCAATGGCTGAAGCGTCTCGGGGAGCAGCCTGTGGAAATCTTTGACTGGGTGGCGGGAAAGCTCTCGCGGCTTCCCGTCGGGGAAGGTGTTTACCTTGCCCATGAGAACTGTTCCGATACTTTCAGGAAACCACCATTCAGCCAGGATCACCCGTCCATGGCAGGGGCTTTGGGTGTGCTGCCGGGATGGGGAGTTGATCCCCGGATCATGAAACCGACCGTGGAAAGGATCCTGGAATGCTGGGACCTGGATTCCATGTGGGGCTGGGACTTCCCCATGCTGGCCATGTGCTGCGCAAGGCTGGGGATGGCCGAAAAAGCCATAGATATTCTTATGATGGACACGGGGAAGAATACATATCTTTTAAACGGGCACAACGCGCAAGCCGACCGGGAGGACCTTCCCATCTATCTTCCCGGCAACGGAGCGCTTCTTTTGGCAACGGGCATGATGGCCGCCGGCTGGGATGGCAGCAAAGGAACCCATGCGCCGGGATTTCCCGCCGATGGAAGTTGGACGGTTGATGCCGAAGGGATACTGCCTTATATATAGAACAATACCGATTTGCGGGCATAACCGGAATATGTGTTATAATAATAATCTGATTTTCAAGGCGTAATACTCTTTTGTGGGTCTATGCACACGAACAAAAAGAGACTATGCTTACAGGAGTGAACAGATTGCAGGAGACTAAAGGTTATCAAACCATTCTCTTTGATCTTGACGGAACACTCATCGATTCGGTGGATGGAATAGTACATTCGGTAAACCATGCGCTTAAGGCTTTCGGCATGGGGGTGGAGGACCCGGGCAGCCTTAGAAAATTCGTTGGCCCGCCCCTTAAACAGTCCTTCATGAGCCATTGCGGGTTTGATGAACAGAAGGCCGATGAAATCATAAAAGTCTACCGCAAGTATTATACAGAAAAAGGCATCTATGAGCATACGGTGTACCCGGGAATACCCGGATTTCTTCAAAGCTTGAAATCCATGGGTAAAACACTGGCTGTGGCAACATCCAAGGCAGAGCCCATAGCGAAGAGAATACTGGAATACCTGGAACTGGCGGATTACTTCACGGTGATTTCTGGCAGTAATATGGACGGTTCCGGCGGCGCCAAGGACCAGGTTTTGCGTAAATGCCTTGATGCGCTTAACACCAGTCGATATGAAGATATTGTGCTGGTGGGGGACACGGTATTTGATATTGTGGGCGCAAGAAAGATCGGTATCGATTCGGTTGCCGTCCTGTACGGATATGGCACGCTTGAAGCGCTAAATAAAGAGAATCCCACACATATTGTCAAGACCGTGGAGGATCTGGGCAGGCTGCTCACGGTGTAAGCTGCGGCAGCCTGAAGCCTTTGGGGAAAAAGCGGCAAGAGGTGTTGAAACAGGTTGAAAAGCCAGGAGAATTAGCTATTTACAGGGGTGTTATGCTTTAAGTGCACGGCACCCTTGTATTATCAATGTCTGTTAGCCTGGTCATGTCCGGAAAGGTCAGCAGTATAGCCAATCATAACCATATTACATTAAAACCGAGCTTATTCCCTCATGTCTTTGACTGGCCGGGGCGGCTGTGCTATCCTTGGAATTGGATAATAGTGGTTTGTATAATGAAGATACGGGTACTTGGCCCGCGGCGCGGCTTTTGACTACTACGAGTTCGTGAGCGATACAAGGCTTACCGATGAGGAGTGGCAAAAGATGCTGAAGGATAACAGCCAGCCTCCGCAGCCTGAATGGACAAAGTCCTTCAAATCGGGCGTCAAGTCATACCGCTTCCCGAGAATCCGAACCACGAATATAGTGGCACGGGCTTTTTAACCCAGGTTTACAGGGAGAGTGACTGAGCCCGGACAGGGATGCAAACGGGGTAAGAATTGGATTAAAACATTATTAAAAATAGCGTGCAAGCTTGAAAATATTCCGGACAGGAGTATATAATAGTCTTTGCGGGTATTAGCAGAAATTGGTCGGGTTGCTGGTCATGACTTGACCGAACAAACAAAGGTATCGGGTTATGAAGATTATCATGGAGGTATAAACATGGGTCTTATTACCGGCCAGTTTAACGAGGCGTTCACCCCCATCATGGACGGTGTGACCAATGTGGTCAGGAACTATGCCTACTGGCTGAATAAAAAATACGGCGTCAGTTACGTCATAACTCCCCATTTTCCCAAGTATACCGACAGGGAGGAGTATGAGGTAATAAGGTACCACTCCTTCAGCGTGCCCAGAAGACCGCCGTACCGTACCGGGGTGCCGGCATTTGATATCCAGTTCATGCGCCGGATCAGGAACATACCTTTCGATATAGTTCATGCCCATTCTCCCTTCAGTGCCGGAAGAATAGCCATGAGCATTGCCCACAAGCGCGGGATACCGGTTATCGCTTCCTTCCATTCCAAGTATTACGATGATCTTTTGGAATCCCTGAAGTTCAAGGGAGCAGCGAGGATCGGGGTATCTGTTATCGTGGACTTTTATAACCAGGCGGACTTTGTCTGGACGGTCAATAACGCCACCGCCGGGACTTTGAGGGAGTATGGCTATAAAGGCCATATTGAGGTTGTCAATAACGGGACGGAATTTGAGACCGCCAGGGACAGGAACCAAGAGGGCCGGCAGGTCAACGAGAGGCTCAACCTGAAGCCGGACGAACTGGTATTCCTGTATGTCGGACAGCTTGTCTGGCAGAAAAACCTTAAAACGCTGATCAATGCCCTTGCCCTTTTAAGAGACATGGGAATGGAATACAGGATGCTTATGGCAGGTATGGGTTACGCCGCGAATGATCTGAAGAAAATGGCAGAGGATTTGGACCTTACTGACCGTGTCATATTCCTGGGGGCGGTTTTAGACAGAAAGTACCTTAAATCCCTGTTTTGCAGGGCAGATCTTTTGCTGTTCCCGTCGGTTTACGATAACGCTTCCATTGTCGTGCAGGAGGCGGCTTCCCAGAAATGCCCGCCGCTGCTCATCAGGGGTTCCAATACGGCAGAGGGCGTAATAGACGGGGTAAACGGCCTGCTGTGCGAGAACAGCCCGGAAGCCATAGCACAGAAAATCCATGACGGCGTCCACCGATACGACCTTTCAAGGATCGGGGAAAAGGCTCATGAAACCTTGTACAGGAACTGGGAGAGCATTGTGGATGAGGTTTGTGGAAGGTACAAGGAAATAGTGAACGCATACAAAAGGATCCGGGCCTGATTGGACGTTTACAGCCTGAAGGGTCAGCCTTGATGGCCGGGTCCTTTATTTCGCCTTTTATATACAGCAATGCCGCAAGCCGCCCATAAAAGTTCGGCCTTTTTTCTGTTTTACTTCCCTTGGGTATTTGTTATATTAGTATTGAATAAACTGGGAGCAGTTGGCTTATTATGCCGTTTTGCGGACATATTTCCCGTTTTCGAAAGGAGCGGACATGAACCTTTTTGTAAGGCGGACAGGTGAATTTATGGGCCCGCCGATTGTGTTCCTGCATGGCGGGGGCGTCGCCGGCTGGATATGGGAAAGACAGGCTGAATTCTTCAGGGATTATCATGTCATCATTCCTGACCTTCCCGGTCATGGAAGAAGCGCGGAAATCCCGTTCATATCCATGGATGACGCGGCTTCTAAGGTCATGGCAGCAGTTGGGAGCGCGGCGGGAAATGAAAGGGTCATCCTGGTGGGGTTCTCTTTAGGTGCCCAGATTGCGGTGGAGATAATGTGCAGATGGCCCGAAAAGGTGGAGTCTGCCGTTATCCTCAGCGCCATGGTACGTCCCATGAACGCAGGGAAATATTTCCTGCTTTCCCTGCTGAAATGGACTCTTGGGCTTTCCAGGGCCAGGTGGTTCTCAGAATGGCAGGCTAAGAGCCTGCATATCCCGGCGGAATACCGGGAGCAGTATTACCAGGACTCCCTGAAACTGACCCGGGACAATTTCATGCGCATGATGGAGGCCAATATGAGCTATATCCTGCCGGATTCATTTTCGGCCTCAAACATTCCGACGCTTATACTGGCAGGCACGAAGGAATTAAAGAGGATGCGGGCTTCGGCGCAGGATATGGTGCAGGCCAACCGGAACTGCACTGGATATCTGGTTTCGGGAGCCGGCCACGGCTTGCCGCTGGCTGAGCCCGATCTGTTTAATGAAATAGTTTATTACTTTTTGAATAATATACATCTGCATAAGAACAAGAGGTTGGTAAGAATCTTATAGGCTGTCCTGCATTATTGTTATTGCGAGAAGAGCGATAGCGAAGCGTGGCCTCTATGTTATATGTAAGTACTTCAATAACAGATAAGGAGCATGGTGATGATCAGCAGTTGGGAAACGGTGGATGAACCAAGAATAATAACGGCAGGCAAGGTTACTGGCTATCGTGCGGATAATGGCAAAGCCTTTGTTACCTTCGAAAGAGGAAGGGCAAGGCTGGAATCCTTCGGGGAAGGGATCCTGCGCATGACCATGGCAGCGGGAGAATTCGCAGATGCCGAATCTCTTGCTGTAATCTCCAGGCCCGACAACCGGGTGAAGCTGTCGGACCATCAGGGAGTTGTTTCGGTAAGGAACGGCTTATTAACAGTCAGTTTCCGTAAGGATAAGCCCTTCATTTCTGTAATCGGACATGACAGCTATCCCATATTGGACATGGACCAGGCCTTTTGCAGGGCAGGAAAGGCCTTGTCGGTTTCAGGCAGGATTGGCGAGACCGAGATGTTCTTTGGGCTTGGTGAGAAAACAGGCTTTCTTGATAAAAGGGGACGCCGCTACATCATGTGGAACACCGATGATCCCCTGCACACGCCGGACAAGGATCCGCTTTACAAGAGTATCCCCTTTATGATCGGCCTTGACGGGAAAAGGGCATATGGCCTTTTTGTCGATTCCACCGCCCGATCGGAGTTTGATCTTGGATATGGGGACAGGGAAAGGCTGTCCATTACGGTTTTCGATTCTCAATTAGACCTCTACATCATTGATGGTAATTCCATCTCCGAGGTTGTCCGGCAGTACACCATGCTGACAGGGCGCATGGAGATGCCGCCCATATGGAGCCTTGGTTTCCATCAATCACGCTGGGGCTATTATCCCCAGGAGAAGGTCATGGAACTTGCCGAAACCTTCAGGACCAGGCAGATACCCTGTGATGCGATCTACCTGGATATAGACTATATGGACGGATTCCGCATATTTACCTGGGATTCCAGCCGGTTCCCGGATCCCGGGGAGATGACATCACAACTTAGGGAGCAGGGTTTCAGGGTGGTCACCATTGTTGATCCCGCCATCAGGAAGGATTCGGATTACCACGTATATATGGAAGGTGCCCGGGAGGGGCATTTCTGCAAACTCCCCACGGGAGAGGTCTACCATGGAAAGGTATGGCCGGGAACGGCAGCGTTTCCTGATTTCTCCAGGGACAGGACACGGAAATGGTGGGGGTTGAAACACTCAAGCCTGTTTGACGCCGGTGTTGCCGGGATATGGAACGACATGAACGAGCCCAGCGATTTTACGTCCGGGACAGGGTTGGAAGACCGTATAAAGATGACCGTGCCCGATGATCTTATGATGGATTTTGACGGGAAGCCCCAGCCTTTCTCCAGGTGCCACAATGCCTACGGACTGCTCATGTGCAGAGCCACATATGAAGGCTTTAGGGCACTTAGGCCCAGGGAACGCCCATTCATGGTCACGAGGTCCGCCTATTCGGGCATACAGCGCTACGCCGCGGTATGGACAGGAGATAACTACAGCTGGTGGGAGCACCTGGCGGCTTCCATACCCATGCATCTGAATATCGGGTTATCCGGCATTCCCTTTGTGGGAGCGGATGTGGGGGGATTCCAGGGTAACAGCAGCCCGGAACTGTATGCGCGCTGGATCCAGCTGGGAGCCTTTACGCCTTTCTTCAGAGCCCACTCCGAAAAGAGTACCCAGGATCATGAACCATGGTCCTTCGGCCCGGAAGTGGAGGAAATAGCCCGAAAGGCCATAAGGTTGAGGTATGAACTCCTGCCCTACCTGTACAGCGAATTCAGGCAGGCCTGTGAAACCGGGCTGCCTGTCATGAGGCCCCTGATCCTTGATTTCCAGGATGACAGGAATGTTTACGGCATAAACGATCAGTTCATGTTTGGAAAAGACATCATGGCAGCGCCCGTCACACGCCCCGGCGACAGGAAGCGCCTGGTTTACCTGCCCCAGGGAGTGTGGTACGATTTTTACACTAAAGCCGGGATTGAAGGGGGCAGATTCATCATTGCCGATGCCCCTTTGGACAGAATACCGCTCTTTGTCCGCGAAGGAGCGATTATCCCCATGGCACGGAGCGCCTGCAGCACCCAGTCCATGGACTTCAGCACGCTGTGGATAGAGATCTATGCCGGGCCCGAAGGCAGCTTCACCCTTTATGAGGATGATGGCCTTTCCATGGATTATCATTACGGGGCTTTTAATCTCCGTCGTTTTACACAGTACTCACCCTCGCCCAGGGCTTTCAGGCTCACGCTGAAAAACCTGAAGAAGGGTTATGCAAATGGCTTTAAGAAAGCGTTTGCTACCGTTTATGGGCTGGGTAGCGATCTTCGGTCAGAGGACTGCGTATACGAGGATCAGGCCTGGCGTTTTGAACTGGATGGATCCGATACCGAGGTCAGGATCGGTTAGGATTGTTCGATAATGCGGATCATCCTGTATAGTACTTCATTGACAGGGGTGGGGACGCCATGCTTCCTGCCAAGCTCAATCACTGTCTTTGCAAATAATTCTACCTCTGTTTTCCTTCCGGCTTCGACATCCTGGAGCATTGATGTTTTACCGTCGGGGGTCAGGCTATCTATAATGTCCAGGAAATTCGCGATGTCTTCCTCCTTGAGGTTGACCCCCTCCTTTTGGGCGATGGGTATGACTTCCCTGGCGGTGCTCATCATGAGGTCCCTGGCTTCCTGTATATTCTGGTAGACCCTGTAGGGCGCCCTCAGGATGGCCGAGGTCTGGTTGATGCTTACATTCATAAGGAACTTCCACCACTGTTCCTTAAGGATATCAGAGGGGATGGAATAAGGGACACCGGTGCGCTCGAAGAAGTCTTTGACCGCATTTACATCGGGTGAATCAGGCCGGCTCCTGTGGCCGAAAACGATTCTTCCCCTGTTACCGAACCTCGTGTCAAGCCCGTCCCGGGTGGCATCTGTGCCCACCACGAAGGCGTGCAGAATGTGAGTATCCCCGAATTCATCCGCAAGGATATCCTCACTGCTGATGCCGTTTAAGAGCGACATGATGATGGTATTCTCACCCACAAAAGGATTGATGGCTTCAATGGATTCACCGAGCTGATGGCCTTTGACCGCGATCAGGATAAGATCGGCGGGTTCCACCGATGGCTGCGATATAATGTAATCAAAATCATACCTTCTGCCGTTTACGGTAACGCCCTGCTCCTTGTACCGATGGGCTCTTTCGGCGTCCACAATCACTTTTACCGATTCCCTGTTATGCTCGTAGAGAATGGACGCAAAAACACTCCCTACAGCTCCCAAACCTGATATATGCGCTTTTCTGATGGTGCCTGCCATGATTTAAACCTCCTGTTATTAAATAATAAAGCCAGCGATTGTCGCATGTGCCGCCTCTTTACTTCTTATCAGCAGCCAACCATACCTCGTCCACCAGAACCCTGGTTCCTTCATCAGTTACCGCTGCCGTGATCCTGACTGAGAAATCCCGTACTCCTGAGGCGCTGTCGGGAAGCTCCACATCGAGTTCAGTCCAGCCGTCAGCAAAGGGCAGTTCGGTGACAGGTATGTATTCGGTACCATTGAACCAGTCGATTTTAACAATGTCACCGGGTTTTCCGCCGTCAAAGGCATAGGCGAGATGCAGTTTCAGATTTTCATAGGGTACTGTGCTAACCGCTCTTTCAAGGAAACCATCCCTGCCGATGGATGCGGCATAGTCTCCCTTGTATGGGTTCTCAGTTTCATATGTGGTGCTCTCGTTGCTCCTTTTCCATTTGCCATGGTAAAAGGTTTTTGTTTCAAAACCGTCGGCAAACAGTACCGTGTCCTTTTTGCCCTTGATGGCATACTTTGCGAAAAGACCGCCTTCGGTAAGGTCTATATCCCTCAATGGGGCTTTTGTATTAACTTTCGCCCGCAATATGGATGCGCCTTCCGGCTTTACGCTGAATGACCAGTTCACATGGCTTATCATCCGTTCATCCAGATATTTGATCCATTCCATGGATTCCTCATGGAATGTAGGCCCGTCCCCCGTGTTGAGGCAGCTTCCCCATTCACTGACGAATATGGGAAGGCCCTTTGAAAGCGCATACTCCATCTTATCCCTGAGAGATTGGCCATGGGATCCCGCATAGAAGTGAAAGGCATACATGACGTTGTCATAGGGCAGCGGGTCATCCGCGGCAATGTCTACATCCTGGCTCCATGTGGGAGTACCCACAATAATGATGTTGTCGGGGTCGTTCTTACGGATCGCGGGTATGACCTCATCGGCATAAGGCTTTATATGGCCTTCCCAGGTGGTATCACGGCCATTGGGTTCGTTGCAGATTTCATAGATGATATTGGGGTGCTCCCCATAAAGCGCTGATATCTCAGAGAAGAACTCAACGGCATGGTCCTTGTACTTTAAAGGAGTATTGTCGTAGAGTATATGCCAGTCCATAATTACATATATACCAAGATCTATGCAATGGTCGATGATGCCGGTTACAATTTCCATCACCCGGGGATTCCTGACATAACCCGTGGCATCCTCGGTGTACATGGCTATCCTGAATACATTCAGGTTCCAGTCGTCCCGCATGCTTTTAAGCATTTCATATGTAACCAGGTAGCCGAAGGAAGCGACCTCGGAGGAACTTACGCCCCTAAGCTGGATAGGCTGGCCTGCCTCATTCACCAGCTGGCTTCCCTCCACCCTGAGCTGTCCGTTGAGTTCCACGACGGTGGGGACGGGTTCAGGGGTGGGGCTGTCAGGTTCAGGTGTTGCATCCGGAGTTGCTTCCGGAGTTCCCGAGGGCGTAGGACTTACTTCGGACGGTGGTGTCGCAATAATTTGCTCCGGCGGAGTCTTACCGCATCCGGGCAGGATGATCAGGACCATCGAAAGAATCAGTACCCATGGAAGAGTCTTGGTCATTAAATCGTATCGTTTCATGGCATACCCTCCATATGTGAACATCTGATTCATATTATAGCATCAATCCTGAATTTGCCAATGGCTTGTTGTTCAGTCCCAAAGATAGCGCGCATGCCGGATCTCATGCGGTTTTTCACACCGTAACAAAATTGGACGGGCCTGAATAGTATGTAGTGGGCTTGTTCGGCTGACCAGCCATGAAAGAATAAAAAGAAAGGAGCTGAAAGAATGGGTAAGAAAGAGCTTCAGGTGCCTGTTGTCGTAGGCGTCGGCAGTGAGCAGTTTTTTATCGAGAAAGAGATAAAGGTTTCTCCTCCGAGCCCGCCGATTTTTGAGATCAAGGAGATCAAAAAGTGGATTGAGGTGTACGATGTTAAGGTCATCCCCGGAAAGGTCATTTTCAACGCCTACTTGTGGAAGGACATTAACTACAAGACCGTTGAGCACGTCCATGATGATTCGGTCAACGGGCCTCTTTTCCACCTTACCACCAAGATCCCGTTCGGTGGCTTTGTACCGATCTGTCCCGCTGATGGCGAAAAGGTTTGTCCGGGAGACATTCCCGAACTTATTGAGGCCTTCGTGGAAGGCGAGATCGACGACCTGCAGTGCAAGACTATCGTCTGCGGGGTCCCTGTCTATGAAAGAATCCTTGAGAAATCGGTAGTCCGTGTCACCTTTAAGGTCGTAAGGGTGCAGCATGTCATGATAGACGACTTTAAGGATGACAAGTGCAAAGACTTCGACAAATGCAAGGACAAGGACTTCGACAAATGCAAGGACAAGGACTCTGACAAATGTAAGGACAAGGGCGTCGACAAGGGCAAGTTCTGTGTGAAGGACAGCGCTTTTCCCTTTAAAGGCTGCTATTACTGAGCATGGGAGATGGGGGCTGCGGAGCAGCCCTCTTTTTTAGTCTTGTTCCTGGTTGTTGTGTTCGCCCAGTTGTGCCAAAGCTTTCCTGTCCATGCCTAAAAGCTGTTCAATAGTATGATTTTTCGAACTGTCCACCCTCCATACCCTTACAGGACTGCTGCCTGATGAATCCTGACCGGTGGTTTCCCTGGCCTCTGATCCCGTTAAAACAGCATCATTCGGTTCCTCCCCGGATTCCCTGAACTCAACGCGGAAGGATACTTCGATGTGGCAAAAAGCGGTCTTGTTGGCTGGTTGCACATCCATATCCTCAATGGAGCAGTCGGGGGGCCCGGCAAGGGAAACCTGGAGCCTTGCGCTGTTTATAAAAACCGACAGCTTCCCGCTTATGGGAACATTTTTGATGAAGGGACAGCGGATTGCCTTAATGCTGTAATCACGCCTTTTATCCATGCTCCTCAGTATCAGAAAAAAGATGTATTCGCCGAATACCAGGAAGGATCTGTCTTCGGCCTTTTCGCATCCAATACTGCTGACCGCTGCCCTGACCCTGAAGATCTCATATCCCTCTGACCGATACCGGAGGTTAACCAAATCTGCGATATCATATTCGACGGCTGTGTTGCTCATTTGAACGAAAATCCCCTGCCTTGCCACGGCCTGGTTTATCTATACGCAAAAAGCAGGGGGAATAGTATTAGTTGGTATGGCTAAAACACAGTCGTGCTATCAAGACACCGGGGTCATCAGATCCTGGCGACACCTGTTTCCCTTGCGGCATCTGCCACGGCAGCGGCAACTGCCGTACCGACACGTTTGTCGAAGGGAGCGGGCAGTATATATCCCGGTTCAAGCTCCTCATCGCTGATCAGAGCTGCGATGGCTTTTGCCGCAGCGATTTTCATCTCGTCGTTGATGTCGCTTGCCCGCACGTCCAATGCTCCCCTGAAGATGCCCGGGAAGGCCAGCACATTGTTTATCTGGTTGGGGTAATCCGAGCGGCCGGTTCCCACAACCTTTGCTCCCGCGGACAAAGCCTGCGCTGGCATGATTTCGGGTATGGGATTGGCCATGGCAAAGATGATGGGATCTTTGGCCATGCTTTTTACCATTTCTTCATCCACTATTCCTGGACCCGACAGGCCTATGAACACATCGGCGCCTTTTATGACATCCCCCAGGGAACCCTTCCTCATCTCGGGGTTGGAGATTTCGGCCATCAGTTCTTTTTCCCGGTTCAGTCCCTCGCGCCCCTTATATATGGCGCCCCTGGTATCGCAGAGAATAACTTTTTTAAGGCCCATGCTCATAAGAAGCCGGGTCACGGCGATGCCCGCCGCGCCGGAGCCGTTGACCATCACATTGATATCGTGGATATCTTTTTTACAGATCTTCAGCGCGTTAATCAGTGCCGCCAGTGTGACCACGGCCGTTCCATGCTGATCATCGTGGAAGATGGGTATATCACACTCTTTCTTCAGCCTGCGCTCAATCTCAAAGCACCGGGGGGCAGATATATCTTCCAGGTTAATCCCGCCAAAGCTGCCGGCGACCATCTTGACAGTATTCACGATGGTATCGGTATCCTTGGAGCGGATACAGAGCGGGAAGGCGTCCACATTCCCAAAGGACTTGAACAGGACGCATTTGCCCTCCATCACAGGCATGGCCGCCTCGGGACCGATGTCGCCCAGACCCAGCACGGCGCTGCCGTCGGTGACCACCGCAACAAGGTTCCAGCGCCGGGTATAGATATAGGACTTGCCGGGGTCTTTTTGTATCTCCAGACAGGGCTCAGCCACGCCCGGGGTATAAGCGAGGGACAGGTCCTCCTTGTTGTTTACCGGGGCACGGCAAACCACCTCAATCTTGCCGTTCCATTCAAGGTGCTTTTTAAGGGATTGTTCTCCGATTGTCATGATGTTTCCTCCTGTATTTTGGGCTTTTTCCGCTGCTGTCGGACAAATCATTTTTTATAATAGCATGGCGATATTGCGACTTTCAACAATAAGCCGGCCGGATGAAAGGTTTTTCGGCCCGGCGCTCTGGATTGGCCCGGTCTGTACCCGTGGCGGGTGGTTTTAATTTGAAGTCACCATCTTGTATAAACGGTAACCTCCCGACAGGTTGAAAACCTGATTAAACCCTTTCTGCATAAGGATTCGGGAAGCTATATAGCCCCTCAACCCAACCTGGCAGAATACGAAAACCGGCTTGTTCCTGTCCAGTTCATCCAGGCGATCCCTGAGAGAGTCGAGAGGTATATTGATGGCTCCGGTAAGGCTTCCTTTTTTAAATTCGGCTTCTGTTCTCACATCGAGAAGGATGGACCTGGAAAGGTCAATCCGGTCAGCATCGTGCCAGTGAAATATACGCATACTGCCGTTCTGGATGTTTGATGCAACATATCCGGCTATGTTGACCGGATCCTTGGCCGAACCAAAAGGAGGGGCATAGGCAAGTTCAAGCTCCGCCAGGTCCTGGACCTTCATCCTTGCCCGGATAGCTGCGGCCAGAACATCGATGCGTTTGTCCACACCCTGGCGGCCGATTATCTGGGCGCCGAGAATGACGCTGGTTTTTCGATCAAACAGAAGTTTTATGGTCATGTAGGCCGCGCCAGGGTAATAATCGGCATGGGATGGGCTGAATGTATAGGATTTCTCAAAATCAACCCCCGCAGCCGTCAGGGTCCGTTCATTGCCTCCGGTAACAGCCACTGTCATATCAAAGACTTTGAGGATGGCAGTACCCTGGGTGCCGCCATAGACGCTGTCAAGACCGCATATGTTGTCCGCGGCGATGCGACCCTGCTTGTTGGCCGGTGAGGCGAGGGGCACAAAAACCTTTTCTCCGGTTACAAAATCCACAACCTCCACGGCGTCGCCCACGGCATATATGTACGGGTCCGAAGTCTGCATACGGTTATTGGTAACAATGCAGCCCCGGGTTCCGGTTTCAAGTCCGGCTTCCCTGGCCAGCGCGCTCTCTGGGCGGACTCCCACAGCCAGGATTACCATATCGGCAGGGATGCTCTCCCCGCTGCTTAAGGCCAGTAAATAGCCTGCCTCGGATGGTTTGATGGCTGTCACAGCCTTGCCAAGATGTAGGGAAATACCCTTGCCCAGGATATGGTGATGAACCTCCGCAGCCATATCCGGGTCCAGCGGCTGGATCACGTGGTCGGCCAGTTCGATTATGGAAACATCAAGCCCGAGATTATGGAGGTTTTCGGCCATTTCCATACCGATGTATCCGGCTCCGATCACAGCGGCGCGGCGGGGTTTATTTCTTTGTATGTACTCCTTGATCTTTAATGTGTCCGGAATGGTCCGCAGAGTAAACACAGCGTCAAGCCTTGCCCCCTCAATGGGAGGTACCACCGGCTCGGCCCCTGGCGAAAGGATCAGAACGTCATAGGCTTCCTGATAGATTTCACCCGATAAATGGTTCTTAACCGTCACCGTCCTGTCCTGGCGGTTGATTCCAATAACCTCGCTTTTGATCCTTACATCCACATTGTAGCGCTGTGAAAATGATTCGGGAGTCTGGAGGGTCAGTTTCTCCTTATCCCTTATTACATCGCCTATATGATAGGGAAGGCCGCAATTGGCAAAAGAAATGTAGTCGCCTTTTTCATACATGATTATACGGGCTTCTTCATCCAACCTTCTCAGCCTTGCCGCGGCTGTTGCGCCCCCCGCGACGCCTCCTACAATTAAAACCTTTCTGCTCAACAGAAACAGCTCCTTTCAACGGATCAATGAGAAATGCATACAAATAGGAAAGGTATTTTAAATAACACTTTTATAATACCTTAACCAAAGAATGCGACCAGTGATTATATCACAGAACAGCCCTGCAGACCGCTATGGCTTGAGCAGTTGGATTTTGCCGCGGCTCAGTCTGACGATACCCCTGCCCTCCATGTCCTTCAGCAACCTGCTGACAACTTCCCGCGCGGTTCCCAGGTCCGACGCGATGGATTCGTGGGTGGCATATAAGGGATAGGCTCCGCCGGCTGTTTTGGTTACCAAAAGGTCCATCAGCCGGTCGCTGGTGCGCTTGAAGGTAATGCTTTCGAGCAATCCCAGCACCGAGTAGAGCTTGGCGGACATGGAGGAAAAGATGCACTTCTGAATGGCCTGAGATTCGAAAAAAAGCCGTCTGAAGGCATCGACGGGGATCCGGACTACAGTCGTGTCCTGCTCGGCATATGCGTAAACAGGGAACGGAACATTACCGGTTCCTAACAGGCAAGCCACAGTGAGGACGCAGGTTTCACCCCTGCTGATGCGGTACAGGGTCATCTCCCGGCCCTCCTCTGACATCCTGAGTATCCTGATGACACCCGACAGGACAAAAATAACCCCTGAACAGTTCTGGTTCTGGTCCATAATAACCGAGTCCGCGTCAAACCGATGAAGTTCGGCCGAAGCGCGAAGCAGCTCCTCTGAAGGCCCCAAATCCCTTACAAACGGAAAAGCCTTCCTCATGTCGCTAAGTGTCCTGGTGTCAAGCATACCTTATCACCCGTATGCCTGCCGGCAGAATTATGACAGGATTCTTTAAATGTAGTATAGCATATGGCGGTAAGAGTTTGCATCAAGGGTCTTGAATTGAATAAGGCACAGCCGGGTAAGGGTTGGCGTTGCTGTAAAAAGAAGATAGAGATGCCTGCTGACAGCCGACAGCCATGCGAAATAAAGGGACCCGGATTTCAAGCGGTTGCCCGATTGAAGCCCGGGTCTATGTGTTTCGGGTCATTTTATGTTGGAATGGAAGTTATTTCAGAAGTAAAGTCTTAAGGTCCTCCTTGGCCCTGAAGCCGACGACCTTGGATGTAGCCTTGCCCTGTTTGAAGGCGATGACTGTCGGAATTGTCATGACTCCAAATTGCGAGGCAAGTTCCGGTTCCTCGTCCACATTAATCTTAACCACCTTTGCCTCGCCCTTCAGCTCATTGCCAAGCTCCTCGATTATCGGGCTTAGCATTCTGCAGGGTCCGCACCAGGGTGCCCAAAAATCTACCAGAACGGGTAACTCGGATCTCAAAACCTCCGCCTCAAAATTGGCTTTCGAAATATTCATGGCTCAAACTCCTTTCAAAGGACCGCTCACGTCTTGCTGGTCCTGTCAGGCTGATATATATTATGGATCTGTTGTTAATAATATAGCACCGGCAGGATTTATTATACAGTAACATAGTCACACTAACAACCACCCGGCGCAAAGAATCGAAATGCTTCCGGCCAGCCCTGAATGTCCCAAACCAATACGTGATTCAACATGGTGGGAATATGTGTTATAATAGGTACTCCAAAAGGATTTATAATAAAAGCATAATCAATAATAAATCACGGTATTGGACGTATCGGTAAAACCGGGCAAATGGAGGAACTGGCCGATGAAAAGCAGAAAACTTGCAATGGTTGCGGCATTATTGGCACTGTTAGTAGTGGCAGGCTGCACATCCAAAACGGAACCTGGAAAGGAAGACGAAACCCAGAAACCCACCGGGACGCCTGAGCCCACTCCCACTGAAACGGGAGGATTGTCGTATATCCCCGGATACCAGTTCAGGCAGCCTGAAGCGGGGGATACCATTGCCATAATAAAAACCAGCATGGGGGATATCAAGATACTGCTGTTTCCCAATGAAGCCCCCAAGGCTGTGGAGAACTTCGTCACCCATTCAAAAAACGGGTATTATGACAACCTGACCTTTCACAGGGTCATCGACGGCTTCATAATCCAGGGCGGGGATCCCAAGGGTGACGGGACCGGAGGAGAAAGTATCTGGGGCGAGCCTTTTGAGGACGAGTTCTCTTTAAACCTGCTTCACTACAGAGGGGCCCTGAGCATGGCCAATGCCGGGGAAAATACAAACGGAAGCCAGTTCTTCATCGTCCAGCGGGAAGGGATTACCGAGGGTGAAGTTGATGCCCTCAGGGAAGCCGGCTATCCCGACGACCTGGTGTCCTTATTTGCGGAACATGGCGGCACGCCGGGCTTGAATTTTGTGCATTCGGTCTTCGGCCAGGTCTTCGAGGGAATGGATGTGGTAGACAGGATTGCCGCGGTGGAAACCGATAAGGTGGATAAGCCCCTGGAGAATATCATCATCCATACCATTGAGATACAGGAAGTAAAATAGGAAATGCCGCTTTCGCCGCAAGGTCCGCCGAGGTATATAAAAAAGGTCGAGTGAGGTTAACATTGAGCCGAAAGAGAATTATCGCCATAGCCCTTTTTGCCGTTATAGGGGCCGCTTTGATCGGTGATTCCATTAATACGTGGAATTATATAAGGAGCATCAACTTCGGAATTGTTGCGGCCGTCATTTCAGGATTGCTTTTGATAACCGCGGCTATTAAAATTGCCCTTACCGACCAGCCAGTCATTAAGGGCAGGCGGCTTAGATCCTTTATACGCTGGGTTTTTACCGCGTTCCTGGTATTCTTTATCCTGGTCGAGGGTTTCATAATTGCCGATCCATATCTTCACCGGGCCGAACTGGCAGGAAAGGTGGACAGCCTGATTGTCCTGGGATGCCGTATCTGGCCTGACGGCAGACCAACGCTGGCCCTTGCCAACAGGCTTGATAAAGCAGTTGAGTATTATTTCGAAAACCCGCATGTGAAGATTGTTGTTACAGGAGGGCAGGGAGCCGATGAGCCCATGCCCGAAGCAGAAGCGATGGCAGAGTACCTGGTGGGCAGGGGTATCCCGGAAGCCTCCATCATAAAGGAACCCTGGTCCACAAATACTATGGAGAATTTCAGGTTCAGCCGTGCCCTGCTGCCGCCAGATCTTGATGAACCTATAAAAGTGGTGTTCATAACAAGTGATTTCCATGTGCTCAGGGCAAGGATCCTTGCAAAAAGGAACGGGTTTGATGCCTATGCCATACCCGCTCCTACGCCGTCAGTTATTTTGGTTAACAGCTATCTCAGGGAATTCTTCGCTTTTATAAAATCAATGCTGGTGGACTATTAACCGGGCTATTTCCTTTCCTTGCCCAATAGAACTCCTATCACCTGGGGATATATTTCCTTGGCCTGTGCCTTCCAGTTGCCGCAGATGTGCCTTGCGTCCTCCCTTGAGCCGACCGACAGGCGTATATCGATAAGGGGTCTGGAATTCTCGATGATCTTGCATCTTACCTCATACTCGTTTTCGTTTTCAAGGGTATATTCGGCAATGACCGAGGCTTCATGCCTGAAGCCGGGCCGTATGGCATCGGCCGTTTCCCTGATCCTTGACTTTATGCCTGCGGGAAGGATGCTCTCGAACATCTCAAGCATTTTTTCGCCCTGTTCCGAGATGGTGTAATAGTCGATATTATCGCGAGTCTCGCTGTTTATAAGCCTGTCGCTGATCAGCTCATGCAAGCCCTGCTGCAGCAGGAAATAATTCATAAAGCGGTTTTCCAGCATGACCCGGGTAAGCTGCATGTTGCTTACGGGTATCTTGATTTCTTTGATGAAGTATAGCAATAATACCTTGTTTTCAGCCTTCTCAAAGCTTTCGTAATCCATGGCGACAACTCCCCGAAACCTGGTTTACAATTCTGGATTCTATCAGAGCCGGGGCAAAAAGTGAAGTGTTTTGCTGTGTCATTGCGAGCTCGCGAAGCTTAGCGTGGCATATTCGACCACCAAAGCTTCCCCGACAGCATCGGAAACCTCCGCATTCCGCGCCTCACATCCAACTTGTCACCTGGGGTGGTGTATTATATAATAAAGTTTATTCAATGGACCATCCATTGTTTTCCGGGGTCATGTCATGGCCCAGCCGCGTCCGGTTGCTGAAAAACATCATATTGAAACTATTTCAGGGATCTTGAACTCCCTGGATCATATAAAAACATAGCAAGGGAGAATGGATAAATGGCGGGAACAGTTACCGAAAAGATTTTGTTAAAACATATAGTGGAAGGAGAGCCCGTTGCCGGGCAGGAAACGGCGCTTAGAATTGACAATACCCTTACCCAGGATGCCACGGGGACCATGGCCTATCTTCAATTCGAGGCCATCGGTATTGACCGCGTGAAAACCCAGTTCAGTGTAAGCTTTGTGGACCATAATACACTGCAGACCGATTTTAAGAATGCTGACGATCATCTATACCTGCAAAGCGTTGCCAGAAGGTATGGAATCTACTTTTCCAGGCCGGGTAACGGTATCTGCCACCAGGTATTTCTGGAGCGCTTCGCGCGTCCGGGCAATACCCTGATAGGTTCGGACAGCCATACCCCCACAGCAGGGGGCATTGGCTGCTTTGCCATGGGCGCGGGAGGTCTGGATGTGGCGTGCGCCATGGCTGGTGCCCCCTTCAGGATAAAATATCCGAAAATTGTGGGAATCAGGCTGACCGGCCGCTTAAATGAATGGGTATCGGCCAAGGACGTTATCCTGGAAGTGCTGAGGCGTGTAGATGTCAAGGGCAATGTGGGGAAGGTTTTCGAATACTTTGGAGAGGGCGTGAAGACCCTGAGCGTTCCCGACCGGGCAACCATCACCAATATGGGGACAGAAACCGGCTGTACCACCAGCATTTTCCCCAGCGATGAGATAACCAGGGAATTCCTGAGGGCCCAGGGCCGTGAGGACGACTGGCAGCTTATTGTTCCCGACGAGGATGCGGCCTACGATGAGATCATAGAGATCAACCTGTCTGAGATTGAGCCCATGGCAGCGCTGCCCCACAGCCCCGGCAATATAAGAAAGGTGCGGGAGGTTGGCCCGGTTAAGGTGGACCAGGTGTGTATAGGATCCTGTACCAACTCATCATTGAGGGACCTCATGATGGCTGCCGCCATACTTGAGGGCCGCTCTGTTTCGGAGAACCTGCATCTTACCATCAGTCCCGGTTCACGACAGGTGGTGGATCACCTTATTTCCAGCGGCTGTTATGCCAGCCTGGTCCGCGCAGGCGCCAGAATCCTGGAGAATTCCTGCGGCCCCTGCATCGGAATGGGCAGCGCGCCTCGTTCCGGAGGGGTTTCGGTAAGGACCTTCAACAGGAACTTCGAAGGGCGCAGCGGCACAAAGGATGCCATGGTATACCTGGTCAGCCCCGAAACCGCGGCTGCGACAGCAATAAACGGATATCTCACCGATCCGAGGGATCTGGGAGAAGCCCCGAAGATCAGGATGCCTGAGAAGTTCCAGGTAAACGATAACATGATCATCAAGCCCCTGCCCGAGGAGGAAGCCAGGAAGGTCGGGATCGTCAGGGGTCCGAACATAAAACCCCTTCCGAGCTTTGAACCCATCGGGGACGTATTGGACGGAAAGGTCCTTATCAAAGTGGGCGACAATATCACCACCGACCATATCATGCCGGCCGGCGCGAAGATACTGCCGCTGCGCAGCAATATCCCGGAAATCTCGAAGCATGTCTTCGAGGCAGTAGACCCATCCTTCTACGAGAAGGCCAGGTCCTGGGGCGGCGGGTTCATCATCGGCGGGGAAAACTATGGCCAGGGCTCAAGCCGTGAGCATGCCGCGCTGGCGCCCAAGTATCTTGGAGTGAAGGCGGTTGTTGTCAAGTCCTTTGCCAGGATCCATCTTGCCAATCTCATAAACTTTGGCATCGTCCCGCTGACATTCAGGAATCCTGAAGATTACGACAGGATTTCGGAAGGTGACGAACTGGAAATAACCATCGGCAGTCTCAGCGGCGGCTGTTCGCTGACCAACAAGACCACGGGGGAGGTTATTGAGCTTGAGCATACCCTTTCCCGGATGGATGCGGAGATACTAAAAACGGGTGGAAAGCTTCCCTGGATAAAAAAGCAAATTCAATCGGAGGTATAAACATGGCAAAGATCGTGATGAAATCCCCGTTGGTGGAGATGGACGGGGACGAAATGACCCGTGTGATATGGGAATGGTTGAAAGAAACGCTTATCGAACCCTACGTGGAACTGAAAACCGAGTATTATGATCTTGGTCTGAAAAACCGGGATGAAACAGAGGACAAGGTAACGGTGGAAGCGGCGCTGGCCACGAAAAAGCATGGCGTTGCCGTCAAATGCGCCACCATTACACCCAATGCGGACAGGGTAAAGGAATACAACCTCAAAAAGATGTGGAAGAGCCCCAACGGGACCATAAGGGCTATTCTTGACGGCACTGTTTTCAGGGCGCCAATTCTGGTCAAGGGAATCGATCCCTTCGTCAGGACCTGGAAGAAGCCCATTGTTATAGCGCGCCACGCCTACGGTGATATATATAAAAACACTGAGATGCTGGTTGACGGGCCGGGCAAGGCTGAGCTGGTCTTCACCGACGCCGGGGGCAATGAGAAGCGCCGGGGAATATATGAATTCGATGGTCCCGGAATCCTCATGGGTATGCATAACACCGAAGCATCCATCAAAAGCTTTGCCCATACCTGTTTCAATTATGCCCTCGACCAGGGGATGGATCTGTGGTTCGCGGCCAAGGACACTATTTCAAAGAAGTATGACCACAGGTTCAAGGACATTTTCCAGGAAATCTTTGATTCCTCGTACCGTCAGAAATTTGATGAAGCAGGCATAACATATTTCTACACCCTGATCGATGATGCTGTGGCCCGTGTGGTTCGCTCCGAGGGCGGTTTCATATGGGCATGCAAGAACTACGACGGGGATGTCATGTCCGATATGGTGGCCACCGCGTTTGGAAGCCTTGCCATGATGACATCGGTGCTGGTATCCCCCGATGGCTGCTACGAGTATGAAGCGGCCCATGGCACGGTGCAGCGCCATTACTACAGGCACCTCAAGGGCGAGGACACCTCCACGAATTCAATGGCGACCCTGTTTGCGTGGACGGGTGCCCTGAGGAAAAGGGGCGAGCTTGACGGCTGCGCCGACCTGGCCGATTTCGCGGATAAACTGGAGGAAGCCGCAAGGACTACAATAGAGGAAGGCGTAATGACAGGGGATCTTGCTGCCCTGTCGAGCCTGCCCGATATCAGGAAGGTCAACACCCGTGATTTTCTGCTGGAGATCAAAAAACGCCTTGACAGGTTGCTTGCATAACAGCGGGGTGGAAGAACAATGTATATCATCATAGCAGGATGCGGTACGGTTGGGTCCGGACTGGCCTGCAGACTCTACAGGGAAGGCCATGATGTTGCCGTAATAGACAGTGATGAAGCCTCGTTCAAAGGGCTTGACGACGACTTTGAGGGTCTCAGGGTGGTGGGTGTTCCCGTTGACCAGGACATACTTAAGAAAGCCGGAATTGATCAGGCTGATGCCCTGGCTGCCGTCACCCAGGATGACAACATGAATATCATGGTGAGCCAGGTTGCCAAGGATATATGCGGAATATCCAGGGTTGTGGCCAGGATATCCGACCCTGCCCGTGAAGATATTTTCCACCAGTTTGGGCTTGACACAATATGTCCAACTAACCTGAGCGTCGAGGCCATGGCCGCCATACTGACCGGCAAGTCTGCCGCAGCTGCCTGTACCATAGGGTCAAACACGTTTTCTTTCAGGATTGAGGACGCCGACCCTACCCTGGCGGGAAGCCAGATCATGGATATCAGGCCGCAGGATGACTGGTTTATCTTCGGGATAATAACCGGCGGCAGGTTTACCTTCGCCCATCCTTACGCGGTGGTGGATAAGGACAGTAAGCTTGTAATAGCCAGCATAATGGATTAATGGGCTTTATGCTGTAAATGTAAGGACAAATGTTATGAACGTATTCATTGTTGGTGCCGGCAAAGTGGGATATTACCTCGTGAAGACACTTTTGCCCAATAAGCACAGGATTACCATAATTGAAAAGAGCCAGGAATACTGCAACAAGCTGGCGGCTGACCTGGAAGTCGCGGTGCTGCATGGCGACGGAACTGACATAAACCTGCTTTCCGAGGCCGGCACACAGCATGCCGATGTTTTTATAGCGGTAACGGGAACGGACCAGGACAACCTGATAGCCTGCCAGTTGGCCAAGCGCAATTTCCATGTCAAGAGGACCATTGCGAGGGTCAACAATCCCAAGAACATTGCCGTATTTGAAAAACTGGGAGTTGACATTCCGGTTTCCAGTACCTCCACCATTGCCGAGATGATCGAGAAAGAGATAGATTTTTCAGCGGTAAAAACGCTGGCGAAACTGAAGAAGAGTGACCTTATAATCAGCGAGGTGCTTCTTTCGAAAAAGTCCCAGGTATGCAACAAGAGGATAATGGATATGAAGCTCCCGAAAGGGACTATTCTGATGTCGGTTATCAGGGGTAATGAAACTTTTGTTCCCAATGGCCAGACAGTTTTGCAGGAGAATGACACCGTATTCATCATCTGCAGGCAGTCAGGCCAGAAAGCCATCATTGATTACTTCAGCTGACATAGAGCATGGTATCATCCCATGGGGGGATGAACGGCACAGCTCAGGCACTGGTGTCCCGACGGTGCGTTTACGTTGGCGCCGAGGTTGGTAAATAATATAAGAGGCAGCTTGATTGTGCCTTCATGATAAAGAGGGGTTTAATATGCTTAAGACACTGATCGCGCTGATTATCAGCGCTTTGCTGGTCAGCGTCCCGGTATCCGGGGCCTATAACGAATTCGACAACTCCAGGGTTCCCGACGGTTCGGTAGGCGCCCGCTATATACCTGCAGCCGAAAAAAGGGTTAAAACCCGTGTCCAAAGGGATAAGGGCAAGTATGACTATGACCTTTTCGGCAGGGACACTTTTGAATACTTCCCGCTTCAGCTTGGAAACGGAGACTATAAGGTAACTATCTATGAAAACATAGAAGGAACCAGATACAGGGTGACAAAATCCCAGAACATAAAAGCCAACCTGGAAAATCCCCTGAAGGTTTTCCTGGCATCCATCCAGACCGTGAACTGGAACCAGGATATGAAAACCATCAAGAAGGCCGAGGAAATCACCAAAGGGCTTAAGACCGACAGGGAAAAGATCGACGCCATTTACCGCTTCGTGGTTGATAATTTCAGCTACGATTATGACAAGATAAAGAATGTGCCATCCACCCATGTCCCGGATATCGATGAGATCCTCAAGGCAGGCAAGGGGATATGCTATGATTATTCCGCTGTTTTCGCCGCCATGCTCAGAAGCCAGGGCATACCCTGTAAGCTGATCAAGGGGTATACAACATATGTCAAGGGCTATCATGCCTGGAACGAGGTTTACCTGGCCGGCGAGGACCGGTGGATGGTTGTTGATACCACTTACGACTCGGTCCTGAGAAAGGCCAAAAAAACCGTCAGTATGGAAAAGCCGGCCTCCGAGTACACCATGAGCAAAGAGTATTAAGGAATGAGAGGCGCGGTTCGTACCTCGGCGGTTGAACCGCGGGCATTATGAAGCGGCATATGCGTTATGGCAGATGATCGTGTCAGGTCATCTGCCTTTTATTTTGTCCGATGGTCTTGTTTTGCAAGTGTCGTAATATAATCTTCCATCTTCAGATGTGGTGGTTTTTCGGATCAGTTTCCCGCATTAACTCAAAAGTATGCATTACTGCTCTTTGTCACAGAGCACATCAAGCCGTGAACATGCCAGGTTCTGCAACATTGCCCTCTGGTAATTGCAAAATATCTTGACTCATATTATTTGTTTGTATACAATGATACAAAGTTACTGGCCTCCTATCGCCAACTGTTTTCAAAACCAGGCCCATCCAGGTTATGGGCGGGTCATCGGAGTATTGGAGATAGAAACATAAGCTGCACGCACAAGGAGGTTGCCTTTATGAACAACGGGTTGTCCCGGACAGAACTGGAAAACTACTTCCATATCTTCAGCCAGGCTGCTGAAATCAAATGCAGGTTCAGGCCCGGCGTTTACAACAAGTATAATGTAAAAAGAGGCTTGAGGAACGAAGACGGGTCCGGCGTGCTGGTGGGGCTTACCAAGATCGGTGATGTCCATGCCTATGTTATTGATGAAAATGAGAAGGTTCCTGTGGAAGGAAGGCTCACCTATCGCGGCATAGATATTTATGATATCGTGGAAGGCTTTTTATCTGAAGGCCGTTTTGGCTTTGAGGAGTGCGCCTACCTTCTGCTCCATGGCGATCTTCCCACCTGCAGGGAACTGGAACTGTTCAGAAATGTTCTGGCGTCCTTGAGGGACATCCCGGAGGATTTTGTAAGGACGAATATACTCAGCGTACCGAGCAAAGACGTTATGAACCAACTGTCAAGGCTGGTCCTCATCTGGTATTCCTATGATCCCAATCCGGATGACACCAGCGTGAAAAACCTTCTTAGGCAGAGCGTAAACCTGATTGCCAAGTTCCCATTGATGGCTGCCTACAGCTACCAGGCAAAGGCACATTATTTTGACAAAAAAAGCCTTGTGATACATAAACCCAGATACGATCTCAGCACCGCCGAAAACCTGCTGATGCTGCTGAGGCCGTCGGGTGAGTACACGCCCGTTGAAGCGAAAATACTCGACCTTGCCCTTGTGCTGCACGCAGAGCACGGCGGAGGCAACAATTCTACCTTTGCCGCCCATGTGGTTTCATCCTCAGGTACCGACATATACTCCTCGCTTGCCGCTGCCATCGGAAGTCTGAAGGGCCCGAAGCATGGAGGCGCCAACAGCAAGGTCATCGGTATGATGGATGAACTCAAGAGAGAGGTCAGGGATTGGGAGAACGACTCCCAGGTAAGGGACTACCTTGCCAGGATTGTTCGGAGGGAAGCCTTTGACCGCACAGGCCTGATCTATGGTATGGGACATGCGGTTTATACGCTGTCGGACCCGCGATGCATCCTGCTTCGCAGGCAGGCCGAAGAGCTTGCGCGCCAGAAAGGAAGGACTGATGAATTTGAGCTTTACAGGATGGTGGAAAGGCTTGCGCCCGAAGTGTTCAGGGAGATCAAGAAAACCGACAAGCCCCTGTGTGCCAATATAGACTTTTACTCCGGTTTTGTATATGACATGCTTGACATACCCAGTGAAATGAACACCCCTCTTTTCGCGGTAGCCCGTGTGGCCGGCTGGTGCGCCCATATCATCGAGGAACTGCTCAATGGCGGCAGGATCATAAGGCCGGCCTACAAAAACATAAAAAAGCCCACAGAGTATATAAGGTTGCACGAGAGAGGCCAGGATTCCTGAAACGGCCTCTTTTTTGCTTCCCGGTGAATTATCCGGACCGGTCCGGGATTATCGTGCCAGCTTCTTTTTCTTTCTTGCAGGATCAGGTTACCTATTTTTCAAATAGCCTTTCTGTGATAAAATGGTATAGATCTTTGAATATCTCATTGTTTTGAGGTGTGCGGTTTTGTATTTGAAATCCCTTGAGATACAGGGTTTTAAGTCATTCGCGGAAAGAATAGTGCTGAATTTCAACCCCGGACTGACATCGGTAGTGGGGCCAAATGGCAGCGGAAAAAGCAACATAGCCGATGCCGTTCGATGGGTCCTTGGCGAGCAGAGCGCCAAAACCCTGAGAGGGAGCCGCATGGAAGATGTCATTTTTTCAGGTACGCAACACAGGAAGCCCGTTGGGTTCGCATCGGTATCCCTGGTCATCGATAATTCCGACAGAGCCCTTCCCATCGATTTTTCCGAAGTAACAATTTCCCGAAGGATGTACCGTTCCGGAGAAAGCGAATATGCCATCAACAAGACTCAATGCCGCCTTAAGGACATCACAGAGCTTTTAATGAATACCGGCGTTGGCCGTGAAGGCTATTCCATCATCGGTCAGGGCCGTATTGACGAGATTCTCAGCACGCGCTCCGAGGAAAGAAGGCAGATCTTTGAGGAAGCGGCAGGCATAACGAAGTATAAGGCCCGGAAAAAGGAGGCCGAAAAGAAGCTGGAGAATACCAGGCAAAATCTCCTGCGCATCAACGATATCATCGTGGAGCTGGAATCCCAGTTGGAACCATTGGCCCAGCAGGCCGAGAAGGCAAGGAGGTTCATCGATCTCAGCAATGAACTTAAAGGCATAGAGGTCAGCATGTTCCTGGACACCATTGACAGGCTGAAGAAAAGGATAGCTGATGTTGAGAAACAGGCCGCGGAGCTCAAGGATCAGATTGATGAGGAAAACAGGAAGATTGAGAATGTCCGCAGCAGGAACAGGAGCAAGAACGAAAGCCTGGAAAGACTGAAAGATGAGGCTGAGAAGGTAAGGCAATCCATATATTCCCTTGAATCCGGCATAGAGAAGAATCAAAGCAATATCCGGATCTATGAGGAGAAGATCAGTAATCTTAAGGCCAATATTGAGGGCTATGGCGAGGATATCAAAAGCATAAGGGAAAGGATGGCGGCTCTTGAGGCCGAAGCCGCGCGAAAGGAAAAACGGATCCAGCAGCTTAACAGGGACTCGGAGAGATTTGCCCAGCTTTTGGCGGAAGCCGAGGAACAGCTTGCGGAAATCATGGCCAAACTGGATGAAAGCGAGAGGATCATCGAGGAAGCCAAGCAAACTGTGATGGACAAGCAGGATCAACTGTCGGATTCCAGGATACGTGCCAATAACCTGAAAAATGACCTGGAAAACTACAAACAGCTTAAGGGAAGGCTTTCCGAGGACATACGCCAGGCTTTGCTGGACAAAGACAAGGAGAATATGGAGAAGGAGGACCTGGAAGCCTCTTTGCGGAAGACCCGTGAGGAAATAGCCTCAACAAAGGATACCGTAAATGCCCTGGAGAGCCAGGGAGACAGCATAATACGCAGGCTCGGATCCTTGCGTGAAAAGCGCGACTCGGCCATGCGCGACCTTCAGAGCATGGAGTCAAGGCGCAAGGTTCTCCTGGATATGGAAGCCACTATGGAGGGCTACAGCCATAGTGTAAAATCTGTCATGAACGCTTGCCGGCAGAATAAGGAATTTGGCAGGGGCATCTACGGAGCCCTTGCACAGCTGATCAATGTTAAGGAAAAGTACGAAACCCCCGTTGAAGTCTGCCTTGGCGGCGCGCTTCAGAATATTGTCACCGAGGATGAATATGCCGCCAAACGGGCAATTGAGTTTTTGAAAAGCAATAACCTGGGCAGGGCAACATTCCTGCCTGTCTCCTCGGTGAAACCCCGGACACTAGAGTCTGAAATCCTCGGCCAGATCCGCGGCATGGAAGGCTTCGAAGGTATAGCGTCCGACATGGTATCCTGCAGCAGCAGGTTCAGGGGTATAATACTGAACCTGCTTGGCAGAACTGTCATTGTTGATAATATGGATTCGGCCATCCGGATGGCAAGGCATTTCCGATATTCCTTCCGCATTGTTACCAGGGATGGTGAGATTTTGAACACAGGCGGCTCCATTACCGGCGGCAGCCGGCTTTCGGCTATGTCCAGCCTGATCAGCAGGCACAGGGTTATTAAGGAACTCGAAAGCAAAATAAGGGCTGTCGGCAAACGCCAGAAAGAACTGGACGAGGAGATCAGTGCTGTTGAACGGGAGAGCAGGCAGATCACCGAACAACTGGAAGCAAACCGGAAAGCGCTTTCCGATCTGGAGCTCGTAAGGCTCAGGGACGAGAGCCATGTGGCCAGGCTGAATGAAAACATCAAGCGCCTGGCAGCCAGGGCGGAGATGCTCAGGCAGCAGGAGGAAGAGACTGAAGGAAATATCCTGAAGATTGAGGGCGAGATTATTCAGGAGGCTGAAAATACCCGCAGGATAGAAGAAGAGATCCAGGCTCTTAAGGAATTGATACGGTCCCACCAGATAAAGAACAAGGATGAGCAGGACAAGCGTAACCTGCTGCACACCGATATAAATGATTACCGGGTTTCGGTCAATTCCATAGCCGAGAGCATCCAGAACCTTAAGGAACAGATTGAGCAGCTCAAAGAGGAGCAGGGAAGCATCACAGGAAACCTGGAAAAGCGGGAGGCCGACCGTAAACGCAACCTGGAGCGCATTGAGGAGTTGAAGGTTTCAATTACCGGCGTGCAGGAAGAGATACGCGGCATGAAAGAAGAAAAAACCGGACTTGAACTGAAAGCCGAGAGCATTGCCGAAGAGATCCGGGTGCTTGAGGAAGAATTGTCCGGCATGCTTGATGCGGTAACGAGCCATAATAACACTATTATGGTCCTGCAGGACGGATTGGGAAGGCTGGAAGCCAGAAAAGCCAAAATGGAGGCCGAACTGGAAACAATCCAGAACAGGCTCTGGGATGAATACGGGCTTACTTACGGCAACGCGGAGCCCTTAAGACAGGAGATTTCCAATATAAAGGCCACCCAGGCAAGGATCTCCGAGCTGAAGGATGAGATCAGGAATCTCGGCCCCGTGAACGTGGCTGCCATAGAGGACTATGCCAGGACAAAGGAGCGCTGGTCCTTCATGTTAACCCAGCGTGATGACCTGGTTAAGTCCGAAGAAAAGCTCACCCGCGTCATCCAGGAAATCACCCGTGTTATGAAGAAACAGTTTATCGAGCAGTTTGCGCTTATCAACCGGAACTTCAACATAGTATTCAGGGAGCTGTTCGATGGAGGCCATGCGGAGGTACAGCTTGCCGATGAGGAAAATGTACTTGAGAGCAATATAGAAATAATCGTCCAGCCGCCGGGCAAGAAACTACAAAACATGCTTCTCCTCTCGGGAGGAGAACGGGCGATGGTCGCCATAGCGCTGATCTTCGGTATTCTGAGGTTGCGCCCCGCGCCTTTCTACATACTCGACGAGATAGAAGCGTCCCTGGATGAATCCAATGTCTACAAGTTTGCCGATTATATCCGGCGGTATACCGACAAGGCCCAGTTCATCATCATCACCCACCGCAAGGGTACCATGGAAGCTGCCGATACCTTGTATGGCGTAACCATGCAGGAATACGGGGTGTCAAAGGTGGTTTCCCTGAGGCTGGGCGAAGGCCTTGAGAGAAACGCCGGATGACCCGGCGGCAAAGAAACACAGCCATTCAGTATGCAGGAGGAAAGCATGGGTGTATTTGACAAACTAAAGAACGGTCTGAAGAAAACAAGGGAGTCCATTTCCAAAAAGATAGACCAGGTGCTGACGTCACTGGGGAAGGTAGACGAGGAACTGTTTGAGGAACTGGAAGAGATTCTTATCACTTCGGATGTCGGCGTTGAAACCTCGGTGGGTATCATTGACCGGCTGAGGGATAAGGTAAAAAAGGAGAAGATAACAACCACCGAGGGTGTCAGGGAAGCAATCAAGAGTATCATATCAGAGAGATTAAGCCATGAACAGGCCGGCCTGGATCTTTCCACAAAGCCGTCGGTCATTGTGGTGATCGGTGTCAACGGGGTTGGCAAAACCACATCCATCGGGAAGATCGCCCATATGCTGAGGATGCAGGGTAAAAAGGTGCTGGTGGCAGCCGCGGACACATTCCGTGCCGCGGCAATCGACCAGCTGGAAATATGGGCAAAACGCGCCGGAGCAGGGCTTATCAAGCATTCGGAGGGTTCCGATCCGTCGGCAGTGGTCTTTGATGCCATCCAGTCCGCAAAATCAAGGGATGCGGATGTTCTTATCTGCGATACCGCCGGACGGCTCCATACAAAGAAGAACCTGATGGAAGAGCTGAAGAAGCTGTTCCGCATCATCAACAGGGAGCTTCCCGGGGCTGCCGTTGAAACACTGCTGGTACTTGACGCCACCACGGGCCAGAATGCGGTATCCCAGGCCAAGACCTTCTCGGAGGTTTCACAGCTGACCGGCCTGATCCTGACCAAGCTCGACGGCACGGCCAAGGGCGGTATCATATTATCCATAAAGGACGAGCTTAATGTGCCCGTGAAATTTGTGGGTGTCGGGGAGCAGATGGATGACCTGCAGCCCTTTGTTCCGCAGGACTTTGCAGAAGCATTGCTGGGGGATTGACGGGCTGTTCCTGCCAGGCATGCTATCCTGCTGAGGAATCTTGATCTCCTCGGTAGCTCAATTTCCCATTATGGTTCAACAGATGGGCCTGTCCGTTCTCAGTGATATAAAACCTGGTTCCCAGGCCATTGTCTATAATTCCCGCAAGGCCGCTGGATATGCAACCCTCCAGGCATTCCTGCACCAGTTCAGGTTCCATATTGGCATCCCTGGCGAGGCCGTCGATGGTGCGGAAGGCATAATCGCTGTTGGACAGTTCCTGTAATACCTTCAGCCTGCTGCTCTCAACCTGGTCCGAAGCTCCATGGCCGGCTTCGGTAACCTCAATAACCGCTGTTTCCCCATTGCCGCCTTTATCATCCAGTTCGGTGTGCTTAAGGATCACCGGCCGGATTTCAGCCTTTACAGCCTGGACATCCTCCTCCACCTTTACCACCCTTTCCAGGACCTTGTTGGAAATTGCCCTGATAAAAGACTTTGACGAGGCTGAGGCTATAACGCAAAAGCCTGCGAACACCACCAGCTTGATCGGATCTGTTTCGGATTCCCTGACGATATTGCTGGATATCGTATTAAGGAATACGGGGACCAGGAATGATGCCGCAACGCCTGTGATCAGGGATTTCAGAAGATCGGAGCGAGACGGCCTGGGAGCTTTTTTGTCCTTCACGGGATAGCTGTTTATATAGTTTACAACCCCGCCCAGCAAGCCGAAGGAAACCATGACCAGAAAAAGTTTAAGCACATGGTCCATGTAAATACCACCATCAATTGCATTTCTAATACAGTGTAATCTCAAGACTCTTTCCCCGTGAATGGTCCGGGCAAGCTATAATGGCGTTATGGCTGAAACGGGATAAAAGACAGCTTTAAAGGCGGCGGGCTGTATACCGGACCCGGAGCGGATGAAATGCAAATAGAAATTGAGCCTTAATTTAAAAGGCTTTGCGTGGCGGAAGGGAAGGCCTGCCGGAATCATGTCCCGCTTGCCGGCAAGAGCCCGGATGAATAAAAGATGTCTGCCTAATTAAGACGTTTTTCCAGCTGATGGTATATCATCTCTTCGGTCATGCCTGTCGCGATAATTATCGGGGCACGGGTTACGGTTTCATGAATACCCAGGAAGTTGCTGTTCATTCCTGAGAGCACAACTGCGTCGTAATCTTTGTCCCTGACCTGCGTTGTCGAATCAAAGCCTATTTTTTCAACCTGGTACCCTCTTTCGGCGAGATACTCGCTAACCCTGTCCAATCCTTCCTGAACCGCAATCTTTCGCATGGCTAACCTCCTTAGGGATCATTCTGGGGGCATGCCGCCATATGTAGCGTCATGGTGCCCGTCTTCATTATCATATCCGGATTAATCAAGAATATTCTTCCTGCCGGGAACCACGGCGGCGGCTTGTTTCTTGCACTTGACAATTCCATGCCTTGGAGTATAATCATGTTATTAAATATTCAACAATCATTCCGAACAGGATGAAGCAATGAACCAATACCGGATGAAGGCCAAGGGAGAGATGCCGGGCACCGGCACACCGAAGGAGTAACACTCTCAGGTAAAAAGACCTTGACCTGACGGAACTCTGGAGAGACCGATGCGGCGCCGAAGGGGCAAGTTCTGTAATGGAACGTATCTCTCAGGCAAAAGGACAGAGTAAATGAGGTTTATGGCCGGATCATGTTGAACTGCTGCAATGCAGTTTGAACCTGCAGGTCAAACGCTCGTTTGACTTTTTCCTTTTTATGAACAGGGCAGCGAATCCAGCGGGAGCCCCCGCCTCGGCACTCGTTCGGTATAGTCTATTGGAAGAAGGTGGTATTGTCATGGCAAAAATAATAGTAACTGATAAGATGGCTTCCAATGGCATCGAGTACCTCAGAAGCAAGGGATTTGATGTACACACGCCTTTTGGAATTTCAAAGGAGGAGCTCGTAGGGATTATTGGGGAATACGACGCAATTATCGTAAGAAGTGCCACTAAGGTTAAGGGCGAAGTGCTGGAAAAAGCGGTGAAGCTGAAAGTGGCCGGCAGGGCAGGCAACGGAGTGGACAATATCGATGTGGCCGAATGCACCAGGCGCGGGATTACGGTTGTTAACACCCCTGAAAGCAATACCAATGCGGCTGCCGAGTTCAGTGTAGGCATGGTATTTTGTGTATTCAGGAACATTCCCCAGGCCCATCACGCAGCTAAAAACAAGGATTTCAGAAGGAACAGGTTCGTTGGGGAAGAGCTGGAAGGAAAAACCGCAGGCATTATCGGCCTCGGGAAGATAGGATCCATCGTGGCCAAAAAGCTTAGGGGCGTTGGAATGAATGTCGTGGGATACGATCCGTATATTTCTGATGAAAGGATCAGGAAGCTGGGCATCACGCGCATGGAAACCCTTGATGATCTGCTGAAGGTTGCCGACGTGATCTCCATTCACATACCCAAAACCCCTGAAAGTAACAACCTTATCGGCCGTCATGAGCTTGCCCTGTGCAAGAAGGGCGTGAGAATTGTAAATGTAGCCCGCGGAGGCATGATTGATGAAGACGCGCTTTATGACGCCATAGTATCGGGCCATGTGGCAGGGGCTGCCCTCGACGTACAGGAGGTTGAACCCAATTTCAACAAGGCGCCTGAGGAGCAGGATTATTGGAACAAGCTTCTGGACCTGGAACAGGTTATCTTCACGCCCCATCTGGGCGCATCCACAAAGGAGGCTAATATAAACTGCTCATTGGGTGTTGCCAAACAGGTAGAAGCTGTCCTGAACGGGGAACTGGTATCAGCGGTGAACATGCCCCATATCTCGGGCGACCCGAGCGAACTCAAGCCTTTCATCAGCCTCGGAGAAAAACTGGGAGCCATCTACTTCCAGGCTGAAAAGGAAAGGATCAGAAAGCTTGAGATCGTATACAGCGGCGATCTGGGGAATATGGATACAAAGCCCATAACCCTTTCGGTTGTAAAAGGGCTGCTGGCCACTATCATGAATTCCGACGTGAATTACGTCAATGCACTGATTAAGCTTGATGAGATGGGTATTGAACTGGTTGAAAGCAAAACAAGCGCCATAGAAAAATACACCAACCTGATCACAGTGAAGATACATCGCAAGGACAGGACATTATCCATTGCGGGAACCGTATTTGCCAGGGACAGCATACGGATTGTGGACTTCTTCGGGTACCAGTTGGATTTTGAACCGACAAAGTATGTTATTGCCCTGCAGAACAGGGATATCCCCGGAATCATCGGGAAGGTGGGAACCCTTTTGGGGGCAAACAATATCAATATCGCGGCCATGCAGTGGAGCCGAAACAGCAAGGATGGCAAAGCGGTATCCTTTGTCAGCGTGGACAGCGATGTTCCTGATGAAATCATAGGGAAACTCCGCGCTACTGACGGCATACTGAAGGTTTCCAAGCTTTACTTCTGATTTCAGCGTGGATTATGCGAAATGAATCCGGTTTGGGTACGCGGCCGTTCCCAGACCGGGTTTTTTATTTATGGCTGGAAGGTTAGCGATGACCGCCCGCCGAGTGAGTGTTTCCGGCCCGCCGGAAAGGAGAGCGGGTCATAAGCCCGTGATTTCCGTTTATGGTATAATATTGATATACAGCCATTGGAGGTGTTATCATGGATAAACATTTGCAATCGGTCACGATGAAAAGAATAGAAAGGATCATGGAGAAACTTCGGAAAAACAGGATGCAGGCCTGGTATGTGGAATCCCGGGAAGGGGTTGTGCCTTTGCTTGAAACCTTGATAAATGAAGGTGATACGGTAGCCTGCGGCGGGTCTGTGACCCTTTTTGAAACAGGGGTTATCGACCATCTGCGCTCGGGGCGGTATATATTTTATGATCGCTACGCGGAAGGCCTGACACCGGACCAGCTTACCGAAGTCCATCGTAAGGCTTTTTCGGTTAATGCATACCTGACCAGCACCAATGCCATTACCGAGGAGGGTGAGCTTTTCAATGTGGACGGCCGCGGAAACCGGGTTGCCGCGATGATATACGGTCCCGACAATGTCTTTGTAATCGCTGGCCGTAATAAAATAGTCAAAGACCTTGATGAGGCAATGAACCGTGTGAGACAGCTGGCGGCTCCGGCAAACGCGGTGCGCCTTTCCCGCAGGACTCCCTGCGCCGAAACCGGCTTCTGCCAGGACTGCATGAGTAAGGACAGGATATGCAGCAGTTATGTGGTTTCCAGGTATCAGCTCGTTCCTGACCGCATAAAGGTGATCATAGTGGGAGAGGAACTGGGCTACTGATACCGGGCAAAAGCTTCAGGCATTATTGGGGGGCATTTTGAGTATGTATGGAATAACAAAAACAGGAGTGTGCACTCATGAATTGCCCTACAAGGCTTTTTGCCGCCATTGATATCGGCTCCCACAGGCTGAAGATGAAGATTATTGAGGCTGCCCCTGATGGCAGAATCAAAGATCTGGAAACCGTCGATCACCTGGTTCCCCTTGGCAGGGATACCTTTAATGAGGGAAAGCTGTCCTATGAGTCGGTTAGGAAGACATGCGAGGCGATACGGGGATTCAGAAGGCTGATGGCGGATTACGGTGTTCAGGAATGGAGGGTCGTGGCTACCAGTGCCATCCGGGAAGCCGCCAACCGCGATTATATGATTGACAGGATCAAGCTCCAAACAGGCTTTGATGTGGAGATCATTAACAACTCCCAGGAAAAGTTCCTTACCTACAAGGCCGTCAAATGGCAGCTTGAGGAAGAAGGCACCATAAACACCGGTGAACCGACGCTTATACTGAACATCGGGGCTGGAAATCTGCTGCTGCACCTCATGGAAAACAGCCTTTTGACATCAAGCCAGAGCCTGAAGCTGGGAGCCCTTAGAATTAAAGAATCCATAGCGAAAATTGAAAAACATACCCTCAACTTCCCCAGGGTTCTTGAAGAGTATATTGAGGCCCATATTGAAAGCGTGGAATACCTGAAAAGCTCCAATGAAGTCAGAAACTTCGTCGTCGTCAGCGGTGAACTGGATTTTCTCGCGCGCTTTGCCGGGTCTCATACCGGGAAAAAGGTTGTTTCGCTTAACAAGGACCTTTTTGAAGGCATATACTCGCAGGCAATGAACAAGACTGCCAGGGCTCTTGCCGAGGAATATGACATCTCCCTGACAGACGCGGAACTGTTCGTCCCGTCCCTGATTCTGATCCGGAAGTTTCTTGATAAAACTTGCAGCGACAGTATTATTATTCCCGTCGTTTCACTGGTGGACGGCCTTATCATAGATAAATTCAATTGCTGCGCCGGTATGGGCTTTTGCATGGACTTTGATGCCGATATCCTGTCCTGTGTCCGCAAACTTGCGGCCCGCTACCGTTCCAATGAAAAGCACATTAATTATGTTGAAGGCGCGGCGCTTCAAATATTTGACAGGCTGACCGGCATTCACGGGCTGGGTGTGAAGGAGCGTTTTATTCTGCAGATAGCGTCCATTCTTCATGACACGGGTAAATTCATCGCGGCGGATCCCCATTGTGTCTATTCCTGCAATATTATCACCGCGTCCCAGATTCTTGGCCTTTCTGATGAGGAACTGCGCATGGCCGCATGTATCGCCCGCTACCACAGCCTGGAATCCCCGGACCCGAAAAGTGCGGAACTGGCTGAACTGGGAACAGACGAAAGGTTAAAAACCATGAAGCTGATCGCCATTGTAAGGATGGCCGACGCCATGGATACAAGCCATAAACAGAAGCTAAAGATCTGTTCCATTGATATTTCAGAGGATCAATTCATTGTCAGGGTGGAATCATGGGAAGAGGCCGCCTTGGAAAACTGGACCTTCAATATGAAGTCTGAGTTCTTTTCCGAAGTTTTCGGCCTTAAACCCCAGATGGTAATAAAAAACAGGATGGTTGGGGGGAAGTTGAATGGAACGTTCGAGGACCGGCGAGTGGGAAGTGAAACGGCCCATGGATTATCCCAAACCTGAATACCTGATAAACAGGGAATTAAGCTGGCTGGAATTCAACCAGCGGGTGCTTGACGAGGCTGCCGACATCAGCAATCCGCTTATGGAAAGGCTGAAGTTTCTTGCAATAGCCAGCTCAAATCTTGATGAATTCTACATGGTCCGCGTAGGTTCCCTTAACGACCAGATCAATGCGGGCTTCGACAGGCCTGATGCGACCGGGCTGACCCCTGTCGCCCAGCTGGAAAAGATCGCCCAGCGGGTTAACAGAATGGTATCCAACAAATACAGCCTGTGGAACCATAAACTTGTCCCAGAACTCAGGCATGAAGGAATCCATATATTATCCCCGGCGGAATTGAACCAGGAACAGACTGCTTATCTTTCCGAGTATTTCGACAGCGTTGTCTATCCTGTATTGACCCCTATGGCGGTGGATCCGGGCAGGCCGTTCCCCCTGATACAGAACAAGGCGCTGAATATCGGCGTGCTGATACATAACGACGCGCCGTATGAGCAGGATATTTTCGCCACAGTCCAGGTGCCGCCGGTATTCCCCAGGCTGGTGGATTTGGAGGGAACCGGGGTAAAGACCTGCGTCCTTATGGAAGATGTGATTTCCATGTTTATTGACAGGTTGTTTGCGGGCAAGAGGATAAAGGCTGCCTGTGCTTACAGGGTGACACGGAACGGGGACCTGGCCATTGATGAAGATGAGGCTGAGGACCTCTTGATTGAAATAGAGAAATCGCTCAAGCAGAGGATCAGGGGCCAGGCGGTAAGGCTTGAGGTCTCCAGGAGGTCCAGCCGGCTGCTGGTGAGGATCCTGCAGGAAAAGCTGGAGCTTCGTGAAGATCATGTCTTCCTTGTCGATGGCCCGCTTGACCTGACTTTTCTCTATGACCTTTATGGCAGCGAAGGATTTGAAAAGCTTAAGTATAAGCCATATGAACCGCAGATCCCGGGAAGTCTTGCCGATGGCAGGAATATCTTCGAAGCCATAAGGGAAAGGGATATCCTGCTGCATCATCCCTATGAATCCTTTGAGCCCATTGTAGATATGATCCGAAAAGCGGCCAGGGATCCCCGTGTCCTGGCGATAAAGCAAACCCTGTACCGTGTCAGCGGCAAATCACCCATTGTCAGGGCCCTCGCGGAAGCCGCGGGAAATGGCAAGCAGGTGACGGTGCTTGTTGAGCTGAAGGCCAGGTTTGATGAGGAGAACAATATCCATTGGGCAAAGAGCCTTGAAAAAGCGGGCTGCCATGTGATTTACGGGCTGGTCGGCCTGAAAACCCACTGCAAGATAACCCTTATTGTCAGGATGGAGGATGACGGCATCAACAGGTATGTCCACCTGAGCACCGGGAATTATAACGATGAAACCGCAAGGATATACACCGATATCGGGCTCCTGACCTGCAACAAGTACATAGGAGAGGATGCCTCAACGGTGTTTAACGCTCTTACAGGGTTCTGCGAGAAACCGCGGCTTAATAAGCTGGTTATCGCGCCCATCATGCTGCGCAGGCACTTTAACTATCTCATCGACCGGGAGATACGAAACGCCCGGGACGGAAAGCCAGCCTATATCAAGGCAAAGCTGAATGCGCTTGTTGACTCGGAAATCATCGGGCGACTCTACCAGGCATCTGCCGCGGGTGTAAAGATTGAATTGCTTGTGAGGGGAATGTGCTGCCTAAGACCTGGCATCAAGGGGATCAGTGACAACATCCAGGTCAGAAGCATTGTAGGCCGGTACCTGGAGCACAGCAGGATCTACTGCTTCTGCAATGGCGGCAGTGAGGATGTGTTTATCGCGAGCGCGGACTGGATGGAAAGGAATATAGACCGGCGTGTTGAGATCCTGATTCCTGTCGAGGACCAGAAAGCCAGGAAACAGATCCGCCATATCCTGGAGATCTACCTTAAGGATAATGTAAAAGCAAGATGCATGCACAATGACGGCAGATATACCCTTGAATCCCTACCTGGGAAAGAAGAGAGGCTGAACGCCCAGGACTATTTTATGGAACAAGCTGTGCCAAAGGTGTCTGAAAAGCCCGATGAGATTCCAGAGAGCCTGTTTCGACCGGTCACGAGCCCGCCCGTGGAAAACGATAATGGGTAAACCAAATATGTCATTTCGAGCGTAGCGAGAGCGAAGCGTGGCAATCCATTCTGCAAATTCCCGGTTGACTTAAAGGAATACAGTATGGTAAATTAGCAAGAAGCCGTTCTGCTGAAGGAGGCGCTAATATGCAATCAGGCTTATTTCCCCTTAAGGATTACAAGCCGTGTATGAGTATAAGGGAAACCGAAATCGCCATCAAGTACATCAAGGACCTGTTTGAATGTACCTTGGCCGAGGTATTGAACCTTACCCGTGTATCAGCACCTTTGTTTGTCTGTCCCAAAACCGGCCTGAATGACAATCTCAGTGGTGTTGAGAGACCGGTATCCTTTGACGTTAAAAATATGAACGGGAGCATTGTTGAGATCGTGCAATCCCTGGCCAAATGGAAGAGGGCCGCCCTGAAAAGATACGGGTTTACCGTGGGAGAGGGCATTTATACCGATATGAATGCCATCAGAAGGGACGATGATTTGGACAACCTCCATTCCATATACGTTGACCAATGGGATTGGGAGAAGATCATAAGGCCGGAAGACCGAAATGTTGAAACCCTTATGGCTATTGTCCGGGATATTTATTCTGTGTTCAAAATAGTGGAACTAAAGATCTGTGAAAAATATTCCATCCTGAAAAGGCGGCTGCCTGATGACATATTCTTTGTCACCGCCCAGGAATTGGAGGACCTTTATCCCGAGCTTGCGCCGAAAGAACGGGAAGAAAGAATTGCCCGGGAGAAAAAGGCCGTGTTCATTATGAAGATCGGTGGCGTTTTGAGGTCGGGGACCAGGCATGACGGCCGGGCGCCCGACTACGATGACTGGGATCTCAACGGGGACATCATTTTCTGGTATCCTGTCCTGAACAGGGCTATGGAGATGTCTTCCATGGGAATCAGGGTGGACGCGAAGACCCTGGAGAAGCAGCTTAAGCTTGCGGGCTGCGAAGAGCGGAAGAACCTCCCCTACCATAGGGATGTGCTTGAGGAAAGGTTTCCGCAGACCGTGGGCGGCGGTATCGGACAATCCAGGATATGCATGTTCCTTCTGGGCAAAGCCCATATAGGCGAGGTTCAATCTTCGGTCTGGCCTGAGGAGATGGTGGAAGCCTGTGAGAAAATGGGGATCCAACTGCTGTAGGTTTAAAGATCCGCCACGGTATATAGTCTAAAAGTAAGGCAGAAAAGCTCATGAATCTGATTCATGAGCTTTTTTTAAAGCCATTATTGAGGAAGCCATCTTTGGTGTCGTTGCGAGAAGGCGAAGCCGACGAAGCGATCGCGCAAAATAGAGATCAGAGGTTGGAGGTTGGAAGCTGGAGTATAAGTATTGACAGTTCAGGAATTTTATTTGAGAACGCGGCTGCGGATTTGTCGCATAAAATAGAGGTGAAGTGTGGAAAGATGGGGATGCCTGATTGGCAAATTGGAGGGATAGAATGACAGAAAACAGGGCAAGGCACATATTCTTAGGCGGGAATACCCATTTGGGCTTTTTCAGCTATTATGACCATATCCTCCCCCAGGAGGATGCAGACATAATCTTTGTTATCAAGGGCGGGCCCGGAACGGGCAAATCCTCTTTTATGAAGAAAATTGCCCGCGAAATGCTTAGCAGGGGGCATGTCGTGGAATTCATGCACTGCTCCTCCGACAGCGATTCCCTTGACGGAATTGTGATACGGGACCTGAAGGCGGCCATGCTGGATGGTACGGCCCCCCATGTGGTAGACCCCAAACACCCCGGCGCCGTAGACCAAATCCTGAACTTCGGGGTTTTTTGGAATGAGGAAGGGATCAGGAAACATAAGAAGGAGATTATGGAGATCAGCCGCGAGATCAGCCGGCTGTTCTCCAGAGCCTACAGGTATCTGCATGCTGCCCATGATATTTATATGGACAGCGCTTCCATCCATGCCCGGGCATTGGACAGGGGGAAACTGAACAGCCTGGCTGCAGAGTTGGAAAAGGAACTGTTTGACGGCAGGGAACACACCGGCAAGGCCGGCCGGGAGCGTTCCCTTTTTGCCAGCGCCATCGCCCCCGCGGGATATGTCAATTACCTTGATTCACTGCTGAATGCGGGCACGGTATACGCGATAAGGGGAGATATGGGTACCGGAGAGGAACAGGTCCTGGAGCGGCTGCGGGACAAAGCACTCCGAAGCGGCTATGATGTTGAGGGGTTTTACTGCGCGCTGAATCCCCGAAAGCTGGAGCACCTTGTCATACCCGGGCTGGATGCGGCCATAACCACCTGTAACGCCTATCACCGCTACGAAATGGGCGCTGGGAAATCCTTTGACATGATGGACCTGATGGATCGCGGATTGGTGGAACGCTGCCGGGTTGAGCTTGAAGAAAACCGGACTGTGTTTGACTGGCTGATGTCTGCGGCTTTTAAGAGTATAAGAAGGGCGAAGGAAAACCACGACAGCCTGGAGCGGTACTATATACCACATATGGACTTCAACGCGCTGGACGAATTATATAAAGATATTCTCAAAAGACTAATCCATTAAAGAGATTGCCGCGCTCCGCCCGCAATGACATGGGGGTTTCCTTAAGTGAAACCACTGGAACCGTCCCCCTGGTTTGCCGTCTAAGCAATCCTTGACTGTTTCCGTGGCCCTGTGGTAAAGTGTGCTGAGAAAACCCAACTGCAACCGGAGGAAATATATTGAACTACAACTTAGGGCTAATTTCCCTGGGGTGTCCCAAAAACCTGGTGGACAGTGAGATCATGCTCGGGGCATTAAAAGAAAAAGGCTTTATCCCCGTCCAGGATCTGTCCCAGGCGGATGCCATCATCGTAAATACATGCGCGTTTATCAGAGATGCCAAAGAAGAGGCTATCGTAACCATTCTTGAAGCCGCCGGGCATAAAGAGGGTGGCCGGCTCAGGGCGCTGGTGGTTACCGGCTGCCTTGCGGAAAGGTACCGTGAGCAGATTATCAGTGAGATACCCGAGGTGGACCTGGTATTCGGGACCGGCAGCATTCCCCTTGTGGCGGAACAGACCAAGGCTTTTCTCGATGGGGAGCGCCTGGAAAGCCATGTATGGTGTGATATTGCCGATACTGTGGATTATCTTGACAAAGGCAGGGTTCTGAGCGACAGCAAGCCTTACGTATACCTCAAGATAGCCGAAGGCTGCAGCAACAACTGTACCTACTGTGTAATCCCAAAACTCAGGGGCCGATACAGGAGCAGGACGGCTGAAAGTATTCTGAAGGAAGCCGAATTCCTCGCGGAGCATGGGAAGAAGGAAATCATACTCATTGCGCAGGATGTAACCCGTTACGGCACCGATCTGTATGGGGAAAAAGGGCTGGTGGAGCTGATCCGGTCCATAAGCCGCATAGACGGGGTTCAATGGATACGCCTGCTTTACTGCTATCCTGAGCTTATAGACGACGCCCTTATCCAGGAAATGAAAAGCAACAGCAAATTGATGCCCTATATGGATATCCCCATCCAGCATATTTCGGACAGGATCCTCAAAGCCATGGGCAGAAGGGGTTCGGGGGAATACATAGAAACCCTGCTAAAACGCCTTAGACGGGAAATACCCCACATAACATTAAGGACATCACTGATAGCGGGTTTCCCGGGCGAGACCGAGGAAGACTACCAACAATTGAAGGACTTTGTGAAGAAGGGTTATTTCCAGTACCTTGGCGTATTTACCTATTCCAGGGAGGAGGATACCCCCGCATACAGGATGAAGGGCCAGATATCCGTAGGGGTTAAAGCGGCCAGGAGAAACGCTCTCATGGAAATACAGCGGGAAAACGCGGCCCGGTTTAATAGTTCGCGTATTGGTAAGACTTATGATACAATGATTGATGGAGTGGCGGAGGACGGCATTTTCTACCTGGGACGGACTTATATGGAAGCGCCTGAAATAGACCCGGTGATATATGTGGCTTCGCCATACCCTCTTGATACAGGGACTGCTGTAAAGGTAAAAATGCTTTGCAGCCAGGAGTACGACTTGATCGGTGAGGTAGCTGGGGATGAATCTTCCGAATAAACTAACGCTTTCCAGAATACTGGCAGCGCCCATTTTTCTTTTCTTCCTTGTTCCGGGATGGTTCGGGCAGTTTTTTGGCCTGGATCAGTGGGGCAGGTACGCGGCTGCTGTTTTCTTTGTCCTTGCGTCAATTACCGATCTTCTTGATGGGATGATCGCGAGAAAGCAGAACAGCGTTTCAGAACTGGGCAAGTTCCTGGATCCCATAGCGGATAAGCTGCTGGTAACCACTGCGCTGGTGGCGCTGGTCGCGGTCGATAACCTGTCGGTGTGGGCAGTGGTCATAATCATCGCCCGTGATTTTATAGTAACCGGTATACGTGTTGTGGCAGCCGGGCAGGGCATCGTTATACCCGCGGGTAAACTTGGAAAGCTGAAAACAACCTTTCAGACCATAGCTATTGTGGCAATCCTCATCCGCGACTTCCCGGTTTCCCTCATCCTTCCCTGGCTTCCCGTGGGAAAAATCTGCATGGCCATAGCCGTCGTCCTCACGGTTTTTTCCGGGGTTGATTATGTCGCGAAAAATGCGTACATAATAAAAAAGGAAGGCAGCTAAAGAAACGATGGCTGTCCTGTGCCGTGTGATTTTTCTTTACATGGCAGCCTTTGTATGCTAAAATACAACAGTACAATTAACCGATAGCTCGGTTTATGGCAGCTCCGGCCATTTACTGGGCATTCGGCTTTAAATGAGAAAGGAGTAACATAGAATGGACAAACAGCTGAAGCAGGAAATCATAGCTAAGTATGCCATTCACGAGGGAGACACTGGTTCTCCCGAGGTTCAGATTGCTATTCTCACCGAAAGGATCAACCATCTGACAGAACACCTGAAGACCCATAAAAAGGACCACCACTCCAGGAGAGGACTGTTGAAGATGGTTGGTAAGAGAAGAGGCCTTTTGAATTATCTGATGAAAAAGGACATCACCCGGTATCGCGAACTGATCGCCAGGCTGGAACTCAGAAAGTAAAAATGGGCGGGTTTTCCGCCCATTTTTCTGAACATAATATAAATACTCGTCGGCCCTTAATTTAATCACGGGCAACAGAAGTTCAGAGAAGATGATTCCATATCATGGAATCCTGTTCCCTGATCTTTTGTCCCTGGTTAAATTAAGTGCGGAGCATACCGGAAGAACCATCCTTTATGATGGATCCCGAAGGATGTGCTTTGCGGCAGACGGGGAGAAAAGAGAAGGAGAATCAGAATTATGAAAAAAGTTTTTAATCTGGAAATCGCAGGAAGAACTCTTTCAGTGGAGGTAGGGCAATTTGCCCAGTTTGCCAACGGATCCGCGTTGGTTCGTTATGGTGACACGGCTATCCTGTCCACGGCCACCATGGCCAAAGAACCCCGGGAAGGAATAGACTTCTTCCCCTTAAGTGTTGATTACGAGGAAAGGCTGTACTCGGTGGGAAAGATTCCCGGCGGGTTCATCAGGAGAGAGGGCAAGCCCCCCGAAAAAGCCATCCTGAACGCACGCGTCATCGACAGGCAGATCCGGCCCAGGTTTCCCAAAGACCTTCGGAACGATGTATCTGTAGTTAATACAGTCCTTTCTGTGGATCAGGACAACCCTCCTGAATTCGCGGCCATTATCGGTACAATTACAGCGCTGTGTATCTCAGATATACCATTTAATGGTCCTATTGCCGGCGTCATCCTTGGTCTGGTGGACGGGAATGTTGTTGTAAACCCCACTACCGAGCAGCGTTTGACGAGCGACATGCATGTCACCCTATCAGCCGATATGGAAAAGATAATTATGATAGAGGCAGGAGCTAACCAGGTTTCTGAGGATGTTATGCTGGAGGCCATTAAAACAGGCCATGAGGAAATAAAGCGCATCATCAGGTTTATAGAAAATATTGTAAGAGAGGTTGGCAAACCCAAGGCACAATATGAGCCATATGTTGTTCCCGATGAAATCTGGAACGCCGTTTATGAGATGGCCAGGGACGACATGAAGATGGCCCTGATGAGCGCCGACAAGGACATCAGGGACGCGAACGTGGATAAGGTATGCAGTGAGGTTCAGGAAAAGCTGGCAGAAGCCTTCCCTGAACAGAGGCAGCAGATAGCCGACGCGCTGTACAAATTGCAAAGAAAAATAGTCAGAAGCCTGATCCTGGACGAGGGCAGGCGTGTGGATGGCAGAGACCTGATGGAGATCCGCCAGCTGCATTGCGAAGTAGGCCTTCTTCCCAGGACACATGGCTCAGGGCTGTTCCAGCGCGGGCAGACCCAGGTGCTTACCAACGTTACCCTGGGACCTTTAGGCGATGTACAAACCCTCGATGGCGTCGATATTGAAGAAACAAAACGGTATATGCACCACTACAATTTCCCGCCCTACAGCGTCGGTGAGCCAAGGCCGACCAGAGGTCCCGGCAGGCGGGAAATCGGGCATGGCGCCCTGGCCGAGCGGGCTCTTGAGCCGGTTATCCCCAGCGAAGAGGAATTCCCTTATGCCATCCGTCTTGTTTCCGAAGTCCTGATGTCCAATGGTTCAACGTCGCAGGGCAGCGTATGTGCCAGTACCCTGGCCCTGATGGATGCGGGTGTTCCCGTCGAAGCTCCCGTAGCGGGCATTTCCTGCGGGCTTGTGGTGGATGAGGACAACCCTGGCCGGTTTGTTACCTTTATGGATATACAAGGCATAGAAGACTTCTTCGGCGATATGGATTTCAAGGTTGCCGGAACCAAGAAGGGCATTACTGCCATCCAGGTAGATATCAAAGTTGATGGCTTGAGTTACGAGATCATCAGACAGGCCTTTGAAATAACCAGGAAGGGCCGGATTCAGATCCTTGACGAATGCATGCTTCCTGTCATTGACAAGCCCCGTGACCAGCTGTCCCCCTATGCGCCGAAGATATTCAGGACCAGGATTGATGTGGATAAGATACGCGATGTCATCGGCCCCGGCGGAAAGATTATCAACAGGATAATCGCAGAGACCGGAGTCAAGATAGATATCGAGGACGACGGTAATGTGTATGTGGCCACTCCGGATGAAGAATCCGGAAAGAAGGCGATTGCGATAATCGAAGGCATTGCTGGCAATGTCGAACCGGGCCAGGTATACAACGGCCATGTTACAAGGCTTATGCAGTTTGGCGCTTTTGTGGAGTTCCTTCCCGGAAAGGAAGGCCTTGTCCATATATCCAAACTTGATACAAAGCGCGTGAAAAAGGTCGAAGATGTTGTCAACGTGGGGGATGAAATCAAGGTTAAGGTTATTGAGATTGATAAACAGGGAAGGATCAACCTGTCCAGGAAAGATGTACTTCTGGACGAGCTCAATAACAAAACCCGTCAGCAATAGGCATTGAGGCGTCCGGGATGTCGACCCCGGCATCCCGGACGCATAGGGTCTAATACAACTCAATACCTTTAACAGAGCAGGTATTATGCGTCAAGTGTCAGAGAATGGGAGTAGAGTCTCTGAACGAAAAACCATGTCCCATGGTTTGCGATATAATACCGCATCCGCTGTTACAAATAAGTCTTTCTTATTTGTGCGATGCCATCTGTTAATTAGGTAGCATGAAAGGAGAGACTTTTTTATGTCCAAAAACCACAGTGCTATCAAACGGATCGCCCATGTCAGCCTCTTAATTACACTTGCCGTCGTGGTCAGAAATCTCAGCTACTCATTTTACATAGGCAGTGTCCTTGCTACCCGGATCAGCTTTTCGGGCATTTTCACCAGGCTGACGGCTATCCTGTTCGGCCCTGTCTACGGCGGGCTGGCATCGGGAATCCAGGACGTAATAGGATATCTTTTGAAACCTGAAGGGCCGTTTATCCCGTGGCTGACCCTGACTGCCATAATCGGCGGGGTTTTGGCTGGTTTCTTGTGGCGTGTATTAGAGAGAACCGATAATTCCCTGGCTGGAAAATACTACCTGCTGTTTTTTGCCTGCATCGGCCTTTTTGGGGGAATAAATCAACTGATTCTGCTTAAGTGGCCCGGATCCGGATGGGGCAGCCTGCTGGCCGGCCTGGGAAATAACAGGGACCTGGCATCGCTTGGACTTATAATCTTTGCCGGCATAGGGATTTCGTTATACCTCTTAAACATGCTTATAAGACGCATCGGCGCCAAATGGCAGGTAAACGGGTTCTTTACCAGGGTCCTTTTTACGGTAGGCCTTTCGGGATTACTGGTAACCACCCTGAACACATTGGTTCTAAGAATGGTTTTTCCCGAGCTGGCGCAGATAGATTTCCTGGTATTCTGGATCCCGCGGGCCATCAAGGAGGCTTTTGTGGTGATCGTGCAGTCCTATATAGTGTCATTCCTGCTGCCCATTTACAACAGGTATTTCAGGTCTGAGCCGGTGTTAAGCCGGTAACCGGGCGCGGGCCTGTCACCTGAATGAACTGTCCTGGTGTTGTATTTGCCGGCATAAAACAACAGTGGTAAAATGATGGCATTAATCCATATATCAGGTAGCTGGTGAAGCATATGAAAAAGATGAAGGTGCTTTTCGCGGCGGCGGAAGCCGCCGGGCTTGTTAAGGTGGGTGGTCTCGGCGATGTGGCCGGCGAGCTGCCCCAGAAACTGAAGGGGTTAGGGGCTGATATTCGCCTTGTTATGCCTGCGTACCGGGGAATAGGCACTGCCGCAAGAGTGGTTTCCGAATTTACGGTTAAAATGGGCGTCGGGGAAGAAACCTGTATCCTGAAAGAAGCGGAGGATACCAGGGTGCCTGTCCTGCTTGTCGGGAATGACCGGTATTTTGGAAGGCCATCGGTTTATGGATACAGCGATGACGCCGAACGTTTTGCCTTTTTCTGCCTGGCGGTTTTCCAGTGGCTTAAGGATTCCGGTTTCAAGCCTGATGTCATCCATCTTAACGACTGGCATACCGCACCCCTGGCCATGCTGGTCAGGGAGAGGGAAGATGAGGTCCCCTCGCTTTCGGACTGCGCTCTGGTGTTTACCATCCACAATCTTGCCTACCAGGGCGTTTGCGGGCGTGAGATCTTCGGGATGTACGGTGTCAGGGATGGGGCATTCAACCCGGATGGTGTGGAATTTTACGGTGCTTTCAGCCCCATGAAGGCGGGCATCTTTTATTCAGACAGGTTTAACGCTGTAAGCGTTACCGGGGCTCGTGAAATTACCACAAAAAGGTTCGGATATGGCCTTGACGGGTTTATTGGCGTCCACAGGCGGCGGCTGTCGGGAATTCTCAACGGGATTGATCATAATGCATGGAATCCCGAGACAGACCCGGTGATCTTCCGGAATTACTCCATCGATAATCCCGAACAGAAACGCGAGAATAAAAGGCAGCTTCAAAAACAGCTTGGCCTGGAACAGAAAGACACTGCCCTTTTCGGTGTGGTTTCCCGCCTGGAGGATATCAAGGGAACCGACCTACTGGTCCCGGCCGCTGATAAAATTGTTAAGAGCGGCTGCCAGCTGGTGGTTCTGGGCAGAGGCAGGTCTGCATGGGAACGTGAGTTGAAAAGGCTGGAACAGGAAAACCCCGGCCGAATAGCGGTTAGCCTTGGCTTTGATGACGTGCTGGCCCGCAGGATCTATGCCGCCTCCGATATGTTCCTGATGCCTTCCCGATATGAGCCCTGCGGCATCGGACAGCTTATAGCCATGCGCTATGGATCTGTCCCTATTGTCCACAAGGTTGGCGGGCTGGCCGATACCGTCCGGGATGAGACAGGCAATACAGGACAGGGCACCGGCTTCACCTTTGGCACCGATTCCGCGGTCGCCTTTACAAGGGCCATAGCAAAGGGCATAAAGATGTTCAGGACAGATCGGGCAGGATGGAAGAAGCTGGTCAAGCGGGCAATGGCTTTTGATTCCTCCTGGAACAGGCCGGCGGAATCATATCTTGCTCTCTATGAAGAAGCGGCCGCAAGTCGCGCTAAGGCCAGGACTAAACGGGACAGGACGGTAAGATGACCGGGAAACGAAAGGAAGGCAGCGTTTTGAGATCCAGCAAAATGAGTAAGGCTAAGGCAATAAAGATACTGGGTATCCTGGAAGAAACCTATCCCGAAGCAAAATGCGAACTTCATTATGATACGCCGTTCCAGCTTCTGGTTGCCACCATGCTGAGCGCCCAGTCCACCGACAGGGCGGTAAACCGCGTGACAGAGGGCCTGTTCGCGCGTTATCCGGACCTGGACAGCTTTTTAACGCTGACCCGGGAGCAGCTGGAGCGGGAGATCAGAGAAATTGGACTCTACCGCAGTAAGGCAAAGAACATACTGGAAATGTGCAGGCAGCTTAAAACCCGTTTCTCAGGTCAGGTTCCCGCCACGCATGAAGACTTGATATCCCTGCCCGGAGTTGGACCGAAAACCGCGAATGTTGTTTTAAGCAATGCCTTCAAAATCCCCGCGTTTGCTGTAGATACGCATGTTTTGAGGGTTTCAAACAGGATCGGCCTTGCCCGCAGTGACCGGCCAGACAAGACCGAATCGCAACTCACCAGCCTCATCCCCAGGGACAGGTGGATAAAATCCCACCACCTTCTCATATGGCACGGCCGGCGCATCTGCGCCGCAAGAAAGCCCAAGTGTGAAATTTGTAGCATTTCGCCGTATTGCGAATTCTATAAAAAGAATATAGAATAAATAAAAGGATAGGATTTGCCAATAAAATGACATGCGCATAGCGCGCCCGTACAATAGCCGGAGGACTGCGATGCCCAAACGCAGAAAAAAAAGAAAAGCTATGCCGGAAGATGCCATATTTGTTCTGGATATTGGGACCAGGAAAATTGCTGGTCTTGTTGGTATTCAGCAAGGTGGCAGCTTTTTTGTCCGGGCGGCCCAGGTATTGGATCATGAAGGCCGCGCCATGGTGGATGGCCAGATCCATGACATATCCATGGTTGTTTCAGAGGTATCCAGGGTAAGGGAGGCACTGGAGCAGCAGACGGGTTATTCCCTGGACAAGGTATCGATCGCCGCCGCGGGACGTGTACTAAAGACCTGCAGAATAAAAGTTGAAAGGGAACTTGAGGAAGGCAGGGAGATAGATTCCCATCTGCTTGGCGCCATGGAGATGGAAGCTATCCAGCGGGCACAGATGCAGATAGACGACTCCCCTGCCGCCGATGATGCTGGCCGGTATTATTGCGTTGGTTACAGCGTAGTCAGCTACTATCTCAACGATTATATCATTTCAAGTCTGTTGGGCCATAAGGGCCAAAAAGCCGGTGTTGAAGCAATAGCCACATTTCTTCCCGAAATGGTGGTGGAAAGCCTTTATACCGTCATGGAAAGGGCAGGCATTGAGGTGACCTATCTGACGCTTGAGCCTATCGCGGCATTGAATGTGGCAATACCAAGCGAGCTGCGCCTGCTTAATCTTGCCCTGGCGGATATCGGGGCAGGCACTTCGGATATAGCCGTAACAAAGTCCGGTACCGTTATAGCCTACGACATGGTACCAATCGCTGGTGATGAAGTAACCGAGGCTATCGCGCATAATTTCCTGGTGGATTTTAATACTGCGGAAAGAATAAAACTGGATTTGTGCGCCGGTAAAACCGACATAGAATTTACCGACGTTCTTGACAACCAGGTTGTCGTAAGACCCGAAGATGTCACAGCTGCCATAAGGCCTGTTGTAGACCAGCTGGCCGAAACCATCTCGGGAAGGATCCTTGAATGCAACGGCGGGAAGGCGCCTAATGCCGTTTTTTTGGTAGGAGGAGGAAGTCAAACCCCCGGGCTCTCCGATGCCATTGCCGACAGAATTGGTATTCCGCGGGAACGTGTTGCAGTGCGGGACCGCAGTATAGTCAAAAACGTTTTAATCGAAGCGGATATGCCATCCGGTCCGGAAAGTATCACCCCTCTTGGCATTCTGGTTACCACGGGCCTGTTCAGAGGCACAGATTTCTTTTCTGTCAATGTCAACGGTAAGTCGGTCAAGGTATTCAATACGCACGGGATGCGTGTGGCGGACGTATTGGCCCTGGCGGGATTCAATCCGGAACAGCTGATCTGCAAGTCGGGCAAAAGACTCAGATTTTTCCTGAATGGTGAAAGCAGGACGCTGGCGGGCGGCATAGGAAAGCCGGCGGAGATAACCGTGAATGGCAAGCCCGGATCCCTGAACGGCAATGTTTCTCCAGGCGACAAGGTGTCTGTTATTCCTGCGGAAAACGGGGAGGACGCACGTGCTGTCTGCGGCGATTTCCTTGCGGAATTCCAGCCTGTTACTCTGAAGATCAACCGGGAGATACATACCATTCCCCACAAAATAAGGATAAACGGTGAGCCCGCTGATGAGAACGCGTTAATCAAATATAATGATTATGTCGATATATCTATGGAATGTACTATAAAAGATATTGCCCAACAGTTTGGGATTGATTTGGCGCAGTACATATTTGAGATAAACGGGAAGAACGCGGATCATTCATACCGACTCCAGGGAGGAGAGGTTATTGAATGCCTCCCCAAGGATTTGCCCGAGCCTGAAGAGCCCGGACCAGGACCTGGGAAGCCCGCGCCGGTTTCGGAAAGCGAACAACGCAAGCCTGAATTCAACGCAGGCTTACCCGATTCTGATGATACGGAGGCATCGGACGAAGGGATAAGCGTTACGGTTAATGGGGAAAGGATACTGCTTCCCAAAAAAGAAGGCAGGATTATATTCGTTGATATTTTCAACCATATCGACTTCGACCTTTCCCAGCCCAAGGGAACCATTATGCTGAAGCTGAATGGCCGGGATGCCGGCTACACCGATACGATAAATGAAGGCGACGTTATCGATATATACTGGCGAGGGTAGGAACCCCGAAATACTGCGCAGGATATGATCCGTCCTGATGGAGGTTCACATTGGAAACATTGGAAAAAGGCCAATTATGGAAATCATTGGGCAATAGCTTAAAGCACGAAAGGATCATTACAAGATTCTGCCGGGTTATTCTGGCGATACTCGCTGCCGAGGATTTGGCTGCAAGGCTGATTACGGCTGAGACAACGGTGAATCTCGCTCTGCTGGCCGTTCAACTTGTTTTGTATGTGGGTTTTATCCTGGCAGGGGTTCTCAAGCAGAAGCAGACAGGGGCTGATGACGAGGGCAAGGGTATTTTGCCCGGTAAGCTTGCGAAAATAGCAGAGATAGTGATCATGGCTGTTTTCATAAGCCTTATGTATCATGGCCCTCTGTTTTATTTCATAGTACTGCTGCCCATCACTTCCATCATCCTGTCACGGGGTTTTAAGGAATCTATCCGGTACATTGTACTGGGCTGGCTGGCCCAGGCTCTCTCCCAATATGCCGTATGGGTAATGTTAAGCGGGCTGAACCAGCAGGGGTTCTACAGCAATGAATTTATGCTGTTCATTAGCGTAACAGTTCAATACCTCCTGTTTGCTTTTTACTGTTACATATTGGGCAGCGTCCACAGGCAGTATGTCCGCAGCCAGGAGGAGAACCAGATCCTGATCGACCGGCTGGGCGACAAGTATGTTCAACTGGAGCAGGCTAAGAAAGAGATCCAGAGCCAGTACGACAAGATCAGCCAGGCCAACGAGCAGCTTGAGCAGGCCAATAGCAAGCTCACCACCAGCCTTGCCGAATTCTATACCCTTCAGCAGATATCACAGGCCATCAGCTCCATATTTGATATGAACGAGCTCTTGAAATTCGTAAATGACGTTATCATCGGCGTTATGGGGGTTTCACATTCCACCATCGCCTTATGCCATGGCCCCAATAATCTCCTGAAGGTACAGGTTTCCAGTATTTTTGACAAGAAGGAGCTGGCACTGGTTTCAGACTATATTAACAGTGATGTTCTGAAGCCCTCGGTAAAGGATGGCAATTCCATGATAGACAATGATGTCGACTCCGAGGATTATCCATTTACAAAAGGAAGGAATATACGGTCCCTGATCTGTGTTCCGCTCATCGCGAAGGGTAACGTGCTTGGCATTGTTCTTATAGAGCATAGCATGCCGGATGCCTTCAGCAATGACAATGTACGGCTTCTTGAAATCATATCCCAGCAAGTGGGAATAGCCATTGAAAACGCCCGGCTGTACCAGCAGATGCATGACCTGGCCACTCTGGACGGTCTTACCGGAGCATATAACCGCCTGTATTTTCAGGACAACCTCCAGATTGAATTTAAGAAGGCCCAGGAGAGGAACTACGACCTGTCCCTTCTCATGTTTGATATTGACCATTTCAAGAAGTTTAACGATACCCACGGACATCTTTTTGGTGATCTGGTGCTCAAGAAAATCGCGGCATTCATCATGAAGAAGCTCAGAAAGGAAGATATCTTCGCCAGGTATGGCGGCGAAGAGTTTGTTATACTGATGCCCCATACCTCGCTGGAACAGGTTGTGGAAAAGGCGGAGGATATCAGAAAGGGTGTCGGCTCCCTGATCATAAGCGACAGGGTGATCAGCGCCTCTGTTACCATCAGCATTGGTGTGTCCTCATTTCCTGAGACGGCCGACAGCCAGGTTACCCTTGTAAAAAGCGCTGACGACGCTCTCTATGAAGCCAAGCGGCAGGGAAGAAACCGCGTTTGTGTGGCATTTACAAAAAACGGCAAGAAGGGATAGAATCCGTTCTTGCCGAGCCTGTGTCAAACCGCGCAGGAAGGTTCAGTCGCCTTCACCGATCACCTGGGCCAGGTTCTGCTCTACTAATTCCTGGACCTGCTGCTCTTCATCGGGTGTCAGCACCTTTTTGAGATCGAGAAGAAGGATGAGCTTTTCGCCCAGTTTTCCTACACCAGAAAGGAATCGGTGTTCGAAATCTTTAAGGGTTGGCGGGGTATCCACTATCTCCTCATCGTTTATCCTGACGATCTCGGTTACACTATCCACCGTAAAGCCCAGAAGCATATCATTCATGTTGACGATAAGCACCTTCGTGTCTTCATCGATGGCCTTTTCAGGCATATTGAACCTTTTTCTGAGGTTGAATATGGTCAGGACCCTGCCTCTCAGGTTGATCAGGCCTTCTATGAACGGAGGTGTATTGGGTACCTTGAATACTTCCTGGGGCTTAATAATCTGGAATATCTGGTTTATGTTTATGCCGAAGTCCAAATCGGCGACGCTGAATTTGACCAACTGCTGGATTGCCATAGCGGGACACCTCCAAGTTCCTTCTTCTGATTTATTTACCCACTAATCATTTGCTCTAACATATAAATCAGGTCCTGTATGAGCCGTTAATCCTCACATAATCACAGGTGAGGTCGCATGTCCAGATCCTGTCTGTTACGGTGCCCTGGTTCATGTCCAGGGTGATGACCACTTCGGGAGCCCGCAGGATCTCAAGGGCTGCCGCCTCATCAAAAGGAACAGCCCGGCCGTTTTTGCAGACCGGGATCTCTCCCAGGCTGATATCCACCTTGTCCGGATCAAACTCGGCGCCTGAATAACCCGCCGCGGTTATGATCCTGCCCCAGTTGGCATCACAGCCGTGTATTGCGGTTTTAACCAGAGGAGATTTTGCTATCGCGTTCAGGATCAGATGGGCTGTATTCCTGTCCGGAGCGTTTTTTATATTGATTTCAATCAGCTTTGTCGCGCCTTCCCCGTCTTTGGCCAGCATCCTTGCCAGCTCGATGGCAACCGCTTTCAATGCGTCCTCAAACGCGCGATAGGCAGGCCCATCGCTGTCAATCACCGGATTTCCCGCCAGTCCATTCGCCAGGATAAGTACCTTGTCACATACGCTGGTGTCGCCGTCAACCGAAATGCGATTGTAAGATACATCCGCCGCGCCGCGAAGGGCCTTGTCCAGCATATCACGGCTGATATTCGCGTCGGTGGTTATGACTGAGATCATGGTAGCCATGTCAGGGTGGATCATGCCCGAGCCCTTTGCCATGCCGCCGATGGTTATCGTGTGTCCGCCATGTTCATAAACCCGGGAAGCTTCCTTGGGGAATGTATCGGTGGTCATGATCGCCCGTGCCGCGTCGGTGCCGCCTTCGCCGGATAGCAGCCCCGATGCTTCTTCAAGACCTGTTCTTATCTTGTCCATGTCCAGCCTGTAGCCGATGACGCCCGTGGAACCTAAAAGCACGTCATCAGCCTCGCAGCCTACCAGACGAGAAACCAGACTTGCCATTTCAAAGGCATCCCGGTCGCCGTCCTCTCCGACGCAGGCATTGGCGCATCCGCTGTTTATGGCGACTGCCCGTGCCGTGCCGCGGCCGATAGCCTTCATAGACCATTTAAGGGAATGACCCTTCACCACATTTTTTGTAAAGATGCCCGCACAGGTAGCCGGTATATCTGAAACAACAAGGGCCAGATCCTTTTCTCGGTTTTCCTTGATGCCGCATGCCACCCCCGATGCCTTAAAGCCCAAAGGGGCGGTTACTCCGGTTTTTGCCATGGTATCATCCTCCAATTCTCTCTGTTTATTGAGAAATGGGCCTTTTTTATTGGTTAGATTATACATTAACCAAAACCGGCAGGCAAGAAGAGGGCTTTGCGCGGATCATGCCTGTATCAGGGTTGTGGTGTAATGACGGGGCTCTGCTCCGCGGAGCACCGGGGGAAGATGCCTGAAGGGGCAGAATAGGGACAGTTCATGCAACGGACGTGTCACAGCGGTATAGAAAAGACCCCTTTCGTCGGGATCGGAATAATCCCTTTCATCTGAAATGACCACCATAGCCGCATCAAATTCAATACCCTTGGCAATAAGATGCTTAACTTTGGTATCCGGCGCGGTTTCTCCGAGCAATAGCGAGAGGTAAAGAACCGGACCCGCGTCCTCAAATCCCAGGATGCCGCTTTGAATGTTCTCGAGGGTATAGCTCCTTACTGTGTTGATAATGTCTTTACCGGGGAGATCCTGGTCTGCCATGCAGGCATTCCAGGCGTCATCGTCCTCAAAAAGCCTCCTGTAAAGTGTCAGGGCGCTGACAGAGAGCATCCTTTCAAGTTGCCGCTCAAGCGGCTCCATCTCCTGCCTGAGCCTGAGCCGGGACAGGGCACGGGCTTCGCCGGCGCTCAGATATACGTCTCCATCAAGGAGTTCATTGGCCTTTTGAATCTGCTGGATCCTTTTTACTTGCCTGACCAGATCATTAACCCTGGTTTCCAGCCGTTTGAGCCTGGCTGACGGGGCCATGCCCGAAAAGTCGTGATAAAAGAGACGGGAAAGGTCCTCCCCTGTTATTATGGTCCTGTCCTTGAAGCAGATATCCTGGAATGTAAAGAAATGCTCCAGCGCATACCGGAAATAACAGTCCAGCGCATTGAGAAATGCAATGGATGACTTAAACCGGATTATCTCGCGGACGTTCCTGCCATAGGGCGTGTGCGCTATATTCAGTATCTTCTCCATCAGCCGGGGATGGGTCTGGATTCTGAATCTGCCAGGCATGTATTTTCTTACGATGGAGGGGAAGGTCATGCCCTTGATCTCATCCTCGCCCAGTTCGGGCAGAACATCGGAAAGGTAATCTCCCAGGATGTCGGTGGATGAAACGATTACAAGGTTTTCTGACTTGATATGTTTCCTGTGCCGGTACAGGAGATAGGCTGCCCGGTGCATGGCAACCGATGTCTTGCCGCTTCCTGCCGCGCCCTGGATGGCCAAAAGACGTGAGGTTTCATTACGTATGGCCGCGTTCTGTTCCTTTTGTATGGTGGAAACGATGTTCCTTAGCCTGGTTCCGGCATTGGATGCCAGCATTTCCCGCAGTATTTCATCCCCGATGGCGAGGCTGGAATCGAAGAAGTATACAAGGCGTCCACCCTCGATCTTGTATTGCCTTTTCAGGGTCAATTCGCCGCTGATCCGTCCCGCAGGGCACAAATAAGAAGCCGGACCGGTTTCGGAATCATAGAACATGCCGCAGACAGGGGCGCGCCAGTCATGGACCAGGATCTCCATGGTATCCTCATCGGTAAGCGAGTTGATTCCTATATAAATCTTTTGCGGGTCGGAGTCCGCCTGGGCAAAATCGATCCTGCCGAAGTAGGGGGAAGAGAGCTGCCGGTCCAGATTGACAATATCCTTCATGGTCTGCTTGGACCAGGATATATTCTGCTTCAGAAGACCGATGTGCTGCATGAATTCCGAGATGCTTTCCAGGTCCTTCATGGCACGGACTTCTTCCCACATGTCCTTGTTTATGTCCTTTTGCTGGTGTATCAGGTATTCCTTTTCGGCCAGCTTCTTTTTTAAAAGCATGGATATGAACGCGATGACTCTGTCCAGGTATCGTGACTCTGTTTTCCAGTCCGGGTGCATAATATCCTCCTGTTAGTGCTTGGCTTGTGCTTATGTGTAAAGATTGTATCAAACTCATGGAGAATATTACAGTCTTACAACATACCAAAAAATAGTGTAGAATATAGTAGGCGATAGCGGCCCCATCGGCGCGGCCATGAGTATGGTTTGCAATTATATATGCAAGATGAGATAATTATTAGATAGGCTGACTCGAAATACACGCCTGAGGGATATTCCCCGGGTTATTCGTCGAAAATGTGTATCGGAGATGATATCTTTGAATCCCAAACTCAAGGACAAATCAACAGACAGGCTTTTTGAAGCCATCCTGCTATTGGAAACCGTTGAAGAATGCTACAGGTTCTTTGAGGATCTTGGTACGGTCGCCGAAATCAAGGCCTTTGCCCAGCGCTTTGAGGTGGCCAGCATGCTGATGGACAAAAAGACATACAAGGAGATACACAACAAGACGGGAGCCAGCGAGGCTACCATCAGCCGGGTCAACAGATCCCTGTTCTATGGCGCGGATGGCTACAAGCTTATCCTGGAACGTATGAAGGAAAGAGAAAAGGAATAAGGGGAAGAAGCGGAGAAAAGCGATTGATATGCTGCTCCTCCCTGAAAGGACGGATTATATAGATGGCAGGTATTCTGGAGAAGATTTTCGGGAGTTATGCCGAAAGGGAACTAAAGCGCATAGTGCCCCTCGTGGATGCTATAGAAGCATTGGAGCCTGAGATGAAGGCCATGTCCGACGCCGAACTCAGGGAAATGACAGACAGGTTTAAACAGCGCCTGATTAACGGTGAAACCCTGGATGACATACTTCCCGAAGCCTATGCAGTAGTGAGAGAGGCCGCCGCAAGGGTCATCGGGGAACGGCATTACAGGGTCCAACTGATGGGTGGTATCGTACTCCATCAGGGAAGGATTGCCGAGATGAAAACTGGTGAAGGTAAAACACTTACGGCAACCCTTCCTCTTTATTTGAATGCCCTTGAAGGCAAGGGCGCCCACCTTGTGACCGTGAACGATTACCTGGCAAAGTACCAGGCCGAACTCATGGGCAAGATCTATAACTTTCTCGGGCTTTCGGTGGGCATTATCATCCACGGCCTGGACAACAATGCCAGGCGAAAGGCCTATAATTGCGATATAACCTATGGTACCAACAATGAGTTTGGATTTGACTACCTTCGTGACAACATGGTGGTTTACAAGGAGCAGATGGTACAGCGGGATCTGCATTATGCCATTGTGGACGAGGTGGACTCCATCCTCATAGACGAGGCCAGGACCCCGCTTATTATTTCCGGGCAGGGGGAAGAGTCCACCGAACTGTATGACCGAGCCGACAGACTGGTACGGAGGCTTAAAAAGGTAGTTTTCAGAGAAACTGATGACAGGCAGCTTGCCGATGACATAGACGCGGATTATATTGTTGACGAGAAGGCGCATACCGCCACCCTGACAGCCAGGGGCGTTAAAAAGGCCGAGGAATACTTCAGTATTGAAAACCTTTCCGATATTGAGAATCTGGCTATTTCCCACCACATCAACCAGGCCCTGAAAGCCCACGGGCTCATGAAAAAAGACGTGGACTACGTCATCAAGGCTGGGGAAATAATTATTGTTGACGAATTTACCGGACGGCTCATGTATGGGCGCAGGTACAGCGATGGGCTGCACCAGGCCATTGAGGCAAAAGAAGGTGTGAAGGTTGAGCGGGAGAGCAAGACACTTGCCACCATCACATTCCAGAACTATTTCAGGATGTACCGCAAGCTGGCGGGCATGACCGGTACGGCCCTTACCGAGGAACAGGAGTTCCGCGCCATCTACAAACTGGACGTAATTCCCATACCCACCAACCTTCCGGTGATCAGGATTGACCACCCCGATGTGGTCTTTAAGACCAAAGCCGGAAAATTCAATGCTGTGCTCCAGGATATAATTGAGAGCCACAAGAAAGGCCAGCCGGTCCTGGTGGGTACCATTTCCATTGAAACCTCGGAGATGCTCAGCAATATCCTGCGAAAGAACGGCATAAAGCACAATGTTCTCAATGCCAAATACCACGACAAGGAAGCCGAAATCATAGCCCAGGCCGGGAAGCTTGGGGCAGTCACCATATCCACCAACATGGCCGGCCGAGGTACAGACATAAAGCTGGGCGGTAACCCCGAGTTCCTTGCCAAGCAGGAAATGCGGAAAATGGGCATGGACGAACAGCTTATCATGGCTTCGGCAAGCTTCAACGAAACCGATAATGAAGAGGTCTTAAAGGCCCGGAAGGTATTCAGGGAATTGCACGATAAGTTCAAGGCCGAAACCGACAAGGAAAAGGAACTGGTTATAAAAGCCGGGGGTTTGAAGATCATTGGAACCGAGCGCCATGAGTCCCGCCGTATAGACAACCAGCTCCGCGGACGCTCAGGGCGTCAGGGGGATCCCGGCGAATCCAGGTTCTATATTTCGCTGGAGGATGACCTGATGCGCCTCTTTGGCTCCGATAGGATGCTGAGGATGGTAGATATGCTGGGCCTGGAGGAGGACCAGCCTATCGAGGCCAGGATGCTGTCCAACGCTATCGAGAGCGCCCAGAAGAGGATTGAGGGCATAAACTTTCAAAGAAGAAAGTCTGTCCTTCAGTATGACGATGTCATGAACAAGCAGCGCGAGGTCATTTATAGCGAGCGCTACAAGGTCCTGAACGGCGAAAACCTGAAGAACCACATACTGAATATGATCGATGCAGTGTCCGACAGGATTGTAAATACGTATTGCAGCGATGAGTCGCCGCCCGATGACTGGGATCTTGCGGCGATGATCTCCCATGCTGAGGACATCCTGATTCCCAAAGGCTATTTGAATCTGAAAGAAATAGATCTTGAAACCGTTACAACCGGTGATTTGAAGGAAAAAATCCGGCAGAAGGCCCATGAGATCTATGATCAAAAGGAAGCCGAGTTCGGCGAAGAGATTATTCGGGAGTTGGAACGCCGGGTGCTCTTGCGGGTTGTGGACGAGAAGTGGATGGACCATATCGATGCCATGGACCAGCTCAAGTATGGCATAGGCCTTCGGGCATACGGGCAGAAGGATCCTGTTGTTGAATACAAGCGGGAAGGCTTCGATATGTTCGAGGAGATGATCGGGAGCATCCAGCAAGATACCGTTAAAATGCTGTTCCGCATCAAAAAGGAGAACATCGTGGTGCAAAGGCAGCAGGTTGCCAGGGAAACATCTGCTACCCACGGTGAAACACAAAGGGCAAGGCAGCCCAAAAAACGCGAAGCGTTCAAGGTTGGCAGAAACGATCCATGTCCCTGCGGCAGCGGTAAGAAATACAAGAAATGCTGCGGCATGTAGCATAAGGCGCATTACAGGCAAAAACGGGGAGCGATCCCCGTTTTTTAAACACATTTGCGAGAAACGGTACAGGTGGAATTGACGCATTTCTGCCTGGGTATTCAGTTTTTAAAGACCGCGGAGCGTATTTTGCGACGAAAGCTTAAATAAACCATCGACACCTATTGTTAAGAAGTTGCGAAAAGTGATACAATAAATGAGAATTAGGGAAAAGCCAGATGTTTTGGCGTGGAAAGCGCAGGATTGACGGGAACCTGTGCATTTGAAGGGTATAATGTTCTTTGGAGGGGTTTTATGTTTGATACCAATGAGGAAATGAAGCATTTCAAACCTATTGATCTGGGCAACTTACGCCAAAAGCTTGGTCAGATTCCAGAGGACATGCAAAACGCCATTGAATTGTATAACAAGGCCCTTGAGGATGTGGCAGGGAAAAATGAGGACATGGCCATCATCGCGCTCAAGAAAGCCATTGCCATATATCCCGCTTTTTATGAGGCTATGAACCTGATAGGCGTTTGCTATAAAAGCCTCGGGGATGAGGAAGGCGCCCGTTATATGTTCAACAGGGTTATTGAAATGGACGACAGCAGCATCCGGGCGCAGCAGTATCTTGACAGGCTTGACGGAAAGGATGATGGGAGAACGTCGGGGAACGTGAGGAGCAAGAAACGGGATAAGAACCCGGTTGTTTCATGGATTACCCGCGGACTGTCCCCGGAGAAGACATCACCCTTCTATCTGAAATACATACTGGGTTTTGTAATCGGTGTGATCGCCATGGGTGCCCTGTGGCTGCTTATGCCTGCCGACAAGCCCCTGATCCAGATCAGCCCCAGGTCCGACAGCAGTCAGCAGATCCAGGCGCTTAAAGAAGAAAACGACCAGCTCAACCAGATTATCAGTGAGCTGACCGCAAGCCTGGAAGAGTCCAGCCGGAAGGAAAAGAACCTTCGTGACGAACTGGTTCAATACCAGGAATGGAGCAGGACACTCCGCCAGTTGGATAGTCTTGCGGCAATGGGCAAGTACAGGGACGTAATAGTTGAGGTGGAAAAACTGGAAGGGCTGGCCATACCCGCCGATATCGAAAAGGAGATCATGCTTCTGTATGATTCCTGCAAGCCTATGGCTATCAATCATATCTATGAATCCGCAAGGAGCATATACAACAGCAATGCGACCAATAAGAGCAAGGAAGTGTACAAACAGTCGGCCGATGAATTCAGGATGGCTATCAGGATAATGGAAGAGCTTGACGAAGAGAACAAGCCCGCCAACATGGTCCAGATCTACTATTACGGCGCGAAAGCCATAGCCCTGTCCGAAGACCCTTCCAAGGAAGAGGCAAACCAGGAGGCACTGGACATTTTCAATATAATTATTGAGAGTTTCCCCAACACGGGTTTTGCCCAGTATTCCAGGCTCAGGATCAATGAAATAGAGTCGGGCAGGCCTGTTAAGCATTAAGCATGGCTCACAGGATTGTTAGAACAGTGAAAAAGGCGGCCGAACCTTTAAGTTCAACCGCCTTTCATATTTCTTATTATCAGATTATCAGAATGCCGCCGGCACCTTTTTCAGTTTGGCAAAGCGGGGAAGCCCGTTCTCAAGGGGAGGACGGGAATCGCCCTGGATGAGAGGAAGGGCATAATCGATGAATGCCTGGGTAAGGCCGGTGCCGTCCTCGTTGATCCATTCCCTCGGAATCTTCTTTTCGGTATTGGCTACCTCGGTAAGGTCTACCAGTACGTAATTACACTTGTAATTGCCTTTTTCATCCTTATCCCTTTCATAGGCCACCATGCGGTCTGTCGCGCCCTCAATGGCAAACTGGACGGCTTTTTGTCCTGCGGTGAACGCCTCTTCCACATCGGTCGCGGAGGCGCAGTGGGCAGCGCATCTCTGGAGCAGGGAGAATTCTATGGCCCTGGCCTTGCATTTGAGTTCCTTCTTCAGGACAGAGGCAAGAACCTGTCCGACCCCGCCAAGCTGCGCGTGGCCGAAGGAATCCTTTTCCTTAGCCAGATCGGAACCATACTCAGAGATATACTTGCCGTTCTTATCGCGGATGCCTTCTGAAACAGCGACGATGAGTTTGCCATTGTTCTTTTCAAATACCTTCTTGCAGTCAGAAACGAACTTGTCCATGTCAAACTCGATCTCGGGAAGATATATCAGGTCCGGGCCCGCGCCCTTATAGGCTGCCAAAGCGGTAGCGGCTGTAAGCCATCCCGCGTTCCTTCCCATTACCTCCAGGACACATACCATTGGGGTGTCGTAAACCCTGGCGTCAAGGTAGACCTCCATGGTTGTGGTCGCCACATATTTTGCGGCGCTGCCATAGCCGGGGCAGTGGTCAGTGGCCCAAAGATCGTTGTCTATGGTTTTGGGTACACCGATCACACGACACTCATAACCGGCCTTCTGCATGAACTTGCTGACCTTGTTGCAGGTATCCATGGAGTCATTTCCGCCGTTATAGAAAAAATAGCGAATATCATATTTTTTGAAAACCTCCAAAAGGCGGTTATAATCGGTGGGATCCTCGTCTGGATCGGCCAGCTTGTAGCGTACCGAGCCCAGAGCCGATGAAGGGGTGGTCTTTAAAAGTTCGAGTTCCTTCCAGTCCTCCAGTGACATGTTGTAGAGTTTTTCTTCAAGTATGCCGCGGATACCATGGGCTGCTCCGAATACTTTGAGTATTTCATCTGCCTTAAGAGCTTCGGTGATAACGCCTGCCGCGCTGGCATTGATTACCGAAGTTGGTCCGCCGGATTGACCGAATATTGCGTTTCCTACCAGTTTAGACATTAGTCTTCCTCCTATCGTTTATGTTTGTTTATGTTAAGCGCATTAATAATAAACTCAGTAAAGGGCTGACATATATAATGCTGCCAGAACCTTCGTAATATAACCCGATGCCGTGTCTGTCAGGAGGGTCTAATTATGTACAAAATTCAGACTTTAATATACCATAAAGAGCCCTTGAACGCAACGAGCATAAATACATGAAAGGTATATTCCGCAATTGCCCTGCCGAATGCAGGCCGGGAGCCGTGTTTGCTATGGTGAAAAAATGTTGTTGTTAGCTGATGAATGTATGATATAATATTAACGAATTGTCCTTGGCATAAAGGAAAATTCGTTGCAATTCGTGTATACAAAGTACATATTCATCTTATACAAGGAGGGTAAAATATGGCTAAAAAAATGAAAACGATGGACGGTAATACCGCTGCGGCACATGCGGCATACGCATTTACCGAGGTTGCGGGAATTTACCCCATCACTCCGTCGTCACCGATGGCCGAGTCAACCGATGAGTGGGCGGCCCGCGGGCAGAAGAATATTTTCGGGCAGCCTGTCAAGGTTGTTGAGATGCAGTCCGAAGCCGGTGCTGCCGGCGCAGTTCATGGATCACTTCAAGCTGGCGCATTGACTACTACATATACCGCATCACAGGGATTGCTCCTGATGATCCCGAATATGTACAAGATAGCAGGGGAACTTCTCCCGGGCGTGTTCCATGTATCGGCCCGCGCTGTCGCTTCCCATGCGCTTTCAATCTTCGGCGACCATTCCGACATTATGGCCGCCAGGCAGACAGGCTTTGCCCTGCTTGCTTCAGGCAGCGTCCAGGAAGTTATGGACCTTGGCTGTGTAGCGCACCTTTCCGCCATTAAGGGCCGGGTGCCGTTCCTGCATTTCTTTGACGGTTTCAGGACCTCCCACGAAGTCCAGAAGATCGAAGTGCTGGACTACGATGACCTTGCCAAACTGCTGGACTGGAAGGCCGTTGAGGAATTCAGGAACCGAGCCCTCAATCCGCAGAGCCCGGTTACAAGGGGAACGGCCCAGAATCCCGATATTTTCTTCCAGGCAAGAGAGGCTTGCAACCCCTTCTATGATGCCATACCGGACGTTGTTGCCGACTATATGAAGCAGATTTCCCAGCTCACCGGACGGGACTACAGGCCTTTCAGCTACTATGGCGATCCTGAGGCAGAATACGTCATCGTAGCCATGGGCTCTGTAACCGAGACAATTGAAGAGGTAATAGATTACCTCAGGGCCAGGGGCGAAAAGGTTGGTGTGATGAAGGTACACCTGTACAGGCCCTTCTCGGCCAAGTATTTCTTCAATGAAATACCGAAGACCGTAAAGAAGATCGCTGTTCTCGACAGGACAAAGGAACCCGGCGCCATCGGGGAACCCCTTTACCTGGATGTCAAGTCACTGTACTATAAAGCTGAAAACGCGCCCGTTATTGTTGGCGGACGTTATGGGCTTGGTTCAAAGGACACCACCCCCAGCCAGATCCTCAGCGTCTTCAAGAATTTGAAGCTTGATAATCCCAAGGATGGATTCACGATTGGCATAACAGACGATGTAACCAATCTGTCGCTTCCTGTGGATGAGAGGATTGTTACCGAGGATCCCAGCACCATCCGCTGCAAGTTCTGGGGACTCGGCTCCGACGGAACGGTTGGTGCCAACAAGAGCGCAATAAAGATTATAGGTGATGAAACCGACCTCTATGCCCAGGGCTATTTCTCCTACGACTCCAAGAAGTCGGGCGGTATCACCGTATCGCACCTGCGCTTCGGAAAGAACAAGATCCGCGCCACATACCTCATAGACGAGGCAGACTACATCGCCTGCCACAACCAGGCATATGTGGGCAAGTATGACCTGATTGCCGGCCTCAAGAAGGGCGGGACCTTCGTTCTCAACTGCCAGTGGAGTGTTGATGAGCTTGAGGAGAAGATTCCCGCTGAGCTCAAGAGGCAGATTGCCAACAACGACATCAATTTCTACATCATTGACGCAACCAGCATTGCCAGGGAGATTGGGTTGGGCAACAGGATCAACATGGTCATGCAGGCGGCCTTCTTCAAACTGGCTAGTGTTATTCCCATCGAGGAAGCTGTTAAATACCTGAAGGAAGAGATTGTCAATTCCTATGGCAGGAAGGGACAGGCTATCGTAGATATGAACTACAAGGCCGTTGACAGGGGTATTGATTCCCTGATCAAGGTTGATGTCCCTGAAAGCTGGAAGACGGCACAGGATGAGGAAACCCCTGTCGATGAAGACAGGCCTGAATTCATCAGGAAGGTAGCTGATCCCATGAACGCCCAGAAGGGTGATGATCTGCCGGTAAGCGCGTTCACCGGACGCGAAGACGGAACCTTCCCCATGGGAACCAGCGCCTATGAAAAACGCGGTATAGCGGTTACCGTTCCCGAATGGCAGTCCGATAAGTGCATCCAGTGTAACCAGTGTTCATTTGTATGTCCACACGCGGTTATCCGTCCGTTCCTTCTGACACCTGAAGAAAAGGCGAAAGCTCCCGCGGACATGGTTACAAAACCCGCGACCGGGCCTCAGTTCAAGGGGCTGGAATACAAGATCCAGGTTTCAGTGTTGGATTGTACGGGATGCGGCAACTGCGTCGATGTATGCCCGGCCAAGGAAAAGGCACTTGTCATGAAGCCGCTTGAGAGCCAGATGACAGAAGTGAAGAACTGGGATTACCTTAACAGCAATGTTACATACAAAGACAACCTGGCGCCTCTTAGCACCATCAAGAACAGCCAGTTTGCCCAGCCGCTTATCCAGTTCTCGGGCGCATGCGCCGGATGCGGCGAAACACCTTACATAAAGGTTATTACACAGCTCTTTGGCGACAGGATGATGATCGCCAATGCCACCGGATGTTCATCCATCTGGGGCGGCTCGGCTCCCAGTACCGTATACTGCGCCAGGAAGGACGGAAAGGGTCCGGCCTGGGCCAACTCCCTCTTTGAGGACAATGCCGAATACGGTCTTGGTATGCTGCTTGGCGTCAACCAGATCCGCGACAAGATCGAGGATTCGCTGAAGAAGCTGATTGAGCTTGACGTGGGCGCCGAGGTCAAGGCTGCCGCCGAAGCTTGGATCGCCAGCAAGGACGACGGCGAAGGTTCTAAGAAGGCCTCTGCTGAACTCCTTAGGGTTCTTGAAAGCTTCAAGCCCTGTGAGAAGTGCGCCGAGCTTGTTGAGGACATCCTGAAGAAGCGCGACTACCTGGTAAAGAGATCAGTATGGATAGTCGGCGGTGACGGATGGGCTTACGACATCGGTTACGGCGGACTGGACCATGTACTTGCTTCGGGTGAGGATGTGAACATCCTGGTATTCGATACCGAGGTATACTCCAATACCGGCGGCCAGTCCTCAAAGGCTACACCTACCGCCGCGGTAGCCAAGTTTGCCGCTTCCGGAAAGAAGGTCAAGAAGAAGGACCTGGGCATGATCGCCGCTACCTACGGTTATGTATATGTTGCACAGGTCGCCATGGGCGCCAACATGAACCAGTTCCTGAAGGCCGTAATGGAAGCCGAAGCCCACAAGGGACCCTCCATCATCATCGCATACGCGCCTTGTATCAACCACGGCATCAAGGGCGGCATGTCCCGTACCCAGACCAGGGAGAAGCTGGCTGTGGAAACAGGTTACTGGCATCTGTGGCGCTATATCCCTGAGAATAAGGCCCAGGGCAAGAACCCGTTCGTTCTGGATTCCAAGGAGCCTACCGGCAACTTCCAGGATTTCCTGAACACAGAGGTTCGTTACACCTCCCTGAAGCAGACATTCCCCGAGATCGCCGACGAGCTCTTTGCAAAGGCTGAGGCCGATGCAAAAGAGAGGTACGAAACCTATAAGAAAATGGCTGAGATGAAATAAGCCAGGCCATTAAGCTGACAGGGGCCGCCCTAGGATGGGGCGGCCTTTATAAAGGCTGGCGAATCTTTGAGACTTTTTACAGATACCATGTTATGCTGCCGGGCCGGAAAAAGCTTGCATCAGCATAAGCTGGAATTGAAATAACGGTATCAAGGCGCTGGGGTATATTGACAAAACAAAGCCATAAGCTTATACTAATCTTAAATATAGGAAACAGAATATGGATTTCATGCTTGAGTCAAAGAGTAAGTATGAAAAAGCCCTCCCGCGCTAGACGGCTTTTTTGTACTTACTTTTTTATTGGCCGATTATGAATATAGGGGGCATTCTAATGAGTCAGTATATAATTTCATTGGACCAAGGAACGACTTCAAGCCGTGCTATCATTTTTGATGAGAAACAGAATATCATTTCCACAGCCCAGAAGGAATTCAATCAAATCTATCCACAGCCCGGATGGGTGGAGCACAATCCCATGGAGATTTATTCCACACAGTACTCGGTCATGACTGAGGCGATGGCTCAGAGTGGGCTATCTGCCCGGGATATAGCTGCCATCGGGATCACAAACCAACGGGAAACTACAATTGTGTGGAATAAGGAAACTGGCCGACCGGTGTACAATGCAATTGTGTGGCAGTGCCGCCGCACAGCCCCAATCTGCGAAGAACTGAAAGCCAAGGGATACTCAGAAATAATAAAAGCCAAGACCGGCCTACTGATAGACGCATACTTCTCCGGTACCAAGGTTAAATGGATACTCGACAATGTGGAGGGAGCCCGTGAATTGGCCAGGCAGGGAAAGCTGCTCTTTGGCACGGTGGACAGTTGGTTGATATGGAAGCTGACCGATGGCAAGGTTCACGTCACTGATTATACCAATGCAAGCCGCACCATGTTGTTTAACATAAAAAACCTCTGCTGGGATGAAGAGATATGCAGCTTGCTGGATATCCCGATGAGCATGCTTCCCCGGGTATGTACCAGCAGCGAAGTGTACGGTTTTGTAGAAGCTGGTAACGCCCGGATACCGATAGCAGGCTGCGCCGGTGATCAGCAGGCGGCGTTATTCGGCCAGGCGTGTTTTTCTACCGGTGAAGCGAAAAACACCTATGGTACCGGATGCTTTCTGCTGATGAACACGGGAGAAGATCTCTGCTACAGCGACCATGGCCTCTTAACCACCATCGCCGCAACCTGCGGGAAAAAGGTGAACTATGCCATAGAGGGCAGCGTGTTTGTCGGTGGCGCCGTTATTCAATGGATACGCGACGAGCTGCGGTTGATACAAGATGCGAAGGATTCTGAGTATTTTGCCAATAAGGTCAAGGACAACGGAGGCGTGTATATCGTGCCAGCCTTTACCGGACTGGGCGCGCCTTATTGGGATATGTACGCGCGCGGTGCCATACTGGGTTTAACAAGAGGCTCAAACAGGGCACATATCATCAGGGCCGCGTTGGAATCTATAGCCTACCAGTCCAGGGACGTGATCGACGCCATGGAACAGGATACTGGTATTAAACTGCGCGCATTAAAGGTCGATGGCGGTGCTTCTGCAAACAATTTTCTCATGCAATTCCAGTCCGATATCTGTCAAACTGTCATAAGCCGTCCTGTCATCAAAGAAACCACAGCTCTCGGTGCGGCATACCTGGCAGGATTGGCTGTCGGAGTCTGGAATAGTACTGAGGAGATACGCAGTACATGGACGCTGGACCGTGAATTCATTCCGGTGATGACCTACGAGGAGCGCTGCCGGTATCTGGACGGATGGCGCAAGGCTGTAGACCGAGCGAAAAGCTGGGCCTGACAGGAGTATTCACGGCAAGTACATAAGCAGCCATTTATATCGGGGAGACCTTTGGTCAATGTTAATGCAGGGATTTCCATTGTGCTGTCATTTTAACAGGCTATTGGCAAACTGGTCCGCAAATATAGTATAATGAATTTAAGATCTATTTTCTTGGGTTTAGAAACAAGGACATGTTATAAAAGAGGTGAAAAATGAGATTATCTATAGAAAGCCTGATTCAATGCACAGAGGAATATCCCATCATTGCTGCGATAAGGAACTTAGAATGTTTGGATAAATGTAAAGAAACCGATTGTAAAATCGTATTTATTCTTTTCGGAGATATCTGCAATATTGGTGATATTGTCAAAAAAGTAAAAGAAATTGGCAAACATGCAATAGTCGACATTGACCTGATTATGGGACTCGATAGTAAGGAAGCAGCTGTAGACTACATTAAGCAAAACACTGACGCAGATGGTATTATCAGCATTAAACCCGTTTTGATAAAGCGTGCCAAAGAGCTGTCACTACTCACGATACAGCGTTCCTTCATGATAGATTCTCTGGCATATGATAAGCTTATAGCGCAATCCCAGGAGTATAGTCCGGATGTAATCGAGATTTTGCCTGGGTGTTTGTTTAAAGTTATAAAAAGTCTAAGTAAAGAGGTTAAAGTACCTCTCATAGCAAGCGGATTAATCAAGGATAAATCTGATGTTATCAATGCTTTAAAATCCGGTGCTGTAGCAATATCGACAAGTAGCAAAGAGATATGGTCTTTGTAGTTTTGCATCAGTTTATGGCTAATAATGTGTTTATTCAAAAAGAATTTATTGACCATTCTGATGAGCTGATATATAATTAAACTATAATCAAATAGATGCTTTGTGATGAAGAGAAAAAGCGACTACCATTTAATGTGTGGCCGCTTTTTATTTTTTCAATATATTTATTTAGTTATCTATGCTGGGAGGTTATAACATGGAAAGCAAAACAAACATTGTAGACTGGCCAACGATAACTAATTTTGTTGTCGATGTATTCAAAGCATATGGTGTTCCTGAGGAAGACGCCAGAATATGCGCAGATGTCTTATTGGAAGCTGACAAACGCGGTATTGAATCACATGGTGTTAACCGTTTTAAGCCGATTTATCTGGATCGTATTGAAGCTGGGATTCAGAATCCTGTAACCAATTTTGAAGTTGTTAAGGAAACCCCAACTACTGCTGTTGTTGATGGTCATGATGGAATGGGCCAGGTTATTGGCTATCATTCCATGAACCTGGCAATTGAAAAAGCCAAAAAATATTCTATGGGCATGGTGGCTGTAAGAAACTCTACTCACTATGGTATCTCAGGTTACTATGTAACAATGGCAACACAAGCCGGCTTAATCGGAATTACAGGCACTAATGCAAGACCGTCCATAGCGCCTACCTTTGGCGTTGAAAATATGCTTGGCACTAACCCGCTTACTTTTGGATTTCCAACCGACGAAGAATTCCCTTTTGTTCTTGACTGTGCCACCTCGATATTGCAGCGCGGACGTATTGAGTATTATGCTCGTATCGGCAAGCCGACGCCAGAAGGAACAGTAATAGGCCGTGACGGTAGACCCAAAACAGACTCTGCCCAGATTTTAAAGGATTTAATTTCAGGTGATGCTGCATTGGCGCCCCTTGGTGGTATTGGGGAAGAATTAGCCGGCTACAAAGGTTACGGCTATGCTACTGTTGTTGAGATATTATCAGCCGCATTGCAGCAAGGTAATTTCTTACATGCATTGTCCGGTATAGGACCAAATGGAGAATTGGTGCCATATCATCTTGGCCATTTCTTTATTGCCATTGATCCGGAAGCTTTCATGGGTCTTGATGCATTTAAAAAGACCTGTGGTGACATTTTGCGCGAACTTCGAAATTCTGCAAAAGCACCGGGTCATGATCGCATATATACAGCAGGTGAAAAAGAGTATCTTGTATGGCAGGAAAGAAAGAATAGTGGTGTACCTATAAATAAATCGGTGCAGGAAGAACTAATAAAAATCCGTGATGAACTGGGTCTATCACAGTACAGATTCCCATTTGAAGATTAAGTTGCTATCGATTTAAAATGGAGGTTTCTATGGACGTAAGAATGCAATCTCTTCAAAAACATTTTGAATGGAAGGGAAAAATCGAAGTTATATCACGTGTATCCATCAACAGCAGGGAAGACTTGTCCCTGGCATATACACCTGGCGTTGCGGAACCTTGCCTGGAGATTCAGAAAGATTACAGCAAATCATTTGAGCTTACAAGGCGCAGCAATTTAGTTGCTGTCATAACTGACGGCTCTGCTGTGTTAGGATTGGGGGATATCGGTCCTGAAGCCGGCATGCCTGTTATGGAAGGGAAATGCGCCTTATTTAAGGAATTTGCAGATGTTGACGCATTTCCGATTTGCATTCGAACAAAAGATGTTGAAGAACTTGTGCGTTCAATCTATTTGATATCAGGAAGCTTTGGCGGTATAAACCTGGAAGATATTTCCGCACCCAGGTGCTTTGAGGTAGAGAGAAGGCTTAAAGAAATCTGCGATATTCCGGTTTTCCATGATGATCAGCATGGTACTGCTGTCGTAACTACAGCTGCCTTGCTCAACGCACTCAAAGTCGTTAATAAAGAAATGAACAGAATCAAGGTCATAATCAATGGCGCCGGTTCAGCAGGTATAGCAATTGCAAAGCATTTATTAAATTTAGGGGTAAGGGATATTATTATGCTCAATCGTTCGGGTATCATCTGCGAGGGCATGGCCGGTTTAAATCCGGCACAGGCCGAGATAGCCAATGTGACAAACCATGAACATAAAATAGGCACTCTTGCTGATGCAATGATAGGCGCGGATGTTTTTATCGGAGTATCAGCTCCTGGCATAGTTACTCCGGAAATGATAAAGACCATGGCGGACAAACCGATTATTTTTGCAATGGCTAATCCCACTCCGGAAATTATGCCCGATATTGCCAAAGAAGCCGGAGCTTATGTTATAGGTACCGGCCGTTCTGATTTCCCCAATCAGATCAATAATGTGCTTGCGTTTCCCGGAATCTTCCGCGGCGCGCTGGACTGCCGTGCAACGACTATTAACGAGGAGATGAAAGCAGCTGCGTCTTACGCAATTGCTTCACTGGTAACTGATGAAGAACTGAGTCCCGAATACATAATACCGGATCCTCTTGATAAACGTGTCGTGCCTGTAGTTGCGCAAGCGGTAATCGAGGCTGCCAAAAAGACCGGTGTTGCAAGAATATAGCATGCGGCTAATTAATGATATGTAAAGTACTGGTGATATAAAATTCAGGTTCTGCGTCAAATGTTGGTGTTGAACTAAGTAAAATGAAGCAGCAAATGTTATTATTGGCAGATGATCATATTTGGTCGTCTGCCTTTTTATGTACAGATTTAAGCCATAACGTGCAGTATTCTGTTTCTGAACCTTTTAAAATTTCTTATCCGATAGGCATTGCGTTTAATCACTTAATCCTTGTAACTCCTCTTTACTGGAGATTCTAATACCATGTTCTCTTTATTTACAAAAAAATGTCGGAGCACCGAAGTTATTTTCCTTCGGTACCCCAACACTTATTACAGAACCTCATTATCAAATACGAACATCCTGTGTTTGCGTGTCAGTTTGTAGTGATGTTACACGAACGTATAGTTCATATAAACCTGGATTGCTGGAATTGAAAATACCACGGTGTTAAGTATTGCTCCAGGTATTATGGAACCGGTTTTCAAATAGAGTTTGCGTGAGTAGATTGCCGAAACGAACAGCGCTATCATAAGCACCGCCATACTATACAAGACCGATGACGATCCCGGAGGTATGGTGAATATTACTTTTCCTGTCCGGTCAAGGCCAATATAGAACTGTGTGATGATTAGCAAAAGCATACCGGAGCAGTTGATTCCGGCAAACAACAACATATTTAGTCTCTCGCTCATTCCCTTAAGGCGCGCAGAGTTTACCAGCATACTGTTGACGAAGTAGAATGGCAGGAAAAGAATCGAGTACAACAGGCAGCTGTAAAACTGCGGAGTGGACAGGGTCTGGAATATGGTACAGCCAATCAGGGTGATTTTTAAATTGCCGAAAGCAAAGAAATTGTAGTATGCCGCAAGAAGCGTGGCGATGCACACGAAAACGGAAAGCGCCAGAACAATCGATTTACCGATGTTTTTCCAGCTATACTTTAATCCGTACAGTTCGGAGAACTTAACGCCATTCTTTTTATCAAAGGCAAAATACTTTATGATTAGCAAGGCCAGGATGGCTATTGCCATGATAATTGACCAGAAGGAAATCTTCGTGGCCACTGGGACAGTAGAAATCAGGCTTGGCGCTGTAGAGGGTACCCAACCCACACCTGAGGAGTAGGTCAGCGGAGGACCCAGAACAGCAATAATCATGAGAATCCAAAATACGGGCGATTTCTTATCCTGTACGGGTTCGATTGGAGTACCGTTCATTGATTCAAAGAATGAAAGACTCATAATGGCTTTTACAAGCGACATAATGAGAACAAGCAGTGCAATCGCACCTATTGCGCTAAAGACATCGCGCACTATAAAAGTTGTTCCATTTAAGGGGACGTTGTTGTTGTAATCCATCGTGGTTCTGAAAAATTGAACGGCTGCTTTTACCGTCGGCACGTTGTAGTAAGAGACTCCATGCCATCCATAAGGTGTAGTAACCATGCGAAGAGTATTGCTGTCAGCGGCACTGCGAATATCGCCCGTAATGCTGCCAAAGAAGTCAGACAGCTTGGTGCTCAAAACCCGATCCTCCGTACCGGAGATGTTAAGCTTGTACCATGAATCCCTTGCTACGGGGACATCGGAGGACATAAAAAGTTTGGTTGCGTCGGAGGAAAGATGAAAATCAGGATTTTTCCGGCCTCCCGATCCGTTTCCGCTAACATACTTTACCTGTCCGAAGTTCGCCTGAAGATCACGCCATACGGGAATCCCGGCTACCTCCACGACTTTTGGATTCGTAGCGCCACCGCCATCAATCAGGAAAATATCATTGACCGCGCTGTTATATTCATATGTGATTTGCTCTTTTTGAATATTATAAAGCTGTAACTGATCGGCATTGAGGTATTTTGCGGCAAGCGCATCAGCATCTTGTGCAGCGACATCTTCCCTCGTGATCTCAACGCCGAATAAATCATTCAGCATCATAAGCAGACGGTCTTGCAGGGTGTAGAATCCGGCGGTATTCACAGCCAGATTCCCGGCCGCTCCGGCACCGAGGGAATGGCCTGTGGCGCCAATCTTTGTCTGGTCGACAAAGCCGAGTGTACGCAGATAGGCATACGCATCGAGCGTTCCAATTTGGGACGTATCGCTCATGGGGGTTGGTTCTACACCAAATCCCCGGATATGGGTAGCTTCACTCTTGTGGTGGCCGTACTGGTCGATGTTCATGACGACAAATCCGGCTCTGGAAAGTTCTATAGCCACGTTATCCAGAAAAGTCCTGCTGTTTGTGAAGCCGGCACAGACAATGATAGCAGGATATTTATTAAGAAAATTCCCTTTATCGTCTGTTTTCAGCGCCGACCGCGGAATGTACATTGTAGCGGCCAAGTCGGAGCCATAGGGTGATATGATGACCTCTTTGAGAACAACACTACCCCAGTTCGTACTAACCCCTACATTTACAATGCCCGCGATAATGATTACTGCCAAACATAACGCTATTATAATCGCGTTACTTTTTTTGCTCTGAAATCTCATAAGTTTTTGCCCCCTCCTAACCCATAATAGTTAATTTCCCTTTGTAATGGTTCATAGTCAATGAATGTTACCAGTTAAAGAAACCTATAAAGTTAAGCTTGGCAAACACAAGATGTTCAATTAAATAACATGTCATAGAATTAGATAACATTAAAAAGGACTCTGAATCCAGGCTTTGATGCGATCCAAATAAATCGGTTTTTTCATATTACCCCCCCTAATAAAAAATTATAAAAAAATAAAAAGCGACCCCAAATAAATGGTAGCCACTTTTCTCTTCATCACAGAGTAGCTGGCTTTATTATATACTAATCTGTCATTAAGGTCAATATAATTAAAGGAAACATAATGAGGCATCAGGCTTTACTGATTCTTATAATAAAACACCGCCAGCTGGGTTCTGTCCCGTAGCTGCAGCTTTTCCAGGATTACGCTGAGATAATTGCGCACTGTGCCCTCGCTAAGATACAGTGTTGCGGCTATCTCTTTGTTGTTCATGCCTTCTGCCACAAGGGCGATAATCTCGGCTTCCTTCTCGCTTATGCCGTAATTTGAAAAGTCGGGCTTGTGGCTTTTTTGCAGCACTGTGGGAATACGTGACACGATATCGTCCCCGAACACGCTCTGGCCGTTGTAAACAGCCTTCAAGGCCGGCAGGATGCTCTCATAGTTCTGTTTTAGCAAGTAGCCGCGGGCTCCCATCTTAAGGGCCCGTATAATGTACTCGTCGTCCGAGAATGTGGTGAGAAAAAGGATCCTGGCTGCAGGATCAGAGGATAGAATCCTCTCTGCGGCATCCAGACCGCTCATGCCGGACATGCGTATGTCCATCAGGAGAATATCGGGCTTATGGCGCCCATAGAGGGCGATAGCCTCATGGCCGCTTGAGCCCACTCCCACAACATTTACTTCCCCGCCTGCTTCCAGGATTGTTTTCAGGGAAGCGCCAACCAGTTTGTCGTCATCCACAACTACAACATTCATATATCATGACCCCTTTGGTATGGAAACAAATACTTCAAAACCATTGTCGATGGTGATACGGACATTTCCATTCAATCTTTCCACACGTTCAAATATGCTTTTTAGGCCCATGCCCTGGCTACCCGGAATGTATTCTCCTTCCGGGGACAGTACAAGACCCTGGACAGGCTTGCTGCCGTTATCCCGGATAATCAGCTGGTAGAGGGCAGGGTGCTCACGGAGGATGAGCTTCACCTCGGTGGCATCCGAGTGTTTTGATATATTGGACAATGCCTCTTTAATTACAGCCAGCAAGCAATAGATGACGGGCAGATCGGGCTTTTCCTCAAGATCATCGATAAAATCGACGGGACAGAAGGTAAAGCCCTTCAGTATACGGTAAATTTCTGCATGCAGGTCGATTGAGGCGTCATGCAGGTTATGGATACTTCTTCGGATGCTGTCCATTCCGTTGGATAGAGTTTCCTTAAGTGTAATCAGGTTATCCCTCATTGGGCCTTCCGGGGTGACGGCCAGCAGGGCGCCTACCTGCAGCAGGGTGCTGGAAAGAACATGGCCGATATTGTCGTGGATGTCCCTTGCGATACGGTTGCGTTCGTTCAGGGTAGCCAGGTTGATCTCATAATCCTGCTTCTCCAGCAGCTCCCTGTTCTTGGCCTCAAGCGAAAGCATGAGTTCCTTGGTGGTATCCCTGAGCTTCCGGTATTCCCTTTCCAGATGGGTCAGCCGCCATGAGCGCCACTTCATAAACCATGCCATCCCAAGATACAGGGCAATGCAAAGGATACCAATGATGGGAAGATTGCCTTGATGGGAGATAACCGGAAGCATGGCTAAGGGGAGGATCCATGGGGTTTCCCACAGGAGGGTGTCGTACATAATGACTGGGATAAAATAGAACCATTCCGGGAAAAAGAGGCTCGCCATAAGGTATGCTCCTGTGTTTATACCGACAAGGACCCTTTTCTCGAAATATGTGTTGAAAGCGCTCAGGGTTACAACAACAAGAACAGGAACATAGAAAACTTCACCTGCCACAAGAAAGCAGGCGGCAAGACAGCACAGGAACAGAACCAGCTTGTCAAACAGAGTGTTGGTTGAAACCGGAATATCTTTCCTGGATTGAGGCTTGCCAGATTCCAACATCATATTCCTGTTTTATCATAACCGGACATGATTGTACAGAAGCTGAGAACATGACATATGTCATACGTTTTTGTTTTTCCCGTCACTTATTCCAGGCCCCGGTTTTGCTTACAATGATACTGTGGAGAAATCCGGTCAGCCTTTCAGACCAGGCTGTCTCCCTTGGATATATATTATGGATATTTACGATGCGGAGGAATCGGTATGGTTATAAAAGTTGAAAATCTCGTAAAAAGATACGGGGATCTTATAGCAGTCGATCACCTGAGCCTGGAGGTCAGGAAGGGAGAAATCTTCGGCCTTCTGGGGCCAAACGGTTCAGGCAAGACAACCCTGATAAACTGCATTTTGGCGCTTCTTAAATATGACAAGGGCAATATCTCGGTTTTTGGCAAGCCCATGGCGCCCGACGCCTATGACATCAAGAAGGATATCGGTGTCATAATGCAGAATGTGGCCGTATTCAACGAGCTGACGGTATATGAAAACATCGATTACTTCTGCGGCCTGTATGTAAGAGATAAAGGGGAAAGAAAAAAGCTGGTGGAGGAGGCCATCGATTTTGTCGGTCTGAACGATTTCCGGTCCTTCTATCCCAAGAAGCTCAGCGGCGGCCTGTTAAGAAGGCTGAACATAGCCTGCGGGATCGCCCATAAACCTAAACTCATTATCCTCGACGAACCTACCGTGGCCGTCGATCCCCAGAGCAGGAACAACATCCTGGAGGGTATAGTCAGGCTCAACCGACAGGGAGCCACTATCGTATATACCTCACACTACATGGAGGAAGTGGAGCAGATCTGCAGCCGTATCATGATCATTGACAAGGGCAGGATTATCGCTGCGGGAACTAAGGAGGAGCTGAAATCCATGATAAAGGTAGGAGAGATTGTTTTCGTGGAATCTGTTGAACTGAACCAAACCTTGCTTGATGCCATAAGGCAGCTGCCCAATACCAGCCTGGTGGATTATAAAAACCACAACCTGACCGTTACCTTCACAAAGGGAAGAAACAACCTTATGAACCTTATAGATCTGCTCAGGAAGAAGAATCTTGGCTATGGCAGTGTCTACTCAAAGCTGCCCACCCTGAACGACGTGTTCCTGGAGTTTACCGGAAGGCAGCTCAGGGATTGAGAGGAGGGTCGGCATGTTTGCTCATGTTTTCAGGTATCGGATGAAATGTTTTTTGGGGGACAGGGTTACCCTCTTCTGGACCATGGTTTTCCCAATCCTGCTTTCAACGCTGTTTCTGATGGCGTTTTCCAATTTCGGCAAAGCCACCAGCTTCGCTGGCATAAAGGTTGCTGTTGTGAACAATGATGCATACCAGGAAAACAGGATGTTTCAGGAAACATTGGCTGCGGCCGCCGAAAAGCAAGGGGACGAGGAGCCATTGCTGTCCATGGAGTTGGTTTCCCTGGGGGAAGCTGAAACGCTTCTGGATCAGGGGGAAGTGCATGGCATAATCCTTTTGGATCCGGATATAAAGCTGGTGGTAAACCAGTCGGGGTTCAACCAGTCAATCATAAAAAGCTTTTTAGACCAATACCAGCAGGTCAGCGCTTCGTATACGTCACTGTTTCAAATGAACCCTGGGTTGCTGGCCAGCAGGGATACGTTGAAAGATTACTCGGCAGATTATGATTTCATCGTGGAGAAAAATCCGGGGAAAAACAAAACAGATATAACCGTAACATACTTTTATGCCCTTCTTGCCATGACAACCCTGTACGGCTCCTTCTGGGGCATTCGCGCAGTAAACGAGGTGCAGGCCGATCAGAGCATGAAGGGAGCCCGTATAAATCTGGCTCCTGTCCACAAGATGAAAATGCTTCTGGCTGCCATACTGGCTGCCTGGATCATCCAGTTTGTGGAACTGACTATCCTGATCCTTTATATGAGCATGGTCCTGAAAGTGTCCTTCGGCAGTCAGGCGGGATGTATCCTTCTGACCTGCCTGGTCGGCTCATTGACCGGCATAACGCTTGGGACCATGGTGGGCGGCCTTATCAAGAAGAGCGATGGCATAAAAACAGGTATACTGCTGGGAATAACAATGACATTGTCGGGTTTTGCAGGCCTTTACTTCGCGTCATTCAAGTATGTGGTCACAAAAGCCGTTCCTGTCCTTGCATACATCAATCCGGCAAACTTGATCACCGATGCCCTTTATGCCCTGTATTACTATGACACCTACGAGCGGTTTACCCTTAATATCATCCTGCTGCTGGCCTTTGCAGCCGTGTTCTGCCTGCTGACCTATCTTAGCGTAAGGAGGGATCGATATGCCAGTATTCCAAGCATACAAGAGGGTGATTAAGAAAAGCATACCCCAGTTGCTTATATATATTATTGTGTTTGTTACCTTTGCCGCAATCCTGATGAGCAGTGGCGCTCCCGCATCCACTGTGCGGTTTGATGATGCCAGGGCAAGGATAGCCTTTATGGACGAGGCGGATTCCTCCATACTGACCGAAGGCCTTAAGAATTACCTGTTACAATATGCAGACTTTGTTGATGTAAAGCATGACCAGGCCTCCCTGCAGGATGCGCTTTTCTTTGACGAGGTCGACTACATCCTCAGAATCCCTGCTGGATTCACTGAAGGCTTTCTGGAAGGCAAGCCGGTCGGGCTTGAGAAGATCAGCCTACCCAACTCTGTTTCTTCGGTGTATCTGGACATTAATATTAACAAATATATGAATATGGCCAGGTTTTACCTTGCCAATATCCCTGGAATAATCCAGCAGGAACTGGTTGACCTGGTCAGCAGGGATCTGTCGGTTGAGACGGCTGTGGAGGTCAGGCCTACTGCGGTAAACGCAGATGCCGGGGAAACCCTCAGTATATTTTATAACTACATGTCATATGTGCTCCTGAACCTTTTGATCCTGGGAGTGGGGACTTTCATGCTGGTTTTCAACCAGCGGGACCTTCGCAGAAGAACCCTCTGTTCCCCGGTTCCCTTAAGGCAGCAGAACATGCAGATCCTTTTGGGCAACCTGATATATGCTGTAGTATGCTGGATTATCATGATGGCGTTGGGATTTGTTTTGTATGGCAAAGCTATGCCTGCAAAGCAGACCATTCTTGTAGCCCTCAATACTTTTGTCTTTACCTTTGTATGCCTGAGTATCAGCTTCCTGATAGGAAGCGCTCTTAGCAGTCGTAATGCCTTGTCGGCTGTAACAAATGTGTTGTCCCTTGGTATGTGCTTTACCAGCGGTGCTTTCGTTCCTCAGTACCTTATCGGGGAGCAGGTTCTGGCCTTTGCCCGGATCCTTCCCACCTACTGGTACGTGAAGTATAACAATGAAATCATAAATATGGCAAACATCACATGGGACTTGCTTAAACCCAGGCTGGGCTACCTGGGTATGCAGATGGGCATAGCTGTTGCTGTCCTGGCAGTTGCCCTTGTAATCATAAAGCAGAAGCGGCAGGCGCAGGAGGCATGAGCGATAATAAAAAGGACCATATGCTGTTTCGATATAATACAACAAAAAATGCTAATACCACCCTTTCGGGTGGTGTTTTTTTGCCGTGTTTTTATTAGTATAATCTTTAACTCAAAACTAAAACTCAAAACTAACTGTTCAAGAGTACACCTTAACGCTATTTACTCTACCACTCAGGTTGAGGGGAAACCACATACGCATCACTAGCAATCGATTACAGATGAAAGGAGATCCAAAAATGAGGTTTAAAAAGTTTTTATCCTGCTTATGGTTGCAGCGATGACTGTCTGCACGGTACAGATACCATCGTTTGCGGTCGATGTAGCCGCAGAGAAAACTCTACCCACGTTCCCTGATATGCCAAATGACTGGTCAACGCAAGCGTTGCAGAATGCAGTAGAAAATGGCTTGTTGTCGGGATCTGGTGGCAAAATCCTTCCAAACGAATACCTGACGAGAGCCCAATTGGCGACCATAATTTGTCATGCATTTAATGCTGAAGTTAAGGGTGATCTGAGCGGCTATTCCGATGTCAAGCCCACCGATTGGTATACGGACTACATGGCCAAAGCTTATCAAATGGGTGTGATGGTGGGTTCAAACGGCAGGATGTATCCTGCAAACCATGTAACCCGTCAGGAAGTCTGTGTTGTTATGGCTAAAGCTTTCAGGTTGGAGCCGGCAGATACCTGCATGAAGCAGTTTATTGACGATGACAAGATATCAGATTGGGCAAAAGGGTATGTTTATGCTGCAGTTAATGCGGGATATATCAATGGGTATAACGGAATGCTTGATCCATTAAGCTGCATGACCAGGGCGCAATTTGCCGCCATGATGGACAATATTGTGAAGAAGTACATCAGAATGGCCGGAGAATATGAGATAGTGTCCGAGGGCAGCGTGATGATAAATGTCCCGGATGTAACCCTTGAGAATTCTGTGATTTATGGAAACCTGTTCATTGGTGATGGTGTCGGCGATGGAGAGGTCATACTTAATAATGTAACCGTGACTGGCAGATTAGTTGCTCGAGGAGGCGGAGAAAACTCAATTATCATCAGGGGAGCATCCAAAGTGTCAAACATCATCGTATCAAAGGCCAATGGTACTGTCAGTGTAAAAGTAGAAGGAGATGCGGATGTTGAGGTTATAGTAATAGATGATGGCTCCGATGATGTCTATATCGAAGGAACTGTCGGCAATGTAGCGATAAAGGCTTCTGGTATCACGGTAACAGCAAAGAGTGCACAGGTCAGCAATATCAATATAGCTGGTGAAGGAGTTACACTAATAGTGGACGAAGGTTCAATTGCTGAGTTTCTTGCCGTTTCAGGGCAGGCAGCCGATACTACAGTAGAAGTTTCAGGTATAGTAAGTACAATTGAAACACAGGCACCGAAGACCTCTATTATCGGTAGCGGCAGCGTAGGTGTGGCTCAGGTACAGGCTGGTGCTGATTTCTTACCAGTGGCAGAGAAATGGAAATCCCATTCAGGGCGCTGTGGAAAACACATACACATTAACCGAGCAGGATGTGGGCAGACGCATCAGCGTGATTGTATCATACAATGGAAAGAGTAATACCAGTTCCCCCACAGAAATGATCACAAAAGGTGATGGCACCAAAGATTATCCCTATTTGGTAGCCACGGCAGAGCAACTTAACACCTATGTAAGAGAAAATCCCTCTCTCCATTATAAACAGATAGAGGATATCAGTTTAAGTGGTTATAACTGGCAGCCCCTTCCTGCGTTTAGCGGCGTATACGATGGTAACAACTTTACCATAAGTAATCTAACTATAAATCTTCCAGGTACGGATAAAGTAGGCCTGTTTTCAGAACTGTCATCAGACGGGCAATTAATGAATATCGGTTTGGAAAACGCGAATGTAAAAGGAAACAATAAGACAGGGATATTGGTTGGATATGCTAAAAGCCCAATAAATGACTGTTATGTAAAAGGAAATGTTTCAGGTCGTGGCAATGTTGGCGGATTAGTAGGTCATTTGTATGTTGGGACTATAAAAAACTGTAATGCCACCGTAACTGTCACTGGCAGTGAAACTGTCGGTGGCCTTGTCGGGCTGGTTGAGGAAGGAACAATTGAAGGCTGTTCAGCTTCCGGAGAGGTCAAAGACAGTGGTTCAGGATATGTTGGTGGTCTGATCGGATATTCATACGATTCAAAGATAAAGAATTGCTGGGCTGAAGGAAAAATTCAAGGCAGTAAAGATGTAGGTGGCTTGATTGGAACAACTGATACAGTGGGAATGGAAAATTGTTATGCCAACACAGAAGTTACAGGTTCAGAAAACGTTGGCGGCCTGGTGGGGTATTCAGTTAAATCAAATATAGATAGTTGCTGGGCTACAGGAGATGTCCATGGTAGCATTAGTGTAGGTGGCTTGATTGGAAAATTTGATATGGGGGGAATGGAAAACTGTTATGCCAACACAGAAGTTACAGGCTCAGAACACGTTGGCGGCTTGGTGGGAAAACTGATTGGGTATTTAACTACGGGAAAAGTAATGAATAGCTATGCAATCGGAATAGTTACGGGAAATTCTAATACAGGAGGGTTAGTAGGTTCTAATGGCGGAAATAATGAAGATCCAGGCCAAGTTATAGCCAGCTACTATGATTCCGAAACTACTGGCCAAAATGATACAGGCAAAGGAGAACCCCGTACCACCGAGGAAATGAAAACTGGAACTCCGAGTGACATCATCTACACAAAATGGAGCGAAGACATTTGGGACTTCGGGGGTGATGACTACTATCCCGTTTTAAAAGGAGTGCCGGGTCAGTAAGGCGACATGCATTGATGGTAAGCAAATACAAAGGCAGGCACATGATGACATATTATTCTGCTGTTCCCTGAATTATACGATGTTTCTACATAATACAGCATACAAACCACATAAACCACCCTTTCGGGTGGTGTTTTTTTATCATGTTTTTGTTATAATAGGAACGAATCTGGAACCATTTATATGGTATCTCCTTCTATACCCCCCCATCTTATATCGAAGGAGAATAATCTGAAAGCCCTGCCGGAGATATGGTGTTCTCTTGCAGGGTTTTCTTTCCCCGTGCGTAACTCATGGAAAATCCGATCTGGTCATTTCACTTTTTGCAGAACAGGTGGTATATTTATACTGGGAGGCAATTGTAGTGGTTATTTTGCCTGATTATGAAATCAATGAGATACTGCATGAAAACGACAGGCTGATAGTTTATAGAGGATACTCGGTAAAAAATCGTATGCCGGTGGTCATAAAGGCCATCAAAAAAGAAGCTGTCAACCCGTTAGGAATTGCCTTGCTGATACATGAGTACGAGATCACTCATAACCTTGAGATAGACGGTATTGTCAAGCCTGTGGAACTGATACAGTCAAGGCCGCTCTATGCTCTGGTCATGAAAGACATGGAGGCCGTATCCCTCAGGGAATTCATGCTGCGCCACTCCATAGACCTGCATGACTTTCTTGACATTGCCGTCCAACTCACAGAAGCCCTTGGAAAGCTTCACCAGAGCCGTGTAATCCATAGAGATCTGAAGCCTGAAAACATCATTTTCAATCCCAGGCGGAGGAAGTGCTGCATTATAGATTTCAGCAACGCCGCATTGCTTCCAGGGAAAGGTAATAACGTCAAGGTTGCTGAAAAATCAGCGGGAACCCCTGAATACATGTCCCCGGAGCAGACAGGCCAGCTGAACATCGGGGTTGATGGGCGCAGCGATCTTTATTCACTGGGTGTGGTATTTTATGAGATAATAACCGGTCAGATTCCCTTCCGGGCGGAAGGCCCTGAAGACTGGGCTTATGAACATATAACCAGGAAACCCGTACCGCCAAAGGAAATCAATTCTTTTATTCCATCGGCAATATCCAATATAATTATGAAACTTCTGAATAAAGATCCCGAGGAGAGGTATCAGAGTGCTTATGGACTGCTGTGGGATCTCAGAGAATGCAAGAAGCAGCTGGAAGAAGCGGGCCAGATAACACGCGTTCCTGTCGGGAGGATGGACGACTTTACACGCTTTCATCTCCCTGACAAAATTTACGGCAGAAATCATGAGATTGACACGCTTAAGGCTGCCTATCGCCGGGTTTGCGCCGGAAGGTCCGAAACCATACTGGTAAGCGGAGAGCCTGGTATTGGAAAGACAATGCTGGTAAAAGAAGGCCTTAAATCGTGCATGCGTCAGAAGGAATGGTTTATAGCCGGAAAAGCGGATCAACTGCAAAAAAACATTCCTTATGCCCTTTATGCCGATGCCTTCGGGAAACTGATAAAACAGCTTATGACCTGGAACAGAGATAAGCTTGCCTGGTGGAAAAAAAAGATCCTTCATTCATTAGGTAGAAACTGCGCGGTAATAACCGAGATAATCCCAGAGCTGGAATGGATTATCGGTAAACAGCCCCCGGCGGAACCCCTGCTGCCCCAGGAAGCTGAAAACCGTTTTTTATACATATTAAGAGATTTTATCAAGGTATTTGTCTGGAAGGGCCATCCCATGGTGCTTTTTTTGGATGACCTCCAATGGGCGGACCCCGATTCAATAAAGCTGCTTAAATACCTGATGCAGGACACGGACCTCAATTATTTACTTATAGTAGGCGCTTTTCGCGAAAACGAACTGGAGGAAGGCCACCCATTACTTAAAATACTGGAGGAATCCCGGGAACAGAATGGGCAGGATAACAGGGTAGGTACAATCGTTCTTTCTACACTGAATATAAATGGTATTGAAGCGATTATTGCCGATACGCTGGGAGCCCATCTGCAGGATTCAGAGCCCCTTGTACAATGGCTGTACCGTAAATCGGCGGGTAATCCATTTGCCTTAAGACAGTTTCTCAGACTGATTTACGACGAAGGGCTTCTCAGTTTCGACATGGATGAGGGCCGCTGGAAGTGGGACCTGGAGGCCGTACAGAGCCTTCAGCAAGGAGAAGATGTTCTGGAGCTTATATCGAGGAAAATACAGATGCTTCCTGATGAAGCACAGGAAGCGCTTATGTTGGCCTCCTGCTATGGAAACAGGTTTGACCTGAAAACTCTGGCAGCGCTTTGGAGTAAACCCATGGATGAAACGGCAGCCGCGTTGATGCCGTCCATCCATGAAGGGTTTGTTATAGTACTGGATACTGACGATGGCAGCCCAAACTATGAATTCCTGCATGACAGGGTGCAGCAGGCGGTATATTCCCAAATTTCAGAAGAAGAAAAGAAGAGAAGGCATGTAATGATAGGCTCTTATCTTCTGGAGAACGCGCCGGACAGCAATATTGAGGACAGGATCCTGTTTATTATGGATCATTTCAATCGCGGACTGGAATTAATTCAAGACCATGAAAAAAGGATTCAGCTGGCTGGATATAATCTCATTGCGGGGCGTAAAGCAAGGACTTCCGCAGCCTACGCTTCAGCACTGCAGTATTTGAGATGCGCCAGCTTGCTGATGCCTGAAGATGCCTGGCAACGCGATCATATACTTAATTACCATATAAACCTGGAATATGCCCAGGCGCTGTACTTATGCGCCGATACCGAAAATGCTGAAAAACTGTTTGACACCTGTCTGAAAATGTCTCAAACGGCAATGGAGCGTGCGGACGTTTATGCTTCAAAAATGGTGTTGTGTGCAGGCATTGGAAAACTTGACGAGGCAGTCCATATAGGTATTAAAGCCCTTAATGACCTTGGAATGAGAATACCGATCCATCCCACCAAGTTTGATTTTGCGCGGGAGCTGTTTTTGTATAGGTGGTACATGAGAAACAAGTCAATAGAGGACCTTCTTTTACTGCCCGATATGAAAGATGAACGGCTCATAAAGGTCTCAGAGCTTTTGTCCCGCTTGTGCTATGTAACCATGTCTACGTTTCCTGAATTATACAGCTTTATCGTTGTGAAAACCGGCAATTTTGCAGTCCGGCACGGGAACAGCGAACTTTCTTCGGTAGGCTATTTAGGATACGGTATTACTGCTGGAAGCCTCTTCGGAGATTACAAGGCCGGTGAAAGGTATGGAAAAGTAAGTTTACAGCTGGCCGAAAAATATAACCTGAGTTCGTCAAAGTGCATCGCTAATTTTGTTGTGGGATCACTGCTTTCACACTGGACCAGTCATGCGTCCATCGGGCTGGATTACCTCAGAGAGTCGGCCGCCGCCGGAGCCGAAGCAGGTAACATAGTAGTAGCAGGTTATTCTCATTGCTTGCTCATCGAGAACCAGTATATTATGGGTGTTCCCCTGAAAAGGATGATGGAAGTAGTACATGAAAAGAATGAAATACTGAAAAAAACAAAACATCATCATCTCTGCGTCAATAACGCGATATATGATACGGTCGTATCTGCGCTGACGGGACAGAACGCGGATGCGCTGGCAGCTGTCATTGCGGAACTGGAAAAGGGCGAGCTTCTGGATTTGGTGCAGAAAGATCAGTCTTCCCTTGCAACATATTACGTACGCAGGATGCAGATACATTATATGGCCGGAAACTACAGGACAGCCCTGTCCATGTCGCAAAAGATCCGACCGATCATAGGCGCCATTATGGGCTTTATGGTTTATGCCGAATACTATTTCTATGATTCATTGATTATTACATCGGTATATAACGAACTGTCCTCCCGGGAAAAAAGGCTTTATGGCAGAATCCTCAGGAAGAATCTGCGCATGCTGAAAAAATGGGCACAGTCCTGCAAGGACAACTTTGAGCACAAATACCTGTTAGTATGCGCACAGGCTGTAAGTTTGAAAAACAAACGGGAGAAAGCGATGCTATTCTACGATCGGGCTATACGATCGGCCTATATTTATGGCTATATACAGAATGAAGCCCTTGCAAATGAACTGGCAGCCAGGTTTTATCTGGCAGCTGGCATGGACAGGATAGCCCAAACCTATATGACCGATGCCTGCAAGGGCTATAAAAAGTGGGGAGCCATTGCCAAAGTAAATGACCTCAAGGCAAAGTATCCCGACATCCTGCATGGGATTTACGTGGAAAAAGAAAAAGACCCATATTATTATTCATCAAGCGAAGCATTCAATACAGCTTTGCCGACTAACGGGCAGATGGACGACAATTCAGATTCCTATTACATCAGCAAGGCTATTGAGAGCATCAGGGGTGAGACTGACATCAACAAGCTGTTGGAAGGCTTTTTGGATATAGTCGTAAAGAGCATCAACGCCGATTCCAGCTATCTTATTTTCGAAAAAGGCGGCGATTTGTTCATAGAAGTAATGAGGAATACCGACAGCAGTAAGGCAGCAGCAACAACCATCCCCCTCGATGAATATGATGATATTGCGAAGTCTGTAGTGAACTATGTGGCCAGGACCCTGGACACTACCGTTATAAATTCAGAAGATGAAGCAGGCATATTTGCCAGTGATGCTTATATAAAGAAATCCGGCTGCAAGTCCATTGCATGCCTGCCGCTGTTGTGCCAGGGGATTCCTTTCGGCGTGATGTACCTGGAAAACAGTTTTCTGCCGGGAGCTTTTGCTCCAAAACGCCTGGAGATTGTAAAGCTCCTGTCCATGCAGATTGCCTATGCAAAAAAGCTCCAGGATTATATTATTGAAGAACATGCCGGTAATAAGGAAGTGGGGCAGGCAAGCCTTATTGAACCTCTTACTGAAAGGGAAACCGAGATTCTCAACCTGATTGCAAAGGGAATGTCAAACAAGGAGATTGCCAATTTCCTGGATATTACTGTGAACACGGTAAAGGGGCATATAAAGAACATATACGCGAAACTGGGGGTAAACAGGAGGCTGCAGACCGTAACCAAGGCAAGGGCTCTGAAGCTGCTCAAAGACCAGTAAGGTTTAACCTGTTCCATAGAATCTGCAAAAATCCCGGTTCTCATATTCCCAATATTTCTATCCTGACTTAAACTGACCGGTATTTCTGTATTGATTTGCAGGCATGATAAAAATATCCTCTTGTGCGGCATGGTTTTGGCGGGGTTTTTTTGGTCGCCCGGAACATACAGGTTGACAGCACAGAAGTAATGCCTTATGTTGAAGAAGTATGAATAAACTGAGGGAAATAACCCGCATATGACAGGGGCAACATCGTCGGATTATATCGACTACCATAAGGCAAAGGAGATCTGAGATGCAAAAAGAAATGGATTTTTCAGTGTATTTAAAGACGACACCCGATAAAAACGGATATTTTGGAAGGTATGGCGGTGCCTATGTTCCTCCGCAGCTTGTGGATGAGTTTAAGAAAATTGAAACGGCCTATCATACCATATGCAAGAGCACCAAGTTCATTCATGAACTGAGAAGGATCAGGAAGGAATTTCAGGGTCGCCCGACTCCGGTATGCCATTGCGAACGCCTGTCCAACTCCATCGGGAACTGCCAGATTTATCTGAAGCGTGAAGACCTGAACCATACCGGAGCCCACAAACTGAACCACTGTATGGGCGAAGGACTTCTGGCGAAGTTTTTGGGCAAGAAGAAAATCATAGCGGAGACCGGCGCAGGTCAGCATGGCGTTGCGCTGGCCACAGCCGCAGCTTACTTCGGCCTGGAATGCGATATCTATATGGGTGAAGTGGATATCGCAAAACAGGCGCCAAATGTTGCCCGCATGAGACTTCTTGGAGCGCGGGTGATACCGGTTACCCACGGGCTGAAAACCCTGAAGGAAGCGGTTGACGCTGCATTTGAGGCATATCTCAATGAATATGAACACGCCATTTATTGCATAGGATCTGTTGTAGGGCCGCACCCCTTCCCCATGATGGTAAGGGATTTCCAGGCGGTGGTAGGAGTTGAAGCAAGACAGCAGTTCCTGGATATGACCGGCGAATTGCCCGATGCCGTTGTTGCCTGTGTGGGCGGGGGTTCAAACGCCGCAGGTATCATGTCGGCTTTTCTGAATGACCCGGTAGAGTTGTACGGTGTTGAACCGCTGGGTCTCGGCACAAAGCTCGGTCAGCACGCGGCCAGCCTGACATATGGCTCTGAAGGTATTATGCATGGGTTTAATTCAATAATGCTGAAAGATGAAAACGGCAAGCCCGCTCCGGTATATTCCATCGCAAGCGGTCTGGACTATCCTTCAAGTGGTCCGGAACACGCCTACTGGAAAGAGTTGGGGCGTGTCAAATATGTAACGGCAAATGATGAAGAAGCCATCCATGCCTTTTCCACCTTATCCAGGATGGAAGGCATTATCCCGGCACTGGAAAGCGCCCATGCCGTAGCATATGCCATGAAACTCGCCAGGGAGATGGGTACCGGTTCCATCTTGGTCAACCTTTCCGGCCGCGGTGACAAGGATATGGATTATGTGATCGAAAAATACGGGGAGAAGCTTGGGATTAAGTAGTAATTACGAATGATTTGAATCCGGTTTATTGTAATATTTGGAGAAGGCAGCAATAATCCTGTTTATAGACATTGCTGCTTTCTGCCATCATTATGGCTTCTTTTAATCCTGCGGCTCTCCTTCCGACTTAAGACTTTAAGGGGTGTATAGCATGGGGTTTGTGAACATACTGGGAGAATATTTATCTTATCCGGGGTTGTTCCGGAAGCTCTTCACCGGGAATAAAGGAATAAATGCGGACAAGCATGTTTTCGGCGCTGAAAAAAACCAGTATATCCTGTGTTTCACTCCCGAAAAGCCTAATAGTGACACTGCAGTGGTTTACATACACGGCGGCGGATGGAGGCAGGGCTCACCCAATGACTTCAGGTTTATCGGGCAGAGGTTTGCGGACATGGGTTATCATGCTGTTTTGACCGGATACAGGCACGCGCCGCGGCACAAGTACCCTGCCCAGGCTGAGGACGTTTTTTCAGGACTTATAGGCTACCTGACACTGCGTAGCAGCATGGGCAATCCTGTAAAAGATATTATTGTTGTCGGCTCGTCAGCAGGCGCCCACCTGGGGGCTCTCCTGGTTTATGACAGAAGCCTGCAGGAGAAATACGGCATAAAGCGTGATATATTTAAAGGATTCATCTCTCTTAGCGGTCCCCTGGTATTTGAAGAGTGCAGGGGCGGAACGATCGCTGTCCTTCTGAACGGCCTTTTCCCAAAGGACTATGACAGAAAATCAGCAGATCCCTGGTCCCTTGTAAGAGGCGATGAGAATGTACCGGTGCTGTGTGTTCATGCCGAAAGGGATCCTTTCCTGGAAACCGGGAATGCAGTCGGCTTCACCGACAGGATAAACAGCTATAAACCGGGGCTGGCATGGTGCCATATTGTCAAAGACAAGAGCATGTGCCATTCCAACCTGGCCGCCGGGATATTCCTGTATGACAATCCTGTCGCAGAGTTGCTGTACAACTGGATTAAGTCGCTGTCTGCAAAAGAAACATCAGCATAATTTTTCCCTGGTATTTACTGTCTGGCATAGTTGCATTAAAATGTATATCAAAATGTAAACCGGGAGGATTGCCATGGCAGAGAGTCTGCAGACTCATTTCGATGAGAGCCGGGTGTTGTGTAATGCTTGTGATAAAAAGGATAGATAATGCCAATGAAGAATGTGCCAGGGTCATAAGGGATTCATTCATAACCGTAGCGAATGAGTTCGGCCTGACAAAAGAGAATGCGCCGACAAACGCTGCTTTCATTGAACTGGATTCCCTTATCGGCCTGCAGCAAAAAGGAGCCCGGATGTACGGCGGATTTTGCGATGGCCGGCTAGTAGGCTTTGTGGCCGTCAGGAAAGCAAAGGATGATCTTTACTACATGGAGAAACTTGCCGTACTGCCTGGCTTCCGGCACAGGGGGTATGGGCGGCAGTTAGTGGATTTTGCCGTGAAGGCTGTCAGGGAAGCCGGCGGCAGGAGGATCTCCATCGGGATAATAAACGAGAATACAGTCCTTAAGGAATGGTACAGGAGCATGGGATTTGTTGAAACTGAAATTAGGCGGTTCCCGCATCTGCCGTTTACTGTCTGCTGCATGGAACTTCTGGTTTGAAGCCGCAAAATGAAGGAGGCATATGGATTTGTTCGAAGTAAGGGAAGTCTGCGATAAGGACCTTAAGACCAGCATAACCCTTGATATCATGAACGCGCTGCCCGATTGGTTCAGCCCGCCGGAAGATATTGAAAGAAAATCTGTGGTACATCGGGACATGCCCTTCTTTTCCGCATTTGAAGGGGACAGGGCCATCGGTTTTGTTGCCCTGAAAATACATAATGAATACACGATTGACATGTATACCATGGGCGTTCTGCGGGAATACCACAGGCAGGGCGTAGGCCGCGCTATGCTTGAGGCTGTCGAGGACTATGGCAGGAGAAACGGGTTTAAGTTCATCACCGTCAAGACCCTTGATGCCTCAGCACAGTATGAGCCCTACGAACGGACCAGGGCATTTTATTTTAAAAGCGGGTTCTTTCCGCTGGAGGTCTTTCCCCTCTTTTGGAACGAGGAGAACCCCTGCCTTTTCATGGCAAAATACATCGGTTAATATTCCGTCACTCTGTTTTATGGGACCCCACTATTTCAAAGGGAGAGTGGGGCAAGTTTTCGCCATAGACCAGGCGCATGGCACAGCGCGCCAGCCGGTCGCCCACAGCCTGCTTACCCTGTGGATGCAGGTCGTTATGCTCACCCAGGTCGAAAGCCGCTGCCATGGCGGTTTTTGACATGTCCAGCGCAAGCCGCTGCTGTCGCCTTAAAAGGTGCCAGTGGGGTCCGCCTTCCCAATGGGGCAGTTCCACCTGGAGGAAGGGCATTTCATACCCCCAGTCCGCCCGCCAGGTGCTTATAAGAGCCCTGAGTTTTTCAGCATACCTTTCAGGATTGTCGGCATCGGCCTCACCCTGGTACCAGAGCGCGCCTTTTACTGTAAAGCGCTTAAGCGGCGCTATCATGCCATTATACAGTCCCGCAGGCTTGTATGTAAAAAAGATTTCCGGAGCCGGAGGAGAAGCATGGGCGCCACGGCGGAAACGCCATCTGCCGCTTAAATCAAATGCGCCGTAATCGGTGGAGAGCAGGTATTGCTTTCCGGGAGTAAAACGGCCGCCGTTCTTGCTTATGACCCGGATGGCTATTACGCAGCGTCCTTCAGGCAGCGAAGGCACAACATACTCACGGGGTGGGTATTGGTATGTGGTGTTTCCCACCACCTCGCCATTGACATAAACCATATCCCAGTCAACCAGTGTCCCCAAAAAGAGGGTTGCCTTTTCTCCCGCCAGACCAGGGGGGATATTAATGGTCTTCCGCAGCCATACCGAGCCTGAGCCGGGCCAGGGGTCAAGAAGGTCCCGTTCTTCCCAGCCTTCATCGTTGTAGTCTGGTGAATACCATTTTTCCTTCAGCCCCGGGTCGGAGGCGTCAATTCCGCCATAGAAGTTCTCCCATCTCTTTTCTTCTTCAGCCTGCATCCTTGCCACATAGCCGTCATGGGCACAGAGTTCGGCTTCCCGGATCAGCTCGGGAAAAGTTATAAGTGATCCTCGGCTCATCCAAGCGTGGATTGGGGTTCCGCCGACGGCCGACAGAATCAGCCCTATGGGAACCTGGTATCTCTCTTGAAGGCGCTTTGCGAAGAAGTAACCAACTGCTGAGAAATCCCTGATGGTGTCGGGGGAAGCCGCGGACCACTGCCCGCCGTCCAAGTCGTCCCGGGGACTGTGGAAATCGAAACGCTGGGGTACCGTGAACTGGCGGATATTAGGGTTTGCAGACGCGATCTCCTCCGGATACATGTGTTTTACCCTCGACATGGGAATCTGCATGTTTGACTGGCCTGAACAGAGCCATACATCGCCGGCAAATACGTCTTTTATGGTTATTTCATTTATACTCATGGTATATGGGCCCCCGGGCGGGATGTCGTTTAGAAGGATCTCCCAGTTGCCCGATGAGTCGGGAACCGCTTTGTATTGCTTTCCCAGGAAGGTGAGGTTTACAGGCTCTTGGGCCTTTCCCCATATCCTGGCCGCGGTGCCCCGCTGGATTACCATCCCGTCTGATATCAGTTTTGGGAGCACTATGCTCATAAAAACCGCCCCTTCCCGGATCAAATCATGTCCAAATTGGCCGTGTTATCGGTTGAGCATATTATAGGATTTCATACGTTTTATTACAAGTATAATTAACCTGAACTAATATTTATAGGACAGCAGTCCGGCGGTGTTTTGTGCAATATGCGCAACAATGCGTCTTTTGAACGTTTTCTATATGTTGAATGTGCGTGATATTTTAGTATCCTAGTATTGACACGCATGAAGGTTCGTGGTAATCTTTATTCAAGGAAGGCAAGAAGATTGTGCATATGTTTTGGTTTCAGGCCAGGCAAAGAAGTACAAGGCATCTTCTGCCCCGGCATTTTATAATACGAAAAGTAAAGGGGATGCGACAGTGAAAACCGTAGCATTGGATAGCTCACCCGGAAGGGGCAAAAAACTATTTGCCTACCTTAAACGTTACTGGACTATTTATCTTCTGCTGCTTCTTCCTCTTACATATTTTATTATATTCAAATACATACCCATGCAATATATTCAGATTGCATTCAAGAAATACAGTATCGTAAAAAGCGTCTGGGAAATGCCCTGGGCGGATAACAACGGCCTGGAGTATTTCATTAAAGCTTTTTCGAACAAAGACTTTATTAATGCTGTAAAAAATACCATCATGCTTAACTTCCTGGACCTTATCTGCGGATTCCCGGCCCCCATCATACTTGCGCTGCTGCTCAATGAATTGCCGTTTCCAAGATACAAACGCGTAACTCAGACTGTTGCTTACATGCCCCACTTCCTTTCATGGGTTATCATAGCCGGACTTGCCAGGCAGTTGTTTGCTCCCTCCACCGGTCTTGTCAATAATTTTCTCGATAAGATAGGCATGCAGACTATTCCCTTCCTTAACGAGCCTACATGGTGGGTGATAACCTATGTATTCCTTGGGATCTGGCAGAGTGTAGGTTGGAATACCATCATCTACCTTGCCGCTATCGCGGGTATCAACCCAGAGTTGTATGAAGCCGCCGAAATGGACGGTGCAGGCCGCTTCAGGAAGATGTGGCATATTACGTTGCCAGGTATACGCACAACCATAGTGACCCTGCTTATCCTGAGCCTGGGCCGTATACTGGGCAGCGAGTTCGACCGGCCGTACGCGCTGATGAACCATATGGTCAACAATGTATCAAATGTTATATCCATCTTTGTTTTCAAATATGGCATACAAGGTCTTCAGTTCTCGCTGGCAACAGCGGTTGGGCTATTCCAATCCGTGGTATGCGTCATATTCCTTTTTATAGCAAACGCCTTAGCCAAGAGGTTCGGCGAGCGCGGTGTCTGGTAAGGATAGGTTGCACCACTGCTTTAGGAGGTCTACTGCATGATTAAGTCTAAAAAATCAAGATACGGCGACTGGATTGTTGTCTTCCTCTGTTTTCTGCTGATAGTAGTCTGTTTGCTGCCGATACTTAATGTGCTGGCTCGCTCATTAAGCTCATCAGAGGCGTTGATCAAGAACAAGGTATGGCTCTGGCCTGTTGGCCTCAACTTTGATGCTTATAAAATGGTTCTCAATGACTCCAAGTATACCTGGTCCCTTATATGGACCGCCATGCTGACTGTTACAGGAACTTGTTTATCCCTGTTTATGACCACCATCTGCGCATATCCGCTTACATACGAGAAACTTAAGGGACGCCGCCTTTTCAACACCATTATTATCTTCACCATGTACTTCAATGCGGGGACCATACCCATGTACCTGCTGCTCAAGGATCTGAACTTCCTTAACAGACCGGTTGTTCTGATCGTGCCGTATTGCCTGAGTGTATTCAACATGATCATTATGCGCAGTTTCTTTTACGGTATACCCGAAAGCCTGCGCGAGTCGGCGGAACTTGACGGCGCCGGCCCGGTCCGTGTACTGGTAAGCATCTATCTGCCCATGTCCACACCGGTTATTGCCACACTTGCCCTCTTTTATGCGGTAGGGCGCTGGAATGGTTTCTCAGATTCCTTGATGTTTGTGAAGAAAAGGGAGTATTATCCCATCCAGCATTGGCTATACCTACTTATCAACAGCATGACCAGGATCGAGACGACCACGGTGGAAGGGTTTGCTCCTCCTGGACTTTCAGAAACGCTTAAATCGGCAACAATCATGTTCGCTACGGTGCCGATCCTGTGTGTCTACCCTTGGCTGCAGAAATACTTCATTACAGGCGCAACCCTTGGTGCCATAAAGGAATAAATCTGTGCCCCGGACACTATGTGTCTAAAATATAACAAATAGGAGGATTAATATGAAGAGAACGATTTCCATCCTGCTCGTTTGTTTCATGATGGTCACGCTCTTGGCAGGCTGCGGCAGCGAGCCGGCATCAACATCGCCTACACCGGGCCAGACATCGTCCCAGCCTTCTGAGAGCAAGGATCCAAACGATCCGGCGCCGGAACCTGAGATTGTTGACCGAAGGTTTACGAAGACCAGATCCATCACAGTCGAGATCTATGATCGCAGCAATGATGGCGGTTCTCCACCGGAAGACAACTTCTACACAGACTTTATCAAAGAAGGCGTGCTCCGCGATCATAACATCGAGGTAACCTTCATACCGGTAGGCCGCTGGACAGAGGTTGAGGAGATCAACAACCTGCTTGCTGCAGGCGACGCTCCCGACGTTTGTGTAACCTACAGCTATCCTACCATCCAGACCTACGCCAACATGGGCGGTGTTCTGGACATGGCACCCTACCTCGAAGAGTACAAGGATATTCTGCCCAACCTGTATGAATTGCTCGGTGAGAGAAACCTGTTCTGGAACAGGGATCCTCAGACAGGTACCGTATGGGCTATCGAGGCGCTTCTGTTCAACAATGCCCGTATCAACACCTTTGTACGTGAAGACTGGTTGAAGAAACTGAATATGAATGAACCTACAAACCTTGAGGAATTCGAGAATATGCTCAGGGCCTTCAAGGACAATGCCCAGTTGCTGCTGGGTTCGGAAGCGAACCAGATGATTCCGTTCTCCATCAGCTACGACATCGGATGGCGCGCCGATCATCTGTTGGCTTCCTTCGTTCCCAACGACCTGACCGACAAGGATGCCTACATACGCGGCTTCGACGACAGACACATTCTGTGGCCTGGCATTAAAGAGGGCGTAAGGGTACTTAACAAGTGGTACAATGAAGGCCTTATCTGGCAGGACTTTAACCTCTACGGAGCAGGTGACAATACCGAAGACAACCTGATGAAGGCCGGTTATGTCGGCTCCTTCATCCACAACTGGGACTATCCTTATCGTGGCGGTGAAGAGGGCATCCATGCCAATATGCAGAAGCTGGTCGGTCCGGACGCCGCATTTGTCGCGGTTGCGGCCTTCAAGAACGATGCTGGCCTCTACAGGAAGTTCCTCTCCAATCCTATTGACCGTAAGGTATTCTTCCCCAGCACCAATGATGAGCCTGTTGCTTCCCTGCTGTACCTCGACTGGATCAGCAATATTGAGAACCGCAGGTTCCTCCAGATCGGTGAGGAAGGCGTAACCCATGAAGTTATGCCCGACGGAGCTATCAGGCTGACGAGCGCCACCGGCGAAAAGATCATGAATTCACCAAACAATATCGACTATACCATCACCATCAATGGTCTGGATCTTGGTAATCCTGATCTGAACGCCAGGTCGCTGTCCCTCAACTACGCTGGTGTCGATCCCAGGCTCATAGAAAAGGCATGGCCGCTCTCCACGAAGGATGGGCGCATCATTCCGCAGTTCGTTGTTGGTGAGATCAAGGCTGAAGAGGGTATGGGACCGGCTCTGTCCGAGAAGCGTGACAACTTCCTGGTTCAGGCAGTGTCCTGCTCTCCTGATCAATTTGATGCCGTGTTTGATGCCGGTATGCAGGACTACATGAACTCCGGCGGACAGGCAATCATCGACGAGCGTGCCGAGAAATACGCACAGTTCTACGAATAAACCGAAGAACAGGCATGATAGCCTGAAAATGAATGGGGAATCGCATCAAGCGGTTCCCCATTAGATTCTATAATGAATGTTTGGGTGCCCATTATCTATGTGGAAGGCTCTGTTCCTGATTCTTATTTAGCCCTGTAATCGAGTATCCTCTGGCTTTTCTTCTCGCTGCGCGGAAGCAGGCCGAAGTCAACCGGCTCAACATTGATCCTGATACCGACCCTTTTTTTGAAACAATCCATAATCATGCTGTCAAGATCAGACCTGCGGCAGTCAGGTTCCCTTTCTACCCGCAGCGTGAGAGTATCCTTGCCGTTCTTGTGGTCAATGACAATCTGGTATTCGCTGCTTACACCGGGTATGTCCTTAAGGATGCTGTCCACCTGGCCCGGATAGATGTTCACGCCTTTAACCTTGACCATATCGTCGGTTCTTCCTATTATCCGGTCTATCATGGGATAGCTCCTGCCGCAGGGGCACTTTTCAGGAATAATACGTGTCAGGTCGTGGGTACGATAGCGGACCAGCGGCGCGCCTTCCTTTTTGAAGGTGGTAACAACCAGTTCCCCGAATTGGCCGTCGGGCAGGACCTCTCCGGTTTCACTGTCGATGATCTCAAAGTACAGGAAATCGTCAAAATAGTGTATGCCTTTATGATGCTCACAGTCTATGGCAATACCCGGGCCATAGACTTCAGTGAGTCCATAGATATCAAAAAGCTCTATATCAAGTCCATCCTTGATCCGCTTTCGCATAAGGTCGCCCCAGCGCTCCGAACCGATGACTCCTTTCTTTAGATGGATCCTGTCCTTAATTCCGCGCCGTTCTATTTCCTCGGCAATCAGCAGGGCATAGGAGGATGTGGCGCAGAGCACGGTGCTTTTAAGATCCATCATCATCTGGAGTTGCTTGTCGGTATTGCCCGGTCCCATGGGTACGGCCATGGCGCCCAGTTTTTCGGCACCGGCCTGAAAACCGATTCCCGCTGTCCATAACCCATAGCCCGGCGTGATCTGGATCACATCCCTTTTGGTTATGCCCGCTATCTCATAGCAGCGGGCGAACATCTCTGCCCAGTCCTCCACATCCTGACGGGTATAGGGGATGATAACAGGCATTCCGGTTGTCCCTGAGGAAGAATGGATGCGTACCACCTCGTCCTGGGGGACCGACAGAAGACCCAAGGGATAGGCCAGCCTAAGCTCCTCCTTGTTTGAATAGGGGATTTTAAGAAAATCTTCGGGCGATCTGATGCAGTCCGCAGTCAGCCCTGCTTCCTGAAACTTTCTGCGATAGAATGGACTGTTGGCGAAGACTCTTTCCAGCAATTCCTTTATGTTTGCGAACTGGTCTGCTCTCATGCTAATCTCTCCTCTTGCTAAGCTCATCAATGCTATCTCTCCTTCAACTCAACGTCTTCCGCAATTATGTGGCGGGCCATATGATAGCCGCTGTCAAACGCGGTAAAATTAATGCTATGAAACCTCTGAGGGATTATGCTTCTTATAGCTTCCATAAAGGATTCCCTTGATATGGGCAGGTATCCTGATCCCACCGAGGCTCCCAAAAGGACTGTGTTTACAGCCTTGATTGATCCTGCTTCAATGGCCAGGGCATAACCGTCAATCATGATAAGGCTGCTGGTCACATCCCTTAATGCTTCTTCCATTGCGGTACCGTCATATTCATCCATGCCCAGCGATACCGTGACAGGGTTGATCCTCTGGATATTAACAATGAGTCTGCCGTTTTTCGAGAGGCGCTTTATATTCCTTACGGTTTCGCACAGTTCAAAACCTATCAAAAGATCGGCACTGCCGAAGGGAATGGTGGCTGCCATGCTTTCCCCGCCTATACGGACATGGCTGACCACCGATCCGCCCCTCTGGGCCATCCCGATGGTTTCGCCCGTCCTTACGGCATAGCCTTCCAGGATGGCTGCAGTGCCTATCAGTCGTGACGCCAGGATCTGGCCTTGTCCGCCGACTCCCGCGATAAGAATATCAGTCCTCATTACTCATCCCTCCAATGGCTTCAAAGGGGCATACACTGCCGCATAAACCGCAGGCGTAGCAGGCGGACGGCTCAATCCGGACCCTGCCGTTTTCCTCAAGGACCATGGCCGGGCATCCGATTTCCCTTATGCACAGACCGCATGCCCTGCATTTTTCGGAGTCCACATTGAGGGGCTCAGGTTTCTTCACAAGGGCTATGCAGGGAGCCTCGAAAATTATTGCTGAAACGCCCTTCACGACGGATGCTTCCTTCGCCGCAAGGATTGCGGTTTTTTGATCGAAGGGATTGACTTTCCGTACCCACTTCACTCCGACAGATTTTAGAAGGGCTTCGATATCTATCTTTTCAGATATGTTCCCCATCATGGTATTTGCTGTTCCGGGATGGGGCTGATGCCCTGTCATGGCTGTTGTGCCGTTGTCAAGAACCACGATAACGATATCGGTTTGGTTATAGACAGCGTTGATAACCCCGGGTATGCCTGTATGGAAGAAGGTTGAATCGCCGATGAAGGCAAATAGCCTGGTATCGGGCTCAATTCGCTTGATTCCCTGCGCCACGCTGATGGAAGCGCCCATGCAAAGGCAGGTATCCACCATGCTTAAAGGTTTTGCGTTCCCAAGGGTGTAGCAGCCAATGTCGCCGGTGAAAACAGCCTTCTGTCCCTTCATGGCCTTTTTGACCGCATAGAAGGAAGCCCGGTGGGGGCATCCGGCGCAAAGCACGGGAATTCGCGATGGAAGGGTCGGAATGGCCGGATCAGCGATATCCGGATTTGGTAAGCCTGCAAAATCAGAGATGGCTTTATGTACAAGCTCGTAGGAAAACTCCCCGGCATAGGGCGTATTTCCGGTCTTTTTCCCCAGGATACTTATTTTGAGTCCCTTGCTGCCCGCTATTTCAAGCAGGGCCTCTTCCACCACAGGATCCAGTTCCTCCAATACCAGTACGGCATCAAGCCCGTCCAGGAAGCTTTCAGCCAGCTTTGCCGGGAACGGATAAGGTGTGCCCACCTTAAAAGTCCTGATATCCATATCCAGGTCGCTGATCACATCCTGGGCATATGACCATGCGATGCCCGATCCGGCTATGCCCAGCGGCCCTTTACCCGAAATCCTGTTAAACGGGCTCTTGCTGAAAATAAGCGACAGGGCGATCTGGAGCTTTTCTGTCTCGATATGCCTTTTATAGGAAAGCTGGGGGAATATGACCCAGCGTGAGTCTTTTTCAAAGCCCGCGGGTACGTGTTCCTCACGGGTGTCGGACACGTCGATGGAAGAACAGGCATGGCATATCCTTGTGGTCGGGCGCAGGATAACAGGAAGACCTACCTGTTCAGACAGCTCAAAAGCTGCCTGGACCATCTCATAGGCCTCTTCAGGGGTCGAGGGGTCCAGGACGGGCAGGTTGGCGAACTTCGCAAAGTGCCGGGTATCCTGCTCTGTTTGGGAAGACAGCGGCCCGGGGTCATCAGCAACCACGATAACCAGCCCGCCTTTTACGCCTATATAGACCAGGCTCATGAGCGGGTCTGAGGCGACGTTAAGACCCACCTGCTTCATGGTTACCATGGCCCGGGCGCCTGAATAGGCAGCTCCGGCAGCCACTTCCATGGCGGTCTTCTCGTTTACCGACCATTCGGTATATATGGAACCGTCGTTATTCTTTGCAACGGTTTCAAGAATCTCGGTTGAAGGTGTGCCCGGGTATCCGCAAACCACGCGGACTCCCGCTTTTATGGCTCCAAGGGCAATAGCCTCATTGCCCATCAGAAGTTTTATCAATGTAAATCACCCAGCTTTCCATTACCCTGCTGCCTTCAGCAGTAAACGTCGCTGCTGCTTTTTAACATGAAGAAACGGCTGCCTTCGCGCCGGTTTCAGCATATAGTCAACCAATGATGACGCTTAGCGACAAAACAGCCATGACTAAGATTATAGCCAATAGGTCGAATAATGTAAATCCAAGCTTTTTCCTGCATGAACGCGGCCCGGTACAGAATCCCCTTGTTTCCAGAGATATGGCCATGGTTTCAACCTTCCTGACCGATGAGATTAACAGGGGAACGCACATGGGAATGATAACCCGTATTTTTTTAATAGGATTCCTGGTATCGGTTTCATGGCCGCGGGACCGCTGTGCCTGCATTATCTGGTCCATCTCCTGCGAGAAGGCGGGTATGAAGCGCAGTGCCGTAACCACCGCGAAGGCATACCGGTAGGGGACCTTGAGGCTGTGTGTCATGGCTGTCAGAAGCTCGTTCATGGGGGTGAGCATAAGCATCAGCGATAAGGGTGACAACGCGGCCATCATCCTGAGCATCAGGAGGGATGAGAAGCCAAGACCCATATCGGTTACTGGCACGCCCGGAAGTATGTAGAAGTAAACCCGACCATGGGGTGTGAATAAAAGCTGGAACAGCATGAGGAACAAGCCCAGTATGAACAGGGCTTTGTATACGCCCGCGGCCCTGCCCAGAACTCCGCTCACGCCGGCTATAACGACGGTGAGCACCAGTACCCCCAGCAAGAAAAGATGATTGCTGCTTACAAAGCATGCCACACAGGCAGCAACTGCCCACAGGAGCTTTGTCAGGGGGTTGAGCCTGTGAATGACCGAGTTGCCATGGACATATCCGAGCATTTGCTTCACACCCTCATACCCCCCGTCACAGCACGGGAAACGATGGCATGGGCCATATCCTCGGGCGAGATAACATTCTTAAAAATAGGTCCGAAGCGGAGGGCGAGCTGTATTATCTGGGGCGGTTCCAGGCCCGCCATCCTAAGGCTGTCGCTTTTGCGCAGGACGACACCGGTATCATCGTCTTCCAGCACACGGCCGTTATGAAGAACGACGGCCCTCTTGCAGTAGTCCGCCACAACCTCCATGTCGTGGGATACCATGATTATGGTTTTTCCCCGCTGGTTCAGGTCTTTCACGATCTCCATGATCTCGACGCATTCCTTATAGTCCTGGCCGGTGGTGGGCTCGTCCAGGACCAGGATATCGGTTTCAAGCGCCAGAACCGATGCGAGGGCGACCCTTTGCCGTTCACCCTTGCTCAATGCGAAGGGATTCTGGTCCAATATGCTGTTAAGGCCGAGCAGCCCGGAGATCCTCCTTATCCTCCCGTCAATCAGCTCCTGTTGGCATCCGGTATTGACCAGGCCAAAGCGGATCTCATCGTAGACTGTACCGCAGAAGATCTGGTGATCCGGGTTCTGAAACAGAAAACCGATATGGGGGGCCAGCCTGCTGGTCTTTGTGGCCGCCGTGTCCAGGCCCTTGATGATAACACTGCCAGAAGATGGCTTTAAGAGGCCATTTAGCTGTTTCAGCAAAGTGGTCTTGCCGGCGCCGTTCTGTCCGATAAGCGCCACAAACTCTCCTTGTCCTATCTCCAGGCTGATATCATCCAAAACCAACGGCGCTTTTTTATTGTACCGATAGCTCAGATTCCTGATACTGATCATGGGTTTCCTCCATTATCTTTCTTATAACCGATTCAGCCTCGTCCACATCCACGGGATATCCGCCGGAGTAGAGGGAGGCGTCTTGCAGGAGCTTTGTGAGGGTAACGACCCTGGGACAGTTGATGCCCAACTCCAACAGCTTGTCGTTATGCTCCAGGACCTGGCGAATGGGCCCGTCCATGATGATCCGACCCTTATCCATAACCATGAACCGACTGCAGAACTCGGACAGAAGCAAGACCTTCTGTTCCACAATGAGGATTGTAATGCCATATTCCTGGTTAAGCCGCTTAAGGGTTCTGAAGACCTGCCGACTTCCCACAGGATCAAGTTGGGATGTTGGTTCATCCAGAACCAGTATTTCAGGCCTCAGGGCGATGGCCGCGGCAATGGTTACCCGCTGTTTCTGTCCTCCTGAAAGGGCGGTGGTGCTTTGACGCCTCAGGTGTTCAATACCAGCCATTTTCAGGGCTTCGGCCATCCTGGTCTCTATTTCGTCGGCAGGGATACCGAAGTTTTCCAGGCCAAAGGCAATCTCATCCTCCACAACCATCGAAACTATCTGGGCTTCCGGGTCCTGGAACACGCTTCCCACATGATGGGAAATCTCGCCGCAGGTGCTTTCCACCGTGTCTTTGCCGCAAACAAGAACCTCACCATAGAAGTCGCCCTTGTGGAAATGAGGTATCACGCCGTTAATCATGGAAAGAAGGGTGGACTTGCCGGCCCCGGACGGGCCGATAATGCCCACGAATTCGCCCCTTCCTATATGCGTGCTGATGTTTTGCACAGCGAACCCCTCGCCGTGCTCATATGAAAAGGAAACATCATTGAACCGGATCATTGGTTACCTTCCTTCCAAGGGCCAGTTTAACCGGGACATACAACACCTCTACTATTACGGCATTGATAGCCGCGGTCCCCAGAATAATGCCCAAAAAGACAGCCACAGGCATAGCCGAGACATTGGCCCCGGCATAGAACAGAAGATAGAGGGCGCCCAGGAAGGAAAAACCGCTGCACAGCGTCGCGATAAAGGTGGCAAAAACAGGCTTGAAGGAAATCCTTCCCACCTCCATCCTGATGGGGACAAGCATCAGCAGATGCATAATAACGGCCCCTATGGGTTCGCTGATCAGGTTCAGGTAGGGTGTGCCAGGGAAAAACTGGGATATGACTCCTGCCAGGATTCCGATAATAAGGGCCTCGTACAGGCGCGGCCTGATCAGGATGATGGCCAGGCAATACATAGCGATTATGAAATTGGGTTTCATACCAGCCGTGAAAAAGGCTCCTACAAAGAGTTTAAGAACCGCGCCCGCTGCCAGCAGCACGCCCACCAGGATAATATCGGTTGCCGACATGCCTTTCCTGGATTTGTTTTGGATAGTCCTTTTGCGCATGGTTTCCTGTGACATGAAAAAAACCTCCTTGAATTTTAAATTTCGCAGAGGTGGGATGAAAGGAATGGCATAAAATAAAAATGGCCAGGAGACGCCTGACCATGATATGTATCATCTTTCAGCCATTAGCCTCTTCTCATCTCTTCTGATCTATTCTCATCTCATCTCTGCTTCTTTAAATAAATATAACTTGAATGAACTTGTCCTGTCAAGAGATGCAAGGCTTTTTTATTTAAGAAAACCGATGCCGAAAAAGCCTCATACAGCGGCCAGCAGGCTGTCGATCTCTTTCATCTGTTCCTGTGCCAGGGGACCGAATTTGATAGCGCCTGCGTTTTCTTGGGCCTGTTTCAGGTTCCTGAATCCAGGGATGGGAATATTACTTTTGCTCCTGGCCCAGAAGCCAGGCCAGCTGGTTCTTCTCGCAAAGATCCATGATTTCAGGATTGTAGCTTAGCACGTGTTTTCTGATCATGCAACAGTTTTTTCAAAGATTTGTTATAATATTAGGCGACTGGCGGGAAACAGTCCGGTGACAAGGATTATTCATAAAGCCTATGCCGGTGGCGCCATATGCGGTCTGTTTGCAAGCAAAATTATGCCTTGCGGTCACCCGGCAGTCAGTAAGTGCTTTACTTCAATGGCGCCGGGAGGAACAGGAGATGAAAAGGACAGCCATATTCATAATATCCATGTGTATATGCGCCTGCCTGTGCATGAACGCCGGACAGGCCGCAGTTACGGTTACCGGCGAAACAGAGATCCCCGGGCATGGCCCGGCCCATCATACTGTGGCTGCCATGTCATCGCGGACCGGTAATAAGGCGGAAGAGCTTGCGGACGGCATCCGGGATAACTCAACAGGAAACCATGATTCCCAGGCGTCCAAAACCGGTAAAACCATCATGACGCTTTTTCTCATAACCCTGGTGGTCGTAGGCCTTTCCATCTACCCGATGCTCATTGTCAGCCGGGCGGCCAAGACCCGAAGGGAGCAGGCAAAGCAGGACGAAGAATAGCCGTCTTCGGCGATGATAAAAAGCCGCCGGCATGCGCCGACGGCTTAGGTTACTATTGCCTGAAAGCAAGTATTACCGCTATTCTTCTGCGTCATCGACCAGCTTCAGCTTTTCAAACACATAGAACACGAGGCTCATCACGACACCTGTTACAGCCGCCAGGGCCATTCCTTGCAGGTCCACCTCTCCCAGCCTGATGGACATGCCGCTAAGGCCAACGATAAAGATTACCGCTGTCAGGATCAGGTTCCTGGATTTGCTGTAGTCCACCTTGGCTTCTACTATCATCCTGATACCCGAAGCCGCGATAACTCCGAAGAGAAGGATGCTTATACCGCCCATAACGGCGCCGGGTATACTGTTGATTATGCCGGTCAGTTTACCTATGAAGGCCATAATGATAGAGATGACAGCCGCCCCGCCAATGACCCATACGCTGTACACCTTGGTGATGGCCATGACGCCCATGTTCTCACCATAAGTAGTGGTGGGGCAGGAGCCCGCAAGACCCGAGATGGCGGTGGAAATACCATCGCCCAGCATGGAGCGTGTCAGCCCGGGATCCTTGACCAGGTCCCTGTCCACAATCCTGCTGGTCACTATGATATGGCCGATATGCTCGGAAACCACCACCAATGTAGCCGGCAAAATGATGAGTATGGCATTGAGGTCGAAGGTGGGCGTTGTGAATTCGGGCAGCCTTGCCCATGGCTCGGCGGCCACCGCGTCGAAACTGATTATACCGGGGTTATTGATGTTCAGGATGGCAGCAAGGGCATAGCCGGCAACCACGGCTACCAGCACGGGAATCGCCGCGAAAAATCCCCTGAAAAGCAGTGTCCCCAGTATTACCACCGCAAGCGTAAACAGGGCGATGACCACATTCGGCCAGTGGAATCCGCCGCTGCTGTCGGGAAGAAGTCCCGCGTTGCCTGCCGCCGTGCCTGCCAGTTCGAGCCCGATAAGCGCCACGATTGGTCCCATGGCCGCGGGCGGCAATACGATATCGATCCATTTGGTACCCACTATCTTGATCAGGATTGCTACCAGGCAAAAAAGAACACCGGAAACGACAAAACCGCCCAGTGCTTTCGAGAAATTGGCCTGATATTGAGTGGAACTGGTGATTATGGCGAAGGTAGGAGCAAGGTAAGCAAAGCTTGAACCAAGAAAAGCGGGAGAATTCCCCTTGCAGAGGAAAATGTAGAGAAGCGTTCCCAAACCATTCATCAAAAGAACCAGAGCCGGATCTATGATGGTGATGGAATTGACCTGCGCGATCTGTTCCGGTGTCAGCTTGTCCATTGTGGTATTCAGCACATTGGCTACATAATCGGTCCGGGCCGCACTGTTGAAAAGAAAGGGCACCAGCACCGACGCGCCGAACATGGCGAACAGGTGCTGCAGGCTCAAGGGCAGCCCCAGGAGAAAGGGCACCCTTTCTTCCACATGATAGATCTTACGCTGCATACAGATGTTCCCCCTTACTTAATGGTTTATTTCCAGATGCCGGGGCCATGACAGAGGCAACAGCATACTCTCTTGGAAGTATATCCAAAGACACATGATTAGTCCATACAAAATCGGAAAATCGGGACAAGACTTTACAAAAAAACCCGATTTACTTCCCGGGCCTGATGAATTGTGGTCGGTCAGGTCAGACCTTTCCTTTGTGTCAAATGAATTATATAATTAGAAGAGCCGGTAGTTGGAGGGTATAGATTTGGATTTCATATATGCAGCGGCCATATTCGGAATATTTGTGTTAATCAGCCTCCTCATCGACAGGGGCAAAAGGGATGGCAGGATACTGAAACGTCTGAGGGACCAGTGGGGCAAACTCCCCGACAACAGCCCGGACGATTTTGGTTTTAGACGCGTTTCAACCTTTTTCAGGGAGTATGGGAAAAAGAATGCCCGATACGTTATCGATGACACCACCTGGAATGACTTGGATATGGATAAGTTCTATACTCTGATTAACAGCACCCATACCTCAATGGGTGATGAGGTTCTCTATTCCCTCTTAAGGACGCCTCTGTACGACAGGGAGAGCATGGAGGACAGGCTCCGGCTCATCCGGTACTGGGAAGAGGATCCGGAGATAAGGGAAAGTGTCCAGATGCAACTGGCGAGGTTCGGCAAGTACAGGGATAAGGGCGCGTCAACACTGATGGGAGACACCGAACATCTCAAACTCAGGGCAGGTAATTGGTTTAAACTGTTTACCTTCCTTCCGCTTTTCGCCCTGCCTGTAATCTTCTTTAATGTGGGCTTGGGCATGCTTTTGCTGATCCTGGCCGTCGGTTTCAATGTCCTGTACCATGAAAAGGCGATAAAAGAAATTGATTCAAAGATATCCATCGTAACGTCGGCCGTATCTATCATAGCCCTTGCCGGGAGGATTTCCGGGCTGGATATCCGGGGTATCCCCAGTGTAACTTCCCGCCTGGATGAACTGCTCAAGAGTCTGAAGGAGGTCGCCAAAAAGGGTTCTCCAAGCCTGTTTATCAATAAGGAAGTCGCTGATGATCCGGCGACGATTCCAAAGATGGTTTTCCTGATCGATATATGGAGCTACCAGGCTTCGGTTCTCCTGCTCAGGCAAAAGGTGGATGATTTTGCCCGGCTGTTTGAACTCATCGGACTTTTGGATGCCACCATATGCCTTGCCTCATACAGAAGGACGCTGGATGAATGGTGCGTCCCGAAGATCGCGTGGGAGCATGACGAAAACATGTACAGCATTGAAGCGTCAAACGTAAGGCATCCCCTGGTCAAAAACTGTGTCGGAAATCCTGTGCTGCTGAAAAAGCCTGTTCTGGTTACGGGCTCCAACGCATCAGGGAAATCCACGTACCTAAAAACCGTTGCTCTCAATACTCTTATGGCTCACACTGCCGGCACCTGCCTGGCTGAAAGCTGGACCTCGGTTCCGCTTTTTCCCATTACCTCCATGGCGCTGAGGGACAGCATCGTAAATGGCGAGAGTTACTTCATCGCCGAGATCAAATCCTTAAAAAGGATCTTCCAGACTGTTAATCCTCAAATCAGATGCCTGTGCGTCATCGATGAGGTTCTGCGGGGGACAAATACAGTTGAAAGGATCGCGGCCTCGTCAAGGGTCCTGCATTCGCTTGCCCGTGAAAATGTCTGCCTTATTGCAGCCACCCACGATCAGGAGCTTGCTGATATACTTGATGGGATATACGAAAACAGGCATTTTGAGGAAACTGTCACCGAAAGCGAGGTAAGCTTTGATTACAGGATCAGGAAGGGACGGGCTGTTACCAGAAATGCCATAAAACTTCTGAAGGTCATGGGCTTTGATCCCGGGATAGTGTCAGACAGCATGGACGCGGTTGCCCGATTTGAAGCCACAAGGCATTGGAACAGGATCGAAGAGGCCTGAGAACTGACTGGAAAACACGCCACCGGTTTATACCGCTTTGCGCAGTGCATGGAAAGGACGGATGGATATGACAAGACTGGTTTCCTGGAATGTGAATGGTTTGCGAGCCGCGATAGCGAAAGGTTTTTTTGATTTTTTAGACAGCAGGTCGCCGGATATAATATGTCTGCAGGAAACCAAGCTGAGCGAGGGTCAGCTTGACCTGGAACTGGAGGGATATACCCTCTACTTCAACTATGCTGAAAAGAAAGGATACTCAGGAACTGCCGTTTTCACAAAGATTCAGCCCCTTAAGGTAACCTACGGCATGGGCATAGAAGCCCATGACCGAGAAGGAAGAATGATTACCCTGGAGTATGAGGATTACTATCTGGTGAACATCTACACCCCCAACTCCCAAAGAGGCCTGGCGAGGCTTCCATACAGGATGATATGGGAGGATGACATGAGAAGCTACCTCTTATCACTGGATGCCCGCAAGCCTGTTATCTTCTGCGGGGACCTCAATGTAGCCCATAAGGAGATCGATATAAAGAACCCCAAATCAAATGAAAAAAACGCGGGCTTTACTCCTGAAGAAAGAAGCAAGATGACTCAACTTCTGGAATCCGGATTCATAGATACCTTCCGCTATTTTTATCCCGACAGGACCGACGCCTATACCTGGTGGTCCTATATGTTCAAGGCAAGGGAAAAAAATATAGGATGGAGAATCGATTATTTCTGCGTATCGGAAAGGTTCAGGACAAGGCTTGTGGACGCCTCCATTTTATCAGATATCTATGGCTCTGATCACTGTCCCGTTGAATTGATTATAGAATAAGTCCGATTCCCGCCATAAAGATCAGGACCAGCGGAGGAAAATACCTGGCAATGGGGGAGGATGTCCTTTTGGAGATCCTGCCCCCCAGTCTCTCGCCTGCGATAAGGCCTGCCAGCTGCCCAACGCTCAGCGCCACGGGAAAGATAATGGTATTCTTTCCCATAAGGGCACTGCACAGGATTAGGCCCGCCGAGTCCAATGTGAGAGCAATGGACAGAAGGATGGATTCCAGGGGATCTATCCTGCCGGACTGGTCTATATCGGCTTCTGATGGATGTTTCAGGACCTGAATGGTGATGCCGGCCGATTTCAGAACAAGCTTGAAGAGCGTTCTTGGCGATTGAGGTTCCGGGAGGCTCTTTTTTTTGTGTTTCGGCTTGTTTTCCAATAATGCCGCGAGCAGCATGAATAACCCCATTACGGCAAGTATTACCTGACCCAGAACCCCGGCAAGGCCTCCAGGAATGAATCTGGCAAGGGAAGCCGAGGCAAGCTCCGAAAGGCAGCCGACAGCCAGGGCTGTTACAAAAATAAGGAGCTTCGACACAAACGGGATCCGTATCCCTCTGGCAGAATAGGACATCCCGGCCAGGACACAGTCAAAGCTCGAGATAAGGGTCATAACCAATATCCACATAAAACAGCATCCCCCACTAAGCTCTCTTCCCATGATATGCAGCCCGGCTATATGGAGTTAAGCCATGAGCCAGGGGACGGCAGATATACGTATATAAAAATCAGTCGGTATAATGGGTGGGATCCCGTAAAGCCCGGTCGCTGTGCTGCACGGCTGCGAAACATCAACCACTCGAACGGGGCGCGGCTGAACTCGCTTCGCTCAAACAGCAGCCGCCCTTTTCCCGTTCTCGCGGGATGTTTCGGCGCCTTATCGCAAGGCGACCTTGTTTTACGGGATCCCTGTATAGAAGCATTTAGCACTTATTTATTACCGCCTATGCTGCTTGATGCTCTTATACACATAATATTTTCACAAAACTGCCGTCTCCCGTCTTTACGGGAAGCCTGTACTATTACGAACCGAAACCGCATAGGATACATTGTCCTGCCTGGAGGACCCAATGTGCCTGAGGAGTGATTATGTGGAAGCGCAAAGGCAACTCCCCTTAATGGACAATTTAAGAGATGCCGTATGTGGACTGACAGGAGAAGAAGCACAAAAAAGGCTTGAAATCCATGGAAGAAACGCGCTGAAGCCCGTAAAGCGCCATGGATGGGTTAAAACCCTGTTCTCACAGTTCACAGATCTTATGATAATTATTCTTATAGCATCCTCTTTAATATCGTTTGTAATGGGTGAAAACAGTGAAGGAATTGCCATTCTGGCCATCATCCTATTGAATGGGCTTCTGGGTTTCATCCAGGAAATGAGAACCGAAAAAGCCATGGAAGCCCTCATGAGCCTGGCCGCTCCCCATGCCAGGGTTATCAGGGATGGGGTTGTTCGGGACATCCCTGCTGAAGAAGTGGTTCCCGGGGATTTGATCGTTCTGGGGGCAGGGGACCGCGTTCCTGCTGACGCTGTCCTGATGGAGGCCAACAACCTTTATTCAGATGAGTCCATGCTTACCGGAGAGTCCATCCCGGTTGCCAAATCCGGCACCGACCGGTTGAACGCCAGCCCGGCCGGTATTGCCTCCCGGAACATGGTTTATATGGGAAGCATGGTCACCAACGGAACCGGAAAAGCCCTTGTCATGTCTACCGGCATGGAAACCGAAATGGGCAGGATCGCCGAGTTGATGGAAACGGCGGGTCTCCAGGAAACCCCTCTCCAAAAGAAGCTCGAAAGGCTTGGAGAATACATGGTTACCGGATGCCTGGCCATCTGCGCTATCGTGGCTGTCATGGGGATCCTGAGGGGCGAGCCTGTCATACAGATGCTTCTTGGCGGCATCAGCCTTGCGGTGGCCGCGGTCCCCGAGGGATTGCCGGCTGTTGTAACCATCGCTCTGGCCATAGGCGTCAGGAGAATGGTCCATAAAAACGCTCTCATAAGGCGCCTGCCCGCCGTTGAAACCCTGGGCTGTGCCACGGTCATCTGTTCGGACAAAACCGGAACCCTTACCGAGAACAGGATGACCGTAGTTGAAGCCTATGCCGGTAAAAATCCCTATGTGCTGAGGAAGAACAGCCAGGGCAGGCTCACCGCTTTTTGCCGCGGCAGAGAAGTATACGCTGAAAAGACCACAGGCCTGAAGCTGCTTTTGAAGATCGGCATGCTCTGCGGCAACACCAGGATCATGGGTGACAGGGATGCGGGTATAGATATAGAAGGGGATCCAACCGAGGCAGCGCTGGTTAGAGCCGCCATTGATGCCGGATTTGATAAGGAATCGGTTTTCAGCGCCTACAGAAGGGTAAGGGAAATACCATTCGATTCGAACCGCAAGCTCATGTCGGTCATCTGCAGATCCCGAAGCGGCGAGTTATTCCTTTTTGCCAAGGGAGCTCCCGAGATTATCATGGACAAATGCTCCAAAATTATGATCGCTGACAGGGAGAGGGACATTACCCATGAAGACCTGGAAAAGCTCAGGGATGAATGCAGTTCCATGACTTCCAGGGCACTACGGGTCATTGCGTTCGCATATCGCACCGTTAAGCCTCCCCAATTATGGCGGGATGACCTGGAATCCGATCTGGTCTTCATAGGCCTGGCGGGAATGACCGATCCGCCGAGGAAAGAGGTCTTTGAATCGGTAGCCAAATGCAGGCGGGCGGGAATAAAGATCATTATGATAACCGGGGACCATATAAAAACAGCCGAGGCCATCGCCAAGGCCCTTGATATATACAGGGAAGGCGATCTGGTTTTAAGCGGCGGCGAGATAGACCGGATGTCGGACCGGGAATTGGAGGAAGTCTGCCGGAAGGCAACGGTTTTCGCCAGGGTTTACCCGAAGCATAAGCTAAGAATTGTTAGAGCTATCAGAAACAATGGCAATATCGTTGCAATGACAGGGGATGGCGTGAATGATGCGCCTGCGGTAAAGGATGCGGACATAGGAATTGCTATGGGCAAATCAGGAACCGATGTGACCAGGCATGCGGCATCAATGATCCTGATGGACGACAATTTCTCCAGCATTGTGGCCGCGGTGGAAGAAGGCCGCAACATCTATTCCAATATAAGGAAGTTTATCAGGTACCTGCTTTCCTGCAATGTGGGCGAGGTGCTTACCATGTTCCTGACCATGCTTATGGGGCTGCCCATTCCGCTCCTTCCCGCCCAGGTGCTGGCCGTGAACCTGGCAACTGACGGTCTGCCTGCCATCGCCCTGGGAATGGAGCCGGGTGACCCCGATACCATGGAGAGGCCTCCCCGCAGCCCTGATGAAAGCATTTTCTCATTCGGGCTCGCCAGGATGATCCTGGTAAGAGGCGTATTCATTGCTGTTTCTGCAATAGCAAGCTTCATGATTGTAAATGCCATGAGCAAAAACCTTGCCGCCGCAAGGACGGCAGCGCTGGTGACCCTTGTCATGTCCCAGCTGATCCATGTATTTGAGTGCAAATCAGAGCACAAGAGCCTGTTTGAATTGCCGGTGCTCTCGAACAAATACCTGATCCTGGCCGTACTGTCTTCGGTTCTCATGCTTTTGGGGATTATTTACCTCCCATTCCTTTCGGCAGTCTTCGGAACCACGGCCCTGGCGCTGAACGAATGGCTTATTGCCGGGGGAATAAGCCTGTTGGTGCCGATACTGGTTGGCGTTTTTGGCGCGAGAAAACCCGGTTTGCCGCAGGAGCATGAACAGGATCAAAACTGAACCTTTGCCTGGCATTTAACCAAGTCGAAATAGCCCCGGTAAAAGCATAGACAATGGTTGACATCCTTTTCGTTTATTAAGTAAACTTAAAGCAGACAGGGAGAGGTGATTGTTTTGCTTTCCATAAAAAATGTTTCCAAGAGCTACGCAAAAGGAAAGGTTAAAGCGGTAGACCATATTTCTCTTGAGGTAAGGCGGGGAGAGATATTTGGATTCTTGGGGCCCAATGGCGCCGGAAAAACAACCACCATCAAGATGATTACCGGGGTGCTTCCAATTGGTTTGGGAACCATAACCGTTAACGGGTATGATATTGAGAAGGATCCCATAAATGCCAAGATGAGCATGGGCTATGTGCCCGATACCCATGACATTTATGACCGGCTCACCGGTATTGAATACCTGAATTTCATAGCCGATGTCTATGGTGTATCCCATGGGGAGCGGAAACAAAGCATTGAGAAGTACCTGGATATGTTTGACATGAAGCAGGCCGCCGGCCAGCCCATCAAAAGCTATTCCCACGGCATGAAGCAGAAGATCATCGTTACCGGGGCCCTCCTCCATAACCCGCCCCTCTGGATTCTGGACGAACCCATGACCGGTTTGGATCCAAAATCGGCGCATCTTCTGAAGGAGGAAATGAACCGCCATTGCCAAAAGGGAAATACCGTTTTCTTCTCCACCCATATCCTGGAGGTGGCGGAAAGGCTCTGTCACCGCATCGGTATTATCAATAAGGGTAAGATTATTGCGGTAGGCACCCTGGATGAGCTCCGCAGTTCGGGGGATAAATCATTGGAGAGTATATTCCTGGAACTTACCGATGAAGGAAGTGAGATCCATGAGTAAGTTTCTGAGCCTCCTGAAGCTGCAGATCAACTCCCGGTTCGGTCTGTCCCTGGCGAAATACAATTTCAGAAACAACAGGAAAGAGCTGTGGAAGGCCATAGGGATGACACTGGTCATTCTTGTCGCCCTGGGACAGTTTGTCTTTATCTATACCTTATTAATGAGCAAATTCCATGGGGCGGCCATGCTTATGAACTCACCCCAGCTAATCCTTACCATGGGGTCGGCTGCCGCCGGACTGCTCATCCTTTTTTTCGGAATATTCTATATCCTGGGGGCCCTGTTTCTCGCCAAAGATACGGAGTTTCTGGCCTCTTTGCCCATAAGGCAGAGCAGCGTTTTCCTTTCCAAATTCATACTGGTTCTATTAGGAGAATATCCCATAGCCCTGTTTTTCATGCTGCCCCCTGTCATCATTTACGAAGTGGGGGCCCAGAAGGGTATACTTTATTACATTACGGCCCTGGTATGTATTCTGCTGCTGCCAATAGTGCCGCTGGTCATATCCTCACTGCTGTCCATGAGCCTTATGCATGCCGTAAGCCGTTCAAGGAGAAGGGATCTGATTATTATTACAGGTTCCCTGGTCCTGTTTTTGGCCCTTTTCCTGGGGCAGAACCTCCTGCTTTCCCGGATGCCTGAGAGAGGCTCGGAGATGGATCTCTTTCTTGATATCCTGCAAAGGAGGGACGGGCTGGTTGAATGGTCCGGAAGGATATTCCCGCCATCGGTCTGGATTACCAAAGCCCTATCCCATACAGGCGCGGAAGCGTTGAAGAATCTGGGCTGGCTTGTTCTGGTTTCAGCCGCCTGTTTCATACCGGTCTGGCTGCTATCCTCCCTTATCTACCAAAAGGGTGCGACTGCCCAGCTGGAGGCTGAAAAAAAGACCGTCAGCAAAAAACTGACATACAAAGGTTCTTCGCCCATCATGGTGATTTTCAAGAATGAGTGGAGGATTATCCTGAGGACACCTGTTTATGCGCTCAACTCACTGATTGGTGTCATTATCGGTCCAGTGATAATGATCATGCCGCTCTTCGGCGGTGCCTTGGCCCAGGATCCCGATCTGCAGGCGATTTTCGCGCTTATTGACTGGTTTGGCTCATCTCCGGTTCGGGTATTGATCTTTTCCGGGATCCTGACCCTTTTCGGGGCTCTAAACGCGGCGGTATCCAGCACATACTCCCGGGAGGGAAGCACATTGTGGGTCTTAAAGAGCATTCCGGTAAAGCCCCAGGTCCAGGCAGCGGGAAAGCTGATGGCCGGTTATTCCATATCCCTGGCATGTGCCATTGCCACCTCGCTGGCCATGGCTCTTTCCATGAAGCTGAGCTTTCTTGTATGGCTTTCCAGTGCAGCCCTAAGCGCCGCGGCGCTTTTCCCGGTCTGCCTGGCAGGAATACTCATAGATCTTGCAAGGCCCAAGCTTCACTGGAACAACCCCACCGAAGCCATCAAGCAGAACCTGAATGTGGTTTTGGGAATGCTTGCGGGAGCTACCATTATTCTGGCCCTGGGCGCTATTGGCTATGGTTTGATCAAGCTTCAGACAAGCCCGATTTTGCTCTATGGCGTCATTGCTATTGTAATAACTGCCTTGTCGCTGGCTGGGGTTATCGTCTTAGGGAAAACCGCGGCGCGGGTATACAGCAGGCTGGAGGGCTGATGACCCCTGCCCGGTAAGTTCACTGGCAGGCCAACCGTTTATAGAGGCTGTTTACCATGAAACAGGATATAACAGGGAAGCAATCTTCCCTGTTTTCCTTTCCTGCGGCCTCAAACGGCATCTGCGTGACTTCATACGCAGGCTTTTTGTTGACTTTTCAGATTTTGTTATATAGTCTAAAATAATAACAGCCTTTTATTGGCAACACGAAGTATTTGATGGGGTACGCATATGCGGGAGAATGAGATCTTTAAATATGACGCGTTTATCAGTTATCGCCACACCGAGCCGGATAAGACCATAGCCGAAAAGCTGCACAGGATGCTGGAAGGCTTCAAGGTTCCAAAAAGCCTGGCCAGAAAGGGAATAAAGAAGAAGGTGGGCAGGGTTTTCCGGGACCGTGAAGAGCTTCCCACCTCCTCAAACCTGGCTGACAATATTAACGAAGCCCTTAAAAACTCAGAGTACCTTATAGTTATCTGTTCACCCAGGACATCCCAATCCAAGTGGGTGATGAAGGAGATAGAAACCTTTTCTAAGCTTCACGGACAGGAGCGGATCCTGGCTCTCCTTATTGAGGGGGAGCCCTATGAATCTTTTCCCGAACCCCTGCGTTATGTCAGACGCCAGGTGGTGGGTGAAGATGGGGGGATCAGGGAAGTCACTGAAGAGGTTGAGCCGCTGGCGGCTGATATTCGGGCGGACAGCCTGGGGAAGATGAAGAAAAAGCTCAAGATGGAGATCCTGCGCCTTTTGGCGCCCATCCTCAACTGCCGGTTCGACGACCTGAGGCAGCGTCACAGGGAACGGGCTATTAAGCGGATTTTGTCGCTGTCCATATCCCTTTCGGTCTTTTTCCTGGGTTTTGGATCCTTCAGTGCGTGGCAGGCCTGGCAGATCCGTCAGAAATCCATTCTTCTTGAGCAGCAGGTGCAGAAAACGCTTGAAGGGCAGTCTCTATACATGGCCAATATATCAACCCAGCTCCTGGCGGAGGGCGACCGCAGGACGGCCATAATGGTGGCAAGGGAAGCTCTGCCTGCCGACTTGGACAATCCCGAACGCCCATATGTTGAGGAAGCCGAATATGCCCTGGGCCAGGCTTTGCATGTCTATAAAACCGATAACAGATTTCTTCCGGACGTCGCGCTAAAGCATGACAATATCGTGAATTTCATTTGCCTGAGCTTCGACGGCAAAACCGCCGTGACATGGGCTAAAGACGGCTATCTTTATGTTTGGGACACCCAGCACGGGGATTTACTCAACAAGCATTTCGTCGGCGACAGATATCCCAGGAAGGACAGCCTGAGGTATGCCGACGACAGGACCATAGTTTACATAGCCGACGGAAGGCTGACCTGCCTGGATCTTGAAACCATGAAGGCGAACTGGGAGTATGATGACTATATCACCCGTTTTGAACTGAGCGCGGACGGCCGCAGTGTGGCTGTTGTCAGCAGCGACGCTGTGGCATTGCTGGATATTCCGACAGGCGCCGTACTTTTCAGGCACGACATAGAGGACTACCTGGAGGGTGACGGCTTTGTTTCAGTCACCAGCATGAGCATGGACGACACGGCACGCTACCTGTGCCTGGGTACCAATTCCGGCCAGGTTCTCCTGTTTGATATTAAGAAGGACGGCCTGCTTCAGAAATATCTGACAGAGTATAATGAGATTACCGATGTTGCCGTTTCCGAAGGTGTCGTGGCAGTGGCGTCCAGCGACTTTGTCCTGGAAACATCCGACCTGCTTTCAAAGGGGAAAGGCACCCTGGATATCTTTGACTTTGACGGTTACAGGCTTATTAACCGGCAGTTTGACTACTCCAGTATAAGCGACCTGGCTTTCTCGCCTTATGACAAAAACCTGCTTCTTTTCACGGAGAGCGAAAAAATTAACGTCCTGGACGTTTCCATGGATGAACTGCTATACACCTTTATCTCGGGCGGCAATGTCAGCGACTACATCATCTGGGATGGGTTCGTGGTATCATCGTCCTATGACGGCTCCATCCGTTTCTGGGTCATGGATGGTATCGGCTGGGAGTATTTCCTCGGCAGAGTTGAGCTATCCCAGGGCGTCAACAATTTCATGATCAGTTCGGGCGTGATAGCAGCCTCATACGATTACTCAGACAAGGCAGTATTGCTCAGGAACCTGGAGAATGAGGACATCCAGAGGCTGTCCGGCCTTGGTAATACCATTAACAGATGCGACTTCAGCCCCGATTCCAGCATGGTTCTTTCCTATACATTCAATACCGGGGAAATAGGGGTTTGGGATTGGGAGACCAGGGAGCCCAAAGGTATAATCGAAACCGGGATGAATCTTACATATGCCTGTTTCACGGATGAAGGCCGAAAGATATTCGCTACCGGCCTTGAGGGTGTGCTGTCGGTATACGATGCCGGGACCCTGGAGCTTCTGGCCCAGGATACATACGACTACAGCGTTGAGATGAATCACATAAGTCCCGATGGCTCGTTTTGCGTGGCAAGAACAACCGACGGCTCCCGGATTATCCGCACGAAGGATTTGAGCCTTGCGGCCGAAACCCATAACACCTTTTTCAGAACAGCCCATTTCTATGACCAGAACAGGAGGGTTATCCTGGCGTCCCTTCACAGCGGTACGACGGTTTACAGCACCGAGTCCGGAGAGGAACTCTTTACCTTCCCGGAGGAAGATATCCGGGCTGTTGCTGTCAGCGGCAAGGGTAACATGATAGCGGCCATCTACCCGGATAACAGTATCGGTCTGCTGGATTCCGGCAGTTTTAAGGAGCGCCTTATCATCAATGATTTTGATATAGAGGCAATGGATGTGTTGTTTGATGACGACAGCAGGTATCTGTTTGTCTGCATGGATGATTACAGCCTGCGCTGCTATGAAGCGGCATCCGGGAAGCTGGAGGCAGAGCTGAAGGGCATGTCTCAGGTAACATCAAATGTTGTTTTTGATGACAGCCGGACCTTCCTTATCACCATGGGTGACAAAGCCGAAGCCATTATCTGGCGATGGGAGAACAAAAAGAAGCTGGGTTACCTGGAGCGACTGATAGGAGTTTCTCCCGATTTCAAAACACTGGTCAGCAGTCATGCCAATGAACTGCTCCTGATTCCTTTCTATGATACCCGTATGCTCATAGAGAAGGCGGAAAGGCAGCTTGACGGAAGAACGCTTTCAGACATGGAAAGGGCTGATCTGTTTATCATTAAGTAGTACCGCGGCCCCCCTGTCAGACCCAGGTGGTTTTAGTGAATCACCGCTGCTTTTAGCTTAAACAAACTTATTTCCTCTCCGGCTGACGCGGGAAGTGCGCGTCTGAGCCTGACCATTCCTGAGTCTTTCCGGGTTTTTTTATTTATGGCAGCCTCCCATGCGGGTTGAATTATCCATGCCAATGCTTTAAAATTAAAGAACTATACTCCGAAGGTTGATGGCCATGGATAAGATTAAGGCGTTTATAAGTTACTATAAGCCATATAAAGGCATATTTATCATGGATATGCTGTGTGCTACGGTCCTTTCAGGGATTGATGTCTTTTTCCCTGTACTGATAAGGTATCTTCTTGACGAGGTGTACGGTAAGAGGCCTGACAACATGCTGCAGATCATTCTCCTTTCGGCGGCCGGGCTTCTCATAATTTATGTCATCCGGTATTTCTGCCAGTATTACATCACCTCCTGGGGACATATCATGGGAACCAGGATGGAGGCCGACATGAGGAGGGACCTTTTCAGCCACCTGCAGAAGATGTCCTTTTCCTTTTATGATGACAGCAATACAGGTAAACTCATGTCCCGGATCACCAATGACCTGTTCGAGATATCGGAGCTGGCCCACCACGGACCTGAGGACGTTTTTATTTCGCTGCTTAAGATAGTCGGCTCGGTTGTGATCATGATGACCATCGACATGAGGGTTACCCTGATCCTGCTCGGGCTGACAGCCTTCATCGTGGCTTTCACCGCGTTTTATAACCTCAGGATGCGGGCGGTATTCGCAAAGAACAGGGAGAAAATCGCCCAGGTCAATGCCAGGATACAGGACAGCCTGGCGGGGATCCGCGTGGTCAAATCCTTCTCCAATGAGACAATAGAACTGAACAAATTCAATGACGACAACCATGAATTTGTTAAAACAAAGGAAGAAAGCTATACCGTCATGGGGCGCTTCTTCAGCGGCAATTCCTTCCTCCAGGGGATCCTGTATATCACCGTTTTGGTGGCAGGAGGCATATTTGTGACCCGGGGGACAATCGGCGCCACCGAGATGGTTACATTTATCCTCTACATCAATGTCTTCCTGAATCCCATAGAGAGGCTTGTGAATTTCACCGAGGCATTCCAAAGGGGGATGTCGGGATTTGACCGCTTCTGGAGCATGCTCAATACGAAGCCCGAGATTGTTGACAGCCCCGACGCTGTGGAGCTTAAGTCGGTCAGGGGCGGGATCGTTTTCGATGATGTTTCCTTCAGCTATAATGATAAAACCGAGGTGCTGAAGAACATCAACCTCAGGATAGAACCGAGGCAGACTGTTGCGCTTGTAGGGCCATCGGGAAGCGGAAAGACCACATTCTGCAGCCTTATCCCAAGGTTCTATGAGGTAAATGAGGGTAGAATCCTTGTGGATGGCACAGATATCCGCAAGATCAAGCTGGAATCCCTCAGGAAGAATATAGGCATGGTGCAGCAGGATGTATACCTTTTTGGCGGCACCATCCGTGATAATATTCTCTACGGCAAGCCTGACGCCGGCGAAGATGAAGTGGTCGCCGCGACCAAACTTGCCAACGCCCATGACTTCATCATGGAATTTGAAAACGGCTACGATACCTTTGTGGGCGAGCGGGGAGTCAAGCTCTCCGGTGGCCAGAAACAGCGGATCTCCATTGCCCGAGCCTTTTTGAAAAACCCGCCGATCCTGATACTGGATGAAGCCACATCCGCGCTGGACAATGAAAGCGAGAGGCTTATCCAGGAGTCGCTGGGTGTACTGACCAGGGGCAGAACCACACTGATTATTGCCCACAGGCTTACTACCATCAAGAATGCCGACCTGATCGTGGTGCTTACCTCAAAGGGCATTGAAGAGACGGGTACCCATGAGGAATTGCTGAAGGCAGGCGGCCCGTATGCCCGGCTGTACCAGGAGGCTGCCGGGATGCGGGTCTGCGCGGGAAGAGAAGATGGCGGCAGTTTCAGCAACTGTTGAACCGCAGGAACAAGGGGACGGTCCCTCTGGTGTTATTCCTTTACCGATGACCGCCGGGTGACAGGCGGAGCCATCAGAAAAAGAATGGTGCTGGAGAAAGGAGAGGAAGACCATGCAAAAGAGTGATATCGGTCTCATCGGCCTGGCTGTTATGGGAGAGAACCTGGTAATGAACATGGAGAGCAAAGGGTTCTCTGTATCGGTGTACAACAGGAGCGCCGACAAGGTGAAGCGTTTTACCGAAGGCAGGGGAAAGGGGAAGAACATCCTTGGAACATACAGCGTACAGGAATTTATTGGGAGCCTGACCCCCCCCAGAATAATCATGATGATGGTCAGAGCCGGAAGCCCGGTGGACGACCTGATAGAGCAGCTGATACCACACCTTTCAAAGGGTGATATATTGATAGACGGGGGCAATTCCCATTACCTGGACACCATAAGAAGGACGAAACACCTTGAGCAAATGGGGTTTTACTTCATAGGTGCCGGCGTTTCGGGAGGGGAGGAAGGAGCCTTGAAGGGTCCCAGCATCATGCCCGGCGGATCACCTGAGGCGTGGCCTCTTGTGAGATCCATCTTCCAGGCCATTGCCGCCAAAGTGGAAGATGGCACTCCCTGCTGTGACTGGGTAGGCGAGGATGGAGCGGGTCATTTTGTGAAGATGGTCCATAACGGTATAGAGTACGGTGATATGCAGCTGATCTGCGAGGCATACCATCTTATGAAAGATCTTTTAGGTTATGATGCCGACACCATCAGCGAGGTATTTGACAAATGGAACCAGGGAGAGCTTAACAGCTATCTTATTGAGATCACACGGGATATTATGAAGGTTAAGGATGATGATGGAAAGCCGCTGGTGGACATCATCCTCGACGCGGCGGGCCAGAAGGGTACGGGGAAATGGACAGTAACTGCTGCCCTTGACCATGGAGTGCCCCTTACCCTGATAGGCGATGCGGTTTTTGCCAGGAGCCTGTCGGCTATGAAGGAGCAAAGGGTTAAGGCTTCAAAGGTGTTTACCGGCCCGCCCATCAATGCTCCGGGTGACCGGAAGGCCTTCTGTGAAGCTATCAGAAAAGCCCTGTACGCGTCCAAGATAGTGTCCTATGCACAGGGATTCGCGCTGATGCGAGCCGCGGCCGAAAACTACGGCTGGCGACTGAATTACGGCGGCATTGCGCTCATGTGGCGCGGCGGATGCATAATCCGATCTGTCTTCCTGGGAGAAATCAAGGAAGCATTCGATAATAATCCGGATCTTGAGAACCTGATGTTGGAAAGTTTTTTTATGGAAGCGTTGGAAAAGGCCCAGGTCAGCTGGCGTGAGGTGGTGGCACAGGCCGTATCGAACGGGATACCTGTACCGGCCATGTCCAGTGCCCTTGCATATTATGACGGTTACAGGACGGCCAGGCTTCCGGCAAATCTCCTCCAGGCACAGAGGGACTACTTCGGTGCCCATACATTCGAACGCGTTGACAGGCCAAGAGGGGAGTTCTTCCACCATAACTGGACCGGAAGCGGCGGAACCACCCCCTCCTCATCATACAATGCATAGCACGATAGTATGTCATTGCGAGCCCGGCAAAGCCGGGCGCGGC
>LSQX01034474.1_pt1 | contig 124334 bp, 115 predicted proteins | sample 654561 | NCBI WGS metagenome assembly LSQX01 (sample SAMN04489861, study PRJNA283612) | anaerobic digester metagenome | isolation source: 4 biogas reactors fed with cattle manure at either 37C or 55C with and... | place: Denmark: Kongens Lyngby | collected 2014
CACATATCTCAATCAGTTAAAATCTGAACGCCCGTCAACAATCGAAACATTTGGTTCCGGCCACAGCACATATCTCAATCAGTTAAAATGCAATGACCGAAGTGCTGCAGGTCGATTTAGTTCCGGCCACAGCACATATCTCAATCAGTTAAAATACAAAGCCAATAACCATTTGATTTCAAATAAGTTATTGGCTTTGTATTTAACTAATTCCATATTTATTTCAAAATAAATCAAATTGATCTGGTGATTTTTTAGCTGGTTCTTTCACTTTACTCTGGAAAGAAATAATCTTTTCATACTGTTTATCAGTTAATTGCAGTATATTTACTTTACCACCCTTAGGCAACCCTGACTCAATTTTCTTACAGCAGGTTTCTATTTGCTTGGAACTCGAAAAAAAACGCATATACACACTAAATTGCGACATTTCAAACCCCAAATCCAACAGAGCATTCCTGAAATCAGTCGCTGCTTTTCTTTCTGCTTTTTCCATAACAGGAAGATCAAACATTACGATTATCCACATAAGCCTGTATCCTGATAACATAGAAAACCTCAATTCAGGTAAGTGAAATCGGCAAACTTGGTAATGGCAACTCAAGCCTGTCTCTTTCTTTTAACATTACCAATGCCAATGAAGTAGCAAGTTTTTGAGTACAAACGGTTAAGGGAGTAATACCGGCAAGAGTTTGCATATCCTCATACATTGTTCTTACCAGCATTCTTTTGGTTTCCTGGTTAACCTCATTATTTCCAGCTTGGACCAATTGGTAAACCTTTAAATCCACCATTGGCCTGAATGGTTCCATCAAGTCATCTACTAACCTCATGGCATTGCCTGCATTACTATGATACAAGCCAATACTTGGATGTAATCCCGCAGCCACTATAGCTCTAGCAGTGGTAGCACGCAAAACCGTGTAGCCATAATTTAACAATCCGTTAATCTGGGTTTCATCACGATCTCGCCTAAAATCCTTCCCAAATAACAGTGACCAGTATCTTCTTGCTGCCTGCGCCTCAATATTTGTTGAGTCACCACTTTTTATTTTTTTAATCAAAGCCTGTATTGGTATAAAAGGTGCACCAATTACTTCTAGCACACATGCCTGCTGCTCAAGTTTGGATTTAACAATACTGGCCCAGAGTTTTTTCCTTAACGGAACAGATGCTGCAATTTGCGCATCCATTCTTTTTGACTGCTCATAGTTCCCCTCAATAGGCAGTAACATGCCAACGGCATTATGATTTTCAGCACATAAAACAAACGGTGCCCCCATATTTGCCAGTGCGACCAAAATATTATTGGTATAGCTAATGCCATAGGCATTAGCTATTACTGCCGAAATATCATCTAAAGGCACACGGCCAAGCTCCTCACGATCCCCCTCGGTTGAATTGACTTTTAAAAAACCTCGATAAAGAGAAAGATGACGGTTATCTTCTGCAATTTCGACAATTCTACCGAGCATAAGCCTAGTCCTTGAATCCTGGATCGTTTACCTGACCAATGGGTGAAATCGTAATTTTTCTTCCCTGACTTTTCTGAAGAGAGCTTGCTGTCTTTGATATATATCTAAAGGGATCATCTTTATCACGATTTCTCGCATCGACGTTAGACTCCTGGTGAGAAGCCAATAGCATTTGCCCAGATGATTTAATTACAGCTACTCTTAAAGTCATAATAATATCATCATGCATACATCTCAAAATGTCGCCCCTAATTAAGCGCATCACCAATGGCTTACCTGAAATACTTTGCTCTCTATTCCTTAATACTGCATCCCCATGTTTTCTGACAACTTGGTATGCCTCAAACGTTGAAACTATCTCACCGTCCCACTTCCCTTTTTCATTCTTGACTATTTCAAGACAATAGTTGCTGTCCCCCTTATATCCTTTATAAGGGCGTAATGAGCCATCAGGTAAAACGCCATGTCTTTCCCTGGCTTTATTGCTAGTCATTTTGATGACAGCCAGCTTTTCCCTTATGAATTCTTTTTGGCCATTATTATTTTTATGATAACCAACATATCCGTCCTCCAATAAAGAATACGCTGTATCATTGTGCATTCTACCTTCATGGCTATGATCCGGTTTATGACTAACCCAAATATTATTCACAGCACGTTCCACATGCTCACGATAGGTTTTCCATGGAGGAGTCAAATTCTCAACCAAACGCTCCAGCCTCTTTTCTCGGGCCTGTTGATTCGCCCTGGAAAATTGTTGCAGTAAAGACCTGTCAGTAATACCAATAACACATGCATCAACGGCATGATGCCTATGATCATTACGATTTTTTTCACCGTGCAAACCCAAGACGTCATTAAGACCGAACTGGCTTCTTAATCTGGCTGTCATTTGGCCAGGAATCACCCAAGTATTCGGACATATCAATTTGATATATTCACGAGTTAATTTACTTAAATAACGGGTGTCATTCAACGCTCTTGCCAGAAAATCCTTGTCGTTTTTCAACCAAAGTTCATAGCCATCAGGCAGAAAACGATAAGACTTTTCTTTTTTCATGCCTTTTGAACGTTGCACCATTTCATCGTAATTAAAACCGGCAATTTCTTGTGTGCCGAACGCCTCATAAGGTGTTTTATTAGCCTTATATCGATTTGCCAATCTCATACACAAAGTTTTGTTATTCATACCATCATCAAGCGTTCTGGAATAAGGCAGAATATGCTCAATTTCGACCTCAGGGCTAAAAAGCATTGAAGCACTAATTTGCACTCCAGAGTATGGGCACTTTCTGTCCATAGGATCATACGCAAGTTCTTCCCAAAGAATCATTTTTTGGATATCGCTGCGACTCACCCTTTCTTCGCTAATACCCAATATGCCGGCGATTTGTTCACGACGCCTTGCATTGTTTCTCTGATTTTCAGCTTGCTGTTTCCTTTCTTTATCTTTCTGCTCCTTGCTTTGCTTTAAATCCCTGGCTACTTCAACCACCACCTCGGTGGGATGACCATATTTTTTTATCAGGGCGTTCACTACAATCCTGATTTGGTTTAAACCGATATGCACTGTTGGATTGGCAATTTTTCCATATCTTTTTTCTAATGAATCCTCAGGCTTGCCACTGCCAAAGCCAACATGCCTTTCCAGTGGAAGACCGTAATATGGCAGCTCTTCATGCACTTCTCCATCACGCGACTCATCCAACATACTATGATGATCAAAACCAGCCGCTAATACCGCCTTGTCATACGTTATAACTTCCTCTTGCAAGTAAGGCAGGATTCTGCCGATCGCCTCATAAGACAAAGATCCATAACCATCAGGCAAAGCCACTGATGACAGACTTTCTGCCGTAACTTCATCAATATCTGTATTATTAATTAACCATTCAATGAGCTTGGCTTCATCCTCTTCGACCAATAACTTCTGAACAATTTCATCTTGTTTGGTGACAGGAAAGGTAAACCAATTATTACCAAAAAAACTTTTCTTAGCCAAAATAGAGGCTGTTTTATTACCATTTAAATCCTGTCTTTTATCATCTTCGATGTTGAATCTGACGGCCCCTGAAAAACCTAATTTTTTACGTATTTGATCAAAAGAACGTTTTTGATTTTTATTTAACTCTTCAACGATTGAATCACGTTGCTGCCTGTTTAATGGAATTAAATTAAATTTTTCATCCAGATAACGTAAATTATTTACCTCTTGATAAATCCTGAATAATTGGACACTTGGCAATGCCAATGGAGCCCTTTCCAATTCTGGCAAAAATGTACAACGCCCAGGCTTAACCGGCTTTAGATTTCGTTGAAAAAGGAGAGTATTTTTCAATAAGGCTTTGTTTGACTCATTAAACAGCACTGGATTCCAGTGTACCTGCGCTTGCCACAGCTGCTCAAATTCATCCTCAATCATTGAGCGGTCAATATACAAATCATAATTTTTTTCTATTTTGTCACGACCATTATCCTGAGCCATTCTGGTCTGACGTAAACGGGCACGTACGGTTTCACCATTCAGCATACGTTTATACAAGTATTCACCTATGGTTCGTGCTTCACTATTTTCAATTTTTTCTTTTACTTTTTTTATAGCTGTTTTCAGTGCACCATTTTCATTCTCATTCTTGTCTGTTTTCCGATTACTTTTAAAACCACGACGCTGATTAATATGAAAAAGCGCTCTGGCAAATTCTGCTGGCGTTAGAGCTTCATCCAACCCCCTTGCCCGTAACTCATAGGGATTCAGTTTTTCCAATTCTTTTCTGGCTTCTGCTGTTGCAGGAAAAAAACCCAATTCAATTAATTGCCCAAGCATTCTGTTTTTTCTTTTCAACAGACGATCACGCCTTCTCCTGGCTGAGCGTGCTTGCCGTCTTGTAACCGCTAAAGAGGTTCCATCCTTTGGATTACGCCCATCTGGAAAGATACGCACACCTGCTTTCATAATTGCAGTAGGTGTATTTGTATCAGAGGCCAATCTTAAAACAGCCCAACCGATCGATGTACTTCCAACATCCAAAGCAAGCCTATAACGTCGTAGTAATGCCATAATTCCCTCAACTTAAAAAAATATTTTGTTATTTTTGTAATTCTATGTTACTATAAAAACTCTTAATTGATTGAGATATGTGCTGTGGACGCTAACAAGCAAATATATGCACAAAATGAAAAGCCGCACATGTGCGGCTTTTACTTTTAATATAAAGAAAATTTTTCACCTAAAAAATCAGGTTTTTTCAGCAATGCAAATCCTAACCATCCGGCTTGGATACAAAATCTCAATCCTCTCCAAATCAAACAACCAGTCATCAAAACACATCATTTCCCAAAACCCGCCTGTGGAAGGGTCTATCAGTTTAGACAGATCTGATTGATCCACCTGTTTGCCAGGTACGCCCTCACCGGGCAACCCTACAACCTCTATCCGCCATGCAGGCCCGGCAAGATCATTATCGGCCCGGTTTACAAACAAGTTGTGATATTCCCGCTGCGAACGCCATTCAAAATTATGCTTGGGTGGCATTGCCTTTCTCCTTAAATTTGTCATTACACTTTATACACACTCTTACATCAATCATAGCACTCAAAAATGAAAACAAGAACGTAAAATTACCCCACCCTCACAACCAACGCCGCACTTTCGCCTTATACGCCAGATATTCCTGCCCAAACAGTTTTTCCATGACCCTTTCCTCGGGAATAATCTGGAAACGGGTGATATACAGTACGTATGCCAGCACACCCAACAAAGCCCATGCAGATGCCAGGTAAATAGCCCACGCCAGCAACAACAAAGCCATACCCAGGTACATCGGGTTGCGTGAATACTTATAAATACCCGTACACACCAGGGCCGATGATTTTTCAGGGCTCATGGGGTTCACTGTGGTTTTTGCTTTCCGGAATGAAACAGCCCCCAGAAAATCGCATGCCAGACCAATAAATGCCACGATGGCGGCAATACTCTGGCGTATCAGCGCCCCCTCTTCAACGCTCATGGCCGCCGGGATCAATTGCCACATCACAAGCCCGATGACAATCGCAATGAGTGGTGGAGGAATTCTGGTTTCAAGCTTATTCATAACAATATCCATAAAAACATGTCTGCCCAGGAAAATGGTAACAAAAAACCCGCACCACCATAAGCAGTGCGGGTTTTACAAACAGGTTATTGCCTAAGCAATAAACCGGCTTACATGTTTTCGATCATTACCTGACCAAAGCCAGAGCAGCTAACCTGTGTTGCGCCTTCCAGCAGACGGGCAAAGTCATAGGTTACTTTCTTGGACAGGATTGATTTTTCCATAGAGGAAATGATCAGGTCTGCGGCTTCGGTCCAGCCCATGTGACGCAGCATCATTTCTGCAGAAAGAATTTCTGAACCTGGGTTCACGTAGTCTTTACCTGCGTATTTGGGTGCTGTACCGTGAGTGGCTTCAAACATGGCAACAGAGTCGGACAGGTTGGCACCGGGAGCGATACCAATACCACCAACTTGTGCAGCCAATGCGTCAGACACGTAGTCACCGTTCAGGTTCAGTGTGGCAATAACTGAGTACTCGGCAGGACGCAACAGGATTTGTTGCAGGAAGGCGTCAGCGATAGAATCCTTAACGATAATGTCTTTACCGGTTTTAGGATTCTTGAATTTGCACCATGGGCCACCGTCGATCAATTCAGCGCCGAATTCTTTTTGTGCCAGTTCATAGGCCCAGTCACGGAAACCACCTTCGGTGTATTTCATGATGTTGCCTTTATGAACGATGGTAACGCTTGGTTTGTCGTTGTCGATCGCGTATTGGATGGCTTTGCGAACCAGACGCTGTGTACCTTCACGTGATACGGGCTTGATGCCGATACCGGAAGTGTTGGGGAAGCGGATTTTGGTTACGCCCAGTTCATTTTGCAGGAAATCGATCAGTTTTTTGGCTTGATCGGATTCTGCCGGGAATTCGATACCGGCATAGATATCTTCCGAGTTTTCACGGAAAATAACCATGTCTGTTTTTTCGGGCTCACGCACGGGTGAAGGAACACCTTTGAAGTAACGTACGGGACGCAGGCAGACATACAGGTCCAGTTGCTGACGCAGTGCCACGTTCAGTGAGCGAATGCCACCGCCAACGGGTGTGGTCAGAGGGCCTTTGATGGAAACAACGTAATCCTTGACGGCATCCAGGGTTTCTTCTGGCAGCCATACGTCTGGACCGTATACTTTTGTTGATTTTTCACCAGCATACACTTCCATCCAGTGAATTTTACGTTTGCCATCGTAAGCTTTGGCAACTGCAGCATCAACCACTTTCAACATGACTGGTGTGATGTCTGCACCAGTACCGTCACCTTCAATGTAAGGAATGATTGGCTGGTCTGGTACATTCAGAGAGAAATCGGTGTTAACCGTGATTTTTTCGCCCGCTGCCGGGACTTTGATATGTTGATAAGACATGTTGGCTCCGTAACCCACATTAAGACAATTAACCTAAAACCTGCGGCCTGATAGGAGTAAACCGCAAGTCTTATATAAGACTGACATAGTTTAACTGAAAAAATTTAAACCGCCTAAAAACATTGCCATTTTTTCAGAAATATTTCCTGATTCGGACAATTCTGAGGCAAAATAGCATATAACCTGTTTTTTATCTTCACTATACTTATGTTCAACCCTTCCCGTGACCAGGTCAGAGACTTCTTTATCGATACCTGGCGCAAACACCAGACTAAACAAATCCTGACTCCTCTTGAGTCCATCGCCCTGAACTGGATACAGCAACACCCTGAATATCACGGCGTACTTGAAAACCCCGAATCCAAAAGCAAGGATTTTTCAGTCGACCAGGGTCAGGTCAACCCGTTTTTACATCTGTCCATGCATTTGGCCATTGAAGAGCAAATATCCATTAACAGCCCTCCGGGCATCAGGGATATCTTCCAGACCCTGGCTGCCGGCAGCAACCCGCACGAGGCCGCTCACGAAGTCATGGAGTGTCTGGGAACAGTCATTTGGGAAGCCCAACGCCTGGGTAAACCGTTAGACAACAATCAATATCTGGATTTGTTGCGTCAGCGGGTAAAACGCCATTAACCGGTCCGTCGGCCCTCCCTGGGCTCATCAACCGGCCTGCCAAACACCTTGCCTGTTAGCGCCGGTGGCTTAAACCGCTGGGCAAGGTGGCCAGCCAGGCCGAAATATTCTCAATATCGGTCAGCGTCAGGTTCTGGACCTGCACCATCATAATCGGGTTTTTACGGACATTGGCAGAAGCGGGTGCATTGCGCGCACCACGGGCATAAGCCAGCAGGGCATGCTTCAGGTAATCGCCATGCTGTCCGGCCAGAATGGGATACATGGACGCCAGTGTGGTAACGCCATCGGCACCATGACAGGCCACACACCCTTTTGTCTCAAACGCGACCTTTCCGGCCTTTAAATCGGTGGCCTGCGCAGCCCCCGAAATGACCAGAGCAACTCCTGCCAACATTACATTTACCTGTTTCATGACAGTGTCTCCGACTATTGAATTTGTGCGTAATAGGCTGCCAGATCAAGCATGTCCTGCTCTGACAGGCTATGGGCAATGGCAATCATTGACGGGAAGGTACGGGATCCGGCCTGGTATTCTTTCAGGGCAGCAACAATATATTCAGCATTCTGACCCGCAATCTTGGGAACCGGGTAAACTTCGGGGAAACTGGCCCGGTATCCCTCTATGCCATGACAGCCAATACACATAAATACTTTACCTTTCCCTGCCTCTACATCCCCAACAGGGGCAGCCTGCTGTGCAAATGACTGCGCCCCTGTTGCACAGCCCGCCATGATGGCGAACAAATTTATGGTACGCTTTAACGATTGTTTCGTCATATATGGCTCTTCTTGGTGATTGTTAAGAATTTTAATTAAAAACAACGGATAGAGCTGCGATGGATTGATTTTACGATTTGTACTATCAATTCGGTTTAGTATTAATACTTAATGTATTGAACCCCTATTTTTATGTTGCAGGATGGAAATGAATATACCTATAAACCCTAATGACTCAACAAAATTCTCTGGAACAGACCGTTATATAGCGACGGAAGACCTTAAGCTGGCGGTGAATGCCGCCCTGACTTTACAGCGTCCACTGTTAATCAAGGGTGAACCCGGTACGGGTAAAACCATGCTGGCCGAAGAAGTGGCCCATGCCCTGGGACGCGACTTGCTGCAATGGCATATCAAATCCACAACCAAAGCGCATCAAGGGCTCTACGAATACGATGCCGTCTCCCGCCTGCGTGACTCCCAGCTGGGCGATGAGCGGGTCAAGGATATCCGCAATTACATTAACAAAGGCGTGCTGTGGAAGGCTTTTGAGTCGGAAAAACCCTGCGTTGTCCTGATTGACGAGATTGACAAGGCCGACATCGAGTTCCCCAACGACTTATTGCGCGAACTGGACCAAATGGAGTTTCATGTATACGAAACCCAACAAACCATTGTGGCCAAACACCGCCCCTTGGTCATTATTACCTCAAATAATGAAAAAGAGCTGCCCGATGCCTTCCTGCGCCGATGCTTTTTCCATTACATCCAGTTTCCCGATCGTGCCACGTTAAAAGACATTGTGCATGTGCATTTCCCCAATATCAAGGCCGAAGTCCTGCGTGCCGCCCTGGATCATTTCTTTACCCTTCGCGAAGCGCCCGGCCTGAAAAAGAAACCCTCCACCTCCGAGTTTCTTGACTGGCTGTCACTGCTGATTGCCGAAGATATCAGTGCCGGCAAAATTGATGCCCATGCCGCCACGGCAATACCCATCATGGCAGGTGCCCTCCTGAAAAACGAACAGGACCTGGGCCTGCTGGAACGACTTTCCGCCATGGCGCAAAATATGCGCCGCTCATAAGTCAGGCTACCCATGTTTATCAATTTCTTTTACCACCTTCGCAATCACAAGCTGCCGGTATCCGTCAAAGAATACCTCACCCTGCTTGAGATCTTGCGTGAGCAGGTCATGGCCCCTACCCTGCATGATTTTTATCTGTTGTCACGCATGACACTGGTCAAGGATGAAACGCTGTTTGACCGCTTCGACCAGGCCTTCTCCCTTTTTGCCAAAGGGGTCGAGGCCCAACTGGCCGACAGCAAGGAAATCCCGCTGGAATGGCTGATGAACGAATTGCAGAATTCACTCACGCCAGAAGAAAAAGCGGCCATCGAAAAGCATGGCTGGGAAAAACTCATGGAGCTGTTCAAGCAACGCCTTGAAGAACAGCAGGAACGGCATGCCGGCGGTAACAAATGGATAGGCACAGGAGGCACTTCCGCTTTTGGCAACAGTGGCTATCACCCTGAGGGCATCCGTGTAGGTGGAGAGTCCGCTGGCCATCGCACTGCCGTCAAGGTATGGGATGAGCGCCTGTTCAAGGAATATGATGACCAACAGGAACTGGGCACCCGCAACTTCAAGGTTGCCTTAAGACGCCTGCGCCGCTTTGCCCGCGAAGGAGCGGCCGAAGAGCTCGATCTGGATGACACCATCCGCAGTACGGCCCGCAACGCCGGCTATCTGGACGTCAAAATGATTCCCGAGCGTCATAATAACGTCAAGGTCCTTATGCTGCTTGATGTGGGCGGCAGCATGGATGACCACATCGCCCGCGTTGAAGAACTGTTTTCGGCGGCCAGCAGCGAATTCCATCACCTGGAAGTGTATTATTTCCATAATTGCGTTTACGAACGCGTCTGGCGCTATAACAGTAACGGGCGCCGCAACTACATAGACACCTGGGAGCTGCTGAGAAAATACAATGCCGACTGGCGCCTGATCCTGGTGGGCGATGCCACCATGAGTCCCTACGAAATCATGCACCCGGGCGGCTCGGTAGAGCATTACAACAAGGAAACCGGTGCTGCCTGGCTGCAGCGGCTTCTGGAACACTGGCCCAAATCCATCTGGCTCAATCCCGAACCCACCAGTTATTGGCCTTACCGGCAATCCATCGAACTTATCCGCAATATTGTGCAAGACCGCATGTACGGAGTCACGGTTGCCGGTCTGGAAGAAGGTATGCGGTTCTTGTCCAAATAGCCGCTTATTGTCAACGCAGTATTTGCCTAATCATACAAATAGCCATGAGACAACATCTGCCACTTTCGCCTTACATTACTTTATTACTACTTTCTTTTTTCCTTTTTATGTCATTACCCATTCCCGCCGCAGGCGCCCTCACCCAGCCGGTACAAATCCACAGTATCGAAGGCATTACCGAATACAAACTGGATAACGGTTTACGGGTTCTGCTGGCTCCCGATCAATCCAAACCCACCACCACGGTCAACATGACCTATCTGGTGGGTTCCCGCCACGAACAATACGGGCGTACCGGCATGGCTCACCTGCTTGAGCATTTAATGTTCAGGGGCACGCCCAACACACCCAATGCACTGTCTGAATTTTCCAAACGAGGCTTGCAGGCCAATGGCTCCACCTCGGCAGACCGTACCAACTACTATGCCAGTTTTGCCAGCAACCCTGAAACCCTGAAATGGTATTTGACCTGGCAGGCCGATGCCATGCGTAATGCCTCTATCCAGGAAGAAGACCTGAATGCGGAACGGGGCATTGTCCTGAATGAACTTGAGCGCGGAGAAAACAATCCTTTCCGGAGCCTGACAGAAAAAATGCGTTCAACGGCCTACCAGTGGCACAATTACCGCAACAGCACCATTGGTGCCCGCAGTGATCTTGAAGGCATGCAGGCCAGTGAGCTGCGTGATTTTTACGACCGCTATTACCAGCCCGACAATGCGGTTTTGGTGGTTGCCGGCAAATTTGAGCCCGAGCAAACTCTCAACCTGATCAATGGACTGTTCAGCACCATTCCCAAACCCGAACGCACCCTGACCGAAGCTCCCACGATAGAGCCCCAACAGGACGGCGAGCGCCAGGTTATCCTGGAGCGCAGTGGTGGCATGCCCTTTATTGCCGCCACTTACCATATTCCTGCCGCGTCCAGTGAACAATATATCATGCTGGATATCGCTGCCAGCATTCTGGCCGACAGCCCTTCGGGTCAGCTTTACAAAGCACTGGTGGAAAACAGCCTGGCCACCGGTGTTTTTGGCTTTGCCATGGCACACCATCACCCTGGACTCATCTTTTTTGGCGCCCAGCTGAATGACACCATGGACATCACCAAAGCGCAGCAAACCCTGCATGAGGTACTTGAGCAAAGTGCCAGGCACCCCATCACCCAAGAGCAGCTGGATCGAGCCAAAAACAATTGGCTGACCCAATGGGATGAGTTGTTTTCCAGTACAGAACAAATGGGTATTGGCCTGTCTGAAGCCATTGCCTCGGGCGACTGGCGACTTTTCTTTCTGGAACGCGACCGGGTCAAGAACCTCACCCTGGAAGATGTCCAACAGGCCATCAACACTTATTTGCTGGCCAGCAACCGCACCAGCGGACTTTACAAACCCGCCGATAATCCGCAACGTGCTCCGTTTGAAACCACGCCCGATATTGCACAATTGTTGAAAGACTATAAAGGTGATCCCTCTTTTACGCAAACGGATGCTTTCGACGCTTCGCCTGAAAATATCGACAAACTGACCCAACGGGACGTGATCCGGTTGCCCAATGGCACCATTAGCACCGCCATGTTGGTCAAGCCCACCAGGGGCAATCGTGTCCAGGCCGATTATAAAATCCAGTTCGCCAATGCCAAGGCTATGGAAAATATGGCCAGCCTGTCCGCGGCCGCGGCTTCGTTACTGGATAATGGCACGGCCACCATGTCGCGTCAGCAAATCCAGGACCGTATCGATGCCCTGCAAGGCAGCATTCATTACGGCATCAGTGGCAACCGCTTGATGGTATCCCTTTCCACCCATAAAAAGCATTTCCCGGAGTTGCTGCAACTCAGCCTTGAACTCATCCAACAGGCCAGCTACCCGCTCAAAGAAGTGGATGAGTACAAGGAACGGGTTATCACGTCGATTCGAAACGCCATGACCGAACCTGGGGCACTGGCCAATAATATCCTGAGTCGCCACAGCAATATCTGGCCCAAAGGGGATGTCCGTTATGTCCCCACGTATGAAGAATTGATCGAAAACATCCAGGCCATCAAACCCGAAGCACTTCGTGAATTCCAAAGCAACTTCTTTGGTGCGGGTGATATTGATATTGCCGTGGTGGGCGACTTTGACCCGCTGCAAATCAGGCAAATTCTTGAAAATGGCCTGAAAGACTGGAAACAGGCGCCCCGCTATGAACGCATAGACACGCCCTACCATGCCGTCAAACCCGAGACGTTTACGATTGAGACACCCGACAAGTCCAATGCCGTTTATATGGCCAGATTGCCGATAGAAATGCAAAATGACGACCCGGATTATCCGGCTCTGTTCATGGCCAACTATCTGCTGGGTGCTACGGAAACGTCCCGCCTCTGGACCCGTATCCGCACCCAGGAAGGGATGTCTTACAGTATCCGCAGTTCATTGAATATTTCCTCTTTCGAGCCTTCCGGTACATGGGCATTGCAAGCCATTTATTCGCCCACCGAAAAAGAGCGGCTCAAGTCCCTGATTGATGAAACCATTCAGAAAACCCTGAAGGATGGCTTTACCGAAGAGGAACTGGCCGATGGCATCCGTTCAGCCCTAAACCTGCGTTCACTGGCCCGCTCACAAGATAGCGTCCTGTCTTCGACCTGGCTGAAATACCTGTCACTGGACCGCACCTTTGAATGGAACCGGAAGTTTGAGGAGTCCCTTCAAAAGCTGACCACGGCAGATGTCCTCCAGGCCATGAAAACCTATCTGAAGCCGGAAAACATATCTGAAGCTTTTGCCGGTGATTTTTTGGGTAAGGCTGACTAACCCGGTACGGGGCAAACCCCGTTCCATGGCCCCCTTACCCAAAGGGGGCTTACGGCACATATTGATAAAAAAATGCACGTTATAAAACGTGCATTTTTTATTAAAAGCTGATGTTTTCTTTACCGCTGACTAACTGAAAAACTTCTTGACCCGATCAGTCCAGGACTTGTTCTGGGGTGAGTGACGGTCTCCACCATCTTTCAGCGCCGCCTCAAATTTACGCAACAGCTCTTTCTGCTCTTCATTCAGACGTACCGGTGTTTCTACAATCACGTGACAATACAAATCGCCCGGATAATTGGAACGAACGCCTTTGATCCCTTTGCCACGCAAACGGAAAGTCTTGCCGGTTTGTGTACCCTCAGGAATGGTAATTTCACCTTTGCCTCCCAAAGTGGGTACTTCAAGGTTTCCACCCAGGGTTGCCGTCACAAAAGGTAGCGGCACCTGGCAGTGCAGGTCATCACCATCACGCTCAAAAATACTGTGTTCCTTAAGGTGAATCTCAACATACAAATCACCTGGAGGCCCACCATTGACACCTGGCTCACCATTGCCCGCCGAACGGATGCGCATACCTTCATCAATACCGGCAGGAATCTTGACCTGCAGGGTTTTGTTCTTGCGTTTGCGGCCTACCCCATCACATGATGTGCAGGGATCCTTGATTTCCTGACCCGAACCATGACAGGTGGGACATGTTTGCTGGACGCTGAAAAAGCCCTGCTGCATGCGAACCGCACCACTGCCGCCACACGTATGACAGGTGGTTGGCTTGGTACCTGGCTTGGCGCCCGTGCCATGGCAAACTTCACAGTTCTCCCAGCTGGGCACACGTATTTCGGTATCGAAGCCTTTGGCGGCCTGTTCAAGGGTAATCTCAAGACTGTAACGCAAATCGGCTCCCCGGTAGACTTGCGGGCCACCGCCACGACGACCGCCCCCAAAGATGTCTCCGAAAATATCACCGAACACATCTCCAAAGTTGCCGGCACCGGCCCCCATTCCTGCATTGGGATCTACACCTGCATGGCCATAGCGATCATACGCTTCCCGTTTCTCGGGATCTGAAAGCATCTCATAGGCTTCCTTGATCTCTTTGAATTTATCTTCGGCCTCTTTGCTATCCGGATTGCGGTCAGGATGGTACTTCATTGCCAGCTTGCGGTAAGCCTTCTTGATTTCCTCATCCGTGGCGTTTTTGGCGACACCCAGAGATTCATAATAATCACGCTTTGCCATTATTTATACGCCTTTATAACTCTTTAACAAATTTCATAGATTTAAAAACAATACCCGGTTAAGCCTTTTAAGACAGAAACCGGGTATTCAGCTCACATTGAGGTGATCACTTATGCGTCACGCTTGACTTCTTTAAAGTCGGCATCAACCACATTCTCATCTGCGGGCTGGGCTGCTTCAGCCTGACCTGCCTGGGCCTGCATGTCTGCATACATTTTTTCACCCAGTTTCTGGGAAGCGGTCATGAGCGCTTCTGTCTTGGCGTCAATCGCTGCCTTGTCACCATCCTGCAGTGTTGCCTCAAGGTCTTTGATCGCTGTTTCGATGGCTTCTTTTTCAGATGCTTCCAGCTTGTCACCGTATTCAGTCAATGACTTGCGTGTTGAGTGAATCAGGGCATCAGCCTGGTTGCGTGCCTGTGCCAACTCAGCAATACGATGATCCTCTTCGGCATTGGCTTCCGCATCTTTAACCATGCGCTCAATTTCTTCCTCAGACAAACCAGAGTTGGCTTTAATGGTAATTTTGTTTTCTTTACCAGTGCCTTTATCTTTGGCAGAAACGTGCAGAATACCGTTGGCATCGATATCGAACGTGACTTCAATTTGTGGAACACCACGAGGTGCTGGTGGAATGCCTTCCAGATTGAACTCACCCAGTGCCTTGTTACCCGCAGCGATTTCACGTTCTCCCTGAAACACCTTAATGGTTACTGCTGGCTGGTTATCGTCGGCAGTAGAGAAAACCTGAGAAAAACGGGTAGGAATCGTGGTGTTTTTCTGGATCATCTTGGTCATGACACCACCCATGGTCTCGATACCCAGAGACAATGGGGTAACGTCGAGCAACAACACGTCTGTACGATCGCCTGACAATACGGAACCCTGGATAGCTGCACCGGCAGCAACCGCTTCATCGGGGTTGACGTCTTTACGTGGTTCTTTACCAAAGAACTCTTTGACCTTTTCCTGCACTTTAGGCATACGGGTCATACCACCCACCAGAATCACGTCATCAATGTCGCTAACCTTGACACCGGCATCCTTGATGGCAACACGGCATGGTTCAATCGTGCGGTTGATCAGCTCTTCAACCAGTGCTTCAAGTTTGGCACGGGTGATTTTCAGGTTCAGGTGTTTCGGACCGGAAGCATCTGCCGTAATGTAAGGCAGGTTGATTTCGGTTTGTGCGGTTGAAGACAGTTCGATCTTGGCTTTCTCGGCAGCTTCTTTCAGGCGCTGCAACGCAAGCACGTCTTTGGACAGATCGACGCCCTGCTCTTTTTTGAACTCTTCAATAATGTAATCGATGATGCGTTGGTCAAAGTCTTCACCACCCAGGAATGTATCACCGTTGGTGGACAGTACTTCAAACTGCTTTTCGCCGTCCATGTCAGCGATTTCAATGATGGAAACGTCGAAAGTACCACCGCCCAGGTCATAAACCGCGATTTTACGATCGCCTTTTTCAGCCTTGTCCATACCGAAAGCCAGTGCGGCAGCGGTAGGTTCGTTAATAATGCGCTTGACATCAAGACCAGCGATGCGACCAGCATCTTTGGTGGCCTGACGCTGGCTGTCATTGAAATAGGCAGGCACGGTAATAACCGCCTCGGTGACTTCTTCACCCAGGTAGTCTTCGGCCGTTTTTTTCATTTTACGCAATACTTCTGCGGAAATTTGGGGAGGCGCCATTTTTTTACCTTGCGCTTCCACCCATGCATCACCGTTATCGGCCTTGATAATGCTGTAAGGCATCAGGTCGATATCTTTTTGCACTGCGCTTTCGTCAAATTTGCGACCAATTAAACGTTTGACCGCAAACAACGTGTTTTTAGGGTTGGTGACTGCCTGACGTTTTGCTGGTGCGCCAACCAGTGTTTCACCATCGTCCATGTAGGCGATGATGGAAGGTGTGGTACGTGCACCTTCAGCGTTTTCAATAACCCTGACTTTATCACCGTCAAGGACGGCCACACAGCTGTTGGTTGTACCCAAGTCAATACCAATAATTTTGCCCATTATGCTTACCTTAATAATAGCTAATCTGAAATTTTGTAAAAATCCTGTTTTAATAATTTAAAACAGGATTGTTGGATACCTTCAATATGGGGATACAAAAACCGTTTTCAAGATCCGTAACGTATTTTTTTTATCGCCTTTTTACTGCCAACCGGTTTATTGCTTACCGGCTGAAACCATGACCAGCGCCGGACGCAATACGCGCTCGGAAATCGTATAGCCTTTTTGCAAGGACTGCAAAATACAATTGGCTTCGACCTCTTCGGATGGTACGGAGGAAATGGCCTGATGCAGGTTGGGATTAAATTTATCTCCAACGGCAGGTGCCACTTCTTTGAGATGATTGCGCTCGAAAGCCTGGGTTAGCTGACGCAAGGTGCTTTCCACTCCTTCCCTGAGCGCTTCCATTGTCTGGTTTTCAAGCGCCAGGGCGGCTTCCAGACTGTCTTTTACCGGAACCAGGCTTTCCGCAAAACTTTCGGTACTGAATTTACGTGCCTTGGCCACTTCTTCCTGAGAGCGGCGGCGGATATTTTCCACTTCGGCACGGGCACGCAAAAGTTCATCATGATATTGGCTAACCTTGGCTTCAAGTTCCGAATATTTCTCGGCCAGATTTTCTTCCATCAGTACGGTTTCTTCCAAGGTATCCTCTTGGCTTGCATCAGCTTGCTGCTCAACTTCTGGATTTTGCGGCTGTTCCGGATTTTGTGAGTTTTGAGGATTATTCTCTTGTGACATTCGGTTCTCCAAACATGGGTTTATATTCAATGCACCCTAGATTGAGGCAAATTCCGGTATTTCAAGAGGGGGTTTTCATAAAAAACGCCCGCACCCAAAACGTCCAAACCCAGCCAATGAGCGCCAGACAGGGTCTATGGTTAGCGTATTGGACCTGACAGCGTTGGGCACCAGCCTTGCAGGTGACGCTTGACAATCCCGTCCAAACCATTCATCCACTCGTCGTCACTATTCAGGCAAGGAATATATCTGAACTGTTCGCCACCGGCTTGCTTGAAGGCGCTGGCACATTCAAGCTGGATTTCCTCCAGGGTTTCAAGGCAATCGGCCACAAAACCCGGACACATGACATCAACCCGCTTGACCCCTTGGGCGGGATAAGACTCAAGGGTGTCCTGTGTTGCCGGACCAAGCCATTTTTGCGCCCCGAAGCGGCTTTGAAAACTGAAGTCCAGTTCAACACCCTCATCGGCAAGCGCCTGTTTTAACAGATGAACCGTTCCCTCACAATCTTTGTAATAAGGATCTCCCTGATCGACACTGCTCTGTGGCAGACCATGAAAACTGAGCAATAGACGCTGCGGCTTGCCGTTCTCCTGCCAAAAAGCCCTGATCTTGGCAAGGAGCGCCATGATATAGCCGGGTTCATTGTAAAACCGCTTAATGAAGCGAAACTCGGGCTGATCACGAAAACCGGCCACGATACGGGCGATTTGATCCAGAATGGTAGCGGTGGTACTGGCTGCATATTGTGGATACATGGGCACCACCAGGATACGCTCACATTGTTGCTGACGCAGGCTTTCCATGGCCGTTTCCAGTGAAGGCCGGCCATAACGCATGGCCAGCTCCACGGGTATGTCCAGATCCTGGCGTGCAAAACCTTCGGCAAGCCGTCGGGCCTGGGCCTGACTGTAAACCAGCAAGGGCGAGCCGCCTTCCATCCAGACCTGCTGGTACTTATGCACCAGTTTTCTGGCGCGAAACGGAAGTATCACACCTCTTAAAATGGGTTGCCACAGCAAAGACGGCAGTTCGACCACCCGCTTGTCAGAAAGGAATTCAGCCAGATAGCGACGAATATCCGCAGCTGCGTAAGAAGAAGGAGTACCCAGATTAACCAGCAATACACCCGCTTTCATATCCTGATGGGGTTGGTTGACGATATTGTTCTGATCACGCTTTTTTTCAGGTTCAGGTATATTCTGCATAAAGTTATGGTTCTTAGTACTGGCTTAAGGCGTTGGATAGTAACCGGGCGGTTATATCGACAATGGGGATTACTCGATCATAGGACATTCTGCTGGGGCCGATCACCCCCAATGTGCCAATGATTTTACCATCGACCCCATAGGGAGCAGTTATGACCGAGACATTTTCCATAGGCACCAACCGGGAGTCACCGCCAATATAAATCTGGACGCCTTGTGAGCGGCTTGAAATATCGAGCAATTGGATCAATTCGCTTTTTTGCTCGAATAAATCAAACATTTTGCGCAAATAATTCATGTCAGCCGTCATGTCCGTCACATCCAGCAAACGACGTTCGCCCGAAATAAGTACGGTATCTTGTTCTGAAGTATCGGTGCCGGCATCTACCGCGGCCTGCATCAGCTGTGAAATATCCTCTTTCAGTTTCGCCAGTTCACGGGCCAGTTCAGTACGAACCACGTCAAAAGACTTGCCGGAAAAATGCTGGTTGAAAAAGTTGCCGGCCTCTAGCAGTTCTTGTTCGGCATAATCGCGGGTCGCGGAAATAATCCGGTTTTGCACATCACCATCGGGCGTAACAATAATTAGCAAGATGCGTTTTTCGGACAGGCGGATAAATTCGATATGACGAAAAACCTGGGAACGCTGCGGTGTTAAAACCACACCGGCAAACTGGGTCAAATTGGACACCAGCTCGGCCGCGGCATTCATGGCCTTGCCCGGAGAAGCGTGCAACAGGGCATCCTTGATTTCACTATTGATGTTTTCTGGCGACAAGGTCTGATAATGGCGAACAGCCAGCAGACGGTCTACAAACATACGGTAGCCCTTGGGCGTTGGCACCCGTCCTGCCGACGTATACGGACTTTGGATCAGACCCAGCTCTTCAAGGTCTGCCATGACATTGCGAATTGTGGCCGGAGAAAGCTCAAAGCGCTTTGACAGCGTGCGCGACCCGACCGGTTGCCCATCCTCGATATATTGTTCAATTAAAGCTTTCAGTAAAGCACTAGCGCGTTCATCCATATTGCGATATCTTATAAATTCACACTTACATGTATGATATTTTTTACCAGCGACACATTCGTAGTATTCAGGAACATGCTGAAATTACGGTCAAGATGTCGTAATATCCACATTTCACCTTATTGTATATTGTTTTTGACATGCATTTTTCAACCGTCGCACTAATTGGCCGATATCAGGATTCCGGTATGGATGCTCCCTTGCGGGCATTGTCAGAAGTCCTGACAAAGGCCGGGCGTTCCGTTCTGATAGAAAAAGAGACCGCCACCAATACAGGAGTCGCTGAACTGCCTGTTGCGACCATTGAAGAAATTGGCAGGCAGGCTGACCTGGTGATTGTGATGGGTGGAGACGGAACCATGCTGGGCGCCGCCCGCCAACTGGCCCCCTACGGTATTCCGCTCATTGGCATCAACCATGGCCGCCTGGGTTTCATTACAGACATACCGCTTCAAAACGCCCTGCAAGCCATCCAGTCCGTCCTGGACGGGCATTTCTCCCTGGAATCCCGCACGCTCCTTGAAGCCTCGGTGGTTCGGGATGGGCAAACCTTAACCACGGCACTGGCCCTGAATGATGTCGTCCTGAACCGCTCGGGCCGTAGCGGCATGATTGAAATCAGCGTGGAACTTGACGGCGAATTCATGTACAAGCAACGTGCTGACGGCCTGATTATTGCCACCCCAACCGGCTCGACCGCCTATTCCTTAAGCGCCAATGGCCCCATTTTGCACCCTGGTGTCAGTGCTTTCCTGCTGGTGCCGGTTGCCCCACAAACATTGTCCAATCGCCCCATTGTGATTCCAACCAGTGGCACCCTGAAACTTACGCTCACTGAAATCGGGCGTGCCGAAACGGGTGCCAGCGTGCACTTTGACATGCAAACCTGGTCAAACCTTCAATTGGGCGACCAGATTATCGTAAAAAAAGCCCAACACCAGATTCAGTTTTTGCACCCCAAAGGCCTTAGCTTTTTCTCAACCCTGCGCAAAAAACTGCACTGGAACATCATGCCCGAGTCTTGAAGACAAGGTTACACTCACTCATGCTGCATTCATTACACATTCGCGATTTTGTCATTGTTGATCAGGTAGATCTGCACTTTGACCAAGGTTTTACCGTTTTTTCAGGCGAGACCGGTGCCGGCAAATCCATCCTGATTGATGCGTTGGCGCTGGCACTTGGTGGCAGGGCAGAAACCTATTCCATTCGTGAGGGCGCCGATAAAACCGATATCAGCGCGGTTTTCGACTGCCCGGACTCCCTGCATGACTGGCTGCAAGAGCAGGAAATGGATGACTCCGAGCTGGTGCTGCGCAGGGTGTTTGACCGCTCGGGTAAAAGCCGGGCGTTTATCAATGGCGTTCCCGCCAACCTTGCGCAATTACGCAGCATCGGTCAACACCTGGTAGACATCCACGGCCAGCACGCCCACCAAAGCCTGCTTAAAAACAGTGCCCAACGCGAATTACTCGATGCGCATGCCGACAATAACCGCCTGCTGCAAACGCTTGCGCAACAATGGAAAGCATGGCAAAGCGACATTCGCCAGTACAAGGAATCACAGGAAAACGCTGCCCAGCAAAACCTTGAGCGCGAACGTCTTGAATGGCAACTTCAGGAAATTGCCAAATTGCAATTGGGTAAGAATGAATGGGAAAACGTCAGTACCGAACACAACCGTCTGGCACATGCCTCTTCCCTGCTGGAAGGCGCCACACAAACCCTGAATACCCTGGATGGCGAAGAGCAGTCACTGATATCCGAACTGAACAGCGCCACCCAGCGTATTGCTCAATTACTTAAAAACGATCCGGCCCTGCAAGGCATTTACGATGCCCTGGAGTCGGCCCGGATTGCCTGCGTTGAAGCCGCATCCGACCTGAACAGTTACCTGGACAAAGTGGATCTTGATCCTTTACGCCTGGCCGAGCTGGAAACCCGCATGCGCAATATTTTTGACACGGCCCACAAATTCAGGGTAGAACCCGAGCAACTGCACGCTCTTGAGCAAGAGCTTGAGGTCAAACTTGCCCATTTCAATAAAATCAGCAATCTTGAAGAACTGGAAAAAAGCATAGCGCAACGTAAGGCCGCCTATATGGAAACGGCCCAGGAACTGTCAAAGGCCCGCAAAAAAACCGCCTCCACGCTTGGCAAGGAAGTGACCCAGGCCATGCAAAGCCTTGCGATGCAAGGCGGTGTCTTCGAGATCCATCTGCAAAAAGCAGAACCTGGCCCACACGGCCTGGAACAGGTTGAGTTCAATGTTGCCGGCCATGCCGGTACAACCCCGCGTCCCTTAGCCAAGGTAGCATCGGGTGGAGAACTGGCCCGTATTTCCCTTGCCCTGTCAGTGATGGCCAACAAGGCAGGCAGGGTTCCCACCCTGATCTTTGATGAAGTGGATACCGGTATTGGTGGCGCGGTGGCCGAAGTGGTCGGAAAACTGTTACGTGAGCTGGGCGGCCGTCATCAGGTGCTGTGTGTCACACACCTGCCACAGGTGGCTGCCTGCGCCCAACAGCACTTTCAGGTTCAGAAAAACCAGAAAAACAAAACAACACATTCGGAAATTGTTTTACTGGATGAGCAGGAAAGAATCAATGAAGTTGCCCGCATGCTGGGTGGCGTCACAATTACTGAAACCACCCGTGAGCACGCAAGGGAAATGCTGAATATTCAGGTTTGAGCCCTGTTCCGTAAAGGGGAAGGCCCAACGTTATTTCAAATGGTTCTTGGAAGGGTGCCTGGACTCGCAGTCGGCGCAGGTACCATACAAAACCATCGAATGGCTCTCAAGATTAAAATTATAGTCTTTGGCAATTTTGTATTGCCGTTTCTCAATTTCAGGGTCGGTAAATTCATCTACTTTCCCGCAAACGGAACAGACCAGGTGATCGTGATGATCGCCGTCATCAAGCTCGAAGACAGCCTTGCCGTTATCGAACTGGCTACGCGTTAAAATACCGGCCTGTTCAAATTGAGTCAGCACACGATAAACCGTGGCAAGGCCAATATCGACATTTTCATTAATCAATAAACGGTAAACGTCTTCGGCACTTAAGTGGCGAGCTTCTGATTTACGGAAAATATCCAAAATCTTAAGGCGCGGAAAAGTTGCCTTAAGGCCCATGTTTTTCAATTCGGTTTGATCGTTGACTTGATCGTTCATATCACCCACACTAAATCATGCTGACCCAGCATCATAGTCAAATTTAGCCACAAAGAAAGCGCTTAATGAATAAATTTCCAAATATTTCAGTGCAATCAATCCTATAATTGCCCAGAACTATTATCATAACACTTTTAAATGTCCAAAATTATCATAGGATATTCACCCAAGTCATGAATAATACTGCACTTTTCCTTCGTCTCCGTAAAGGACTGTTTATCTCTGCCCTTGCACTTACTGCACTAACCGGTTGCCAATCAGGGAAATGGGGTTTTCCTTATATCGCCCCTGTACAGCAAGGCAACTGGATCACAGAAGAAAACGTGGCACTATTACAAAAAGGCATGACTCCGGATCAGGTGCGTTACGCCTTGGGCTCACCCACCCTGACCGACATCTTCCGACCTGACCGCTGGGATTATCCTTACTACTACCAACCCGGTTATGGTGAACCGGTCTCGCGCAATTTCTCAGTCTGGTTCGTGAATGGTGTTCTGGATCGCTGGGAAGGTGATCAACAGCCCAACTTCCAACCTTACGAGCAAAAAGCGGCTGCCCGCACGGTAGAATCAACAGCCAGCACCGCAGAAGCGGCAGCCAGCCAGGTAGAAACGGCTCCCTTGGAATAAATCGTTTTCTGCAATCACCAATAATTATCAAAACCAAAGGTTAGTTACATGCGTATAGCTATTTCCGGAGCCAGCGGCCGTATGGGTCGCATGCTCATTGAAGCAGTACTTGAACACCCCGAACTTGAACTTACCGTTGCCCTTGATCACTCGGGCAGCGAACAACTGGGCACCGATGCGGGTGCATTCCTGGGCAAACCCACCGGAGTTGTCATTACCGATGATTTGTCAGCCCTGCAAAACAGTGATTGCCTCATCGACTTTACCCGCCCTGAAGGCACCCTGAAGCACCTGCAGGCTTGTGGCCAGTACAAAACCAAAGCCGTTATTGGTACCACCGGCTTTGATGCCGCCGGTATTCAGGCCATAGAAGAAGCTGCCAAAGAAAATGCGATTGTGTTCGCCCCCAACATGAGCATTGGCGTCAATGCCACCCTGCGCCTGCTTGAGCTGGCGGCACAACTATTGAATACCGGCTACGATGTGGAAGTCTATGAAGCTCACCACAAACACAAAGTGGATGCTCCTTCTGGCACTGCATTGAAAATGGGTGAAGTGATTGCCGAAACCTGGGGTAAAAAACTGGATGACATCGCCGACTGGGCCCGGCACGGTCACACGGGGGCACGCAAAGACGGACAAATCGGTTTTTCGGTTGTGCGCGGTGGCGACATCATTGGCGACCATACCGTGATGTTTTGCGGTACAGGTGAACGAATTGAAATCACCCATAAATCATCCAGTCGTGCCACATATGCCCAAGGCAGCCTGAAGGCTGCCCTGTTCCTGCAAAAACACAAAACCGGCCTGTTCAACATGCAAGACGTCATTCAGGGTTGACAAACTTTATACCTCCGCCTGCCACTGGCATTCGGGGGTGCACTTAACGTTTGAGGTCTACAAAAACCGGTTCGGGTTCCAGCAAAACACCAAATTTATTCATGACATCACCGGCAATTGCCTTTGCAATGGCAGTAATATCCGCTGCACAGGCTTTGCCGGTATTCACAATCACCAGAGCCTGTCTTGCATGCACGCCGGCATTGCCCAATTTCCGCCCTTTCCAGCCACATTGATCAATCATCCAGCCAGCGGCCAGTTTATAACGGTTATCGGGCTGCTCATAAGCAACCAAGTCCTGGAATTGCGCTTTTAACTCCCGATACTGCTGCGCAGGAACAATGGGATTTTTAAAAAAGCTGCCTGCATTACCTGTCACCTTTGGATCGGGCAATTTACGACGACGTATCTCACAAACCGCCTCAAAAATGGCTTGTGCCGTCAGTTGAGGCCTGGCAGTCTCATAGGATTGAAGATCGGGATAAGACAATACCGGCACCCATTGCTTGGGCAAACGAAACCTGACCGCCGTAATGATGAGGCCTTTACCCTCTTCATGCTTGAAGATGCTGTCACGGTAGGCAAATTGGCACTGTTGATTATTGAAGACCTGTTCTGTTTGGGTTAACGGATCGTAAGCCACCACGCTATCGAGTCGGTCTTTCACTTCCACACCATAGGCACCAATATTCTGCACCGGTGCCGCCCCCACCGTACCAGGTATTAAAGCCAGGTTTTCCAGGCCATACCAACCTTGCTGTATGCAATTAACCACAAAATCATGCCAATTTTCACCCGCAGCCGCTTCTACAATCCAGTCGCTGTCGGTTTCCTGCCAAAGGCGAATCCCTTTAAGTTGGTTATGAACAACAATTTGATCGATTTGTTCACTTAATACAACGTTACTTCCCCCACCCAGAACAAAGTAGGGGACACCCGGCTTCAACAAGTCTGAAATAGCACTTAAATCTTTTTTATTACAAAGACTTATGTAATTATTTGCCCATGATTTCAAGCCCAGTGTATTAAAACCGCTCAGGTCCTTCTGTTGTATAAAATCCATATCTTCAACTATTCAAATAACGTTTTTTTGACATTATAAAGAAATAAATGCTATTATTTTGTCTTTCTTAAGCACTTCTTGCTTATTTCGAAAAACAGGCAAATAAAAAAAGCTTGCAAAACGAAAAAAGATTGCTTATAATTTAAAACTTCACTGATTCAGCAAAACACTGAAAATTGTGAAAAATGCGGGAATAGCTCAGTTGGTAGAGCGCAACCTTGCCAAGGTTGAGGTCGCGAGTTCGAGACTCGTTTCCCGCTCCAGAATTCAAATTTGCAGGCATTTCCTGCAAATACGCAAAAAGGACCTTTCGGTCCTTTTTTTGTTTCTGCCACATGAATGCCTTAAACCCCACAACACACTCTACCTGGCAGAATCCAAGATCATCACCGCCCCGCCACGGGCTTCTTATTTTTCCTTAACCTCCTCTTTCTCGTGCCTGTTTGCATTTACGAGGTAATTAAAGGGCAAAAAACCGGCATTCAGCTGTTTAAACATATCAGCAAACATATTATTCCATGGCATCGTATTGGCACCATCGGCCAACGCAACAGACTGCCGCTGCCATTGCTGCAATATTTCTGCCATACCCGACAGGAACAAACGCTGATTTTCAAGTGCCTGCTGGGTCAAAGCCCGATTGCCATTGGCGCATTGCGACAAACTTACCATAAGATCGTTAAAAGCCTGGCCCCGCAGGGGATCATTATTGATATTCAGCAGTTTTTCCATATTAGCCCGACTCTCACCAAAAGCCGCGGCAATGAACTCACCCCAGCGCTGATTGTTTTCCTGAAACAGCTTTCCCATTTGTCGGGACAGCTCCATATTTGCATTGAATAAATTCTGCGACAACTGACCATCAGAATAAGTTGATGCCTTGTTATTGGTTCCCATACCTGCCTCCTATAGTTATATACCAACGTCTAAAGTACACCCCCAGTGTAGTCAAAAAATATTATAAAACAATGCGTTATATCAAACTAGAGCACAACGACCGCAGCAACCATCCCTTTCAGGCCAATCCCACGCCCCCCCCTATTGCCTATTTAGCTCATATAAAACACCTAAACACCTAAAAATGATGCACCATTACAACAAAAACAGGTTAAAAATCTATCCAATGATAATTTTGTTGCTTATTTCACAACAAAAACTTCCATTTTGGCTTAATGGTGCTATACTCATTCTCTTATTAAGTCTTTGGCACTGAACGGCAACGATTGCATTATCCGGACCTATCAGTTGCAATGTACTAAAGGGCGCAGTAGCAAAGCGGTTATGCAGCGGATTGCAAATCCGTCTAGGGCGGTTCGACTCCGCCCTGCGCCTCCAGTCAAAGACTTGTTAAAAATGCGGGAATAGCTCAGTTGGTAGAGCGCAACCTTGCCAAGGTTGAGGTCGCGAGTTCGAGACTCGTTTCCCGCTCCAGAATTCAGAAAAAGCCCAGACTTCGGTCTGGGCTTTCTTTCTTCCTAAATCGTCTTATTAACCATTTGCACAGACGCTATGTGCCCGGCAATAGATTGGTTGCTGATATTGGTTTCCAATAATTTGGACAGGTTTATAATTTCCTCACGCAGGCCAAATAAAAACGCATTGATTTGCCCGGTATTTTTCTCTGAAAAAGAATACTGCTCACCATCAACCTTGTGTTTCTGAATATGTTCAATTTGGCTGAGCAGATAATTAATATCACTGGCGGCAGGGGGAACCGAATCTGCCATTCGATGAATAAAATAAACCGTTATTTTGTCACACAAGCGTTCTGCCCCCGCTACCAAAGGAAACCAGCTGGTAGCCTCCACGCCAACAGGTGCGGGCTCCAGCATTAAGCGATGCAGCTCTGTTCTTAAATCGGAAACCTTTTGGTAAGCGGCAATCTTTGCCTTGAATACCTCTTGGGTTATTTTTTGGAACTCAGCTTCATCGCCATTGGCACTCTGGCAGGCTGACTTTAAATAATGCTTGATGGCATTCAAGACCTCATCAAATCTTTTGCCCAGTACATTATTTTTTCTTTGTGGCCAAAGAAAATAGTTGAAGACCAGGATAATAACGCCCGCAATAATGGTATCTATGACTCTTTGGCCCGCATAATTAACCGTCATGGGACCTGTACTTAACAAATCCAGAAGCAGCAATAAGACGGCGGTAATGATGATTACCTGAGTCGCGTAAGACACCATTTTTGCCCAGGGAATCAGCGCGGCCAATATGCCAATCACAACAATTAAGGCAACCCCCTTGGGCAACAGATACAAAACCACTGTCCCGATGCATGCCCCAAAAATGGTTCCCAGACAACGCATGAGCGTTCTGGCAAACACAGAGCCAAAATCCGGTTTCATGGTTAATGCAATCGTTAAAGGCACCCAAAACCAATGGTTTTCATGAATGACGTACCTGGTCGCAAAAGCCGCCCCCATGCAGGATGCAAACACATAGGCCTGGGTAATGACTTCTTTACCCACAATCAAGCGCTTCAAGCCCATTTGCGCCCGCTGCTTTAAGGAAGTTTTGACTGAGAACCGTTTCTGTCTTGGCAAGGAATCAGAGGCGGAAGAAGGCCAAAGACTTTCCATCAGCCGGGTAAGACTATAAACAAAACCACTGGCTTGCTCAGGAAAATCCGGTAGCGGTGGTGGTGTTTTACGCTTCCGGACAAGGGCATCTGCGATTTCCTCCAGCAAATGAGCCGAATCCGCAAGCAACTTTGTATCCTTATTAATTGCAATCAGGTGCGATAAAGTGCTGTCCAGAGCCTGTAAAAGTGCAGCCTGACGATCTGCTTCCTGACTCCGCTCAGGAAAATTCCGGTATTTGCTATTCAATAAGGCGGAATAAAGTGTGAAGTAGCTGTCCAGGGCGCCATCCAGTGTTGTCCGCACTTTTTTATCATCCACTGGTGTTGGTAAGGTTTTCCGGGATTTTATGAGTGCATAATCGGCCAGTTTTTTTATATGCTCCGAAAGCAGTAAACGTTCGGGGGCATGAGAGTCCAGCAAGGCCTGACATCCCAACAGCAACAGGTAAAACACCGTCCCCAGCTGAAAACAGAGATAGAGCTTCCAGCCCATTCCCTCTATCGGCATACCCACAACGACCGAGGCCATGACCAGGGCAATCATTGTACCAACCGAATAAGGCATGCCGTAATTGCTGATAATGGAACAAAAGAAAGCCAGCATGGCCATGATGATAATCACCACCAGCCAGGGCAGCCCCACCAAAACACCGGCAAATGCCCCCAAACCACCGATTAAGGAAGCAATGACGGTATTTTTGAACATGGCACGATAGGAAATATTACTGGCTTCACCCGCTGAAAAACAAAGCGCGGCAATACAGATGAAAACGCCCTCCAGAACATATCCGCTTAACAAGCCCAAGGCAAATGCCAGACAGACAGACAAACCCGAGCGGACCGCTTTACCCACAGGAAAATGGGCATGTTTTAACTCGATCAGCTGCCTCAACCGGGCAACAGGGCGATAGTGCGTGATGAAAATTGACATAAAAAGATGTTCTCCGTCCCCGCTTAATAAAATATGATAAGTCAATTATGCCGATAAGAACCAAAAAAACAAGACAATAAAAATAGATGTTTTAAGCCCATATAAACAAAAAACCAAATAAATTCAATCTTGCAACAATCACACACAGCTTAAATTGGTGCTTTGCAACACCCAAGCGATGCACTTACAATCACGAAAGTTGACTGCAGCACTACCGCTTAACCCGTGACAAGTGCTCAACATTCCTTGGGATTATGTTGAAAGCGCCGAACAATGGCCGCATCATCCATCCACCCATACTAATAACGGGGTATTTTCATGTGGTTGATTATCCATTTTATTATCATCACAGGGCTATCGATTCGCGTCTTGCTCAGACCTCGACGTGATCCGGCATCACGTGTTGCCTGGATCCTGTTCATCATGGCCCTGCCCTATGTGGGCGCATTAACCTATCTGATGCTTGGAGAAGTCCGGCCCAACAAAGGCCGGGTACCACAAAAACTGTCTGAAAGTACCTTACCCGACTTTTTCACGCAAGCACCAAACGAGCTTATCCCGGACATCAGCGCATCGGGGTTTTCAATTGGCCAATCAATCAGTGGCTTTAAACCGGTAGGCGGCAATACCGGATATTTGCTTGATAATTCAAACGCCACCATTGACGCCATCGTTGCGGATATTGATGCCGCCCAGGAACATGTACATCTTCTTTTTTATATCTGGCTGGCCGATAACAATGGCCGCAAGGTGGTTGATGCCCTGATTCGGGCAGCCCGGCGTGGTGTCACCTGCCGCGCGATTGTGGATGATCTGGGATCACGAAATTTTATTCGCAGTGAATACTGGACGGCCATGAAAGAAGCAGGTGTACAACTGGCCCGCGCCCAGCTCATCGGCAACCTGATGTTTCGCATTCTGAAAGGACGCGTTGACATTCGAAATCACCGGAAAATTGTTGTTATTGACAACCGGATAACGTATTGCGGCAGCCAGAACTGTGCTGACCCTGAGTTTGCCATCAAAGCAAAATACGCGCCCTGGGTTGATGCAGTCATTCGTTTGGAAGGTCCGGTTGTCCGGCAAAACCAGTACCTTTTCCTAACCGATTGGCTGATCTGCACCAATGAGGACTGCCGTGAACTGGCACAACGCCCCATGCCACCTGCAGAACCCGGTTTTCTTGCCCAGGTGATTGGCAGCGGCCCCGAGAATCATTATTCAGCCACACCAGAACTTTTTGCAACCTTAATATTCAGCGCGCGCAAGGAACTGGTTATTACCACGCCCTATTATGTACCCGATGACTTCATGCAGGCCGCGCTTTGCAGCAGTGCGCGGCGGGGTGTGGCTACCAGCCTTGTCCTGCCTGCCCGTAATGACAGCTGGTTTGTAGGCGCGGCAAGCCGAAGCAATTATTCAGAATTGCTGGAAGCCGGTGTTCGCATTCATGAATACACCGGTGGCTTGCTGCACGCAAAAACACTCACGATTGATGGCGAAATGACCTTGATTGGTTCGGCAAACATGGACCGGCGCAGTTTTGAACTTAACTTTGAGAACAATATCCTGCTTCATGACCAAGGCTTGACACAGGCCATTCGTTGCAGGCAAGCTGAATATATTGCGCAGTCCAATCCGGTTAACCAAGCTGATGTGGATGCCTGGAGCATGCCCTATCGGCTGCGCAATAATGTCCTGGCCATACTCAGCCCACTACTGTAATCGCAGGCAGGCAGCACAAGCCTGCCTGCCCACAAAATTACCCATGCAATTTCCAGCTGCCCATCAGGCATGATCAATAGAAGGTGCCCGATTGAAAACCGCGGTCACTGACAGCACCAGCACGGCCAGGATTAATGGTACAAATGAAACCCAAAGCACCATATCCCAACCATAAACAGCCAGTAAATTTCCCGACGCAAACGAACCAATCGCCATGGTGCCAAAAACGATAAAATCATTAAAGGATTGCACACGGGTAGCCTCTTCTGGCCTGTGGCATTCCAGCACCATGGCTGACGCCCCCACAAAACCAAAGTTCCAGCCGACGCCCAGTAAAATCAGGGTCAGCCAGAAATGCGCGACATCGATCCCTGCCAAACCAATGATTGCCGACCCACCAATCATAAGCAAACCGACCGTTACTACACGCCCCGAACCAAAACGGTTTATTAAGCGCCCGGTAAAAAAACTGGGCAAGTACATGGCAATGACATGCCACTGCATGCCCAGATTAGCCGTTTCCAGGGGATGACCACACATTTGCATCGCCAGGGGTGCCGATGTCATGATGAAATTCATCAGCATGTAAGAAACCGCAGCGCAAATCATGGCAGTAATGAAGCGGGGTTGACGTACGATGAAGGAAAGCGACCTGCCACCGGCCACTTTTTTGGCTGACGGAAGGGGCAAATGAACCCCAAACAATACCACTGCCGACAAAGCCGCCACAGCCGCCTGCACTAAATAAGTAATTGCAAACGTATAGGGCGGCCAAAAATCCATGGTGTACGTAACCAGCTGCGGCCCAATCACACCGGCCGCCACACCGCCTCCCATGACAAAAGAAAGGGACCTGGCCCGCATTGCCGGCTCAACCCCATCGGCTGCCGCAAAACGGAAAGACAGCACCACTGCGGCATACGCACCGCCAAAAAATGTTGCCAGACAAAACAGCCAGAACGAACCCAGTACGACCGCCAACGCCGACAGCAAGCCCACCAACACACCACACCCTGTACCGGCCATGAAGGCCATGCGGCGACCATAACGCCGGGCAATGCTCCCCATGGGCAGGATACATGCCGCCATACCCACGACAAAAATACTAATGGGCAAGGTTGCCAATGATTTATCAGGGGCCAAGACATTGCCAACAACGGCACCGGTTGCATAAACCACAACCGAATTGGCACCCGCCAGAGCCTGGGCCACTGTAAGACGGGCGATATTCCCACATTGCTGGTGCAGGGACAGGGCAGATGCATTATCTTCCACTGAAACGGTATCGGTATGCGACAAAATTAACCCCAGTTCTATTAAATATTACAGGAACGATATGAACTGAAAATCCCAAACTGATTGCTTTACAAGCATTTAAGCTCCCGACAGATCTTGCACACATATCGAAATAAAAAATACATATTACTAAATTTCATAAACATATATAAATAAAACATAACAACTCAATGATAATATCCTATGCATACACCCAACTACCATCATTAACCACATGCCGCCATCCCACCCCCTCCACAGAAAACAAAAAATCGGTCTCATCCTGGGAAGCGGATCCGCGCGCGGATGGTCACATATCGGGGTTATCCAGGCACTGGAAGAAGCGGGTATCAAGCCGGACATTATTTGCGGTACTTCTATTGGTGCCCTGGTTGGTGCCGCCTATGCTGCGGGTGAAATAGAGGTTTTCAGAAAATGGGTTCTGGGGCTGAGCATCAGCAATGTGCTTTCTTTCATGGATATCCGCCTGAACGGTGGGGTCCTGAAAGGCGAAAAACTCATGAATTTTTTCAAAAGCCACTTCATGGACAGAAACATCGAAGAACTCAAACTGCCATTTGGCTCGGTGGCCACTTCGCTAACCACCGGCAATGAAATCTGGATGCGCGAAGGATCCACGATCGATGCCGTCAGGGCCTCTATTGCCCTGCCCGGCTTATTCACCCCCGTTATATATGATCAGGATATCCTGGTCGATGGTGGCCTGGTTAATCCGGTACCGGTTTCCCTGGCGCGAGCCATGGGTGCCGATTTCCTGATAGCAGTCGATCTGAACTCGGATCTGATTGGACGACATTTTTACACTCCACCCGAACCCACCTTTTCTTTTGGCAGCAATGCCGCCGAATGGCTTCGCAGGATCCAGCAAAATTTTGGCATACCAGGCAACCTTCCCGAAGAAACCACCGCGCAGATGAAAAACCCGTCTTTACTCGATGTCATTGCGTCAAGCCTGAATATCATGCAGGCGCAAATCACCCGCAGCCGGATGGCCGGAGAACCGCCACATATTATTATTGCCCCGCAACTGGCCCATTTGGGTTTATTGGATTTTCACCGTGCCGCCGAAGCCATTGAGGAAGGGCGTCGTGCCGTTGAAATATGCCTGCCCGCACTGGATAAGCTGAAAAAGAAAAACAGAATCTGAGTTTTCTTTACGGCTCCCGCCTGAGCACTCGCATCATTGAACCTGCTGTCATTCAGCGACCGCAAACAGCAGCTTGATGTCGTCCTATTACGTCAAATCCTGTTCTTGTAAATGTTTTTTTCTAACAAATCGGCTATTCTTATGTCGATTAATAAACTTAAACAAGGATTGCAATATGAATTTGAAAAATTATCTAATAACCGCACTTATCTCTTTGTTTGCCCTTACCGGTTGCAATACCGTCAAGGGACTGGGTGAAGACATTTCCGCAGGCGGGCAGGCCATCGAAAGAGCGGCACAATAAGCAGCAAGCCAAACGATAACCGGCTTAACAATGTCCGTCAGCACATAAACGCCATCTTGGCAGCCTGTAACAACAAAACGTGAAAGGAACGACATGGACAAGAACGTACTGGATGCAATCAAAAAATGGCCTGATGTTCCTGCCGTCTATGGCTGGTTATCGCTGGACCTGAACGGAAAATGGAAGCTTCATCCTGCCGGGTCTTATCAACCCGGCAAACCCGGGGAATCCATTGGCAGCCCCCAAATCAACGACTTCATCAATCGCAATTATGCGGCGACCGACAAAGGCGAATGGTTTTTCCAGAACGGTCCGCAACGTGTTTATGTTTGTCTTGATTATGCACCCCACGTATTACACCTGGCTGAAGACGGCCATACGCTTGAGGCACACACCCGTCAGAAGGTAAAAGCCGTGCAAGCCTGGTATCTGGATGAGCAGGGCTTTCTGTATGCACAAACCGATCTGGGCGCCGCCATTATTGTTGGCCGCGATACCGCCCAGATCATTAAGCACTTCGCTATCCGGAATACCTATAATCCTGGTTCCCTTCCTGGTAATCTGTCAGAAAAACTCCTGATTGAACTGGAGCAAGGACAGCAACTGGACGTCAGTTACGAACACCACCCTGAATACAATGCTCCCTTGCAACAGATTGACAGTGAACAGATCCCCGAAACAATGCATTTTATTGCCTGTCCCGTTGCGCGATAATTTTTAGCAGACCATGGCAAACTTAAGCCATAATCCATGTATCATTGTACGTATACACGAATTACCCGTATTTTATGACTTCTCACGATACTTCCTTTTATTTTCCCGCTCCGGTTGAGCAGCGTTTTTGTTCACAATGTGGCTCCATCCTATCCCGAAAAATCCCCCCTGATGACAACCGGGTGCGTGACCTTTGCGAAAACTGTGGTGCCGTTCATTACAAAAATCCATTAGTAGTGGTGGGAACGGTTCCCGTCTGGGAAGATAAAATCCTGCTCTGTCGTCGCGCCATCGAACCACGCTATAACAAATGGACCTTACCCGCTGGCTTCATGGAGCTTAGTGAAACAACCAGTGTGGGCGCCATTCGTGAGACCACGGAAGAAGCCGGGGCAGATATCACGCTTAAACAGCTTTTTACCGTGATCGATGTTATTGGTGTCAACCAGGTACACTTGTATTTTCTGGCTGAAGCCAATAGCCCAAAGCTGGATCCCGGCCCGGAAAGCCTGGAAGCCCGTTATTTTGGCATTGATGAAATTCCCTGGGATGAACTGTCCTTCCGAACCGTTACCCAGACCCTTAAACGCTATATTGAAGACAAGGAGCGTGGGGTTTTCACTACCCACTATCTTTCCTTATCCTAAGCAATGGCGCTTTTCTGGCTAGACCTGCAAACTCCGTTCCCCCCGCCCGAGCTCGCCCTTAAAGAGCCGGACGGCCTGCTGGCCTGTGGTGGTGATTTATCCATGGCTCGCATGACAAGCGCCTATCAACTGGGCATTTTCCCTTGGTATTCCGAGCCACAACCCATTCTGTGGTGGAGCCCTTCCCAACGCATGGTACTCAAGTGCAAGGATTTTGTCATCTCGCAAAGCCTGAAGAAAAAACTCAGGCAAATTGCCAGGCAGGAAACCCAGCCAAATCCTTTCATCCAAATCAAGGTGGATACCGCCTTTGTCCAGGTCATGCAGGCATGTGCCGCTCCACGGCAGAATCAGGCCGGCACCTGGATCAACCAGGATATTATTACCGCCTACAGCAATCTGCATTTACACGGATTCGCCCATAGTATTGAAACCTGGATAGATGGCAAACTGGCCGGAGGCCTTTACGGTGTCTCAATGGGCAAGATGTTTTATGGTGAATCCATGTTCTCCACGGTTAGCGATAGCTCCAAGATTGCCTTGGCCTATGCCGTCCGTTTCCTGACGCGTCACGGTGTGGAATGGATAGACTGCCAGCAGGAAACCAGGCACCTGGGCAGTCTTGGCGCAGCACCTGTGCCACGTAAGGCTTTTATCGAACACCTGAATAAAACCATTTTTCAAACACCGCCTCCCTGGCAAGCGGGAGTTTTACTTTCAGATGGTAATATTTCTTGAATCGGGCTTAGATATTTAAGTATAGTTAACGCATGAGCGAAATTCATGACCCCAACCTGCATGTATTGCATTACTACTTAACGGCCTCTTATCCCTGCAGTTATATTGACGGCAGGACCGCCCGTTCCCGGGTGGTTGCGCCCGGTCATCTGGTTAATGACAAGGCCTATGCCAGCTTGCTAAGGGTCGGTTTCCGCCGCAGCGGCCTGTTCACCTATAAACCCCAGTGCGACAATTGCCAGGCCTGCATATCAGTCCGTATTAATACGTTTGCTTTCAAACCAGGCTCAACGCAAAAACGCATACTAAAGCGCCATCATGATCTATCTGCCCGCAAAGTCCCCGTGCAATGGCAAGACGAACATTTTATGTTGTACAGCCGCTACCAGCATGAGCGGCATCCTGGCGGTGGCATGGATGAGCATAGCCATGAGCAATATGAACAATTCCTGCTGTCAAGCCATGTCAACACCGAGCTGGTCGAGTTCCGTTCACCCGATGGCGTCCTGCGTATCGTATCGATTATTGACGTCAGTGATGACGGACTGTCTTCAGTGTATACCTTTTATGATCCTGATTACCCGGGCAGCCTGGGCACCTATTGCATTTTATGGCAGATAGAACAATGCAGGCAGCTCGGTTTGCCCTGGTTATATCTGGGATATTGGATAAAAGAAAGTCCCAAAATGTCCTATAAAACCAGATTTCAGCCGCTTCAGTACTATATAAACCAACAATGGATTGACGATATTCCCGGCCAGGAATAGTTTTCAGTGACAATAAGCATTAAAATGGGCGGATTCCATTTTATTTCACAACCATGTTCAATACCTTCAAACTTTATCCCTTTGTTCGCCCACTGCTTTTTTCAATGGACGCCGAAACGGCTCATGAAATGACATTGAAATCGTTGCAAAAAGCGCATCACTGCAAGGTTACGCGCGACTTGCTAAAAGGTAACCATACCCTGCTTCCAAGCACCCTGATGGGCCTGCCCCTGCGTAACCCCATAGGGCTGGCTGCCGGACTGGATAAAAACGGCGAATGCATTGATGCCCTTGGCCAGCTTGGCTTTGGTTTTATTGAAGTGGGCACGGTAACCCCCCGGGCCCAGCCAGGCAACCCCAAACCCCGTATGTTTCGCCTGCCACAGGCGGAATCCCTGATTAACCGGATGGGTTTTAACAACCATGGACTGGACACCTTCCTGCAAAATGTCCAAAAAAGTGAATGGCGCGCCAAAAGAGGCGTTCTGGGCCTGAATATCGGAAAAAACGCCGATACCCCGATCGAAAATGCCGCCAGCGATTACCTGATCGGACTTGAAGGTGTGTATCCCTTTGCCGATTATGTCACCATCAATATTTCCTCACCCAACACCAAGAACCTGCGTGCCTTGCAAGGGGGCGATGAATTAAGTGATTTATTGCGACAAATTGCCGACAAACGTAAAGAACTGGCCGACCATTATGGTCGCCGGGTACCGGTGGTTGTAAAAATTGCTCCCGATCTTGAGGCCGAGCAAATTCAGGCAATTGCCCATATTTTGCCGCTTTATGAAATTGATGGTGTCATTGCCACCAACACCACCCTTTCACGCAACGCGGTTCAGGGTCTTAAACACAGTGAAGAAAGTGGTGGCCTGTCAGGCCCTCCGGTTCATGAACTGTCCCTCAAAGTGATTGAATCACTCAGAAAAGAAATGGGCCCGGACTTTACCATTATTGGTGTGGGCGGTATTAACTCGGGTCAGCAGGCCCTTGAAAAAATCAATGCCGGGGCCAATGCCGTGCAACTGTACACGGGCCTGATCTACCAAGGCCCCAAACTCATTGCCGATTGTGTGGATGCACTTAGAAAGTGCGATGTTTTTATGCGTAAATAAACCTTTGCACCAGGATCCGCCTTCATGGGGCCAGGATCCTGCCAACATTTTTCTCCAAAAAAAAAGAGCCCTGACGGGCTCTTTTTACTGACTGCTTAACGCAGATTAGTTACGACCACCAGAACGCTGAGCTGTTTTGGCAGCATTTGCAACGTTATTGGCAGCAGCTGTCGTAGCAGCTGTGGCTGATTCGGTAGCCTTGATCGTGGCATTGGCTGCTGCTGTCAGATTGCTTTCAGCAACTTCAACGGCCTGTTTGGCAGCTTTGTTCAAAGAATCATAAGCTGTGTTGGCAGTTGCCAGTGAGGATTTCAACAACGCAACAGCGCTTTCTGAACCTGTAGGGGCATTTTTAGCCAATTGGTCAATTGTTTCAGCGATTTGTTGTTGGCCTTCTGCAACCTGGGTTTCTGTCAGTTTGATCAACTCGTTGCTAACGTTTGAAAGAATGTCATAAACATTTTTGGTGTAAGCAATCGCTTTTTCAGCATTGGGCTGGGCCAATGAAGATACAAAAGCAACCGCTTCCTGTGGATCTTTCAATTCAGAAACCTGTTGAGACTGCTCGGCAGCCTCACCCAAAGAAGCCTTGATGACTTTCATGTTCAGGTCGACCAGTTTTTCGAAACCACCAAAGATTGAACCTTGTACGGCCACGAAAGTGTTGATGGCTGATTTTTGACGATCTAGAATTTGTTGTGGGATTGCGCTCATGGTATGTCCTTGATAGAAATAAATAAGTTTGTGAAGTAAAAAGCTGCCATATGATATAAATTGAACAGCCGGTTGCAATATCATTTTCAGGAAATTACCGCCAACCTATTTATATTGCACCGCACAATTCAAATTATACGTCTTTTCAAAAGCTGGTCAAGTCTTTTATTGTGCAATGCACAAAAAAACAATACAAAAACCGAAGAACCCAACCTCTTGAAATATAATTATTTTTTATTAAGACTTGATGACAGGCTACTTTCATAGTCCGTCCTGGCTACCTGCCCGCTTTATACTCTTCCCTGCGACACTCATACCCCAGGTCTGCCGAAATCCGGGCTGCGGTATCCGTTAACAGCTCAACCCACTCATCACGCATCCGCTCTGAAGGCGAAGAGATGGACAGGCCTGCAACCAACTTTCCACTATCATCAAAAATACCGGCAGAAATACAACGAACACCCAACTCCAGCTCTTCATTATCCCGGGCATAGCCATGACGACGCACAAAAGCCAGCTCTTTTTCCAGTCGATCAAGATCTGTCAGGCTGTTACCGGTCGTACCGCCAAGACCGGTTCGCAATGCATATGCGCGTACCGTCCTGGGCTCGGCCGCTGCCAGAAAAAGCTTGCCAACCGACGTCAGGTGCAAAGGTGCACGACCACCAATAGCACGAACCACCTGCATGCCAGAGCGTTCACTCCAGGCCCGGTCTATATAAACAATATCATCGCCCTGCTGAATGGATAAATTGATGGTTTGCCCGGTAAGACGATGCAACGTCTGCATGTGTTCATGGGCGATTTCCCTCACGTTCAGCCTGTCTTTAACCAGGGAACCCAGCTCTAACAGACGCATGCCAAGCTGGTACATGCCGTTATTAACCCTGTCCACATAGCGACCGGCAGCAAGATCATTCAAAATACGGTGCGCGGTTGACGAGTGCAAGTTGGACAAGGCGGCAATTTCTTTCAGGGAGACAGGCTCATCCTGCTCGGCAAGTACATCAAGCAGTTTCATGGCCCGTTCCAGAACCTGGATGGTGATATCAGAAGAAGAAGGTTTAACCGGAGGTACGATTGAACTCTTGGCAGTCATGGCAATAACTTTAAATGTTGCAATGCAATATATTTTATCCCATCATGTGGAAAGAAGCCATGCTTATCTTGATACAGACAAGCATCACTTCTTATGCTTATATCCCTTGCCTTTGCAAGGCCACAGGGACATTAATGACTGAACCGTCCTCCGGCCCTGAGAATTTCTCCTTTCAAATAGGAAAAAGCCTCTTGAACAGCGGGTGACGGCCCTTTGACGCCCAAGTCAACAAAGGGCGGATTATTATCTTTGGCCACGGTCGGCAAACTGAAAGTCTTGACCCCCGGCCAGTTGGTTTCGATGAACTCCAATGCCGGTGTGATACGGGACTCGGGCAATGAATATGCCAGAATGGAGTGTTCTTCTACACGCTGAAGGTTATGATATTGTGCATACCGTTGGTCAAGTGTCCATTCGATCATGGGCCAGGCCATTTCAGGAAAACCGGGTACAAAGGTATGGTCCTGAATGAAAAAACCCGGAATTTTATTATAGGGGTTGGGCACGATTTCGGCCCCTTTGGGAAATACCCCCATAGCCAGCCGGCGCTGGTTTTCGGGCGTACCCATATCTATGCTGCCACGTCCTTCTTTGGCCAACTCCTGAAAACGTGAGGTAATCAGCTTGGCGGCGATGGGGTGCAACTCCAATTCAACACCCAAGGCCAACGCAACGGCATCCCGAGTCTTGTCATCGGGAGTGGCCCCAATGCCACCGCAAGAAAACACAATATCGCCCGAAGCAAAGCTGCGTTTATATTCCTGTACAAGCGTATCCAGATCATCGGGCAAAAACCGGGCCCATGACAACTGCATGCCCCTTCGAGACAGCATCGAAATCACTGTTGACAAGTGCTTGTCTTGGCGACGTCCGGACAGGATTTCATCACCGATGATAAACAGACCTATTTTTCTTATCGAGTTATTACTCATATTTCTCACCTTTTGAGCGGCTTGGCTCGAATACCAAATTACTGCATAAATGATTGATTAAGAAAGCACATAAATTTTGACTTAAAAACAATTATTGTTTTATGATGATAAGCCAATCGGCCGCGGAAAAACAGCGTCTGACACCTTGCTGGCGTTGTTTTTCATGCATGCTCGCCTTTTTCCGGCTATTATTGATTATGTTCATTCAAAATCCAAGTCAACACGCTTCCACTATTACACAAACACTTCATAATCCCAATGTCTGGCTCATCGCATGCTATTGCGCGCAGTGGTGCGGCACATGCAAAGAATACTTTACGGCATTTGAAGCATTAAGCCAGCGTTTTCCCCAACACCTTTTTGTTTGGGTGGACATAGAAGAAGAGCCCGAATTGCTGGATGATATTGATATTGAGAACTTTCCCACGCTCTTGATCCAAATCGAAGGAAAGAATCATTTTTTTGGCACCATGCTGCCTTACATCAGCCACCTGGAGCGAATATTGCAAAGCATCCGCCCCGATAGCCCTGTTCAGCCAGATGGCCCCGCTGCGTTCAGTCACCTGATTCAGCAGGCTTGATATTTTTAGGACGCCCACCTAACAAGACCGCCAACTGTGGCTGTTTGGACGTGGCATGGTGCTCCATCCATTTTTGCTCCTGTTGCAGCCGTTGCGCTTCTTTATGCGGATCCTTGACCGCAGGCTCGTAAGGCTTGAAGAAAAAATCATCGATAGGCGCCGGTCTTGATGCAGGAAAAGTCCGTTTAAAACGCTCTCCTTTACCACGTGCACGCGAATCACCACTCGTACTGGCATGGCCACGATGCTGGAATACTTCAGGAATATTAAGAGTGCCACGAGGCACTTTAATCTTGATAAGCTTTTCGATATCTTCAAGCAGCTTTTCCTCATGATCGGTATACAGGGCAATGGCCTCACCGGAAGCCCCCGCCCTGCCCGTACGTCCGATACGGTGCACGTAATCTTCAGGGTTAAAGGGAAGATCAACGTTAATCACACAGGGCAAACCGGCCACATCAAGGCCACGCGCCGCAACGTCGGTCGCCACCAGTACGGTGGTTTCACCCGATTTGAAGGACTCCAGTGCCTTGATCCGCTCGAGCTGGGATTTGTCACCATGGATGGATTCTGCCTTAATGCCTTCCTTGACCAGTTCATGCGTTAAACGGCTGGCACCAATTTTGGTATTGACAAAAATAATGACCTGGCTGAGGCTGCGTGATTTGAGCAAATACAGGACTGCGGCCTGCTTGTTATTGCCGGATACCGGGTAGGCAATCTGGGTCACGTTTTCGGCCGTGGCATTTTGCGGCGCCACATTGATTTCAATGGGCGATTTCAGGAATGAACGCGCCAGTTTCCTGATTTCACCACTAAACGTGGCAGAAAAAAGCAGACTTTGGCGGGATTTTGGCAACAATTTGACAATGCGCTCAAGATCGGGCAAAAAGCCCATATCCAGCATCCTGTCGGCCTCGTCAAGAACCAGGGTATTCACCTGGGACAGATTGATGGTTTTTTGTTCTATGTGATCCAGCAATCGGCCAGGCGTGGCAATCACCAGCTCACATCCTTTGCGCAGCTCTTCTTTTTGGGCGGAAATATCCACGCCTCCAAATACCACAGCCACACGCAAGGGGCAACTTTCGCTGTAACGCTTGACACTGTCAGCCACCTGATCGGCCAACTCGCGGGTGGGGGCTAAAATAAGTGCACGCACCGGATGCCTGGCAGGCGAAGTACTGTGACTGGCATAGGGCATTAAACGATGTAACAGGGGTAATGTAAAGGCCGCGGTTTTACCGGTTCCGGTTTGGGCAGCCCCCATAACATCACGGCCATCGATAATAGCGGGTATGGCCTGGGCCTGAATAGGTGTGGCGACCGTATAACCACTTGCTGAAATGGCCTTTAAGAGATCGGGGTGAAGACCAAATTCGCTGAAAGACTTTGCACTTTCAGTATTGGCATTAGAGGTATCCGTCATTGGGTCCTGAACAATAAAATAAAATATCCGTGTTTGCAAAAAATGCAAAAAATAACTATTAACCGCTTATTTTACTACTCTGGCATCCCATAATAGCCGATTCACGAAAGTCCGGGCTGAATTTATCCAAAAAACCAGCGTAACAACCATAAAGTTCCCATCCCGACCGCAATCAACACCAGGATACTGCGGAAGCGGAAAAACGCCAGTCCGGCAGCAACACCCGCAAACAACTCCGGCCCTATATGCGGCATTTCGCCTTGTGCCCAAGGCAGCAGACTGGGCACGATAATAGCCACCAGTGCGGCAACGGGCGCATAACGCAAACTGCTTTTTACATTGTCGGACAAGGGAATAAAGCCGCCAATCAGCAAGTAACCCACCCGGGTGATAAACGCACACAACACCATCAGGGCGGTGGCCTTCAATACGTATTCAACACTCATTTTGCACCGCCTTTTCTGGCTTTCCTGTCCTTTTTGCCATATTTTTCAGCCAGCACGCCTGCCACCACACCCACAATAATTGCCACAAACAGGCCAAGCCTGAAAGGTAACTGTTGCCCCATCCAGGAGGCGGTCCCTGCCGCCAGGACCGTAACCAGCATGGGTTGCGTCCGGACCATGGGAATAACAATGGCCAACAAAGTAAAAACACCGGCATATTCAAGCGACCAGGAACCAGGGATATAACTGCCAACATAGATGCCCAGAACGGTTGACACCTGCCAAACCAGCCATAACAGGATGGAGGCCGACATAAAATAACCGTAGTACATGCCTATCCGTCCAGGCCGCTGCGTGCGAAACCGGTTCATGAACAGGACAAACCCGATATCGGTTAGAAAATACCCGACCACAATTCGTCGCAAAACAGAAAAATGCCTGAAATAAGGATACAAACTGGCACCAAAGATAATAAAGCGCAAATTCACAACCATGGCGGCAAAAAAAACCGCCCACAAGGGCGCATTCAGGGCCATCAACGGTGCTACCGTCAGCTGCAGTGAACCGGCATAAACCAGGAAAGACATCAGTACAGCTTGCCAGGCAGCCAGTCCATAATTCACCATGGCAACCCCTGACACAAACCCCCACACAGACAGGGCAAACAGATTGGGCGCCATATGCCTGCTGCCCATTAACCAGGCCATTTTTTTAATTGAAAGCCGGGTAGGCAGCGATTTAACGCCTGTAGATAACTGCACAGACAAAACGACTTCCTTGTACAATGATTGAAATTATTAACCGTAAAGCGAATTCTAGCAAAGCCAGGATGTTTTCATTAAAATAAGACCAGGTTTCATCCAGAAACAGGCCTGTTTTGCAGTATTTGCGTCCAAGCCCTGTATTTGTAAAGATTTTATGTTTCGGCTATCGCATGCCCAGAAGGAAAAAAATGTCATCTCAAGCAACACAAGACCCCGTTATTGTTACTGCACAAGATCTGCCCTTGCATTGCCCTGGCCCCAACGCCCCCCGTTGGAGCCTGCACCCTCGTGTGTTCCTTGACGTCACCAAAACCGGTGAAGTCAGTTGCCCGTACTGTGGCACCCATTACAAACTGAAAGAAGGCGAAAAAGTGCATGGGCACTAAAACACCCGGCGCCATCAAACGCAGTGTTTTTACCAGCCCTGCCGAGGTTGAGCAGTCTTTTTACGAGGCGCTTCGCGAAGCTGACCTGGATAAACTCATGCAAACCTGGGCAGATGACGAAGATATTGTCTGCATCCACCCCAATGGTGAACGTCTGGTTGGCCAACAGGCCATCCAGACTTCCTGGAAAGAAATTCTTTCAAAAGGCCCCCTTAGCATCGAAGCAAAAATACCGGTCATTTTCCATCATGGCATGATCGTTATTCATACCGTTCTCGAACGGCATTACTTTGCTACCTCAATGGGGCAAAAAGAAATGCTTTGCCATGTCACCAATATTTATCAAAAGAGCCGTAACGGCTGGCACATGATCCTGCACCATGCTTCCCTGGCCCCGCCAGATACCGTGCTTGAGGATACGCATCCGACAGTCAGCATGCTGCTCCATTAACCCTTTACTTACCCGTCGCCCTTGAATACCCAGCTGGATCTTAGTGCCTGCCCGTCGCCAAAATGGTTACCCGACGGACAGTCGCAAACCATTTTTGCATCCCGGTTCGTGCCCCGGCCCTCTATCTTCTATGCCCGTGAAAGAATCATTACCACCGATAATGATTTCATTGACATCGACTGGAATATTCCCGGCCAGCATCCGCTTGTCCCTGCTGACAATATGCCCGCTACCTCTACAATCTACCGGAAAGGACAAGGCACGAACCCAGGCAGCCAGACGGACACACCTCCCGCCCTGGTCCTGTTTCACGGTCTGGAAGGCAGCAGCCAAAGCCATTATGCCCGTGCCATTTGCCATTATTTCCGGCAAAAGAACTGGGTGGTCGCGGTTGCCCATTTCCGTGGCTGTTCGGGTGAAGCCAACAAACTGCCCCGCTCCTACTTCTCTGGTGACTCTGCCGATATCCACACTATTTTCAAGCATGTACGCCACCACCTGCCCAATGTGCGCTGGCATGCCTGCGGCATTTCCATGGGTGGCAATGCACTGCTGAAATACACCGGCGAACAACAGGAAAGCCTAAGCTGGCTTCAGGCCGTGGCAGGCATATCTGTGCCCCTGGACCTGCTGGCAACCGGAAAACAGCTGGAAACCGGTTTTTTTGGTCGTTTCGTGTATACGCCACATTTTTTACAAACCATGAAAAAGAAAATCCGGGAAAAAAGCCGGCAATTTCCCAACGACATTAATATCCAGAAAATTCTGCAGGCCAAAACCCTGTTTGAATTTGATGATGCCTATACGGCACCGATACATGGTTTCAAGGGCGCGCTTGACTACTGGACCCGCTGTTCAAGCAAACCATTTCTTAAAGACATCCGTATTCCTGCCCTGGTCCTGAATGCCAGAAACGACCCATTCATCCCAGAGAACTCGCTACCCGGCCTCAGGGATATTTCTGCCTCTGTCACCCTGCATCTGCCTAAAACAGGCGGCCATGCCGGTTTTTCAACCGGCGCCTTCCCCTCAAACTTTAACTGGTTGACTCACCGGCTTGAGAAATTTTTCTGTCAGGGCAGCTAATGCACGCTGGCCGGCAGACGCCCCACTTCCCTGCCTCTGAAGGTTGTACGCAAACGCCCCTTGGCCGACAGCCGCATCATATTGGCCAAGGCCACCAGCAAACCGAAAGACTCTACCAAAGCGGCCGGAATCCACATGGTCAGTCCCCCAATACTTTGATCTTGCAGGGCGCTCATGGGCAAAGCCCGGCCACAAAGATCAAACAGAGGGTATAGATCAACGGAGGTAAAGGCAATATAAGCCCCTGCCACCATTTGCGGCAACATGGTCAAAATGGGGGAAAGCACCCGAGCTCCGGGTGACATGACCGCAGGCGAACCGCCTTTGACACACCACTGCCCCAGGCAACCCAACCAGGTTTTAGCCGTCAACAACGGCGGATTGGAGGGGCGACGATCCAGCACCAGGTTCCAGTACATAAAGCCGCTAATAACGACCGACCAGTTCATGAGCCGGTACAGTTTCCAATCGAGCATGGAATAAAACTGTATCGTGGGATCCAGCCAGACCAACACCAACATGATAAACAGGACCGGCACAAAAATTTTATTGGTCAGGACACCTTCAATGAAACGGCCGGAAAAAGTCTGACGGAAATCCTTGAGCCAGACTCTTGTCCGCAAAGGCAGCCCAGCACGCATGACCTGACCCGGATAAGCCGCCATGACAATAAGTGGTCCCAAATGGTGCAGCACCACATGTTGTATGCGGTGAATGAAAAACATACGCTCGGCGTAGTAGTCGATATGCGTATGCAAAGACAGGTAAATCATGAAAAACCCGATCCAGAACAGCCATTGCCGGGTACGGGTCACTTTGTGCACGGCCGTGCCGCGCATGAATAAAATACCACACACCAGAAAAGCGATGACCAGGGTGGGAGAAAACTCCCATGGCTGCAGCCAATGCATCAGGTCCAGATTCATAAACCACCGATCGAAAAAAATTAATTAAACTATTATAATCATGCAGATAGCGTATTGTAATGGCTGCCGGCCCGTTTTCGGGATAATCACCAAAAGCGCAAAAAAATGAAATTGTCGCCGAACGGCTCAAAAGAAGCGCTAAAATATGGCCATCATGGAAGAATTTGATTTTGATATTGCGATCCTGGGTGCCGGTCCTGCCGGCTGTGCGCTGGCCTGTACACTGGCTTCGGTCAGTCAGGGTTCTTTGCGTATTGCCCTTTTCCAGGGTATCAGCAAGCAGCATGACCCCGCCAAAGACACCCGCGTCCTGGCGCTCAATCACGGCAGCCAGGTTTTTCTTGAAAAGCACCGTCTTTGGCCCGACCACAGCGCGCCCATAGAAACCGTTCATGTTTCACAAAAAAACCGCCTGGGTCGCACGCTCATTTCAAGCAAGGATTTTAACGTACCCATGCTGGGTAGCGTGGTTGCCTATGCGCAATTGTATCGCAAACTGCAAGAGCGGCTTCAGCAGTTACCGGTTACGATGCTTAGTGGTGAACTGGCCAGTGCCACCCAGGAAAACGGCAATGCCCCGGTTATTGTCACGCAAGGCGAAAAAACCTGGCGTACCCGTATCGCGATCCAATGTGACGGTATCAAACCCAAAGGCATTCACCGCGAATATAACCAGCAGGCGCTAATCACCTCGGCACGTGCACAATTCCCCAAACCCGGATGGGCCTGGGAGCGCTTCACCCGGGAAGGCCCCCTGGCTGTTCTGCCGCACCCCATTTACAAGGATGCCCAATCCATTGTTTGGTGTACCTCGCCAGCGCGCGCGCAGGAATTGGCCGAACTGGACGACGCCATGTTCTCCCAAACCCTGACCCAGCATTTTGGTGAGCGGCTGGGCTTACTAAGCGTACTGGAAAAGCGCACTGTTTTCCCGCTTCACTTAAGCGCCAGCAAAAATACGGTTAACGGGCATATCGCCACGCTTGGCAATGCGGCCCAAACCCTTCACCCGGTTGCCGGACAGGGCCTGAATCTGGGTCTTCGCGATGTAGCCACCCTGGTCCACTGCCTTAAGCCCTGGATGCTTGACACCCACCAGGATGCCGCCCCCTTCCTTGACAACTTTGCCAACAGCCGCAAACTTGACCGCAGAATAACCTGTGAACTGACCGACTTCCTGCCACGTATTTTCACAACCGGCAACCCGCTGGTCGAACATGCCTGCGGCTTAAGCCTGCTGGGCATGGACCTGATCAAGCCCCTGCGCCAACCACTGGCACTGCATTTGTTACAGGGCTTCAGAAACTGAATTTTCCGGAAAATCGCTCATTTTTTACTCAGCGACAGCCCAATTGGTTAAAATCTACGCATGCATATCGGTCCCTGGCACCTTCCCAACCCTGTTTTTGTCGCCCCCATGGCGGGAGTGACCGATCGTCCTTTCCGACAGCTTTGCAAGCGGTTGGGGGCGGGTTATGCCGTTTCTGAAATGGCCGCCAGCAACCCTAAACTCTGGAACAGCGTCAAAACCTCGCGCCGTCTTAACCATGAAGGCGAAATAGACCCCATCGCGGTCCAGATTGCCGGTGCAGCCCCTGACATGATGGCTGAGGCCGCCGTTTTCAACATAGAAAAAGGCGCTCGCATCATCGACATCAATATGGGCTGTCCCGCCAAAAAAGTCTGCAATGTTGCCTCGGGCTCCGCGCTGTTGCGCAATGAGTCGCTGATTGCCCAAATCATAGAACGCGTTGTCAAGGCCTGCTCTCCGTACAACGTGCCGGTTACGCTTAAAACCAGAACCGGCTGGGACCGGGAAAACAAAAACGCCTTGCGTGTGGCGCGTCTTGCCGAAAACCTGGGCATTGCCGCCTTAACGCTACACGGCCGTACCCGCTGCGATTTATACACCGGTCAGGCCGAGTACGACACCATTGCCCAGGTCAAGGCCAACATCTCCATTCCCGTTATTGCAAATGGGGATATCACCGATCCCTACAAGGCAAAATACGTACTAGACTATACCAAAGCAGATGCCATCATGATTGGCCGTGCCGCACAGGGAAACCCCTGGATCTTCCGGGAAATCAATCATTTCCTTGAAACAGGCCAATTACTGCCAAAACCCGGTTACGGGCACATGAAAGCCGTCCTGCTTGAACACCTGCATCATCATTACACCTTCTATGGTGAATACACCGGGGTTCGATCGGCCCGCAAGCATATCGCCTGGTACATCAGCAAACTGCCTGAAGCAGACGCTTTTTGTGACAGGATGAACCGAATCGACAACAGTCATGATCAATACACAGCTGTAGAGCAATGGTTTGATCAGTTGATTATCCACCAAGGGCAGCAACCGGAAACCAGCCCGGCCCACTGAAAATACCCTTGTATTTTTATATCCAATAATATAATTCCACTAATACCGTTACGCCATGAATAATACTCAAAATCTTCAAGAGTGTGTCCGTACCAACCTAGAGCTGTATTTCAAGGAGCTCGGTGACAGCAACCCGAGCAATCTTTGGGAAATGGTTAACAACTGCGTTGAAAAACCCCTGCTTGAAGTTGTTATGCAAAAAGCCAACAGCAACCAATCCAAGGCGGCTGAAATGCTTGGCATTACCCGTAATACCCTGCGTAAAAAACTTATCACACATCACTTAATCTAATCACCATGAAACTTTCAACTGCCTTACTTTCGGTTTCAGACAAAACCGGCATTGTCGAATTTGCTCAAGCCCTTTCACAACGTGGCATTAAATTGCTCTCCACCGGTGGCACTGCCGCACTGCTGAAACAGGCCGGTCTTGCCGTTACTGAAGTTGCCGAGCACACGGGTTCTCCTGAAATCCTGGATGGCCGGGTCAAAACCCTGCACCCCAAAATTCACGGTGGCCTGTTGGGCCGTCGTGATGACGAAATCCATCTGGATACCATGAAAGAACACAATATTGACCCCATCGATCTGCTGGTGGTCAATCTGTATCCTTTCCGTGAAACCATTGCCAAGCCTGGCTGCAGTTTTGCCGACGCGATTGAAAACATCGACATCGGCGGCCCTGCCATGCTGCGTGCCGCTGCCAAAAACCACGGTACCGAAGCCGGTGGCGTGACTGTTGTGATTGACCCTGCCGACTACGGCCAGGTCTTGCAGGAAATTGATGCAAACGGCCAAACCTCCTATGCCCTGCGCCTGAAACTGGCCAGCAAGGTATATGCCCACACGGCAGCTTACGATGGTGCCATTACCAACTACTTAACCAGACTGGCCGATGCCGCACCGGCACAAAATGCCGAGCCGGCCCGCAAGCAATGGCCTTCCATCCTGACCGTACAGGTCCAACAGCACCAGGAGCTGCGTTACGGCGAAAACCCGCACCAGTCCGCGGCTTTCTATATCGATCCCAAAGCCCCCGAAGGCCTGCTGGGACGCTATCGCCAGTTGCAGGGCAAAGAACTGTCCTATAACAATATTGCCGACTCCGATGCCGCCTGGGAATGTGTGCGCACTTTCGAAGCACCCGCCTGCGTGATTGTCAAGCACGCCAACCCTTGTGGTGTAGCCGTGGCCGAATCGGCTGTAGCCGCTTACCAGAAAGCCTTCAAGACCGATCCCACTTCCGCATTTGGCGGCATTATTGCCTTTAACCGTCAGGTTGACCTGGCCACTGCACAAGCGGTTAGCGAACAATTCATGGAAGTTCTGCTGGCCCCTTCCTACACAGCCGAAGCCTTGGAGCTGCTGGCTGCCAAGAAAAATGTTCGTGTCCTTGAACTGGCCATGGGCAATGGCAAAAACGACTTTGACATCAAACGCGTGGGCGGTGGCTGGCTGGTCCAGGACCCCGATGCTTTTGACCTGGATACCAGCGCCCTGAAAGTGGTCACCAAAAAACAACCCACCGAACAACAAATGCAAGATCTTCTGTTCGCCTGGAATGTGGCCAAATTCGTCAAGTCAAACGCCATCGTGTTTTGTGCCAACGGCATGACTATGGGTGTAGGTGCTGGCCAGATGAGCCGTATCGACTCTGCCCGCATTGCTTCCATCAAAGCTGAAAATGCCGGTCTTTCCCTGGAAAACTCCGCTGCTGCATCCGATGCTTTCTTCCCGTTCCGTGATGGCCTTGATGTCATCGTTGCCGCTGGTGCCAACTGCATCATTCAACCGGGTGGCAGCATCCGCGACGATGAGGTGATTGCCGCTGCCGATGAACACGGCATTGCCATGGTCTTCACCGGCACACGCCATTTCCGCCACTAATTGGCAATGCGCATACTTGGTATTGACCCTGGCCTTCGACGCACCGGTTTCGGTGTGATTGAGGCCAGCGGTATGCGCATTCAATATGTGGCCAGCGGAACCATCGTGGTGCCCACCGAGCTGCCTCTTTACCAGCGCCTCAAGGCCATTCTGGATAATATTCGTGAAGTGATCCAGACGCACCGGCCTGATGACTCGGCGCTGGAAAAAGTATTTGTTAATACCAACCCGGTATCCACGCTTTTGCTGGGGCAGGCCCGCGGTGCCGCCATGTGCGCACTGGCAGACAGCAATCTGAACGTCAGCGAATACACGGCCCTGCAAATCAAGAAAGCCGTTGTGGGCAACGGGCACGCCAAAAAAGAGCAGGTGCAACTCATGGTTCAACACTTGCTGTCCCTGAATGGCTTGCCCTCATCCGACTCGGCCGATGCCCTGGCCTGTGCCATCTGTCATGCCCACGCCAATCCCCTGCTGCAAAAGCTCAAATCCCACGAGAAAAGCCAGCTGAGCCACCAATCGCGCATGCGGGCTGGCAGGCTGATTGGTTAACCTCTTTTTATATTGCATTACATATTATGATCGGACGTCTTACCGGAACCCTTATAGAGAAACTGCCGCCTACTGTCTGTCTGGATGTCAATGGGGTCGGTTACGATATTGATGTTCCCATGAGTACCCTGTACGACTTACCCGAATTGGGTGCCAAAGTCACCCTGTACACGCATTTGGCGGTCCGGGAAGATGCCCACACCCTGTTTGGCTTTCTGCGTGCGGCAGAAAGAAGCACATTCCGGGCCCTGATCAAGGTCAGCGGTATCGGATCGCGTACCGCCCTTGCCCTGCTTTCCGGGATGAGCGTCAGCGACCTGGCCAACGCCATCGCCAACCAGGATGCCGCCTTGCTGCTTAAGGTTCCCGGCATCGGTAAAAAAACCGCCGAACGCCTTTTGCTTGAACTGCGCGGCAAACTGGGAGATACTCACTCCACACAAACAAATTCAGTCAACCACAGTCAAACCGATATCCTCAATGCCCTGATCGCATTGGGATATTCCGAGCGGGAGTCACAAACTGCGCTTAAAACCTTGCCTGCTGAAATTACCGTTTCAGAAGGTATCCGGATGGCTTTGAAATCACTGGCAAAATAATTTATTAAATTTTATATACTCAATTTCAAGGAAATAAAATGCGTCCTCAATGGTTTAAAAAAGTTCTTGTTGCCACCGCCATCGGCAGCCTGTGTTTTTCAAGCGCAGCCATGGCCGAGAAAACCCTGAAAATGGCTTATGCCCTGTCTAAAGACTCTCACTATGGTGCCGGTGCCAAGGCCTTTGAAGAGTCTATTGGCAAAAGCACCAATGGTGAAATCAAAATTGAACAGTTTGCCAACAGTGCCCTGGGCGGCGAACGTGAAGTCATTGAAGGCCTGCAAATCGGTACGGTGGATGCCGCCATTTTATCGACTGGCGCAACCCTGAACTTTGTGCCACAAACCGGTGTTTTCGACATTCCTTTCCTGTTCCGTGACCTGGATCACGCACGCACCGTACTGGATGGCGAGATCGGCAACAACATGCTGGCCGAATTCCCCAAACGTGGCCTGGTGGCCCTGGCATGGGGTGAGCAAGGTTTCCGTCACCTGACCAACAGCAAACATGCCGTAAAGACACCTGCAGACCTGAAAGGCCTGAAAATCCGCACGACCGAAAACCCGATTCACATTACCGCCTTCAAGGAACTGGGCATGTTGCCAACCCCCATGGCCTGGCCTGAAGTGCAGACCGCCCTGCAGCAAGGCACCATTGATGGCCAGGAAAACCCGCTTTCAGTGATTGTTTCCGCCAAGCTGTCTTCCCAGCAAAAACACCTGTCCCTGACCGGACACGTGTATGGTCCTGCCGTAATTGTGGTTTCCCCCATGGTTTATGACAGCATGTCTGACGAAGACAAGGCAAAACTCAAGGAAGCTGCATTGGCAGCCGCCCAAGGCATGCGCGATTTCGTTGACAATGTAGAAAAAACAGGTCTTGAAACACTGACCAAAGAAGGCATGGAAATCACCCAGGATGTTGATCGTGCCGAATTTGCCAAAATTGTTCACAATGTCTATCCTGAATTCCACAAAAAATTCTCGAAAGAACTGATTGAATCCATCCAGAACACAAAATAAGTTTTTTCTTTTCCTGCGGGGCTGAATGGTTTTTCAGCCCCAACTCTTCAAATTGCCATGAAATCGCTCACTCAATTACTGGACAAGTCTGTCTTCAGACTGGTGTCCATAATGGCGCAATTGCTGCTGCTCTCTGCCGTGATTGCCTCATTCCATCAAGTTGTCAGCCGCTTTGTCTTTGAATCACCCGCCGACTGGACCGAAGTCTGGACCCGCTGCGCCATCATTTGGGTTGTGTTGCTGGGCTTGGTGCTGGCCTGCCGCCAGGGTGCCATGCTTAAAGTGGAAATGCTTGAAAATGCCCTGAATGAAAAACACAAACGCTGGCTGGCGACCCTGGTCATGATTATTACCAGCACCTTCCTGGGCATCCTGACCTGGGTGGGCGCCATGGCTGCCTACCGCTTCCGGTTCCAGACCATTGCAGGACTGGATTTCAGTATTGCCTGGATTTATGCCGCCATTCCAATCGGTTCATTTCTGGCCCTGATCGCCGTGATTATTCACTGGTCACAGGGGTCGGCTGAATCCAACGATGAAATCGCCGCCTTGTAAGGCGCATTGCATTCGTTATCGCTCAATATTCAGGTTGGTTTTATGTCTCAATTAATGATTCTTTCAATGCTGCTGTTTTTTGTCCTGACAGTACCAGTAGCTATTTCCATCGGTCTTGCCAGTATTGTCGGTGTCCAGGTTGCGGGCATTAACTGGCTGGTTATCGCCCAAAAAATCTATGCATCACTGGACTCGTACCCACTGGTGGCCATTCCCTTCTTCATTCTGGCCGGCAACCTCATGGAAGCGGGAGGCATATCCACAAGGATGGTCAATTTCGCCAAAAGCCTGGTGGGTAACATGCAAGGCGGTCTGGCGTGCAGTTGCGTGATTACCTGCATGATCTTTGCCGCCGTGGCCGGTTCAAGCGTGGCAACCACTTTTGCCGTGGGCGCCATCTTAATTCCCGCCATGGTCAAGCATGGCTATCCCAAACCTTTTGCCGCTTCTTTGCAGGCTACCGCTGCCGAACTCGGGGTCATTATTCCGCCATCGGTTCCCATGATTTTGTTTGCGGTGTCCACCGAAACCGATGTGGGCGAGCTCTTCATTGCCGGTATCCTGCCAGGCATGCTAATTGCTTTTGCCCTGGTTATTTATGTATGGCTATATGCCAAACGCAATGGCTATGGCAAAAACGATGGCGAAGGCCGTCTGGGCATCTGGGAGTCCTTCAAGCAGGCATGGCTGGCCCTGCTCATGCCCGTAATTATTCTGGGCGGCATTTATGGCGGCATCTTTACCCCTACCGAAGCATCGGTGGTGGCTGTCGTTTATGCCCTGATCGTGAGTATCTTCATTTATCGCACAATTGGTTTTGGGCAGCTGTCGGAAACCTTCCGTAAAACCGTGATTGCCACGGCCGTTATCATGTTCGTGATCGCCAATGCCGGTCTTTTCGGCTTCCTGCTTAACCGTGCCGGGGTACCCAATGCCCTGGGAGAGTGGCTGAGCATGCTGTTCAGCGACAAAGTCAGCTTCCTGCTGGGCGTGAACATTGCCCTGTTCTTTATTGGTATGTTCATTGAAACTTCAGCCTCTATCGTGGTGCTGGCCCCGTTACTGCTGCCTGTTGCAATCAAGTTTGGCGTTGACCCAACCCACTTCGGGATCATCATGGTGGTTAACCTGGCCCTTGGCATGATTACTCCGCCATTTGGCGTAAACCTGTTTGCTGCCTGCACGGTGGCCAAACTGCCCATCGAAAAGCTGATCAAACCCCTGATTCCTTTTGTGGGCGTCACGGTATTGTGCCTGATGATCATCACTTATGTACCTGAGATTGCCCTGGTACTGCGTGATCTGGCTTACCGCTAAGGCAGCCATTCAAAACCGGCCTTATGGCAATATAGGGCCGACTGTGCATTAAAGACATCGCTGTATGGACATACAGTCTCCAAAAAGAGATTACAATACAGCGATGTCTTTTTCCATTATTGCGCAGCACGACCATGGCCATTTTCAACGACTCCTTATCCAGCAGCCCTCCCGCCAGGATTGTTTCCCCGCAAGCCAGCTCACCCAATGAAGAATCGGTAGAACGTGCCCTGCGCCCCAAATCCCTGGCCGAATATACCGGCCAGCACCGGGTTCGCGAACAGCTTGAAATTTTCATCACCGCTGCCCGCAAACGTCAGGAGTCCCTGGATCACGTCCTGCTGTTTGGCCCCCCGGGGCTGGGCAAAACCACACTCGCCCATATTATTGCCCATGAAATGGGCTCCCAGTTAAGGCAAACCTCGGGCCCGGTTTTGGAGCGCCCGGGCGACCTGGCCGCCCTGCTCACCAATCTTGAAGCCAATGATGTGCTTTTCATTGATGAAATCCATCGCCTGTCGCCAGTGGTTGAGGAAATCCTTTACCCTGCCCTGGAAGACTTCCAGATTGATATTCTGATTGGCGAGGGTCCGGCTGCACGCAGTGTCAAGATAGACCTGCAGCCCTTTACCCTGGTGGGCGCCACAACCCGGGCTGGCATGCTCACCAACCCCTTGCGCGACCGTTTCGGCATTGTTGCCCGGCTGGAATTCTACAACACCGAAGACCTGACTCAAATTGTCAGCCGCAGCGCCGCTTTGCTTAACACCACCATGACCGAAGACGGGGCACGGGAAATTGCCCGGCGCGCCCGGGGTACGCCCCGCATTGCCAACCGCCTGCTGCGCCGGGTGCGCGATTATGCCGATGTCAAATCTGATGGTGTGGTTACAGTGGAATCGGCCAGTGCCGCCTTAAGCATGCTGGAGGTTGATCCGCAAGGCCTGGATTTAATGGACCGAAAACTGCTGGACACCATCATTCATAAATTTGACGGAGGCCCGGTTGGGGTTGATAACCTGGCCGCTGCCATTGGCGAAGAACGCGACACGATTGAAGATGTGATAGAACCTTATTTAATCCAGCACGGTTACCTGCAAAGAACACCCCGTGGACGCATTGCCACGCTAACCACCTGGCGCCACCTGGGGCTGCAACCCCCTTCACGAGGTGAAGACGGAAAGCTGTTTTAAGCCTGTATCCCCATTCCCACACTGGAGCATCGCTTCTTCTGGTTCAGAATGCGTAAAACGTGAGGCGCTATCACCACATGGTGGGATCCGCTCAACACTACATTTGATCAAGAAATTCAATAATCGCTTCGCCGTAAGCCTCTAACTTATGCGCCCCCACCCCGCTGACAAAACTTAAATCTTCAAGCGTTTCCGGGTTATTCAGGGCAATCTGCCGCAAGGTGGCATCATTGAAAATCACATAGGCTGGCACTTCATGTTCCCGGGCAATGGCCAGCCGCCATTTTTTAAGCTGGACGAAGCGCTCCTCGGCTTCGGGCGGAAGACTGATAACCGGCTTCCTGGCTTTGGGCATAATGTTGCGTGACTTGGATGCCATGCGCTCGGACTCCTGACGTAGCATCAGCACCTCTTCACCCTTGAGCACCGCCCGGCTTTTTTCCGTTAATGCCAGGGTGCCATAACCTTCGATATCCAGTGCCAGATAATGATTGGCCAGCAACTGTCGCAATACGCTACGCCAGGCCGAATCGCTTAAATCCTGTCCCACCCCGAATACACTTAATGTATCGTGCTGGTTTTGCGTCACGCGGTCGGTTTTCTTGCCCCGCAAGATATCAATAATGTGACCTGCTCCAAAACGCTGTCCACGTTCTTTAAACAGGCGATAAACCGTCGACAGGATTTTTTGTGCGGCCACCGTGCCATCCCACATTTTGGGCGGGCTCAGGCACACATCACAATTGCCGCAAGGCTCGATATGCTGGTCAAAATAAGCCAGCAAACGAACCCGCCGGCACTGGGCGGTTTCGCAAAGCCCCAGCATGGCATCCAGCTGGGCCGCAGAACGACGCTTGAAGATTTCATCGCCATTTGAATCCTCAATCATTTTTCTTTGCTGCACCACATCTTGCAGGCCGTAAGCCATCCAGGCGGTGGCTGCCAGGCCATCACGTCCGGCACGGCCGGTTTCCTGGTAATAGCCCTCGACCGACTTGGGCAGATCAATATGCGCCACAAAACGGACATCGGGCTTGTTAATACCCATGCCAAAGGCAATGGTGGCCACCATGACCAGATCATCTTCCTGCTGGAAACGGGCCTGGTGTTCGGCCCGACGGGCCACATCCAGACCGGCATGATAAGGCAGGGCCTTAATCCCTTCCTTATTCAGGAATTTGGCAATATCTTCGGTTTTATTGCGTGACAGGCAATACACAATACCCGAGTCACCCATATGCTCTTGACGGATAAACTGCAGTAACTGGCGACGGACATCATGCTTTTCAACAATGTGATAAGTGATATTGGGCCGGTCAAAACTGGCAATAAACTGCCTGGCATTATCCAGCGCCAGACGCTGGATGATTTCCTGGCGGGTATGAGTGGTGGCGGTGGCAGTTAAGGCAATGCGTGGCACATCGGGCCAGCGCTCGTGCAAAATGGACAGCCCCATATATTCAGGGCGGAAGTCATGCCCCCATTGGGATACACAATGGGCTTCATCAATCGCGAACAGGGATATTTGCCCCTGGCTTAACAATTGCAGGCAACGTTCACCCAGCAGGCGTTCGGGAGCAATATAAAGCAGGTCCAGCTCACCCCGCAAGAAGTCTCGCTCTACCGCGCGGATTTCCGACCAATCAAGGGTGGAATTCAGGTAAGCCGCCTGCACACCCAGCTCTTTGAGGGCATCCACCTGGTCTTTCATTAAGGCAATCAACGGAGACACCACAATAGCGCATCCTTGCCTGACCAAGGCAGGCACCTGGTAACACAAGGACTTGCCGGCACCGGTGGGCATCAGGACAAGCGCATCCCCACCAGAAACAAGATGTTCGACAATGGCCTGCTGTTCGCCCCGGAAAGATTCGTAGCCAAAGACCGTTTGTAAAACCTGGCTGGCTGAAGATAGTGACACTGCTGAAATATGCTGTAGTTGATTTAACCGTTATTAAAACAATTCTGAACCAGAAAAGTCGTATGATGTTGACATTATAGTCAATGCTGAACAACAGAAATGAAAAAATCCGTTTTTTACAAATTGCTGGCGGCTGTCTTGGCCAGTACCTGCGCTACCGCCGCACTGGCCAAAATTCCGGTTTATGTCAGTGGCAACACCCCCAATGATGCCATTGGCACCCATATCGTTGCGCAACTGCAAAACCGGATCATGATGTCCCCTGTCCTGCAACTGGTTAACCACCCGGACCAGGCAGTGGCCCGGGTAAGACTGATTGGCGCAGATCCTAACCGTGACGGCCGCTTTACCGCACTGGCCGAAAACGTGGATATTGTCAATGTGCCTGCCCCCCATGCAGCCTGGCTGAATATCCAGCAACATATCCGCATCTGTCTGTCAGAGTCCAGCGAAACATGTACCCAACAAATTTATACCGACCTTGAAGCAGTGGCCAGGCAATACGGGCCACAGTTGCAACAAAAACTGGGCCGTTGAAATTTGATCTTTATCATTAAACCCGGAACCAGCCGCCAATGTTGTCACTGGCGCAAGCCTGCCTGTTTATAATGTTGCCTTACTTCAGTAAAACCAATCAACAGGCAAAGAAAAAACATGAAAATCGCTATCGCCGGAGCCGGCCTGTCAGGCCGTTTGCTCGCTTTTGTTTTGTCATCACAGGGTCACCAGGTAAGTGTGTTTGACCCGGCCCCATCCATGTCCAGTCCGGTTGCCGCCGGCTGGACGGCCGCAGGCATGCTGAGCCCGATTGCCGAACTGGAAAGCGGTGATGAAAACGTCTTTCAGCTGGGCAAGCGATCGCTGGATTTATGGGCAAACCTGGTTCCCCGCCTGAGTCTGCCGGTTGAGTTGCACTTTAAAGGAAGTCTGCTGGTGGCGCACCGCGGTGATGAAGGTGCCGCAGACCGGCTGGTCTCCCTGCTTAGGGCAAAAGCCCCCGAACACGATCAGCCCCAACCCCTGCCACGCCAGGAACTGGCCCGACTGGAGCCATCCATACAAGGCCCCTCCCACACCTGGCTGCTGGCCAACGAAGGCCAGATTCATACGGTACAGGCCATGCAGGCGTTGGCGGCATCTGCCCTGAATGTGCAATGGCACTGGAACCGGCCGGTTACCTTGCTGACGCCGCATACCATTCATACCGGCACCGAAAAACATACCTTCGACTGGGTTTTTGATACCCGTGGCGTTGGTGCCCGTGACAAACCCATGCATAACCATGCCGAACTTTCCTGCCAGAATGTACGGGGCGTGCGCGGAGAAATTTTCTGGGTCCAGGCACCAGGCGTCAGTTTGCACCGTCCCATTCGCCTGCTTCACCCCCGCTACCGGGTTTATATTGTTCCGCGCGCACCCGATACCATCGTGGTCGGTGCCAGTGAAATCGAAAGCGAAGACCGCTCCCCCGTTTCAGTCCGTACCACGGTTGAACTGCTGGCTGCCGCCCACAGTATTCTACCGGAAATCGCCGAAGGCAGAATCATTCACTCGGAAGTCAACCTGCGCCCCGCCCTGGCTGACAACTTTCCGCGCATTGAAACCGAGCCTGGCCTGACCCGCATTAACGGCTTGTTTCGCCATGGCTGGCTAATCGCACCCGCTCTGGTTGAAAACGCCTTAAAATCGGTCTTTTCCGCTGACTTTTCTTTATTGCAGGTATGACAACAATTTCAATTTCAGTTAATGGTCTTGAGCGCACAGTTGAACAGGGCACTACACTGGCCGCCCTGGTTGAACAATTACAAACCGAAGCCCATCAGGAAACTGACCCAACCGCCGTCGCCACCGCCGTCAATGAAATTTTCGTTTCCCGTTCGGCACGTGAAACCTATACATTGCAAGCCAACGATGCCGTCTTCACCTTTTCACCCATTACCGGTGGCTAAGCAGGAATAATATGTCATTCACTATTGCAGATACCCTGCTGTCCAGTCGTTTTTTTCTTGGCACAGCCGGCTACCCCTCACCCAAGGTTTTACAGGATGCCATCGCCGCCTCGGGCGCACAGGTGGTTACCGTTGGCCTTAAACGCCAGCTTGCCCCCGGACAAAATCCCTTGAGCAAAAGCACGACCGACGGGGTGTCCAATGCTTTTTTCCAAATACTCAAACAAAATGGTGCCCGGCTTCTGCCCAACACGGCTGGCTGCAAAACCGCCCGAGAGGCCATTACCCTGTCGCATATGGCACGGGAAATTTTTGATACCAATTGGATCAAACTTGAAGTAATTGGTGATGACTACACCTTGCAGCCCGATCCGATTGAACTCATTAACGCCGCCACGCAACTGGTCAAGGACGGTTTTGAGGTTTTTCCATATTGCACCGATGACCTGGTGACTTGCAACCGCCTGCTGGATGCCGGTTGCCGCATTTTAATGCCATGGGGCGCCCCCATTGGCTCGGGCCAGGGACTGGTTAACCCCTTTGCCCTAAGAACCTTGCGTGCCCGCCTGCCCAATGTGCCGCTGGTGGTAGACGCCGGCATTGGCTCCCCGGTTGATGCGGTGAAAGCCATGGAACTGGGCTTTGATGCAGTCCTGTTAAATTCCGCCGTTGCACAATCGCATGATCCGGTCAAAATGGCCGAAGCGTTCAAACTGGCCATTCAATCGGGCCGGATGGCTTATGAAGCCGGCATTATGGCCAGACAGGATATGGCCACACCCACCACCCCCGTAACCGGCAGGCCGTTCCTGCTGTAATGTTATCTGCCGTTAACAGGCAGCACGCATTTTGTCCTGCCTGCCGGCATTTACACCAGCCACATCAGGAAACCGTAAGCCAGCATCCCCACCAACATGGCCAGGCCGGTGTTTTTGGCCGCCTTCAGCACGCCAACCAGAATCAGCACCGCCAGCACATAAGCGCCCACCTCCTGCCAGGACGTGGTTTCTGCCAGCCCCGAATACAGCACCACTGTAGTGGTTGACACCAGCAAGGCCGGTCCCATGATGGCAAACCGGCCCGAATTCAGGCGTGACAGCAAGCGGCTGCGCTGCATCAGAACAAACGGCAGGGCCCGCATCAAATAAGTGAACACGCCCATGGCCACCATGGCAATCACATATTCATACTTTTGCATTGTCTTCTCCGGGCGTATAAAACAGGCAGGCCCCAAAAGCCCCCACCAGAATGGCCAGGGTTGGGAAGCCCAGTGAGACCACCCCTATCGTAATCACGACACCGGCAGCCATGGCCTTTAACATATGATGTTGAATACTTTGCACCGTGACCGCCACAAACATGGCCGGCAAGGCAAACCCCAGGGTTTTTTCAACCACCGGAAAAGCCTTTAATAATTCATCACCGGCAAACACACCAATGGCCGTACCAGTAGCCCAGGACAGCCAGGCCAATATGCCCAGGCCCATATACCAACTGCCACGGGCCGCATTTTCCACCTTACCCATGCCCACATAACAGGTCGCAAACACCTCATCGGTGAGGTAAAACGCCTTGACCAGACGATTCTTCAGCCCTTTGGGCAGGTATTTTTCAATAATCGGACCATACAAAAGATGACGGGCATTAAGCAAGGTCACCAATAAAACCATGGTCACCAGCGGCGTGCCCAATTGCAAGGATGCCAGGATAAAAAATTGCCCGGCCCCCGCATAGACAATCAATGACGTGGCAATGAGCTCCCAGGCACTTAAACCCAAACTGGCACCCGCTATGCCAAACGCCATGGCAACGGGAATATAGCCCAGCATGATGGGCAGCCCCGCGCGCAGGCCCCGGCCAAAATAATTCAACTGACTCATTCTGATGATTGCTTTTGTTAGTTTGCTTCAGGAAAAAGGTGAGATATTACACCATTGCCATGACAGCCTGCCGTAAAAAGCGTTTTACTCCCAGATTACCAGCTGTTTACCTGGCACCAGTGGATGGGCAATGGCCTGCCCGTAAATGCCATACACCGCATGCAGATTCTCCCGGGTCAGCACTTTTTCGGGGGTATCGCAGGCAATCAGCCTGCCCTCGCATAGCAGGGCAAGCCGGTCACAATAACGGGCGGCAAGATTCAGGTCATGCAAAATAATAAGCACACCGATGTTTTCCTGGCGGGCCAGCTTGCCCAGGGTCCTTAATAATTGCTGCTGGTGTTTGGGGTCCAGGCTTGACGTGGGTTCATCCAGCAAGACATAACGGGCCGCCGTGTCCTGTTCACGTAGGGCCAGCAACTGCACCAGCACCCGGGCAAACTGGACCCGCTGCCGCTCTCCGCCAGAAAGGGTCTGGTAGTTACGCATTTGTAAACTCTGCACATCGGCCCATTGCAGGGCCTGCTCAAGCAAAGTCGTGGCCTGTTCCTGCGTTATCCCTGCAAACGGGTACATGCCCATTTCAATAATTTCCAGCACGCTCATATCAAAGGTCAGCGAGGCATTTTGCGGCAATACAGCTCGCCGCCGGGCGCATTCGGTCGCGCTCAAGCTGGAAATATCCGTCCCGTTAAGGGTAACGGCCATGCGCTCATGCGCAGTCAGTCCCTGCTTCATTTCACCGGCCAACACCGACAGCAGCGTTGACTTGCCGGCACCATTGGCACCCAGCAAAGCCAGTACCTGCCCGCTTTCAATGGAAAGGGAAACATTATCAAGAATACGTCGTTGCTGCCGATAAACACGCAGCGACTTACCTTTCATGGCACTTGTCATTATTACCTCTTGATCTGGCGAATCAATAGCCAGAGAAAAAACGGGCCGCCAATCAGGCTGGTCACCAGCCCAATGGGCAGTTCTGAAGGCAGGATAATGGTACGGGCCACCCAGTCAGCCCAAATCAGGGCCAGGCCGCCCCCCAAAAAGGAAGCCGGCAACAGATAACGATGATTGGCACCAATAACCATCCGCATAATATGCGGCACGACCAGACCCACAAAACCAATGCCCCCCGTAACCGCCACCAGCGGACCAATCAACAGGGCCACACAAACAATCAGCCGGCGCCGCAAAGCCTGCATGGAAAAACCCAGATGCTCCACTTCCCGCTCTCCGAGCAGCAAGGCATTCAGGGCTTTCCATTGCCGGACGGCATAAACGGAAAGAACGACCGTCCAGGGCAGCATAAAACCCAGTGTAGACCAGGACGCAGCCGCCAGGCTGCCCATGCTCCAGAAGGTCAGGTCCCGCAGTTCGTTATCGGTGGCTATATAACTGAGCAGGCCGATAAGGCTGCCGGTAATGGCATTAATCGCAATACCCGCCAGCAACAGACCCGCCACCCCGGGAAAACGGCACCCTACCCAATAGGCCAGCCAGGTACAAAGCAGACTGCCGGCAAATGCCGCCAGGGCAATACCCCAGAAGCCGGTGTTGGCCAACACAATAACCAGTACCGCCCCCAAGGCTGCCCCGGACGAGACACCAATCAGACCGGGCTCTGCCAGCGGATTCCTGAACAGGGCCTGCATGACCACTCCCGACAGGGCCAGCGCGGCTCCCGCCACCAGGCCAAAGAGGACGCGTGGCAGGCGGATATCAAGCAGCACGGCCTGCATCAGGCGCTGGCTTTCGGGTACCTGCCCCCATAGCAAAGCGGGAATATCCGCAAAAGGAATGGCAACCGCGCCACTGCTGGCAGACCCGATCAGGCTGATCACCACCAGTAGGGCCAAAACAAAAATAATGCGGACTGAAAACAGGTTTTTCCGGTAATGACTACTGTGCTGCATTTGATGCCAGTTTAAGTTGTTCAATAGCCTGGGCGACACGTGGCCCCAGACCCAGGGCGAGAAGATCATCCATGACGACAATCCGTTTGTTAATGGCTGCCGGTGTTGTGGCAATGGCAGGATGCCTGAGGAACTTTTCCAGGCCGCCACTGGCCTGCACCGATCCCTCAGTGACAATGATAAGCTCAGGTCCGAAATTCACCAAGCTTTCTGCCGATACCGGTTTATATCCTTTTTGTGCCGGTTCCAGTACATTGCTCAAGCCGGCCAACGACATCAGGGCGGAAGCCGCAGTATGGCTGCCAGCTGCCTGAAGGGTGCCAGTCCGGTTAATAATCAGGGCCGCCTTCAGGTTTTTGCCTGGCCGGGCCTGCGCCCGAGCCACCGCGGCACGGATTTGTTCAATAAGCGCATCCCCCTTGTCCTCGGCAGATAAAACCCTGGCAATTTCACTCACCCGCTCGTACAGGGATTCCAGGCTGGCGCGGTCGGATACCTTGACAACCTCAACACCCAGTTTACTGATGCTTTCCAATGCCTGCGCGGGTCCCGCGTTTTCCGAAGCCAGGATCAGGTCCGGATGCATGGCCACCACCCCTTCAACGGGTACGGCACGATAATAACCCACCCGGGGCAGGCGAGTGGCTGCCTCGGGATACAGACTGGAAAGGTCATCGGCAATCAGGCGCTCACCCAGCCCCAGCTCATACACAATCTCGGTCACCGAACCACCCAGGGTAATGACCCGTTCTTTATTGGCGGCCAAAGCCATGGGTACAAAAAACAGCCCCAATAAAAACAGCAGTATTTTTTTCATGATGGGATCAGGCCGCAAGCGGCTCCTTGCATAAGGATTCCAGTAAATTACGCCAGGCTGGCAATTCGGGGATACCCGGTTTGCGCACGCCAAAAAACTGCACGATCAGTTCACCGGATTTTTCATAAACCTCAAGAGATGTCACCCATCCATCGGTGGTTGGCTTGTTCACCACCCACACAGAATTAATGGCGGATGTATTTAAATGCAAGTTGAATTTCTCATCCAGAATATTGAACCAAGGGCCTGTACGCAACAATTTATGGATCACGCCGGAATGGATCTGCACCATTCCCCGGTTGCCGGTAAAGCACATGATCGGGATTTCCTGTTCTACACTGAGTTGCAACATCCGTTCAACGGCATCATGATCCACCTGCTGGGCCAAGTCATCGCCCGCCGCCTGCAAGGCGGTCATGCGGGAGACATTCCATTTTTTTAATAAAGGAAAAAACGCATGGGTATCTTTCATACCCAACCAGTCATCGCGCAACTGGTCCGGAGCCTGCTCAGAAAGACCGGTTTGCCCGGGCTCGGGCGCCGTGACGGCCGGTACCTGTACCAAATCGGTCCTGAAACGCGCTACCAACGCCTCATAAGCCTGCCTGTCTGTCTTTTCAGTGCCGTAAACCTTATGAATCGCCATACCGGTTTCATCAAAAAACTGGATACTGAACCGCCCGTTCTGCCTGACTGCCCAGGCCGTTTTCCAGCAGGCAAAAAACATCCGTAAATCAATATCCGGCCCCAGGACGATGCCAATAGAGGCCTTGCCCACCTGGATATCTTCAAACAGGCCATGCCGCTCATGCACGCACCATTCATTGCGGGTCAAGACCATCACCTCGCCCAAGGTGTCCAGCTGTTTAAAAATCTCCTTGATATCGGTACCCAGATAAACCGCTTCGGCATCGCAGCATTGAGCGGCCAGCAACTGCATTTCACTGACATTCAGGCGCTCTGCCACATTGCGGATTCGCAACTTGGGTTCCTGCTCCAGCAGGCGCTCACATTGAGTGCGCAAAGATTCAAATGATAAATTCATATATTTTTACCTTAAAATAATTAACATGAGTATGGTTATCAATATTGGTAACTGACAGAGATCGTGGCATGACGTCCCGGTTCGGTGTAATAGTCAATGCCGCGTGAAATCCGGCTGCTACCCGCCGTTGGCACATTCAGGGCATTCCAGTATTTTTTGTCAAATGCGTTCATCAGGCCGGCTTGAATACGCAGCCCCTTCACCGCCTCAGGGGTCCAATGCGCCACCAGGTCAAGCGTGCCATAACCGGGTGCCTTGAAATCGGGGTAAGGCACCTGCGCGGTCGCATCGGGGTACTTGACCTTGTTGCGTTTGGCCGCCATTGTCCAGATGGCTTCAGCGCCCCACTGTTGGCTTTGGTAGCCAAGTGCCAGGATGCCCTTGAGCGGTGCCACCGAATTCAGGTAATCACCCGTGCTGCGGTCTTTGCCCACCGTCCATGCCACAGAACCCCGGGTATACCAATGGTTATTCATATTCCAGTAAGCGCTGGCCTCTAAGCCATAAATACGGACACGATCCAGATTGGCATGGGTAAACACGCCAAATGGATACAAGCCGTTTTGCATCATTTGCGCATAAATGGAATCGGCTGCCACTGGCACACCCGATTCAATAAAATTTTTATAATGCTGATCAAAGAAAGTGAGTGATCCACCTGCCGTCTCCGTATTCACGGCAACACCCCATTCCCATCCACGGCTGGTTTCCGGTTTCAGGGATGCTTCACCCTTGCGCAGGTAATTGGACGATGAACCAAACTGCATATACAACTCGGGGGCGGTAGGTGCCCTGAAACCATGCGCATAACGGGCAAACAAAGCGAGCGTGTCATTAGGATTCCAGGTAAATTCCAGGGATGGCGAAAAATGCCCTCCGCTGCGTTTATCCATTTGCGCCAGGCCACCGTTGGGATTATTCATAAAATCGCCAGCCGCTGATGGGTTCCGCTCGTAATGATCGTAACGCAGGCCAGGTGTCAAGTTGTACTGCCCATTACCCCATGAAAATGTGTTTTTGGCATACGCAAACCAGTCATTGCTTTTAACCTGGGGCACATCAGCCTGGTTGGTATGCAAAAATTCGCAAGAACGGGGACCAAACGGGGCCGGCAACATGGGTGAAACCACAGGGCAATTATCCACCCCTCCTGAATGCTGGCGATAACGGTCGCTGGTAAATCCTGCACCTGCCATCCAATGCGAACGCAACGGTGCTGTCCCCCAATAACCCGATGCATCCATATTCAGGCCCCAGCCTTTTTGCCCTACACTGTTATGGCGGTTATATTCCCCTGACGGAAAACCATATTTGTAAGGATCGCGGGGAATGATATTACCCCTGGCATCTTGCTGGCGATAGGCATTCTGTTCATTAAGCAGGTCGGTCCTGTGCCAGTAAGCCAGCATGGAAAACCGGTCAAGTGCCTCTCCTGCCTGTTCAGACCGGTATTCATAATCCAGCCAGATCCGGTCACGCTTGATTTCTTCTTTATACTGGTTATCGCCAATGTAATAAGTGGATGTATTTTGCTCGCTTAACTTGTCAATATCCCTGTCAAGTCGGAACAGGCTTGCGCCCAGGCCAAGCTGATGCCCGGGTGCCAAATCATGCTCAATCCGGAATAAAGCCGAATTCCGGTGATAATCAGCGGGGTCTTCTTTGGTCCTGTTGTCACCATAACCGCCGGTGCTGGCCTGGTTTTTAATTTCATGCCCCTTTTTATAGGCATACTGGAACAGCATCCGGGTTTTTTCACCCAGCCGGGTAGCCAGCGCCACATCTATGCCCGCACTGTCATCAAGACCCGAATAGGTGGTTTTACCCAAAAAGCCAATATCCTGCCCTTCTGGCAGCAAATCACTGGGCGACAGACTGGTTAAGGCCACCGCAGCTGTCATGGCGTTGGTTTGATTGGCCCCGGGCCCTTTAACAATATCAATCGCTGACAGGGAGTCAAAGTTAATCGCATCAAGCCCCCCTTTTACACCACGGCTGCCATCGCTTAACCATGGCAATGGCACACCATCCTCGGTAAGCCGGATACGGTTGGCATCCAGGCCCCGTATATTCACGCTATTGTTCTGACGATTAAAATTAACTCCCGGTGACAGGCGTTGCCCCAAATCTGTCCAGCTTTCAATACCTGCGTTCTGCAATGCTTGGCTGTCTATCCTTTCCACGCGGGGTGTTTCAGCTTCAACCGCTATTGCCTTTACCTGTGGCAAAGTAACGATTTTTTCATTTTGAAGTGCCACTTGTGCAAACACCGGATTGTTGGCCACCAAGCCGGCCAGCATCAGTATCCCTTGATAACGGGATCGAATTGAATACTTCATTTTTATGATTACCTTATTATTCTAAATAACAAAACGAGAATCATTATCATTTGTATTATTATTAATGTCAATATCCTTGATGCAAATCAATATAAAAATATAAAATGATGGGTATTCATATCATCGCAATAAAAATGCAATACTCTATAGTTAAAGATGTCATGTTTCATAAGTGGCTATCACTCTCACCGAAAAGCACCATTGTTCCAGAGGACTTTTGAATGGTAAAAAACACCTACAACCCCCAAACCGCGATGGATCAGCTTGACCAGCGTTTCCAGGCATCTATTGCCAGGGGCACGCTGTCAATGTCTCCGGTACAGGGTTTACTCAGCTATATCGACTGGTCCAGGCATTTGGCCATTTCACCGGGAAAGCAACTTGAATTGCTCAATCTTGCCATCGGCCAGGGACTGGCCTTGGCCCAATATGCCCAGCGTACACAAACCGTTGGCATCCCCGGCACCCCCAGCCACCACATCAACCTGAACATCGAGCCACCCATTACCGACAGACGCTTTAGCGGTCCGAAATGGAACACCTGGCCCTTTAACATGATGCAACTGTCTTATCTCATGACAGAGCAATGGTGGAAAGAGGCAACCAGTGATATTCGCGGCGTTACCCCGCACCACCTGGACATTGTCCGCATGTCAGCCCAACAAATCCTGAATGCGCTATCACCTAAAAATTTTGTGGCCAGCAACCCCGAAGTATTGCAAAAAACACTGGAAGAACAAGGAGCCAACCTGCTACGTGGTGCCATGAATGCATGGCAACAAGCGCAACAACAATTTACGGGTACCCCCGATCCCAAGCTTGAAAATTTCAAGGTGGGCAAGCAACTGGCCACCACACCCGGCAAGGTCGTACTGCGTAACCAGCTGATGGAACTGATTCAGTACACGCCCACAACCAAAAAGGTTCATCCCGAACCGGTACTGATCATCCCTGCCTGGATCATGAAATACTATATTCTTGATCTTTCGGCACACAATTCCATGATTCGCCATCTGCTTGATCAGGGATATACCGTTTTTTGCATTTCCTGGAAAAATCCCGGTGTGGAAGAACGCAATATGGGCATGGATGATTATCTTTCCATGGGTTTTTTTGCCGCACTGGATGCCATCAACCACATCACCGGCCAGAAAAAAGTCCATGCCACCGGTTATTGTCTGGGCGGCACCCTGCTGTCTATTGCCGCGGCCGCAATGGGCAGGGACCAGGATGACCGCCTGCTTTCCATGACCATGCTCGCCGCCCAAACTGACTTCAGCGAACCCGGTGAACTGTCCCTGTTCATTGATAACAGCCAGCTGGCCATCCTGGAAGCGGAAATGGCCGATATCGGCTATTTAACCGGCGAACAAATGTCAGGCGCATTCCTGCTGCTGCGTTCCGACTTGCTGATCTGGTCGCGTTATATCAAGGAATTCCTGATGGGTGAAGAATCCACCATGAATGACTTGATGGCCTGGAATACCGATACGACCCGCATGCCAGCCAAAATGCACTCCCAATATTTGCGCAGGCTGTTCCTGAACGACGACCTGTCCGAAAGCCGCTATCCCGTCAATGGTCGCCCTGTTTCACTGACAGACATTCACGTGCCCATTTTCTGTCTGGGTACGGAAACAGACCATATTGCACCATGGCGCTCGGTATATAAAATTCACCATTTGTGCCGTTCCGACATTACCTTTGCGCTCACCAACAAAGGACACAATGCCGGTGTCGTGAGCGAGCCCGGTCATAAAAACCGCCATTTTCGTGTACTTACACGAAGCAACAATGACCCCTATCTGGGGCCTGATGAATGGCTCGAAACCGCACAGTTCCAGGAAGGTTCCTGGTGGAACTGTTGGTTCAACTGGCTGAACGAGCGTTCCAGTGAACCGGTACCACCCCCGCCCATGGGTAATCCCGACAAAGGTTATTCCGTACTTTGTGACGCCCCCGGTGTTTATGTTTTTGAAAAATAATGTTTACTTGGAGTGAATGAAATGACAGCTGTAAATGAATCAGTCAAACGTACTGCTCTGGTTACCGGTGGAACCGGTGGGCTGGGTACGGCAGTGGCTCGTGCCCTTCATGATGCGGGCCATACCGTTCTTGTCACCGTGCGTCCCGGCCATGACCCATCCGACTGGTTAAAAAAACAAAGTGATGAAGGCTATACTTTCAAGACTTATTTTATTGATGTCGCCGATTATGACTCCTGTATTGCCGGTGCCCAACAAATGCACGACGATGGTTATCACATTGACATTCTGATCAATAATGCCGGCATTACCCGCGATGCCAGCTTCCGTAAAATGGACAAGGAAAAATGGGATCAGGTCATTAAAACCAACCTGGACTCCATGTTTAACATGACCAAACCCCTGTGCGAAGAAATGCTGGCCGCAGGTTGGGGACGTATTGTCAATATTTCTTCCGTTAACGGCAGCAAAGGTTCATTCGGCCAGGCCAACTATTCTTCGGCAAAATCAGGTATTTATGGTTTTACCAAAACCCTGGCACTGGAATTTGCCCGCAAAGGCGTGACGGTTAATGCGGTTTCTCCCGGTTATCTGAATACTGAAATGGTTGCCGCTGTTCCCAAAGAGGTTATGGACAACCAGATCCTGCCCCAGATTCCCTTGGGTCGTTTGGGCGAACCGGCCGAACTGGCTGCGCTTATCGTCTTCATCTGCAGTGATCTGGGTGGCTTCATGACCGGTGCCAACGTTGCCATGAACGGCGGACAGCACATGTATTGATACCCCTTCCTTGCCTTGGGACAAGACAAAAAATGCCTGCCCGGTATATTTGCCGGGCAGGCATTTTTCATTTTCCGTACGATGTCAGATGAAACAAAACGTTTAAATCAAGCCTTCCGCTTTCATCGCAGCGACCACTGCCGGACGCTGTGCCACACGTGCCTGATAAGCAGCCAGATTGCCCCATTTGGCCAGATCCAGCTGAATATACCTGGCCCAACCCAGAACAGTAAACAAATAAGCATCGGCAACCGTAAAGGTATCGCCCATTAAATAGTCTTTGCCAGCCAACTCGGCATCAACATAAGACAGGCGTTGCTCCAGAATGACAAGACAGGCATCTTTCCATTCTTGCGGGGTGGACGGCTTGAAAAAGGGACTGAATCCTTTGTGAAGTTCAGACGCCACAAAGTTCAGCCAGGCATGGGTTTGATAGCGAGCCGTGGACCCTGCTGCAGGGATCAGGTTTTGGGAAGGATTACGGTCACCCAAATATTCCAGAATGGCCTGGCACTCTGTTAACACTTCACCATTATCCATTTGCAGTGCCGGCACATATCCTTTTGGATTAATGGTTAAAAAGTCCACGCCTGATTCAGTCACCTTGGTTTTGAGATCGACTTTTTCAGCTTCATAGCCAATACCCAACGCTTCCAGCACAATATGCGGCGCCAAAGAACATGCCCCCGGTTTATAAAACAATTTCATTTAACAGCTTCCTTGATAACGATAACAACATGACAGTGCAAAATCCTTCACGGGCCCCGTAATAACAGTTTGCACATCAACATTCAAATAAAAACACACTAAAGAAGGACAGGATTTTCGGTCACCACGATGCCATCGACATCACTGTACACATACCATCCAGACCGGAAGGTAACACCGCCGATCATGACAGGAATATCCAGTACACCCTGCCCGGCCTTATGACTCTTGCGAGGATTGGTACCCAATGCCTTGATGGAAAAATCCATTTCATTGATCTGGGCACTGTCACGAATAGCACCATACACAATAATGCCGCCCCAGCCGTTATCCATGGCTAATGTGGCAATCATGTCTCCTACCAGGGCCCTGTGCAACGAAGCGCCACCATCCACCACCAGAATTTCTCCTTCTGATTTTTCTGACAAAACCTGTCTGACCAAGGTATTGTCCTCGTAGACCTTAAGCGTTCTGATCCACCCGCTGATTGCCTTGCGCTTGCCCCATTGTTGGAACTGAAGATCGCAAGAAGCACTTTCGGCAAAGGCATCCATCACGTCGCAGGTAAGTAATACTGACATTGCTTGTTCTCCTTTTACTTAAATTGTCCAGTTTTTTCATTGATGATCCAGTGTAATCCATGATCTTTGAGTTTTCGACAGGCCTGACCTGTATTTTTATTATATTTTTATATATAATATATTTTTATATAATATTTACCCATGGAAATTTTCACATGATTATCGACTGGCAAAACTTTACGCCCTGGTCTTCACTGGGCGGTGGTATTTTATTGGGTATTGCGGCTGCCATATTCATTCTGGCAAGTGGTCGCATTCTAGGCATCAGCGGTATTCTCGGTGGCCTGCTCAAACCAGGCAAAGACGACACCAACTGGCGTATCGCCTTTCTGCTGGGACTTTTTTCAGCACCATTAATTTATCTACTGGCAGTGGGATCCATCCCCATCGAAATTAATACCGGTTGGCCACTTATTATTCTGGCTGGCTTGCTGGTGGGTTTTGGCACTCGCCTGGGCTCAGGTTGCAGCAGTGGTCATGGCATTTGTGGCCTGTCACGCCTTTCCGGCCGGTCTCTAGTCGCCACCATTGCATTCATGGCAAGTGGTATTGCAACCGTTTACGTGGTACGTCACCTGATCGGCTAAACCCTCGTCTTCATCGCAATAAAAGGATATCAACATCGTGAAACGCATCACAGAATATTTTGTAGGACTCCTCTTTGGCATGGGTCTGATTATTTCAGGTATGGCCAATCCTGAAAAAGTACTTGGCTTCCTGGATATTACCGGCACCTGGGATCCCTCCCTGGCATTCGTCATGGGCGGCGGCGTACTGGTGGGGCTGTTTGCATTTACCGCGGCAAAAAAACGCCAGACTGCCTGTCTGGGTGACCCCATGAACTTGCCATCAAGTCGCAGTATTACACCCCGTCTGGTAATTGGCAGCTTACTATTTGGTATTGGTTGGGGTCTGGCCGGCATTTGCCCCGGACCTGCCCTGGTTTCAATGGCCGCAGGTGAATGGAAAGCATTGCTGTTTGTGATAGCCATGATTGCAGGTATGGCTGCTTTTACCATCTTTGAAAACCGTAAAACTCAATAAACCCATTAATACCCAACCGGCAAGCCAAATCACCGTGACCAAGCGCAAATTACCCGACTTTCTGCCTGACTGGCTCTCAAGCTATCAGAAGAACCTGCTTTCAGGTGACCTGACTGCGGGCCTGATTGTTACTGTCATGCTTATCCCACAAAGCCTCGCCTATGCCATGCTGGCGGGTCTGCCACCTGAAATGGGATTATATGCCAGTATCCTGCCCATCATTGCCTACGCCCTGCTCGGATCAAGCATGACATTAGCCACCGGCCCGGTGGCGGTTATTTCTCTTATGACCGCCAGCGCCCTGGCTCCACTGGCCCAATCCGGTTCAGCCCAATATATCGAACTGGCCATTCAAATGGCCCTGATCTCCGGTGTCATGCTGCTGGCATTCGGGCTATTGCGACTGGGTTTTCTGGCGCACCTGCTAAGTCATCCGGTCATCAGTGGCTTCATTAGCGGCTCGGCCATCCTGATCAGTCTTGGACAACTCAAACACCTGTTGGGCATACCGGCTTCAGGCAATAATATCGCAGCCACCCTGCTTGACCTTACCCGTCATTTGTCCCAAACCAATCCGGCCACCCTGGTCATAGGCAGCAGCAGCCTGCTTTTTTTATGGTGGTCACGCCGTTCCTTAAGTACATTGCTTGAAAAGGCCGGCATGTCATCCCGACTGGCCGGGATGCTATCCAAGCTGGCCCCCATGATCAGTGTGATCGGCTTTACCTTTATGGTTTATTTTTTCAGCCTGGACACGCGGTTTGGCGTCAGCGTGGCAGGCCATGTTCCGCAAGGCCTGCCTTCCTTGGGTCTGTCCCTCCCGGGCTTTGATGCGATAGCCGCCTTGTGGCTGCCTGCACTTCTGATTTCTCTGGTTGGTTTTGTGGAAAGCGTCTCGGTAGCGCAGTCACTGGCCTTGAAACGCAAGGAACGCATCCTGCCCAACCGTGAGCTGATCGGTCTGGGTGCGGCCAACCTTGCCAGCGCCATTTCTGGTGGATATCCGGTTACGGGCGGGTTTGCACGCTCGGTGGTCAACTTTTCCGCGGGTGCCAATACACCCCTGGCCGGCATCATCAGTGCCCTGCTCATGGCCATCGTGATTGCTTTCTTTACCCCTCTTTTTTACTATCTGCCCCAGGCCGTACTGGCCGCCACGATTATTTCGGCCGTTACAGCCCTGATCGACTGGCGCAGTCTCAAGAACACCTGGCAATATGATCGCGCCGATGCATTTTCCTTATTGACAACAATGCTGGGGGTTGTGTTATTGGGCGTGGAAGCCGGCATTTTATTGGGTATCGCCCTTTCCCTTGCGGTACTGGTTTGGCGCAGCAGCCATCCGCATATGGCCGTTCTGGGCCGTGTACCCGATACTGAACATTACCGCAACATAGAACGCCATGCGGTGCAAACCGTGCCGGGCCTGGTGGCATTGCGCGTTGATGAGAGCCTGTTTTTTGCCAACGCTGCGGTAGTGGAACAAAAAATCATGGCACTTGCCAATACCGACACAGATGTTAAAAACATGCTGCTGGTTTGCTCGGCAGTTAATCAAATTGATGCCACCGCTCTGGAAATGCTGGACCAACTTGAAAAAAGCCTGGCTGCCCGCAACATCCAGCTGTATTTTGCCGAAGTCAAAGGTCCCATTATGGATCGTCTGAAAAACACGCCCTTGGGCAAACGAATGAAAAACAAAATCTTTTTAAGTGTGCACACGGCGTTCCAGCACTTGAGAAAAGATCGGGAACCGAACTGAAAAAAGGTTTCAATACCGATATACCAATAAAAAAGAGGGAATGCAAGCCGCATATACAAGCCTGCTCCTTGCATTCCCTAACACCACATTAGGCCTCTGCGCACTCGGTTTCCCTGGCAAAGTGCGCTATCGTTTCCTCCAGGCTGAGCAAGTCGGCATATTTCTGACCCATATCAAACAAACTCGACTCATGCGGTCCCTGTGCACGGTCACCCACACAGTCAACAACCACCATCGGCCGCAAACCATAGGCCGAAGCATCATTGACACTGGCTCTCACACATCCACTTGTTGTACAACCGGTAATAAACAGTGTATCGACACCCTTGAAGGCCAACCATGGCAATCGCATCATTAATGTTGTAGCCACCCAGCACATCGCTTTTTGAAAAACCGACCTGAAAATCAATAATCAGCAAAGCCGATTTTTTGCCAAAACCCAACCGGCTGCCAAAATTCTGTGTTTTAAAAATATCCAAATCACTCATCATACATCCTAAATTTTCATGAATTTACGCACAAGGGATGCTGTGCCCCTTAACTGAAAGTGACGGCCTCATCCTGAGTCACCAGTTTCAGTTTTCCCAGCTCCGGATCAAGAACAGGCTCACACAGTTTGGCAATTTCCAGCAATCGGGCATCTGACATGCGGGGACCGACCAGCTGGATACCCAATGGCAGACCGAGATCTCCCAAACCAACGGGAATCGCCACGCAGGGTGCATGCAATAAAGTCCACATGGCATTGAAAACATGATCACCGGATGTATGCAATCCTTCTGGCGCCTGTCCAGGTGCCGGCAGCGTCAATACCACATCCAGTTCTGGACCAAACAAATTGTCAAAGGCCACCCTGCATTCAGCCGCCAGGTCATAAGAATGCAACAGGTCTTTTTTCGTGAAGCCCTGGCTGTTCATGACGATATCAACAAAGTACCCATTGAAGGCTGGATTTCCGGCATAGTATTCAGGCAGGAAAGCCGAGCGGCCTTCGCTCTTCATGATCACTTCCTGGGCGTGGTTCAATTTGCTGAACCGATCATCAAAATCAAGATCAAAAACGATGGCGCCTTCGGCCTCCAGTAAGCGGGCAGCCTGCATCAAGGCAGCGCGTCCCCATTGATCTGCCTTGGCCCAATTCGGACTCCGGCACAAACCAACCCTGAGACCTTTCAATGTGGTTGGCGCAGGTTCATCAAGATCCATAATCCGGAAATTGCGTCCCACCAGCATCAAGTCATCGACGCAACGCCCATACCAGCCGATGGTATCAAGAGAATAGGAGTATTGTTTGGCCCCTTCCCGGCTCACAAGCCCATGGGTTGGCTTGATACCATAAATACCGTTGAAAGCGGCCGGCCGGATATGCGAACCGCCCGTTTGTGTGCCAAAAGCCAATTGCAGTTGCCTGTCACCGACTGCGGCACCCGAACCCGATGAAGAACCACCCGGTGTATGAGCCAGGTTATAGGGATTGCGCGTTGCCGCCATTCGTCCACCTGACGCGAACTCAACCGTATCTGTTTTGCCGACAATCAGTGCCCCCCGGTGCCGGACAACGGCCACGCAGGCAGCATCTTTATTTGTCTCATGACCATAATACAAAGGTGAGTTATGTGTGGTGGGCATGTCTTTGGTATCAATCATGTCCTTCACACCGAACGTCAACCCATGCAACTCGCTCTTTGGCGCGGTCTGGTCCAACTCACGGGCATTACGAATGACCTGGTCAGGGTCAAAAAAACGAAAGGCCTTGATGATCGGCTCACGCTCAATGATCCGTGAAAGCGTGGAACGTGCCAGCTCTTCACAAGATAACAAACGTTTTGAAATCAGGCTGGCAGCCTGTGTTGCGGTCAGTTCATAGGGTTCCATTATGCATTCCTTTTGGCTTGAATTAATGGGAGACAGAAAATACTGGCGGGTTCCTCAAATTTGGATGGCATGCGAACAATTCTTTGTCCAAGCTGTACAGCCGCATTGCTCAAGCCCACGACATGTTCAAGTTGTTCCGCTGGCACAGCCACACCATATCGTTTGAAATAGGCATAAACCTCTTGTGAGGTCCATTGGGTATCAAGGTTAGAAGCAGACATTTTTTTCTCCTGATTCATTTAAGATCAAAGCGCTGGACGTGTTTTGCGAAAGTCCGTCGCGCGTTCATAAGCATGGCCAACACGCAAAACCATGGCCTCATCCAACCACTTACCAACAATCTGCGCGTTGGTTGGCAATCCATTTGCATCAAATCCGGTACATATACTCATGGCAGGGTGACCTGAGATATTGAAAACAGGACAAGCCGTATCGGTCGTAAAGGCCTTGACATGTGCATCGTTGCCATATTTAGGTGCTGTATGCAATGCACATGGCATAATCAATGCGTCATAGTTTTGGATGAGTTCATCGGTCGCCATAGCCAATGCTTTTCTTCTTCTTTGTGCATTCACATAATCGACGGCACGGTACATGAAGCCACTGGTCAATTTGTCACGAAGTGCCTGACCCATCAAATGGGCACTTTGCAGAAACTCTTTCTCATGTAGGGAGTAAGACTCTACCTGCCCGATAATGCCATTGGCATCACGATAGTCAGATAACGACGTTGGCAATTTCACTTCCACCAATTCAGCACCTTCGCTACGCAACACCTGAATCATGTTTTCAAATGCCACTCGGTTGGCCACATCCAACAAATCATTACTGCTATCCAAATCACTGACGCAGGCGATTTTCAGGCCTTTGACGCCTTTGCCCAGTTCTGCCATATAATCAGGCACGGCTACGTCCAGAGATGCTGAATCCTTGGGATCATAGCCAGCAACCGCCTGCAGCATGATCGCGCAGTCTTCGACCGTCCAGCACAAAGGCCCGGCCACATCAAGCGACCAGCAGTTAGGCAATATTCCATACTTGCTGATACGACCATAGGTCGGCTTCAGGCCCTGCAATCCGCAGGCTGCCGCAGGCAAACGTACGGACCCACCCGTATCCGACCCCATTGATACCATGGCTGTGCGGCCGGCCACCGAAGCACCAGAACCGCTGGATGATCCGCCCGTGATGTAGTCTGTATTCCAGGGGTTGCGTGCCGGCTCAAAGGGTAAGTCAAAATGAACGGAACCGGTACCCGTACCATACTCCCAGGTATTCAATTTGCCCAACATCACGGCGCCAGCCTGATCCAGCTTGCTAATAACGGTTGAATCGAAATCTGGCACATGATCCATCAAAACCCTTGAAGCCACACATGTCCGGATGCCTTTCGTAAAATAGTTGTCCTTGACCGCATAGGGGATACCATGCAAAAGACCTTTATAGTCACCCGCAAGAATCTCTTTTTCCGCTGTCTGGGCATGCTCACGTGCCTGCTCCGCTGTCACCAGAATATAACTGTGAATCTTCTCATCGACCTCATCGATTCTTCCAAGAAAGGCATCCAATAATTCGACTGGCGACACTTTTTTCGCCGCAAGCATTTTGCTTGCTTCACCAGCGGTAAGATTTAAAAGTTCCGTGCTCATATATAACTCCAAAGTTATCGCCCTGAGGGTACTAGCTTAAGCACCCCAAGTCGTTGTAGAAAAAAGAAGAGATAAGGGGTAATGGAAAGAAAGACAAAGACCCGCACCACATGAAAACCCACAACTGTGGGCACATCCAGACCCAGGGTTTTTGCCGAAAGGCTCATATCAGCAATACCACCGGGTGCTGTCGCCAGAATCATGGTTGGGACCGTCGTACCGGTACCCAAAGCAATCGCGGCACCGATCAATGCACACATACCGGTAATAAGAAAAACATTGAGCAACAAGTTCGGCAGTGTCCGACGAACCATTAACAAAGAGTCTCGCCTGAACATCGCCCCCATGTGAACGCCAATTAATACCTGGGCCACGGCCGTCAGAAATCCGGGAGGTGGCGATGTATAAAGCCCGGAGACAGAAACCACCATGCCAATGGCCAAGGGCACGAGCAACCACGCATTCATCATGCCCATTCTTGCCAGCCAGGCAGTAACCAGAATCGAACTGCACAACAGCAGGCCCAGAACAAACCATTCCTTGCCTGTCACAATATGTGCAGATTTCACGACCACCGAACCATCCACCAGCAACAAGGACGGCAAGACCGACACCAGCAACACAATCCGCAAAAGTTGCGAAACAGCGATCACTTCCGGGATGGCGCCAAAGCGCTGTCCAAGCATGCTCATTTCTGCGGCACCACCCGGTATGCTTGACAGGAAAGCGGTGCTTCGATCCAGTTTGGCCATCTTTGCCAGCAAAAGAGATGCGGCTGCAGCAAACAAATAACTGATCACAACAGCCAAAAGAATCCAGCCCATGTTATCCAATAGCCGTTCAAGGGCGCTGGGCGTAAAATAAAGCCCAAGACAGGTCCCGACAATCCCCAGCCCCAACCGTCGCCCCCAGGACCAAACCCGCACAGGTCCGACAAAAATGGATAATCCCGCGATACAGAAAATGGACCCCACCATCCATGGCAAAGGCACACCAACACGATAAAAAACATAACCGGATACAATGGCCAATGGATAAGCCAGTATGAGAGGGACAGGAGACTGGGATATCATATTCACACCGTTTCTTCAGCAAGCATTTGGGATGAATGGATACAACGGGAAAAATGCTGTGACCCTACCTGAACCATGTCAGGTATCCGCGCACTACAGGCTGCTTGCGCTTGCGTGCAACGGGGTGCAAAACTGCATCCGGGCGGCAAATCGGATAAGTCCGGCGGTGAGCCTTCGATAGGCTTGAGCAGTTCCCCACGTTTTCCACCATGAACGGTCGAGCGCATCAGCCCTTTGGTGTAAGGATGTTGCGGGTTAAGCAAGACGTCCTCGACGCTACCCGTTTCCACGAAACGACCACCATACATAACAGCTATCTTGTCAGCCACCTCGCAGGCAACGCCCAAGTCGTGGGTTACAAAAATGGTTGCCATACCCATTTTCTGTTGCAACTCACGCAGCAAGAGCAAGACCTGGATCTGTACGGTCGCATCCAGTGCGGTAGTAGGCTCATCGGCCAGCAACAGCTTGGGCCGACACGATAAAGCCAGGGCAATCATCGCACGCTGACGTAAACCACCGGACAACTCATGCGGATACGCATCCAGCCTTCTGGCGGCGGAAGGAATTTGCACCAGTTCCAGCAGCTCAAGTGCCCTGCTTCTGGCCTCTACCTTATCAACGCCAAAATTGATCTGAATGGCCTCAGAAATCTGCTGCCCGATCGTAAAAACGGGATCAAATGCCGTCAACGGCTCCTGAAAAATCATTGAAATAACAGAGCCACGGATCGTATGCAGTTGATCGTCCGGCAGGTTGACAACATCAATACCGTCAATCGTGACTTCGCCCTGCAATTGGGCTGATCGTGGCAATAAGCGCATCAGGGAACGCATGGTGACGGATTTGCCTGAACCGGATTCACCCAGCAGACACAGCACTTCACCTGCCTTCAAATCAAAAGATACGCCGTTTACAACAGAAACATCGGTTTCATGAGATACAAATCTAACGTGCAAATCCTGCACTTTTACCAGTGGCTGATGACTCATGTAATACCCCTTAATTTTGTTAATACGGTTTATTCAATAACGACTGATCACAAAGGGAAGTGACAAGCCACCTGGTGAGCGGATGTACTGGACTCTGCGGACAACACAGGTGAAACATGCTCACATAACAATTGCGCCTTATTGCAACGTGCACGGAATCGACATCCTTTGGGCGGATTAATGGGATTGGGTGGATCTCCGCTTAACGGAGGATCCACGACCCGTTTTTGGGGATCCATGGATGGCCTGGATGACAACAAGGCTGCCGTATAGGGATGACGTGGCGTGTTATAAATCTCATCAACCGGCCCCGCTTCCACCACCTGCCCCAAATACATCACCATGACCCGGTCACTTAAAAACTGAATGACATTCAAATCATGGGAAATGAACAGATAAGTCAGGCCAAGCGTTTCTTTCAATGACTGCAACAGATTCAGTACCTGTGCCTCCACGGATTTATCCAGCGCAGACACAGACTCGTCCAATATGAGCAGCCGTGGTCCCATGGCCAATGCCCGTGCAATATTGACGCGCTGGCGCTGTCCGCCTGATAGCTCATGGGGATACCGTTCGGCAAACATTTCAGGTGCCAGCCCCACCAGTTTGAGCACTGAGCTGGCTCTTTTTTTGGCTTCTGCGGCAGATACACCCATGACCTGTGGACCAAAAGCGATACTGTCCCGAATGGTCAAGCGCGGATTCAGGGATGCATAGCTGTCCTGAAAAACCATTTGTACATGCTTGCGCATTTCCCGGACACTGATCCCGCTGGGAGCCCCCACCTCCTCACCATCAAAGATCACTTCGCCGTCATCCGGGTTCATCAGATGCATCAGCAAGCGGGCTGTCGTGGATTTGCCGCAACCGGACTCGCCAACGATACCGAGCGTCTCACCTTTGGCCACCTTGAAACTCACACCATCAACAGCATGAATAACTTGTGGCTCACCCGACTCCGTGCGACCACCGATCGGAAAGTATTTCTTCAACTCATTGACAATCAGCAATGGCTGGGCGGGCCCGCCACGATCATCCTTGTCAACCAAATATTCATAATCCAGCATCGTATTCATGGTTAATTCCTTATGCCTTGACATCCATTGCGCTACGTAAACCGTCACTCAACAAGTTGAAACACATTGACGTCACGAAAATCATGATGCCGGGAAGAATGGCCTGCATCGGTGCCACATAAATTGAAGACCTGAGCGTATTGAGCATTAAGCCCCATTCCGCATCGGGCGGACTCACACCCAACCCCAGGAAACTCAAACCGGAGGCCATCACAATGCTGACGCTGATCAGGCTTGATGCATAAATCAGGACCGGCCCGGTCACGTTATTCAATACATGATGACGCATGATCATCCAGCCACGTGCTCCAGTCGCTCTTGCCGCCTCGACAAAATCCTGATTGCGGATCTGCGTAGTCACACTTTCAGATACCCTGGCGATGGAAGGAATGAAGACCAGTGTCAGCGCAACCAGCGTGTTCAGAATACCGGCCCCCATGATGGTGGAAATAGCCACGGCAAGCAAAACAGAAGGGAAGGCATAAAAAACATCTACCGTACGCATGATGATCATATTCACGCGCCCACCCGCAAAGCCCGCAATCATGCCGATCATTCCACCAATAAGCGTTGCAATCACGACGGGTGCAAATCCCGTAAACAGGGAAAGACGGGCACCATAGATGAGCCGGGAAAGCATATCCCTGCCCAGCTCATCGGTTCCCAGCAAATGGCCTGGTGTACCGATGGGTTTAAGCCTTTTTACAATGCTCATCTTGTTGGGATCATCCAGTCCCAACCAGGGCGCAAATATGGCAAGTGCCACCAATACGAGCAGGATGAAGGCACAGACCATTGCCACCGGATCCCGTTTCAGGCGACGCAGGGTGGATACCCAGAAACTGCGCGATACTTTCTTGGGACTGCGTGGTACCTTGGGACTGGCAATCGTCGAACTGCTGCTCACCGGTTCGGCGACAGAATTCAATGGAATAGATTGGCTCATCATTACCACTCCTCTCATTTACGTTTAACACGAGGGTCTACTGACATCTGAAGCAGATCGACCAGCAAATTAATCACGACAAAAAACATGGACAGAACAAGTATCGTTCCTTGCAGAACAGGAAGATCCCTGGTGAAAATGGCTGAATTAAGCAAGAATCCAGTACCTGGCCATGAAAAGACGGTCTCAACCAGAATGGAACCACCCATTAACTGCGCAAACTGCAAGCCCATAATCGACATCACGACGGGAGCCACGTTCTTGGCCACATGCAAAATGATGCGACGTTGATTCAAACCTTTGGCATACAATGCCTGCACGAATTCTTTCTGATACACCTCGGAAACCGCTGCCCTGACAGAACGGGCGATAATGCCGGTAGGAATAACCGTTAACGTAATCACCGGAAGAATCATGTGAGCAAAGCTATCCATACTGAAATTGAACTCTGTAGAACCGCCCGATCCCATACCTACCGACGGCAACCAGCCAAGCTCAACGGAAAAGAAAATAATCAGCACCATGCCAAGCCAGTAATGGGGTACTGAAACACCGGTAATCGCAATACTGCTTACAAACCGGTCAAGCAAACGATTTTGGGTTTTTCCGGCAATCCAGCCCAGCAATACACCGGCAACCATGGCCAAAAAGATGGCCACCACCGCCAATACCAAAGAGTTGAACATGGCGGGCATCAGCTCCTGAAGTACTGGTCGATTCGTGGTGATGGAACGGCCAAAGTCTCCTGTCATGACATTGCCGACCCAAATCAAATATTGCATTGGCAATGGTTTATCAAAGCCGTACTCAGCCTTGACCTGTTCAACCAGTTCCGGTGTGGCGTTGTCAGGCAAAATGGCATCAATAGGCTCACCCGGAGCAACATGCACCAAGGCGAAACAAACCAGGGAAACACCAATTGCTATAGGCACGAAATAAAACAAACGACTCAGTAGATAGCGCCACATAACTCACCTCTTTTTTGAAAATCCGAATTCAAAATCAGGTTTCCCGGGGAGGGGTATCTCCCCCGGGAAAATTTGTAAAAACTTACTCAACGTAGACCGGACTCCAGTCCTGGAACCAGCTTTGTGCCTGTTCAAAACCTTTCACCCTGGGTGAGAACGCCCGAGGATTCAAGTCATGAACAACCCAGACCCACATCGCTTCGTCAACAATGGCGGCATGCAGCTTGCCCAACAACTCATCCTGCTTGGCAGGATCAAACTCAGCCTTGGCTTTTGCGGCCAATTCATCCGTATGATCCCTTTGGAACAGACCCCAGTTATAGCCACCAGGAGGAGGTTTGGCAGACCAGGCGGTATTCAATAAGGCGATATCCGGATCCCAGAATCCCCAGCTATTGTTAATGGTATGTATACCTTCATTTTCCTTGGCGGCAGCTCCCGCACGACGGTGCGCACGCAAAGCCTCCCATTCCATCACTTCAAACTCGGCATCAATACCCACATCCTTCCAGTTGGCCTGAACGAATTCATTCATCGGCAAAGGCTGCATCTGACCGGATCCCGCGGTAGAAATGGCCACTTTTACCTTGACCGGATTTTTAGGGCCATAACCCGAAGCGGCAAGCAATCGTTTGGCTTCTTCGGGGTCATACTTGATCTTGAAAGTCGGATTGCCATACCATGGATGGCCTTCATAAACCATACCTGTAGCGGACTGGGCCAATCCACCCAGAAAACTCGCCAACCCCTCCCGGTCAATCGCCAGGTTGGCTGCTTTGCGTACATTGATATCGGCAAAGGGAGAGTTATCCAAATGGCTCAGCTGATAAGGCCAAACATGCGGATAAATGTTTTTAACGATTTTCATGCCCTGTTTTTCAAGGCGAGGGATGGTATCAGGTGGTGGCGCTTCCACCCAATCGACCTTGCCTGATAACAACGCAGCAACCCGTGTGGTTGGATCCGGCATGGTGAACATGACAAGCCGGTCTGATTTGGGAATACGCGCTTCATTCCAATAATTGGGGTTTTTAACCAATTCAGCCCGTTCGCGAGGAACCAGTTTATCAAGCTTCCATGGACCGGTACCTGATGGCGTCTTGGCAAACTCTGCCCAGCTTCCCCCTACCTCTTTCCATCGAGCAGGACTGGATATATATATTTGCGAAAGCAAATAAGGCAATACGGCATCAGGCTCTTTAGTTACAATTTCAACTGTTTTATCATCAATGACCTTGTAGGACTTGACAGGCGCGATATAAGTAGCCGCTTGGGCAGCCTGAGGCTGATCAAACTGCGGTGAAGATGAGTCCATCAACTTATCCAGATTCCACACCACAGCCTCTGCGGTGAAATCAGACCCGTCATGAAACTTGACGCCATCACGCAGTTTAAATGTCCATCGGGTTTTGGTGTCATCATCAACTGACCACTCTGTCGCCAACCCGGGCACCAGGACTGCAGGCTTGTCGGCCTTACTCAGATCCCATCCCACCAAACCATCATACAGGGTATAGCCAATAAAGCGCTGCCCCTCGCCCCCTTGACTGGGCTGTCCGGTTGTTAGCGGAACATCTGCCATGGTTGTCGCAACACGCAAAACAGATTCTGCATGAGATAAACCTGGTGACATCATAAATCCAACGGATATCAACACTGAAACCATGGATTTATAACGAATAGCTCTATTAGAAAACGGACGAATCATAAGTCCTCCTGAAAAAATTACCTCATCATTTAGCTGACAGGTAATACCTGAAAAAACACAAAATATAAACATGTGTTTAATTCTATTCCCGGGAAATAATTCGGTCAATAATAAAGTTAATATTCCAAATTAATTTATAGTTTGTTGTTTTTAAAGAATATTTTCAACTCATATTGGTGCAAGGCGTTTTATTTTGGTGCACTAAAAATCACCACCATGGTGCTTTTTTCAAATTTCAATGTTAAAATACCAAAAATATTTAAACAATTGTTTTAATTAAATGGAGAGTAAGAATGAAACTGGAATTAAAAACCCATAACACAGGCGGCAACCAAAACGCCAAAGAGCGGATTTTAGAAAGCGCCAAAATATTACTGGCATCCAAAGGACCGGAAACCGTTACCGTCAGGGATATCGCCGAAAGCAGCAACGTTAATGTCGCCTCGATTAATTATTATTTTGGTTCCAAGGAAGGACTTGTTTGTGAAGCCTTGCTGGCTATTCTGGAACCCACCAATATTTCAAGAAAAGAAATGATCCTGCAAGCAAAAGAACGCTTTCAGACAACGCCCATTCCATTACCCGTTATTCTGGACGCCATCATCAGACCGCTGGTCGAATCGGAGAAAGGCATGGACAAGAGCCGCCTTTTTATCCGTGTTGAGCAATACTTGCAAACCAATCCTTTAAGTCCCTACGCCAAATTCGTGTATGAGCACTTTCATCAATATGCCAAGCTGATTATTAATGAACTTCACAGAACCCTGCCACATCTGAGTGCCAGCGAAGTTGTCTGGCGCTATGAGTTTGCCAGAGGCGTCTTGATCCACCTATTGGCCAATATCGAACCGGGACTCACCCGCCTGAAAATGTTAAGCCCGGAAACTTCCTGGATAGACTTTGAAAACGAGGAAGCCATTATTCAAACAATTACCGCCAACATACTTGGTGGAATAGCCGCCCCCACAACCGGAAACCACCCCGCTTCCCAACATAATTAGTTAGCAAATAGCAGGCAAAAAAAATGCCTTACATTTAAAATATGTAAGGCATTTTTATGCAATTCCTGGTGGGCTGGCCGGGACTCGAACCCGGGACCAACGGATTAAAAGTCCGCTGCTCTACCAACTGAGCTACCAGCCCGAATAAAAAAGCCGCTTGGATATAAAAAGCGGCTAATAATATGTACTACAAATTACGTGCTTTAAATTTCAGGTGGTGGGCTGGCCGGGACTCGAACCCGGGACCAACGGATTAAAAGTCCGCTGCTCTACCAACTGAGCTACCAGCCCCTGAAAGAATGAAATTATGACTGATATGACTCAGGCTGTCAATATTTTTTTATTACCACGCCACCAAAATAGAGTCTTGGTACTTTTTCACAACAAAATCTTTAACCGGTTGTGACTGGTAAATCTGCACGAACTCTTTCAAGTCTGCACGATCAAGATCTTTCTCACGTACGGCAATAATATTGGCATAGGGAGAATTGCCATCTTCCAAGACAATTGCATCTTTCTTGGGGGTCAGGCCTGCTTCAATCGCAAAATTGGTGTTCACAGCGGCGAAATCCACATCGTCCAGTGAACGGGGCAACTGGGCCGCATCCAATTCGATGAAACGCAGTTTCTTGGGATTTTCAAGCACGTCAATAGGGGTTGCCTTAATACCTGCTTTCGGATCAAGCTTGATCAAGCCCTGCTTTTCCAGCAATAACAGGGCACGGCCACCATTGGTGGGATCATTGGGCAGGGCAAAACGCGCGCCTTCCTTCACCTCACTTAAATCCTTAATCTTTTTACTGTAAATACCAATGGGGAAAATGACGGTTTTTGCCATGCTCACGATGCCGTAATTGCGATCGGCATTGGCATTTTCAAGGTAAGGCAGGTGCTGGTAACTGTTGGCATCCAGATCGCCTGCCGCCAGGGCTACATTGGGCTGAACATAATCGGAAAACTCGATAATTTCAATGTTGTACCCTTTTTTGGCTGCTTCCTCTTTAACCACTTCCATGATTTGTGCATGAGGGCCGGCTGTAACACCCACTTTCAGCGTTTTGTCTGCCGCATATGAGGCAGAGATAAAACCGGCACCCAAGGCAAGGGCCAGGATATGACTAACAAATGTTTTCTTCATTTCGAATCCTTTAGGATTATTTATGTGACAAACGTCGGGAAATCCAGTCACCCACACTTTGAATCAACTGAACCATAACAATCAGCACTACCACTACAATCAGCATGACCTCGGGCAAGAATCGCTGGTAGCCATACCGGATACCCAGATCACCAAGGCCGCCCCCGCCAATGGCACCGGCCATGGCCGAATACCCGATCAGACTGACCAGCGTGATCACCATCGCGGAAATCAAGCCGGGCAAAGCTTCAGGCAATAAAACCTTCACAATAATTTGCATGGGAGATGCCCCCATCGCCTTGGCAGCCGTGATCAGGCCACGGTCAACTTCCCTCATGGCCGTTTCGGCAACCCGGGCCATGAATGGAATGGCAGCAATAGCCAGGGGTACAATAGCCGCCGTGGTGCCAATCGATGTCCCGGCAATAAAGCGGGTAAACGGAATGATCGCCACCATCAAAATAATAAAAGGCACCGACCGGGTTGCATTAATGATTGCCCCCAGGACACGGTTAACCGCCAGATTCTGCAACAGACCACCTTTGTCGGTCACGATCAGGGCAACCCCAAGGGGCACGCCCAGAAAGAGTGCGGCAAGCCCCGAGACCCCCACCATGAGCAGGGTTTCCAAAGTAGCATCAATCAATAAATTAACCATTTGCGGATTCATACACCACCTCCTGTATTTGTACACCACCCTCATTGCCCAAGGCCTGTCGTGCCTTCAGGATGGCTTGCGCGCTGCCCTGTACCTGCACATATAATTTACCAACGGCGACCCCCTTAATGTCCTCCACTTTGGCCTGCAACAGGGACAGACTGACACCCTCATACCGGGCCGCTCCTGAAAACAGTCCACCAGACACCTGGGCATCGTGCAAATGCAATTCCCAGATGGCGGCATCCTGCCCGGGATGTTCGTTCACCCATTTTTTCAGGCGTGCCACATGAATTTCGAAAGAATCTTCCGACAAGGTGGATTCGGTTGCCGCAGACACCATGGCCCGGGTAACGTCATGCCGTGGATTGGCAAATACATCAGCCGTATCTCCCACTTCCACCACTGCCCCATGACTTAACACCGCCACCCGGTCACAAATTTGCTTAACCACTTCCATCTGGTGTGTGATCATAACAATCGTAATACCTGTCTTGCGGTTGATATCACGCAACAAGTCCAGAATATTGGCCGTTGTTTCAGGGTCCAGAGCCGAGGTGGCCTCATCACTTAACAGGACATCCGGATGGCAAGCCAACGCACGGGCGATCCCCACACGCTGCTTTTGTCCGCCGCTGATCTGGGCAGGATAACGGTCGCTTAAATGTGACAATCCCACCAGGGCCAACAGCTCATCCACCCGGGTTTTGATGTCTGCCTTGTTGACACCGGCAATTTCAAGTGGCAAGGCCACATTATTGAAAACAGTACGGCGCGACAATAAATTGAAGCTTTGAAAAACCATGCCAATCCGTCGTCGTTGCGCACGCAACTCGATTTCAGACAAACCGGTCAACACCTGACCATTAAGGGTAATGGAACCAGAATCGGGCCTTTCCAATAAGTTGATACATTGCACCAGTGTACTTTTACCCGCCCCACTGGGACCAATAATGCCAAAAATCTCACCTTTTTCTATTTTAAGGTCTATTTTTTTGATGGCTTCAAACCCCCCTTTCGGGGTTTTGTATGTTTTTCTTAAATCTTTAATATGAATCATGATGTGGTATTGTGATCTGTCTGCCAGTTTCAGCAAACAAAATTATAGTAAGCCCCTTATTTCTTTTGGAAATAAGAGACTTGCTTTTCTTAAATCTTTTTTAAACCGGGCAATGCAGGAAATAAAGCCTATGCCTTGTTGGCTCGCCTCAGTTCCCTGGCTCTGCGTTGCTGCTTGCGGAATTTTTTCCAGCGATTATACAAAGGCCCCCAGTAAGGATTTTTGGCAATACCGATTCTGTGCATTAACCAGGCACCGGGTTTATTTCGGACGGCTATCCGGTAAACATATTTGGGATCACCGCCGACAACATTAAAGCCATAGGCATCGGTCGTATAAAAAACACTAAAACCCAATGCCTCGGCCGCCTGAATATAGTCATCATCAAAATAACCCTGTGGCCAGCACAAATGCGGTGTATCTTTATTCAATTCCCGCAACAAGGCTGCCCTTGATAACTGCAAATCGTTGGCAATACCCGCACACTTGCCGGCTCTGTCACAGTTCAGATCCCAGCGGGTATGAGTATGGGTATGACAATGAACCTCAAATGTCCCTGCCGCTTCCATGGCCCTGACCTCTGACCAGCGAACGGCAATATCATTTGCCTTGCCCGCCGCAACAATTGCATTGCATTCATGGTGTGAAGGGCAAACCGGCAAAGGATCACCCGAACCGTAAACAGGACGCGGATCGCCCTGCCCAGCCCAATTGGTAACCAGGAACATGACGGCATGCATGCCATGTTTTTGCAAAATCGGATGTGCATAAACATAGTTGTCCAGATAGCCATCATCAAACGTGATCAGAACTGATTTTTCGGGTACCGTCTCACCGTTGAGATAGCCGGCGAACTGGTCTGCCGTAAGACTGGTATAACCATTGGCGGCCAAGGCCGCCATTTGCGAATCAAAGTTTTCGGGGCTCGTGGTAATTTGCCCGGAAGACGGTGTCACGTGGTGATACATCAGGACCGGTACAGACCTGGCATTTTTCGAACCCATCTTATCGCTCCCGTGAGATGCGTACCTCGGCACCGCGACGCTTTACTTCCAGTCCCTCGGATTGCAAAATGCGTAAACCTTCAAGACCTTTGATATAACTGGACCCTTGCATTTGCATGACACGTATTTTATTACGCATCACGACCGGATTATGTAATGGCATGCCAAACATCCAGACCTCATCCAGGATTCTGGCCGTATTGAATTCGCCCAAGTGTTTAAGTACGGGCCCCAGGCACAACATATGTCCTTCACGCCCAAAAACAGGTACGGAATCAAGGGGACATTCAAGGCTGATGGATTGACCGCCCTCATAACGCCAGCGGGTATTCAGATCCCACCAGGCTTCGCCTTCAGGCAAATAAACCACCACCTGCCCACCCGGTTCCAGTATGGGCGCCACCAACAAGGCAGGACCAAACATGAACTGGGTATCAAACTCTAGCGCCCTGGCATCATTAGGAAAAGCCAGCGGCATCATGCGCTGAACCGGTAAACCCGTTCTGACCGAGTCTTCTATAATACCCAACACATAAGGAATAAGCCGGTAACGCAATTCAAGCAGGGTTTTGATGTGCGACTGCGTATTTTCATCGAAAGCCGTTGGCAACAGTGCCGGGTTTGCATGCAAGGAGAAACCGGCAGAAAACACCGACAGCCCCAAATAACGCAAGTACCATTCAGGATCAACAGGGCCTGACAAATGATTCGGATTACCAAGATCATGCACCTGCGTCACAATACCGCTGGCCTGAACCGACAGGGCACTGCGTAAAACCTGACTCATGGCATCCCAGTCATTGCCGGGGCATTCCAATTGCTTCCAGGGCGTACGCTGCGAACCCAGGCCAAGACTGTCATTCAACACTACCCCTTCTGCCGGTATCTTGTTACGTGAGACGGCCTCAAACAAGGCTTTTTTCAGTAACAGCGGATAAAGCGTACGCAAAAGCGGGCCCGACTCTCCGTTGCGGGCACTGACCGAATCGGGCAGCTCCACGGGCAGTTTGCACTCAATGGCACTGGCGCCCTCCTCAATGAGCTGCGCGTGTCGCTCTTGCCAGAAAAGGAAAGCGTCTTTATAGGTTAAATCCAGCAGGCCAAACGGCTGCCCGTCTGTGGCCGGGACACCGTCAAAAACCTGCGCCAGCCCTTCTTCATTGCAAAGCAGCCAGCCACGATCTTCAAGGTCGGCGAACAAAGGCGTATTGGACAATACACCCGGAAAAGTCGTTACACTGGCATACCATTGATCTTCGGCCAGCTGGGCAAAATAACGCCTTGCATCGTCAAGACGTGATACATCCCATTCAAGCGCCTGCTTGTCCTGTTGAAACTGGATCAGGGATGGGTTGCCAAGTCTTAGGACATCCAGCGGCAGACCCTGCTCACGCAGTGCTTTAGCCAGATTACTTATTTCATTGATGTCCTGGCCCTTTTGCTGGGCTAACCAGGCCCCCATGGCCCACAGCGGCGGTTGACCCGCACGACCGGTGAGCGCGGAATATTGATTGAATATCTCAGCGGGCTCACTGGCAAATAAAAACAGGTCAAAGACACCATCTTCCACAAACAGCTGGTAGGTATCCGGCTCATCGGGTGTGCCGGGGGCATGCAAGACACGGCCCAGGGTATTCACATAAAGACCCCAGCCCTGAGGACTCCAGGCCAAGGGCAAGTAGTTGAAGCCGGGTAAATCGGAAACGACTTCCTGGCCACGACGATTGAAATCGCCAGTGGTTTCACCCAGGCCATAAACCGGTGTATTGTCAGGCAGCCCCAACATGAGGCCCCAGCTTTCTGGCTGGTCATTTCGGACTTCAGCCACAAAAGGACTAACGAATTGACTATCGGTACTTAATAACAGCTGCTCATTGCGAAACAGGGCGAGCCGGAATGGCCGGGCATGCATTTGCAGCGTAATGTCACCCTGCACAAAACGCCAACCACTTTCCTGTATGAGAGACTCGGTGCTCATTTCACCAATTGCCTCGGGCCTGGCCAACAATAACTCCTGACGAGCCCTGGCACGCGCATTCAGTTTTTCATCGTCCAGCTTGGAGGCTGGACCACAGCGCAAACGAAATACACCCGGTGCGTGTGCCTCTATGCGAAGAGTCAGGCCCGAATCCATTTCAAAAACGGCATGTGCTGAATGTGCGGATACAAATTCTAGATTATCAAGCTGGATCACGTAAGTTCTTTTTAAGTATTGCGCTTAGTGTGGCGCAAAAACGGCCACACTATAAAATGTATTATTTTGACTCATTTATAGCAAAATTAAAATCAAAACACGGATTTAGCAGAAAATTCACCTTATATATCGCCAATTTCACCTTTTAAAGCGGCAAATACAGAAAACATTTCAAAACTAGCGCGGTGAAATCGCTTTCAGCAAATCACGCTCAAGCGGAACCGGTTCGCCCTCCAGCCGGGCACCGATCACATCTCCGGCCAGGCTGGACCACGTCAGACCGTGAGAGGCATAGGCGGCAGCAATCCACACGCCTTCGGCATGATCCAGTTGGCCGATCACCGGCAAACGCCCCTGCAAAACAGCCCGCATGCCCGCCCAGCCACCAATTTCATTGTTCTGGACCGCTTTTGCAAGATCGGCAGAAAGCGCCACCGGCATTTTGGCTAAAATGGCTTGCTGTCCTTGTTGACTTGTGCAAGGTGCATATTGATTATGCCTATACGTACTACCCATAACACAAAGATTGTTGACGGCAGGCAGGAAATACCCCTCGCCACCAATAATGCAACGAGGCCCGCCCTTCACAAGCCCGGCAGGCACATGCATGACCTCTCCCCCCATTGGATGAAGCGTATTCAGCTTGGGCATGGCCGGCACGACCGCTCCCGAGCGGCGGGTTTGCTGCATCAGTCCGCTTTCCTGCATGATGGACAGCGTTTGCAAACCACAGGCAACAATCACCGTATGCCCACAAGCCTGTACAGTACCATCGGCGCCCAGCAACTCCCACTGCCCGGCTTGCTCATTACACAGTAAAAACGCAACCCTGGCGGCCACGCATTCAATCGCCTCACTGTCCAGCAAGATTCGTATAAGGCCTTCCGGATTCACCAGCATTCCGGCGGAAAAATAGGCGCCCGCCCTATCGATGGGCATACCCGCCAACGCCGAGGCCCCGGCACCATCCACATTACGAACCCATTCTTCGGGAAACTGCATGGCTTTGACGGCCTCGATCAGATCCTTGGCATGGCCTTTATTGCGGCTTAACTCAAGCGTGCCACAGCGGGCAGGAATGGCCGATTCCGGAAAATCCCGCCATCGGGCATGCGCCCGTAAAGCACCGGCCCGACTTAAACGTGAACGGAAGTTGTCATCAATGGACAGCATGGGTGTCAGGGCAGCGGCAATATGCCCTTGCTGCCCAGCCGACTTGGCATGCGCAAAAGCCGGATCAAAAACCTTGACCTGCCAGCCACGAAGTGCCAAGGCATGCGCCACCCCTGAACCGGCAAGCCCACCCCCGATCACCAATGCCGTTCTGTCCCGATCAGCCCGGTAAACCGGCATTGGCCTGCCTGAACGCGCCAGCAGGGCCAGATACTTTCCCTCGTCACCCATGCGGGTTTCTCCTGCGACCAGACCTTCGATTTTCAGGGCCTGCCTCAAGAGACTTTCATCCTGCACACGACTTATCACACAAACCTGTGGCGAGGCATAACGCAACCAATCCCCATAGCTTTCTTGTGCAAGCACGGCAGGACTACAACTGTCAGCCAGGATATAGGCATCAATGGAGGCATGAATATTTTTCAACATCCGCCGTTTTTCGCCATACGCCAGCGTGATGGTCAGATTGCCCTGCTCAAGATCAATGCGATGCATACCTGGCAACACACAGGGCCATTGACTGGCCAACTCGTTGACCTGTGCCTGAACATGCCCGGGAAAAAGACACGCCCCCATTATCACGAAATCCTCACGGGAAAGCGGCTTCTCTTCAAACACCACCAGATGCAAACGCTGGCAGGGTGATGGACTTTTCTTCCAGTATTGACGCAGCAAGAGCAGATGCATGGCAAAACGCGTACCATTCAGGGCAATGGTATAACGTGCCTTGCCCTGCCATTGCAAACAGGATGACACGAAAGTTGCATACCATGCGTCAAGCTCGGAAAAACTTTCTGCCGTGACCGCAACAGCGTTATCTGTATTGGACAACATGAAGCCATTGGCTTGTGCGACCAAGCTGGCAGGATATAAAACAGGATACGTGAAAGACATGAAAGAAAGCGTTCGGGCAAATCAAAAATTTAAGTATCAGGAGCCAGGGACCCAGGAGTCACTCCTGTGTATAATTCCTGTTTATAAGGACTGAATGGGCGATTTACGATGTTAACAAAGAATTATTTGGATTTTAGCAGAGCATTGGAAGCCGGCATTACCGCAGCACATGCCGCCGCGTCAATTTTACAGGCATATGCCCATAACAGATCTGATCTGGTTATTGATCACAAATCGCGCAACGACCTGGTTTCCCAGGCAGACCGCGAAGCCGAGGCCGCAATTCTGGAGCAACTGACCAAACTAACACCAGAGTTTGGTATTGTGGCTGAAGAGACCGGCGGCAAACCCACCGGCACAGCCACCTGGTATATCGATCCGCTTGATGGCACCACGAATTTCCTGCACGGCATTCCGCATTACGCCGTGTCACTGGGATTAATTGCCCATGCTGGCACCCAACTGCAAGCCGATACCGAGCCCCTGAGCCGTGACACACCGGTTGTCTCGGTGGTGTACGACCCCTGCCGGGAAGAACTGTTCACTGCCATTTATCAGGAAGGCGCCCGACTGAATGGCGAGCGGATTTACTGCTCGACCTCACAATCACTGTCAGACTCCATTCTTGGCACGGGCGTACCGTTCCGGGATTTTTCTTTTGCCGATCAATACATGCCCACCTTTGATGCTGCCCTGCATACGACTCGCGGCATACGCCGCCTGGGCGCAGCAGCTCTTGATCTGGCCTGGGTTGCCTGTGGCCGGTTTGATGCCTACTGGGAAATGGGTCTGGCTCCCTGGGACGTTGCCGCAGGCACCCTTCTCGTGCGCGAAGCGGGCGGGCAGGCCGAAGACATGTACGGCATTGATCCCTGGCCTGTTAAAGGTTATGTTGCCGCCGCCAACAAACAGGTTTTCCCCGAACTCATGGCCATGCTCAAGCCACACCTGACTGCCCCCACCATTAAAAAAGAATAAGCATGAATAATGACGTAAAAGAAGAAAGCAAAGCGCCCGAAGCCGTTGCCATCATGGTACCCAGAAGACTGGATACCGAAGATGCGCAACTGGCACTGGAAAGGATTCAGGAACTGCTGAAAAAACATGAAGTAGTAGAAAACCTGGTCCGCCGACAGGAAGAAGGCGACGAACAAGCCCCTATTGTTGAAGGGCTACTAAAGCGCCAGCATGAGGTCGAGCTTGAACACTTGCTCAACCAAATGCATCCGGCAGACATTGCCTTTATTCTTGAGTCATTACCGTCTGAACAGCGTCGACTTATATGGGGCCTGGTTAATGCAAAATATGACGGCGATATTCTGCTTGAGGTTGCCGATTGGGTTCGTGAAGATCTGATTGCCTCCATGAACCGCGAAGATCTTCTGGCTGCCACCGAGGATCTTGACGCTGATGAGCTGGCCGACCTGGCTCCCGACCTTCCTGCCGATATTGTTGCCGAAGTCCAGAAAGGCCTGACTAATGAAGAAAGGGCCCAACTTCTTGAGGCCATGGGTTACCCTGAAGGCACTGTAGGTGCCATGATGGATTTCGACATGGTACGGGTACGGGAAGATGTCAGCCTTGAGGTTGTTTTACGCTACTTAAGGCGGCTTGAAGAACTTCCCGACCATACCGACCAGATTTTTGTGGTAGACCGCCAGGATCGTATCCAGGGCGTCCTGAGCCTCTCTCAATTACTGGTTAATGATCCAGAGACCGAGGTGAAAAAAGTCATGAAAACCGACTACCTTTCCCTCAAGCCAAATGAAGAAGACTCTGAAGCCGCATTAGCTTTCGAGCGTTATGATCTGGTTTCCGCCCCGGTTATTGACAAGCAAAACCGGCTGATTGGCCGGGTAACCATTGCCGAAGTCGTGGATGTCATTCGTGAAGACTCACAAGAGCAGGACTTGTCCCGTGCCGGTCTGCATGAAGAAGATATTTTCGCACCGGCAGTCAAGGCCCTCAAAAACCGCGCACCCTGGCTATTGATCAATTTATGTACGGCCTCAACGGCCTCAGTCATTGCTTCACAGTTTGAGGACACCGTCAGTCATATTGTTATTCTGGCTTTCCTGATGTCGATTGTTGCTGGCATTGGCGGCAACTCGGGCAATCAGACAATGACCCTGGTCATCCGTGCCCTTGCGGTAGGGCGCATTACCTCAAAAAATTTCCGATCTCTGCTTCAAAGGGAATGTATCGTTACATTTTTAGTTGGATTTCTTGGCAGCATAGTTGCCGCAGGTTTTGCCTGGGCTTTTTCCGGCTCACTCAAAATCGCCCTGGTCATGGCTGCAGCCATGGTTAGCAATATGCTCATTGGTGCCGTACTGGGTGTCCTGATCCCTATTGTTCGCGATAAATTTGGCAAAGACCCGGCCATGGGCTCATCTGTCATGCTTACCTTCGCAACCGACTCTTTAGGATTTTTCATTTTTCTGGGACTTGCCAGCATCTTCCTGCTGTAAGCTTGATCCTACGCAGAGCTTGGGATCAAGCAAAACCAGCACAAATTAACCATAAAAGAGGCTGAATACCGTTGAATCCGGTATTCAGCCTCTTTTCCTTCACAAACGTTTTATTTCAGTTGGCCATGGCAATGTTTATATTTCTTGCCACTACCACATGGACACGGATCATTGCGTCCGACATTGGCCATCATGTTTTTAACAACAATGCCACCCGCAGAGACATCACCATTTTCATTGACTTCAGCACCCAAAGCTTCGTCAAAGTCAGAATGATGAAGCGTTACGTTCCGCACATGCGGCTTGGCGGCCTCTTCACCCGCCTGCTGGACCTGTTCGGGAGAGCGGATCTGGACAGTCATTAACACCTTAATCGTATCATTGCGGATACGCTCAAGCATACCGGCAAACAACTGGAAGGCCTCTTTCTTGTATTCCTGTTTAGGATCTTTTTGTGCATATCCGCGCAAATGGATGCCCTGACGCAGGTGATCCAGTGATGCCAGATGCTCACGCCAGTGTGCATCAATGGTTTGCAACAGGATGGAACGCTCAAACGAAGACCACTGTTCCTGCCCAACCAGTGCAACCTTGGCCTCATAGGCATTCTTGGCTGCCTCCTGGATGGCCGCCAGGATTTCTTCCTCACCAATACTGTCATCCGCCTGAATCATGGCCGTCAAAGGCACCTCTATTTGCAGCTCGGCGGCAAGCGCGGTTTCCAGCGCAGGAATATCCCATTGCTCTTCCATGGAGTCTTCGGGCACATACGTGCGCACCAGATCATTCACTGCAGCACTGCGCAATTCGGCAACCATATCCGAAATGGAGGCCTCCTCAAGCACCTCGTTACGCTGGCCATACAAGACCTTGCGCTGATCGTTGGAAACGTCATCGTACTGAAGCAGTTGCTTGCGAATATCGAAGTTGCGGCTTTCCACCTTGCGCTGTGCCGACTCGATAGAGCGGGAAACCATTTTGGCCTCGATAGGCTCACCGTCGGTACCCAGGCGCTCCATGATGGCACGCACCCGCTCACCGGCGAAAATACGCATGAGCGAATCATCAAGGGAAAGATAAAAACGGGAAGAACCGGGATCGCCCTGACGACCGGCACGACCACGCAGCTGGTTGTCGATCCGGCGTGACTCATGGCGTTCGGTACCGATAATACGCAATCCGCCCGCAGCCTTGACCTGCTCATTAAGCGGTTTCCAGGCTTCGCGGATGCTGGCGATTTTTTCTTCTTTCTGGGCGGCCGTGAGAGAATCATCGGCACGAACCTGATTGATGGCTTTTTCTATGCTGCCGCCCAATACGATGTCGGTACCACGACCGGCCATATTGGTGGCGATCGTAATGCGCCCGGGTTTTCCCGCCTCGGCCACGATTTCCGCCTCACGGGCATGCTGTTTGGCATTAAGCACTTCATGAGGCAGTTTTTCTTTTTTCAGCAGCTCAGACAAAAGCTCCGAGTTTTCGATACTGGTGGTACCCACCAGAACAGGCTGGCCACGCTCATGACAATCACGGATATCTTTAATGATCGCGGCGAATTTTTCCTGGTCATTTTTGAAGATCTGGTCGTTCTGGTCGATCCGGATCATGGGCAGGTTGGTAGGAATAATAACGGTTTCAAGACCGTAAATTTCCTGGAACTCATAGGCTTCGGTATCGGCCGTGCCGGTCATGCCCGCCAGTTTTTCATACATGCGGAAATAATTCTGGAAGGTAATGGAAGCCAGTGTCTGATTCTCATTCTGGATTTGTACACCTTCCTTGGCCTCAACTGCCTGGTGCAAACCATCGGACCAGCGACGGCCCGCCATGAATCGTCCGGTGAATTCATCGACAATAATCACTTCGTTGTTTTGCACCACATAATGCTGGTCTTTGAAGAACAGATTATGGGCCCGCAAAGCCACCATCAAATGATGCATTAAAGTGATGTTGCGTGGATCATACAAAGACTCGCCTTCGGGCAAAATGCCGGCCTGACGCAAAAGCTGCTCGGCTTTTTCATGACCGGCTTCAGACAGGTAAATTTGCTGGGATTTTTCATCTACCCAGAAATCGCCTTCGGGCTCGGGTTCCTGCGGCTTGGGCTCTTCGTTCATGCGCGTAAGCAAGGCAGGAATACCATTCATGCGAACATACAATTCGGTATTGTCTTCAGCCTGACCCGAAATAATCAATGGGGTACGGGCCTCATCAATCAGGATCGAGTCGACCTCATCGACGATCGCATAATTAAGACCACGCTGACGACGGTCCTCGACACGGTATTCCATGTTGTCACGCAGGTAATCGAAGCCAAATTCATTATTGGTGCCATAAGTGATATCAGCACGGTAAGCGGCAATTTTTTCCTGGTTGTCCTGCTGGGGAACCACCACCCCTACACTCATGCCCAGGAAGTTGTACAGGCGACCGTTCAACTGCGCGTCACGACGGGCCAGGTAATCATTAACCGTTACCACATGCACACCTTTGCCACTTAAGGCATTCAGGTAAACGGGCAAAGTACTCATGAGGGTTTTACCCTCACCGGTACGCATTTCCGCGATTTTACCGTTATGCAGGGCAATACCCCCCAACAGCTGCACATCAAAGTGACGCATGCCCAAAATCCGGCGAGATGCCTCGCGGGTAACGGCAAAGGCCTCGGGAAGCAAGTCATTCAGACTTTCTCCCTTTTCGAGACGGGCACGAAATTCAGGTGTTTTGGCTGAAAGTTCTTCATCGGAAAGCGCCGAGACTGTTTTTTCCAGCGCATTGATTTTTGCCACTATTTTGCGATACTGTTTGAGTATGCGGTCGTTACGGCTGCCAACTAGTTTTTTAAGTATAGAAATCATTCTTATTTTGCAATATAAGCTTGGATTTTCGCAGGCGCTGCCCGCCAAACCGGTCCAATGTGGTTAGTCAAAATTTTTACTCTAAGCCAGTAGTTTAACGCATACCGGTTCCGCTTGTAACGCCAGAACGCAAACTGCCTCCAGCTTTTCCGCCAGAACCCAGTTGCGCCCCAATAACAGCCGCACTTGCCTTGCTGACCGTGTCAAGCAATGAATTCTCGGCAACCGCCGTTGCCGGAGCCGTTGAGGTTTGCTTCAGGAACATAAGCGGATCAACCGGATTGTCGTTGACACGGACCTCGAAATGCAAATGCGACCCCGTTGAGCGCCCTGTGGAACCTACCCGGCCAATAATTTGTTTTTTGGAAACCAGGTCACCTTTTTTCACCAACAGCTTGGACGCATGGGCATATCGGGTTACCACGCCATTGCCATGATCAATATCTATGGTGTTTCCATAAGCGCCGTTATAACCTGCTTCCACAACAAGGCCGGCCGAGGAGGCATAAATCGGGGTACCGGTGGGTGCCGCAAAGTCGGTGCCTGAATGTAAATGATATTTTTTTCTGATAGGATGGTGACGCCAGCCATAGGCGGATGAGATACGGGCTGCCGTCATGGAAACCGGTAAAGCGGAAGGAATACGACTACGATCGGCATTACGCGTATTAAGCAGCAGCTCCATGGTTCTGAAACCATCATTTTGCATTGAAATCTGTTGTTTGAGCATATCCAGCTCACGACCGATTTCCTCGGCTGACATGATCGTGTCATTGGTAATCAGATCATCTTCAAAAGAAAATGACTCATCCGACTCTTTTGCCGCGGGCAAAATGGCTGCCGCCTCGGGGGATTTGAGCAGACCTGCCGTACCGGCCACCCGGGTACCCAGTTTTTCCAGGCTTTCGACCCGGGCACGCAACTCACCCACCTGGGTGGCCATGAAGTTGACGCTATTACGGATAAGCGCCTCATCGCGGGCGGAAGGTTGCGTATTGGTGACCAAATGGCTATTATTTTCCTGGTTAAGAGATTGAGCGCCCCAATATCGCTCTAGCATTGCACCACTGGCTACTGCAACACCCAAAACCAGGACTGACATGCTGAATGTCCAGATTTTCCTGCTGGACTGCCTGTATCTATATGAACTTTCTGATAAAAAAAGATCTTTTCTACGCTTTCTAAACATTTTACCTATCTACTGTCTATGTCCCTGTTTCGTAAATATTATAAAAACAAAAACCATGCCACCCATCGCCAACAAAGCAATGGGGAAAAGACTGCCCTGGGCTGGCTTAAGGATGATGAGCAAAAGGCGAACATCCTTAAAACAGCCAGTTATTACCTGGACATACAAAATACAATCCTGGCCAGTTTACATGATCCGGTTACCCAGGCATGTAAAATCCTGAAGTTCGATAACGGAACCCTGGTCATTGCGGTACCCAGTGCCGCCTACGCGGCAAAGATACGCCAACTTACACCAAGAATCAGCCAGCTCCTGATGAATCAGGGCTTGAACGTCAATGAGGTTCGCATCAGAATACAGGCCAACCTGTACCAACCCGAACCGCAGGCCCGGGCTCATACTGAAAACAGGACTATTTTAAACCAATCTGCACTGGATGCCTTTGATAAATTGCATAAAACCCTGCCGGAAGGCGAATTTTCTGATACCATTGCCCGAATTTTAAAGCGAAGAAAAACCTAAGCCAGACGCCAGTCACGGCTAACAGCATCGGCTGCGGCCGCCTGTGAGTCATAAGTGACGATTTCCCAGGCATCTTCCTGGGCCAACAAAGCACGGCACAGCTTGTTATTCAGGCCATGACCCGATTTACAGGCCACATAACGGGCCAGCAAAGGTTTACCAATCAGATAAAGATCACCGATGGCATCAAGGATTTTATGCTTGACGAACTCATCATCATAACGCAGACCATCGCTGTTAAGAATTCGATAATCATCCATGACAATGGCGTTATCAAGACTGCCGCCACGGGCCAGACCCATAGAGCGCATGGCCTCGACATCGCTGGCAAAACCAAAGGTACGGGCGCGGGCGATTTCCTTCGTGTAAGAATCACGGGCGAAGTCCACTTCGGCAAAACTGGCCGTTGAATCAATGGCCGGATGTTGGAAATTGATTGAAAACGCCAGCGCAAAACCTTCATAAGGCTCAAGGCGGGCCCATTTGGCATTCTCACCCTCGCCTTCACTCACCTCTACCGTTTTCAATACTTTAAGAAAACGTTTGGGTGCATTTTGTTCAACAATACCGGCAGAGCGCAACAAATAAACAAAAGTCCCGGCGCTGCCATCCATGATAGGCACTTCTTCGGCATTCAGGTCTATATGGATATTATCTATTCCCAAGCCGGCCAGGGCTGACATTAAATGCTCTACGGTAGAGATACGGACGTTGCCATTTTGCAGAACTGAAGCCATACGGGTATCGCCCACCTTGTCTGCCAGGGCGGGAAAATCAATAACCTCAGGGGTATCAATACGATGAAAAACAATACCGGTGTTTGCCTCGGCAGGACGCAGGACGATTTCCACGCGTTCTCCGGAGTGGACACCGACACCCGTTGTTTTAACTAGATTCTGAATTGTTCTTTGTCTGAGCATAAGTGTAATATCGCAACAAGGCCAAAATTTACCTTTTATAAAAGGCCATTTTACCTTGAAATGACATGCCAAGTTATTGATTTGACAAAAAGGTGTTTCAATCGAAAACAAAAAAGAAACGGCTTGGGGAAACCGTTTCTTTTAATGGATGGAAACCACTAAGCTGATTTCCATCCGGAGTTGGTACTGCCTTTTTGTTGGTTCTGCTTTTTATTAATCGGCCTGTTTGCGTAAAAAGGCAGGAATATCGTAGCGTTCCATACCTGATGTTTCAAGCGCCCTTACCTGATCGGAGGCCGCCTGGCTGCGAGCACGAGGATTACGGAATACCGGTGGGGTATCCAGATTGAACGCTTCAGTCTGGTTCTCAACCGCATTCAAATTCAATACCAGATCATCGGTACCTGTACGCACATTCTGGTTTACATTATGCACCAATTCAGGCTGTTTGCGTCCGAGACCCGTGGCAACCACGGTAACACGCAGGCTGTCACCCATGGATTCATCAAAGGCACTACCAAAAATGAAGTGAGCATCTTTGGATGCATAGCTGCTAATGATTTCATTGATCAGCTTGGTTTCCGTCATTTTCAGGGAACGGCTGGCGGTTACATTAACCAGGATACCGCGCGCGCCATTCAGGTCAACACCTTCGAGCAGCGGGCAGGCAATGGCCTGCTCGGCAGCTACCCGGGCGCGATCCTGGCCGCTGGCGACTGCCGTACCCATCATGGCCTGGCCGTATTCGCCCATCACCGTCTTGACGTCTTCGAAGTCGACGTTGATATCGCCCTGGACATTAATGATTTCTGCAATACCTGCGCAGGCATTGTACAGAACATTGTCGGCCTCCTTGAAGCACTCATCCTGGGTCGCGTCTTCGCCCATCAACTCATACAATTTTTCGTTCAGGACCACAATCAGGGAATGTACATGCTTGGCCAGCTCGGCAATACCTTCTTCCGCCGACTTCATGCGACGGGTTCCTTCAAACGAAAACGGCTTGGTCACCACACCAACCGTCAAAATACCCAGCTCCTTGGCCACTTCCGCTACCACAGGACCAGCACCGGTTCCGGTACCACCACCCATGCCGGCAGTAATGAAAACCATATTTGCGCCATTCAGGGCGGCCCTGATTTCTTCACGCGCAAGCTCTGCAGCAGCACGACCCTGCTCTGGCTTGGCACCGGCACCCAGACCGGAATTACCCAAACGAATTTGCACGGGTGCCTCTGTAGCAGTGAGCGCCTGGATATCGGTGTTGGCGCAGATGAAATCCACACCCTTAATACCTGAACGCATCATATGCCGCACCGCGTTGCCACCTGCTCCACCTACACCAATCACCTTGATAACAGTACCGCTGCTATTGCTGTCATCTAATATTTGAAAACCCAAATCCATGTTAACCAACTCCTATAATCCAGATAAATATCGAAAATTCCCCAATTTTCGGAAATCATTTAAAAAACAAGGCCAAAGCAATTCCCGCATTTGTCTTTTAAATAACCCCTGGATGATGTTCATCACCCTTTTGCAGGGTTAACCCCTGCAAAAATACGTTTTAAGCATAAAAAAATCACGTAATCCTTTAATTATGCTTATATTTTAATTCATAAACCACTCTTTCATGCGTAAAAAGATCGATTTAAATCCTCCTTTTTGTTGCATGGTCTTGCTACCTCTGAGGCGTTGCACACGCGCTTCGGTCAACAAACCCATCACGGTTGAAAACCGTGGATTGCGAACCACATCGGCAAGGCTTCCCCGATACTCGGGAACCGCCACCCGAACCGGCTTGAGAAACACATCCTCGGCCAATTCAACAATTCCCGGCATCAGCGATGTTCCACCAGTCAGTACAATCCCTGACGCCACCAGATCCTCATAGCCGGAATCCCTGACCACCTGCTGCACCATCATGAACAGTTCCTCGATACGAGGTTCGATAACCGCCCCCAGCGTTTGCCGCTTGACCTTGCGTACATCGCGGTCACCCAGGCCTGGCACTTCGATCAATTCCTCAGGATTGGCAAGGGATTGTTTGGCAATGCCAAAACGCAACTTGATGTCTTCAGCATCGGGCGTGGGTGTCCTGAGCATGGCCGCGATATCACTGGTTACCTGGTCTCCGGCAACAGGCAAAACGGTGGTATGACGAATGGCGCCACCAGTAAAAATAGCCACATCGGTTGTACCACCGCCAATATCCACCATGACCACGCCCAACTCTTTTTCATCATTGGTCAGGGTAACCATGCTGGATGCCAGCGGTTGTAAAATGAGGTCCTGCACTTCCAGTCCGCAGCGTCGGACGCACTTGACAATATTCTGGGCGGCACTGACCGCACCTGTCACAATATGCACACGCACTTCCAGCCGTATACCGCTCATGCCAACCGGCTGCCTGATATCTTCCTGGTTATCAACAATGAATTGCTGGGTCAGGACATGCAGTACCTGATGATCAGTTGGAATATTAACCGCCTTTGCGGTTTCAATAACCCGTGCCACATCGGCCTCGGACACTTCCTTGTCTTTGATGGCCACCATGCCACTGGAGTTGAAACTGGTAATGTGATTGCCGGCAATGCCCGTATAAACTTCCCTGATTTTGCAATCAGCCATCAACTCGGCCTCTTCCAGAGCACGCTGGATGGAGTTCACGGTTGAATCAATACTGACAACAACCCCTTTACGCATTCCCTTGGACTCATGCTGCCCAAGCCCAATTACTTCAAATCGCCCGTCTTCAGGCAACGCTTCGGCAACTACCGCAACAACTTTGCTAGTACCGATATCCAACGCAACAATTAGGTCCTTAAGGTCACGACTCATTTTTTCTCTTTACTATCAACTGGTAGCGTATTATCCACTGGAGCATACGTTAAGGCAAAGCCCTTGGTATAACGAAGATCCACCTTGTTTATTTTCCTGCCTTCGATACGGTTTTGTAATACCGGCCATGCACGCACAAAACGTTCGATGGTCGATGCGAAAGAGACGGCCCCCTGCCCCCCGTGCGGATTGACGGCATCAGCACCCGGGTCCCTTCCCATTACCAATTCCATATCATTACTCAATTCTACACGCCATGCATAGCGATCGCTAAGCGTTATTTCATTAACACCCAATTTTAATGGCGCCAGCCAGCGAACCAGCTCGGCATACCGTTGCACCACCAGTCGCTCAGAACCATCTGGCCCATTGAATTGCGGCAACTCCGATTCGGAATTCAATTCAGCCTGGTTTGCTGAAAACAGCTCACCCCATGTATTGATCATCTGGTTTTCATTCCAGAAAGCAAAGGGCTCATGCTCTTCTATTTTAAGCGATAAGCCATCCGGCCAGACACGTCGCAGATGCGCCTGCCTGACCCAGGGAGAGGTCTCAAAAATCTTCTTGGTCTCACCAAGGTCAATCGTAATAAAATTGCCCTTGAGTTTGCCCGCAATGGTTGCCTGAATGCTGGCAGGCGACACGTAATTGAGCACCCTTCCGTTCACCGGCTCGATGGTGATGCGGGACAGATTGAACATGGGGCGATGCGCAAGCCAATAGATACCCCCCGCAATCAAAATGATAACGGCCATGACTGCAATAACGTTTGCAATGAGGTTGGTTGCACGGGCATTATTCAGCACTGTTTACATCCCTGTTATCCGTTTTCAGACACAGGCCTGTGTATTTTGCACGAGGCCTGCGACAGGATGAAGACACACAGATCGGCATAACTCATCCCTTCCGCTTTCGCTCCCATCGGCACCAGCGAATGAGTGGTCATGCCCGGTGAGGTGTTGATTTCAAGCAACCAGGGCTGGTTTTGGGCATCAAGCATAATATCGACCCGCGCCCATCCTTCACATCCAAGGGCCCGATAGGCCTGTACGGCAATGCCCTGGATCCGGCTGGCCAGCTCGGGGGCCAAATTGGCCGGACATTCATAACGCGTATCGTTTGAAATGTATTTATGCTCAAAATCATAATTGCCGTCTGGGGCAAAAATTTCAATCACCGGTAAGGCCCGGGCATCTTCCCCTTTACCCACCACGGGAATGGTCAGCTCACGGCCAACCACAAACTGCTCGGCCAATAGTTCATGATCAAAATTAATGACCTGCCTGAAAGCCTCATGCAACTCATCCGGTTCGCTGACTTTATACAGCCCCAGGGTCGAACCTTCATGCGGCGCCTTGAGGATCAGGGGTAGCCCCAGTTCGGCACAAGCGGCATCGGTATCGGCCAGGTTCCTGACCACTTTGTATCTGGGGGTTGGCAAGCCTTGCTCAAGCCAGACGCGCTTGGTCATGATTTTATTCATTGCCAGGCTTGAGGCCATCACACCGCTACCGGTATAAGGAATACCCAATAATTCGAGTGCCCCCTGCAGCGTGCCATCTTCTCCATAACGACCATGCAAGGCAATAAAAACACGATCAAAATTCTGTGCCGCCAATTCTGCCAGGCTTTGCTTACCGGTATCAAACAGATGGGCGTCTATCCCCTTGCTTTGCAAGGCCGACAAAACACCTTCACCCGATTGCAGGGAAACCGTTCTCTCGGCTGAGTGGCCACCATACAAAATGCCGACTTTGCCAAATTCGTGCGTCATACCAACTCTCCAATTTGCCCGGGAACCTTACTGATTGAACCCGCTCCCATGACCACTACCACATCGCCATCCCTGACAAAATCAATAATTGCCTGTGGCATTTCACTTACGTCTTCAATGAAAACCGGTTCCAGTTTCCCCGCCACACCAATTCCCCGCGCCAGGGCACGACCATTGGCAGCCACAATGGGCGTCTCACCGGCAGCATATACCTCTGTCAGCACAACCGCGTCAGCACTATTCAAGACTTTTACAAAATCCTCAAAACAATCGCGCGTACGGGTATAACGATGTGGCTGAAAGGCCAGAACCAGACGACGATCGGGCCAGGCGCCACGCGCTGCCGCGATAGTGGCAGCCATTTCCACCGGATGGTGTCCATAATCGTCGATGACCGTAAACTGACCGCCCCCATTTTTCTCGGGAATATTGAAGTCACCCGTATGGGAAAAGCGGCGTCCAACACCATTAAATCCTTTTAAGGCTGAAACAATAGCCTCATCAGGCAAATCCAGCTCGGTTGCCACGGCAATCGCGCCCAGGGCATTCAACACATTATGGCGGCCCGGCAGGTTCAGGGTGATGCTCAAGGTGGGCAACCACTCATCAACCCGGATACGGCGAATAACGTCAAAGCACATCATGGTACCTTCTGCACGCACATTGACTGCCTGAAAATGGGAATCATCGCTAAACCCGTAGGTGGTGACCGGACGGGAAATGAAGGGGATGATTTTACGAACATTGTCATCATCGTTACACAGAATTGCACTACCATAAAACGGCAGCCGCTGGGTGAACTCCACAAACGCGCTGCGCAAGCGGGCAATATCATGACTGTAAGTGTCCATGTGATCGGCATCAATATTGGTAATGATGGCCATGACCGGTAATAAATTCAAAAACGAAGCATCCGATTCATCCGCTTCCACCACAATATAGTCACCCTGCCCCAGACGCGCATTGGCACCGGCCGAATTCAGCCGCCCGCCAATCACAAAAGTCGGATCAAGACCGGCTGCCGCCAGCACACTGGCCACCAGACTGGTCGTGGTGGTTTTGCCATGGGTGCCGGCAATGGCGATCCCTCTTTTCAAACGCATTAATTCCGCCAGCATGATGGCCCGGGGTACCACTGGAATTTGTCGGGCCCGGGCAGCAAGCACCTCAGGGTTACTGTTGGCCACAGCGGTTGACGTCACAATCGCATCGGCATCCCGCACGTTCTCCGCCTGATGCCCAATATGAATGATGGCACCCAAATTGGCCAAACGGCGCGTGACGGCCGACTCCTGCAAATCGGAGCCGCTGATGCGATAGCCCAGATTGAGCAATACTTCGGCGATGCCGCTCATGCCAGAGCCACCAATGCCAACAAAATGGATATTTCTTATCCTGTGTTTCATTTTTTATCCTTAACTACACTGGCGCACACATCCGCGATCAGCTGTGTAGCGTCAGTTCGTGCACATTGCCTTGCCTTTTCGGCAACGGCCTGCAATTCATGACGTGTTTTATCCTGTAACCAGGATGACAGCCATTCGGCTGATAATTCTTTTTGCGCTTTGGACCACGCCGCATTTTCACGGACAAGCCACTGTGCATTGGCCGTTTGATGATCATCAATCGCATGTGGCAGGGGAATAAACAAGGCAGCCACCCCGATCGCAGCCACCTCGGCAACCGTCATGGCACCCGCACGGCAAATAAGCAAATCAGCGACTGACATGGCTGCCGCCATATCGGAAATGAACGCCACGCACTCAGCTTCCACCCCCAGATCGGCGTAGGTTTTTTTCAGGGTATCAAGATGTTGGGCGCCAGACTGATGCACAACATGAGGGCGCGTCTGCGGCGCCATGCCGGCCAATGCCTGGGGCACAATAGTGTTCAGGGCATGCGCCCCCAAACTGCCCCCCACCACCAAAATATTCAGACGCCCCGAACGATTCCCGTAACGCTGGGCCGGAGTCGGTGTGGCAAGCAAATCCGTGCGTACCGGATTACCCACCATTTTCCCCTTGGGCAATACACCAGGAAACCCGGACAACACACGGGTGGCCACCTTGGCCAGCCATTTATTGGCGGTACCTGCCACGGCATTCTGCTCATGAACCACCAAAGGAATACCACGCAAAGCTGCCATCATACCACCCGGAAAAGCCACATAGCCGCCCATACCCAGGACAACCGAAGGTTTTTCCCTGGCCAGAATTTTCCAGGCCTGGGTACTGGCCTGCAACAGGGTAAACGGCAATTTGACAATAGCCGCAATGCCCTTGCCCCGAACCCCTGAAAAAGTCATGGGTACCAAAGTAAAACCATGCGCAGGCACCAGCTTGCCTTCCATTTTGGAGGGATCGCCCAACCAGACGACACACCAACCGCGCGCCTGCATTTCATGTGCCACGGCCAGCCCTGGCATGATATGCCCGCCCGTTCCGCCTGCCATGACCAATAATGTTGGCTGTTTCATGAGTACGACCTTTTATTTTCTTTGTTGACAGGCCGGCCACGCATCATTTGACGGACCTCGTAATCAACGCGCATCAACATGGCAATCGCAATCAGATTCATGACGATAGAAGACCCCCCATAGCTGACCAGCGGCAAGGTCAGACCCTTGGTCGGCAACAGACCCAGGCAAACCCCCAGATTAATAAATGCCTGCACACCAAACCAGACACCAACCCCCTGGGCCACCAGGCCATTGAACTCGCGATCCATCGCAATGGCAGAACGGCCAATATCAAAGCTTTTTTTAACAATGATGAAAAACAGCACCACCACCAGGAAAATCCCGACAAAGCCCAGCTCTTCGCCCACCACTGCAATAATAAAATCAGTATGTGCCTCGGGCAAATAATGCAATTTTTCAATGCTTGAACCCAGACCAACCCCGAACCATTCTCCGCGCCCGATGGCAATCAGGGAGTGCACCAGCTGGTAAGCACTGGATTGCACGTTTGATTCATGAAACGGCTCAAGATAGGCCATGATTCGCTCCAGTCGCCAGGGAGCAAAAATAATCATCGATACAAACAAGACAACCAGTGCACCAATGGCAAAAACAAAAAGTCCAAGATTAATGCCCCCAAGAAACAGGATCCCAACAGCAATCGACACCGTTACCATTAAAGCCCCCAAATCGGGCTCAAGCAACAAGAGTGTGGCGACCGCTACCAATGCCAGGGCCATGGGAATAAAACCACGAATAAAATCCTGCATGTATTTCTGCTTACGCACCGTGTAATCGGCGGCAAAGAGCAACATGGCCACCTTCATGAGCTCGGATGGCTGAAAGTTGATGGGGCCAATGGGAAGCCAGCGTGAAGCGCCATTGACCTCTCTACCAATAAACGGCACCAGAACCAGAACCAGCAGCAGCATTGCAAACAGAAAAATCCGGAAAGCGTTTTTTTCCCAGAAGCTCATGGGTACAGTCAGCGTCAGAAAAAACAGAAACACGCCCACTGTAATATAAATCCCATGACGGAGGGCGAAGTAATACCGGCCCAAATTGGCATACTTGGGCCCATCGGCCAATGCAATAGAGGCGGAAAACACCATAATCAGACCAAACAACAACAAGGCAGAGACCGCAACGCCCAACAGCAAATCATAATTGCGCATGGTCGTACGACCCGGCTTGACCGCACTGACACTGGAACGCAGCTCTGCCAGCAAACTCATGCCACCTCTCCGTTTTCAAGGGCCAGCTCGTTGACAGCATCAATGAAGGCATTGCCACGATGATTGTAATTTTTGAACATATCCATACTGGCACAGGCGGGTGATAACAACACCACATCGGTTTCCTGCGCATGATCCAGCGCAATACTGACAGCCTCTTCAAGCGACACGGCATGAAGACATGGCACACCGGCAGGTGCCAAAGCCTGCTCAATAACACGGGCGTCCTGCCCGATCAGAACAACAGCACGGGCAAAGCGCGCCACCGGTGTGACCAACGGAGAGAAATCCTGTCCCTTGCCCAGTCCACCGGCAATCAAGACCACCTTGCGACCCATACCCTTGAGGGCCGCGACCGTAGAACCCACATTAGTGCCCTTACTGTCATTGATGAAGTCAACCCCCCGGATGCTTCGAACAAAATTGGTTCGGTGTGGCTCAGCCACGTAATTTCTTAACGCATTCAGCAATGGAGTCCAGCCGATACCCAGTACCCGGCACAGCGCCATGGCCGCCAATGCATTCAGGGCATTATGCCGACCTCGCACCAGCATGGCATCTGCCGGCATCAAGCGTTTGAGCACTCCCTGTTTTCTAACCGGGCGTTCCGTGCTTTTTTTTCTTCGGCCACCGGTTTCGGGCAGATCAAACTCATCGGCACTGCTCGCAGCCAGCCACAACATGCCATTACTGTCTTCCAGACCCATATCCCCGTCAAGGACAGGCTCGGTTTCACCGAAAGAGCGTACATTCAGGTCATCGGCAAACGCCACCATGGCACTGACCATTTCATCATCACGATTGATAACGGCCACCCGGCTCATTTTGAGCAGTTTTGCCTTGCAATCGGCATATTCCTGCAAATTGGCATGCCAGTCCAAATGATCCTGGGTAATGTTCAGCACAACCGATGCGTCAGGCTGCAAGGTTTTAACGGTTACCAACTGAAAACTGGATAACTCAAGCACCCAGACATCAGGCAAGGCGTTGGCATCAAGAGCCGCCATCAACGCGGTTAAGGCAGAAGGGCTGATATTGCCCGCTGCCACCGCGACCAGCCCGGCTTCCTGCAACATGTCACGGATCATGGTGGTTACTGTGGTTTTGCCGTTCGTACCGGTAATTCCCAGCACCTTGGGCTCATAAGCCTGTGTTTGCCTTAGCTGTAAAAGTGCGCGGGAAAACAGTTCTACTTCACCCAATATTTCAATATTGCGCGGTTCCGCACGGGCAAGAAAACCGGCCAGCTGTGGCTCGGATGGCACCAGACCCGGACTTAAAACAATTGCGTCAATCCCTTCCAGGGCCTCATCGTCAAAGCTGCGTTCACCCAGGAATTTTTCAAAGGGCAAACCTGTTGCATCCAGCTTGTCCAGGCCCGGCGGGTTGGTTCGGGTATCGGCAATGCGCAAGCGCGCCTGATTACGCAGGCACCATAAAGCGGCAGCAAGACCGGTTTCTCCCAGTCCCAGAACCAGGACCGAGGAAGGAAAAGACAAAACGTTATTTTCTGACTGTGTATTCATCGTAATTTCAATGTTGCCAAACCAAGTAACACCAGCATCATCGTGATAATCCAAAACCGCACCACCACCTGGGTCTCTTTCCAGCCACCCACTTCAAAGTGATGATGCAAAGGTGCCATTCGAAGTATGCGACGCCCTGTACCATATTTTTTCTTGGTGTATTTGAACCAGACAACCTGGAGCATGACCGACAGTGTTTCCACCACGAACACCCCTCCCATGATAAAGAGGACAATTTCCTGCCGGACAATGACAGCCACCGTGCCCAACATGCCCCCCAGCGCCAGCGCTCCCACATCGCCCATGAAAACCTGGGCAGGATATGCATTGAACCACAGGAATGCCAAGCCGGCACCAGCCAGGGCGGCACACAAAATCAACATTTCGGAGGCACCTGGAATATAAGGGAACAACAGGTATCGGGAATAGTCAACCCGTCCCACCACGTAGGCAAAAATACCCAAGGCACTGCCCACCATAACGGTGGGCATAATGGCCAGGCCATCTAGACCATCGGTCAGGTTAACCGCATTACTGGTACCCACAATGACCACCCAGGTCAATGCGGCGAAACCAAATACGCCCAGCGGATAACTGACGCTCTTGAAAAAAGGCACGATCAGGTCGGCACGGGATGGTAGCGGCATGCTGAAACCACTTAACACCCATTCCTTGAACAAAGGCCATAAATCGGCATTGGCCGGTGCGGAAACGGCAAATGTCAGATATACCGATGCAATCAGGCCAATCAATGACTGCCAGAAAAATTTTTCCCGCGAGGACATGCCTTCGGGATTGCGATAAACCACTTTGCGATAATCATCCACCCAGCCAATCGCGCCAAACCCGAAAGTCACCAGCATCACCACCCAGACAAACCGGTTGCTTAAGTCTGCCCACAATAAAGTACTGATACCAATCGCGATAAGAATGAGCACCCCCCCCATGGTGGGCGTGCCATTTTTGACCAGATGCGATTCGGGTCCATAAGCCCGGACCGCCTGGCCAATTTTAAGCGCCGTCAATCTCCGGATGACACGCGGGCCGGCCCACAAGCCAATAAACAATGCAGTAGCGCACGCCAGCATGGCTCGCAATGTAATGTATTCAAAAACACCGAAGCCACTTATACTTGTAGACAGCCACCCGAATAACTCATACAGCATCTTGTTCCCCTTCAATGGATGAAGCTTTTTGCAAGTCTGCAATCACACGCTCCATACGCATTGATCGTGATCCTTTCACTAAAATATTTAACGGTTTGAGAATTCTGATGTACGGTGCCATCTGATGAATGTCTTCAAAATGCGTTGCCTGTGAACCAAAGGCTTGTACAGTTTGCCTGGATGCCTTGCCATAAGCCAGCAAGTAATCAATACCTTTTTCTTTGGCATAGAGCCCCACTTCGGCATGCATTTGCGGACCATCATCACCCACTTCGGCCATATCTCCCAGCACCAGCACCCTGGACCCGGGCAATCGTGACAGGACATCGATGGCAGCACGAACAGAATCAGGGTTTGCATTATACGAGTCATCAAGCAATTTTGTGCCGTCAGAAAGCACAAATCCCTGCATTCGTCCCTTAACGGGGCTAAATTTTTGTAACCCAATGATAATCGTATCCACAGGTATACCGATCGCCAGCGCACAGGCAGTGGCTGCCAATGCATTGCGCACATTATGATGGCCCGGAATATTCAATGAAACCTGAGCGGAGGCACTTGGGGTCACCAGCAAAAAACGACTGCCATTGATATCGGCCACCAACTCTTCGGCAGTAACATCGGCCTGTTCACCAAAACCGAATAAAATCCGACGCCGCTCGCCGGCAATATCGTGCCACAAGGCGGTATAAGGCTCATCGGCAGGAAAAACAGCGACCCCATTGGCATCAAGACCGGCAATCACATCACCGTTTTCAATCGCAACGGCCTCTACCGTTTGCATGAACTCCTGGTGTTCCCTTTGCGCGTTGTTCACCAGTCCGACAGTAGGCCTGGCTAGATCGGTCAGGATGCGGATCTCACCCGGATGATTCATGCCCAATTCAAATACAGCGACCTGATGATTTTCATTCAAGCCCAATAAACTTAAGGGGACACCAATTTGATTATTCAGGTTGCCTTTCGTGGCAATACAATGTGCCGGCCCGACATGTACCTCCAAAATGGCGGCAATCATTTCCTTAGTGGTTGTTTTGCCATTACTGCCTGCCACCCCAATAACCGGGATATCAAACAGGGAGCGCCAGGCCTTGCCCATCAATTCAAGCGCCCTGCCCGTATCGGCCACCAGCACCTGGGGCAGATCGATATCCGGATTCTTGCGGCTGACAACCGCCAACCATGCGCCCGCTTGCTGAACCTGTCCCAGAAAATCATGGGCATCAAAATTTTCACCGACAAGGGCAATGAATATCTGCCCTTTGCCAATACTGCGTGAATCGGTGGAGACACCGCTTGCATGACGCAAGGCCAATGCCAGTACAGACCACTCACGATCATCAAAACAGGTTTTGACATGATTGACTTCCTGATAGGTTTCATGCCCTTTTCCTGCCACCAAAATGACATCTTCGGGCAAGGCATGTAATACCGCCTGTAAAATGGCATAGGCCCGATCAGGCTGAACATGAGGTGAAACAGGCATGCCGGCCAGGATGTCGGCCAGAATCCGCTCAGGATTTTCGGTACGGGGATTATCGCTGGTCACATAAACCAGATCGGCTTTTTGCGAAGCAATTTTACCCATGACAGGACGTTTGGTTTTATCCCGGTCACCACCGCAACCAAAAATGCAAACCAACCGTCCTTTCCGGGCCCGGGCGGTTGGCCTCAAGGCATCGAGCGCGCGCTCCAGCGAGTCGGGTGTATGCGAGTAATCCACCACCACCAAAGGCTGCATTCCCGCTTCCCCGGCTACCTCCAGGCCTTTCACAATCTGCAATCGACCAGGTACCGGCTCAAGCAACGAGATGGTTTTAACAACATCGGCCAGCGTCCAGCCCATAGCCTGCAACACACCTGCAACCAGTAATAAATTAGAGATATTGTGCTCACCCAGCAAACGGGTCAATACCTGCGCCTCGCCCTGCGGGCTGAACAAATCGAAAGCCAGTCCGTAATCATCAAAACGGTGCTCTTTGGCAAGAATCCTGGCATCTGCATGATTTTTCAAGGAGTAACCAATCGTGTTTTCGGCACGGGAGTCTAGAAATATGCGCTCACCGGCCGGATCATCCAAGTTGATCACGGCATGCTGCAAGCCGGGCCAATGAAACAGACGCATTTTGGCCCGCTCGTATTCTGCCATGTCCTTGTGATAATCAAGGTGGTCAAGGGTCAGATTGGAAAAGGCGGCAATCCGGATACGCAATCCGTCCATACGCCCCTGATCCAGGCCGATGGAAGAGGCCTCGATAGACACCGCATTAATTTCCCTGTCTCGTAACTCTGCCAGCAAACGATGCAAGGTCAGCACATCAGGGGTCGTTAGTGAACCACCCAAATTGGTATTATCGGGCAATACCATGCCCAGTGTGCCAATGGTGGCACACGGCACGCCATTGGCGGTCAGCGCTCTGGCCAACCAGGTGGCACAAGAGGTTTTTCCGTTCGTGCCGGTAACTGCAATCACAAAAACCTGTTCCGATGGATGTCCGTACCAGGTGTCACCCAACTCACCCAGCAATTGCCTTAAACCCGGCACGCCCAATACCGGCACCGGATAAGCGGTATTGACCGGCGGGCCACTGGATTGCTCAAGCAAAACAGCCGCGGCACCCTTTACGATTGCATCTTCAATGTACGCAGCGCCGTTTTGTGAGGTTCCGACACAGGCAACAAAGACATCCCCTTTACAGATGTCCCTGGAGTCAAACCGAAGGTGCGCCGTGGATGCCACATGCTGTGTTAACCAATGTAATATGAATGGTATGGTCATCCGCGATTTCTCCTGCCTGTCGTGTTCTGACTTTTTGCTTCCAATGAGGGCTCTACCGGCAAATCTGGCGGAACCGTGAGATACTTCAAGGTTCCTTCAATGATTTCCGCCGCAACCGGCCCCGCATTGAGGGTACCGTAATAACCGGCTTTTTTCGGCCTGTTAACGGTTACGGCCACCACAATCCTGGGTTTTGAAATAGGCGCAACAGCAACAAATGAACCTCGATAATCAGAGCGGCTATAACGCCCGTTGACAATCTGCCTTGCGGTTCCACTTTTTCCGCCAATACGATAGCCGTTAACCATTGCCTGGATTTTATTACCTTCCATACCCACCGACTCTTCGAGCATGGCCCTGACATCACGAGCCGTTTGCGGTTTATAAATCTGAATACTGGTGGGTTTCTTGTCATTTTTAATCAATGACAGGGAGATCATGTCTCCGTCACGGGCCAGTGTTGTAAATGCCTTGGCAATCTGCAACAGGGATACCGACAAACCATATCCATAGGACATGGTGGCCTTTTCAATCAGCTTCCAACGCTCCCATGGCCGGACACGTCCCGAAGCCGCACCGGGAAAAGCGATGTTGGGAACCTGTCCGAAACCCAGGGCATTGAATACGGTCCACATTTGTTCCGAACGCAAACGCTCGGAAATCATGGTCATGCCAATATTACTTGAGCGACGTAAAATACCTGACACATTCAGCGTGCCATTACGGGAACTGACATCGGTAATGGTGGCCCCCTGGTAGCGGTAAGAGCCGGTTCCTGTATTGAACAAGGTGTTTTTGGTAATGACACCGGCATCCAGCGCCAGAGCGGATACCAATGGCTTGATAATGGAGCCCGGCTCAAAGGTATCGGTAATGACCCGATTCCTGAGTGCGGAACCTTTACGCTCGGACTGCATATTGGGATCGTAAGACGGCACACTGACCATGGCCAATATTTCACCATTATTCGTGTCAATGACCACGGCTCCGGCCGATTCGGCCTCATGCTTTTTCATGGCTTTTTCCAGGGCTTGCATGGTCAGAAGTTGAATATGCCCGTCTATGGTCAGCGTGACATCCGCACCATCGGTGGCCGGCTCCACTTCCTGGACATCTTCGATAATACGTCCGATACGGTCGCGCAAGACCCGACGCAACCCCGGCTTGCCCCGCAATGATTCGTTCATTTGCAGCTCAATGCCTTCAATTCCCCGGTCTTCGATATTGGTAAATCCAACCACATGAGCGGTCAACGCACCCTGCGGATAAGACCGTTTGGACTCGGGTAAAGAATGAATCCCGGGAATGCCCAGCTCTTTAATCTGCTTGCCGATATCCGTCGGAATCTGCCGTTTCAGATAGACAAATGTTTTGTCCAGGTTCTTCAGTCTTTCCTGCAGGTCTTTCAAAGACATATCCAACAGTTTGGCCAAAGCGCCCAGCTGCTGGGGGCTTGCCTTGCTGGTTTCCTCGGGGATACTCCAGACGGCTACCGCGGGTGTGCTGGTTGCCAGAAACTCACCATTACGGTCGGTAATCAGTCCACGGGTGGCCGGCAGCTGCAGCGTACGCTCAAATCGTTTTTCGCCTTCCGCCTGCAAGAACTCGGTACTCATGATCTGGATATACAGCGCCTTGCCAATTACTGCAAAAAAACCCAGGGAAATCAGGAAAAAAAGAACGCGCGCGCGCCACCTGGGGATTTGCACATGCAAAACCGGACTGCTGTAATGGCGGGAATAGGCGTTTTCTCTGGATCGTTTGAACAACTCAGGGATTTTGTTTTTGCCGAATTTAAGCATTTGGCTTCCCTTTTATTGGTTACTCTGTTGCGTCGCAGGTGAGGCCGGACTATTCGCCAGCTCAGAATCTTTGATATAAATAATTTGACCGATATGCGGTATTTGCATGTTCAATTTTTGGGTTGTTACCTGTTGAATCCGTGCATTAGTCGTTAATTTTGCCCGCTCAAGCTGCAAGTAACGCCAATCTATACCCAGTTCATTTTCCACCGCCTGCGCTCGCCCCAGATCGACATACAGCAGACGTTGCTGATATCGAACCGACACCAGAGAAGCAGCACTGTAAACAAACCAACACACCAGCAGCAATAAACCTAACCGCGCCATGAACCCCTCCGTTTGCCAGACTGGTTACCCGGTGTGAGCGGCCTGCTGACAAAGGCATCAGCATCCGTCAATGCCGTTTCTGTTCTTTGCGCGACCCGCAACACTGCAGAGCGAGAACGGGGATTGGCCACCACCTCTTCCGAAGCCGCCAATACCTTACCCAGACTTTTAAGCACCGGTTGTGGCATTTCACTTTCTCGTAAAGGTAAACGTGCAAAATCGGCACCAGGCTTGGCCGCTGCCGCGATACACTGTTTAACCATGCGATCTTCAAGCGAGTGAAAACTGATCACCGACATCCTTCCACCTGGTGCCAACAATCTTAAAATTGACGCGAGGGTGTTCGCCAGCTCCTCGAGCTCTTGATTGATGTGAATCCGTATAGCCTGAAAGGTACGTGTGGCCGGATGTTGACCTTTTTCCCGCGTCCGGACGACGGTTGAGACGAGCTCGGCAAGTTCGAGCGTGGTGCACAAAGGGCTGGATTGGCGGCGATGATCAATCGCCTTTGCAATCTGGAAAGCAAACCGTTCTTCGCCATAGTGTTTTATAACCTCCTTCATTTCTTCAATACTGGCCTGTGCCAGCCATTCAGCCGCAGTTACGCCACGACTGGTATCCATTCGCATATCCAGCGGCCCTTCCCGCATGAAAGAAAAACCTCTGGATGCATCATCTATCTGTGGGGAAGAAACCCCCAAATCCAATAAAACACCCTGAACCTGGTCAATGCCACGCTGATGCAACTCTTCTTCCATTGAAGAAAAGCCGCCATGAATAATGTTCACCCGGGAATCTTCCTGTTGCAATTGACGTGCCGAGACCATGGCCAAGGGATCTTTGTCAAAAACAAACAGTTTTGCATTGGCTGAAAGCTGGGACAGCAGATAACGACTGTGCCCCCCCCTGCCAAACGTGCCATCCACGAAAACACCATCTTTATTGCCAGGAGGCAATAAATCGTGAATCCATTTGGCCTTTACATTGAATTCATCGTGAACCAGCGCATTGACAGTTGCTCCGAGCAACACGGTCTTATGTACGAAACTTTCTGAAATCACAATGAAAAATCATCCAAACTATCTGGTAAACCTTTGGCCAAATCAGCCGCCTGCATGTTCGCAAACATCTGGGCATCCCAAAGATCAAAATGCCTGCCCATGCCAACTAAAACAACTTCTTTAATCATTTCTGCAGCAGAGCGCAATTCGGGAGCAATGAGTACTCGCCCTGCTCCGTCTATTTCCACATCCTGGGCGTTACCCAATAACAGACGCTGGACATGACGGGCGGACATTGGCAATTGCATGATGACTTCACGCTTTTCTTCCCACACGGGGCGGGGGTAAACCAGCAAGCCACCATCAAAATTGCGGGTAATGGTCAGGGCACCTTGGGCGGATTCCATTAGGGCATCACGATACCGGGCAGGAATGGTCATCCTTCCCTTGGCATCTAAGGTGAGTGCACTATTTCCCTGGAAAACCAATTTTTCCCCACTTTTTTCCACATTTCCCTACTTTTCCCCACTTTAAGACAAGGCTGATATTTGGTCAAGCTTTATTTATTGACTTTTTCCAATAACTACAACGACTTAGCGTTACCTGACGAAAATGGAAAATAGAAAGACCTTTAGAAATCAAGCTCTTAAAATAGAAAGTGAAAGTAAGGCAAGAGATATCGTAAAAACTGTATATTAATTTTTATCATTTCTTAACAGTTCTTGAGAAATTACCATGAACCACCAGCCCTTCACCCGGTCATGGCGAGGGTTTACAACCTATAAGAAAAGAACTGGCAAAGTGAGCCTATAAGCCGGATTCTGTAAACCAGTAAACTGGTTGGCAATCATTCCTCTGGACGCATCATTGCTGATGCGTTCTAGCCATCTACCCGCATGTTTGGACGAGCCGCCCTTCCTGGCAGAACCAGACACATGCCTATTTGATGTTGCTCCGGATAGAGGTTACCGCGTTTCACCCTGCGGCGTTATTGCCTTGCGGCAATGCCATACGGAAGTCGCCGTATCAGTGCACTTGCGTGCCCACGCTGCAGTCTCGTCTCTGTGGCCCTGTTCCTCGGTTACTTGCGCAACCGGACGGCTGTTAGCCGCTATCCTGCCCTATGGAGTCCGGACGTTCCTCGAGGATAAAACCCCCGCGATTGCCCAGCCCACTTTGCCAGAAATGCATTTTAACCGACTTATTCCCGCCAAAGGTGTTAAAGTCCTTTTATCCCAAAAGAATAAAAAACCGTTTACCCAATATTTTAGATCTACTTTATGGCAGCACAAACTCTTATCACATTAATCAATGCTCATCTGGCATATGGCCACCACGCTCTGCTCGATAACGCCAACCTTACCATCCAGGAATCCGAAAGAATCGGTCTGATCGGCCGCAATGGCGCTGGCAAATCCTCATTACTGCGCATTCTTGACGGCCGTACCGAAGCCGATGACGGTGAAATCTCAAAGATGGGTTCATTGCGCGTCATTACCGTTGAGCAGGAACCCGTCCTTAACGATTATCAAACCGTTTATGAAAATATCTGTGGCAATATCCTTGACTCCGAAGACTGGGCCCGACCGGCCCGTGCCAGTGCAATCATCGAAAAACTGGGCCTGAATCCTGACACGCTGGTCAAGGGATTGTCGGGTGGCACCCGCAAACGCATAGCCCTGGCCCGCGCTTTTATCGAGGCCCCCGATTTACTGCTTCTTGACGAACCCACCAACCATCTGGACTTTGAGGGCATACTATGGCTGGAACAAATGATACAAAGCAGTCGTTCCGCCTGCGTGATCATTACCCACGACCGACGCTTCCTTGATGCCGTCACCACCCGCATCATAGAACTGGATCGCGGCCAGCTACACAGTTTCCCTGGCAATTTCAGCCAATGGCAGGCACGCAAAGCGGAATGGCTTGAAGCCGAAAAACTGCAAAACGAACGTTTTGACAAATTCCTGGCCCAGGAAGAAGTCTGGATTCGCAAAGGGGTTGAAGCCCGACGCACTCGCAACGAAGGCCGGGTCAGACGCCTTGAAGCATTACGCCGCGAACGCAGTGAACGTCGTGAACGTGTTGGAAACGTCAACCTGGCTGTTTCCATGGGTGAAAAATCCGGTAAACTAGTGGCTGAACTGGAAAACGTCAGCCACACCTTCGGTGACAAAACCGTTATCAAAAACTACTCCACCACCATCATGCGTGGTGACCGGATTGGCTTAATTGGCCCCAACGGTGCCGGTAAAACCACACTGCTCAAAATCATTCTGGGCAAACTGTCCCCCACTGAGGGAAAAGTCAAGCTGGGCACCAACCTGTCGATTGCCTATTTTGACCAAATGCGTGAACAACTGGATGAAAATGCCGTTCTTACCGAAGTGATCAATCCAGGCAGTGAGTGGATTGAAATCGGTCAACAGCGCAAACACGTCATGAGTTATCTGGGTGATTTCCTGTTCTCACCGGCCCGTGCGCAATCCCCTGTTTCCAGCCTGTCGGGTGGTGAAAGGGCACGGCTACTACTGGCTCGGCTGTTTGCCCGGCCTGCCAACGTTCTGGTCATGGACGAGCCAACCAACGACCTGGATATTGAAACCCTGGAACTGCTTGAGGAATTACTTCAGGACTTTAATGGCACGGTTCTACTGGTCAGCCACGACCGAACTTTCCTGAATAATGTGATCACACAAACCATTGCCTATGAAGGAGATGGGCAGTGGCGGGATTACGTGGGGGGTTATGATGACTGGCTTGAACAGCGGCCCGCAGACGTGGCGGACAAACTGGCAGGCAAGCCAGGCGGCACCGATAAAAAAGCTGAAACAACACCAGCCGTTAACACGCCTGCCCAGCCAAAATCACGCCCAAACCGTTCCCGCATTAGCAGCTGGGAGCTCAAGGAGCTGGAATCCCTGCCCGAGGAAATTTCCAAACTGGAAGCGGAACAGGCAGAGCTGACCGCCAAACTTTCCGACCCGGAACTCTACAAAGACGGCTCGGACACGGCTAACGGCATTAACCTTCGTCTGCAAGAGCTGGAAGAAGAGCTGCTTAAGCTTTTTGAGCGCTGGGAACAGCTCGAAGCCAAGAAAGAAACCAGTTAGGCTATTGGCCTGGCCTGACGGTGTTATTGCTTGACAATAGCAATCGCCAGGCCATCCCAGCCTTTAGACCCCAGGGTCTGAAAAGCGGTCACGGTTAGACGAGGGTTGTCCACCATATCATCAAAAAACCGGCGCAGCCCCCGGATATTATCCGCCTTGCCACTATCATCCAGTATTTTGGCCTGTCGAACCACATTATCAGCCACAATGACTGTGCCCGGTCGTGACAGCTTCAGGGCATAATCCAGATAGACCGGATTATTTTCCTTGTCAGCATCGATAAAAATAAAATCAAACGGGGCTTGCTTTGCTTGCACCATTTGCTCAAGCGTTTCAGCCGCGACACCTTGTCTGATTTCAACCTTGTCCTGCAAACCGGCCATATTCAGGCTTTCACGGGCAATTCTGATATAACTCTCATCAAAATCCAACGTAACCAGGCGACCATCATCGGGCAAGGCCAACCCCATCCAAACGGTACTGTATCCACCCAGGGTACCAATTTCCAGGACGCGCCGGGCCGCATTCATCCTGATCAGCATATGAAGCAGCTTGCCTTGATTGGGTGCCACATTAATTGCGGGAATATTGTTTTTCTTGCAATGCTCAAGCACTTTTTCAGGAATCACATCTTCTTTCAGAAACAACTGATTGAAGTAGTCATCAACCTGTTTATAACGTTCTTCGGTAATTTGAATTTTATGTTTAGCCAAAGCGATGTCCATTAATGCTTATGGCCTGGTCGGGTTGAGTGTTTACCCCACCCGAAGCAGGCATTCATTCAAGAACCTTTCAATGCCAATCCCAAACGGAATGAAAACGCCAGGATTGCCGTATATGTATGTATCACTGAATTATTTCATTTTCCAGTTCAGGTTTTCACCAGCCGCCAAGGGAACCAGGGTGGTATTGTCAGCATAAGGCAACTCTGCCGGAATATTATATTCGATACGCTCCAGGGTAATGAAGTCCTGATTGCGTGGCAAACCATAAAAATCCGGTCCATTCAGACTTGCAAAAGCCTCAAGTTTATCCAGCTTGCCAGCCAGTTCAAAGGCAGTGGCATAAAGCTCCATGGCATGTATGGCAGTGTAACAGCCGGCACAGCCACAGGCATGCTCTTTAAGACCTTTGGCATGCGGAGCACTGTCTGTGCCCAGGAAAAAGCGTGTACTGTCACTGGTGGCTGCCTCAAGCAAGGCCAAGCGATGCTTTTCACGCTTTAATACGGGAAGACAGTAGTAATGTGGACGAATACCACCGGTAAAAATGGCATTCCGGTTATAAAGCAGATGGTGGGCGGTAATGGTTGCCGCCACAGGACCTTGTGCATCACGTACATAGTGTGCACCTTCCTGTGTGGTGATGTGCTCAAACACCACTTTCAGCTCAGGAAAATCACGACGCAAGGGAATCATGACTTGATCAATAAAAACCGCTTCGCGATCAAACAGGTCTATGTTTGGATCGGTGACCTCACCATGAACCAGCAAAGGCATGCCATGTTTTTGCAACGCCTCAAGTGCCGGACGACATTTACCCAATAAATCGGTCACGCCTGCATCCGAGTTGGTTGTGGCACCGGCAGGATATAATTTCACGGCATGAATAAAGCCCGATTCGGCTGCCTTTTGAATTTCCTCTGCCGAGGTATTATCGGTTAAATATAAGGTCATCAGCGGCTCGAATTTGCCTTCGTAGCCCGTTTTTTCCAATGCATTTTCAATTCTTGTTTTATAGGCCGTCGCCAGCGCCACAGTCGTCACGGGAGGGCGTAAATTCGGCATGACAATCGCACGGGCAAATTGCCGGGCACTATCGGCAATGACAGACTCAAGCGCCAGCCCGTCACGCAAGTGCAGGTGCCAGTCGTCGGGGCGTTTTAAGGTAATTGAATGATCGGTGATTTGCATGAGATTGAATATTAAAAGCAGAGTGTCGATGGAATAATCATGCACTATAACTAAAATATGTCTTCTTTACCCAATATTAATGTCCTGCTGCCAAATTTTACTGGTGGAAAGCGGGTATTAAATCGAATTTTCAAGGGGCATGAATATATACAATAATGGTTAATTATCGCTAATTTACCCAGGCAAAGGTCTCAAAAACCATTTGAAGCAAAATATACTTAAAAAATGCTAGGCAAGCTTCCTATTACACGTTATTCTCTAATACATACATGCTATATAACCCTGCCTTTAAGGAGAGCCCCAAAATGGCCACAACTAAATCGGAAAAACCTGCACGCAAACCAAACGCAGCGTTTATGAAACCCCTTACTCCAAGCACCGAATTGGCCGCCGTTGTAGGGAGCACACCACTGCCTCGTACAGAAGTTACCAAAAAAATCTGGGAATATATTAAAAAACACGATTTACAAGACCCGCAAAACCGTCGCAATATCAATGCCGACGATAAACTGCGCCCAATCTTTGGTAAAGAGCAGGTCAGCATGTTTGAAATGACCAAACTGGTTAGCACTCACCTTAAGTAAGAAGGTACCAGGCACACAAGCATAAGAAACGGGCACAGGCCCGTTTTTTTATGCCTGCCATTAGCGCCTTCCTCCTCGTTCCCATGCTCCGTAGTAACGCATGGGCCTATCCTTTGAC